>JABAOF010017011.1_pt1 | contig 10515 bp, 5 predicted proteins | sample 7062171 | NCBI WGS metagenome assembly JABAOF01 (sample SAMN14538628, study PRJNA623070) | marine sediment metagenome | biome: marine biome [ENVO:00000428]; feature: marine pelagic biome [ENVO:01000023]; material: deep marine sediment [ENVO:00002113] | place: India: Gulf of Khambhat ... | reverse complement strand
AGGATCACGGCGATCACGAGCCCCAGGAGCAGGAAGGGGATCGATCCGGGGACCAGAAATTCCTTGATGAATTCGATAAAGGTTTCCATCGAGTTTTGTTGAGGTTTCTCATTCCCTTCGGCTGGTTTTGGATTCGACGATCATGTGCAGATGGGACGCCTGCTCATCTATGTTTCGTGTGGTCAACCCCACTTCCCCAGTGGGATGACGGCGCGGGGAATGAACGGAATATCGTCCTCCGATGAGCCGAGATAGAGGTGTAATTGTTTCACGGTGAAGGTGAAGCTGGGTGTGGGTGGTAATTCGATCTTATCCGCTTTCGCCGCGTTTTCAAACCTGGCCAAAGTCAAGTGAGGGCGGAGTTCCTGACCGTGCTCGCCGCTGTATGCAGGATAATCAGGGAAAGCTTCTATCAGTCGCTGGTACAACTCATTGACCTTCTGAGGATTCGACGGTTCAAGAAAGAGCGCGTCGTCAAAGCGCCCGTACTGATCGAGTGTGAGTTCGAAAGGGGGGAATCCGGTGCATATCTTCTTCAATTGCTTCACCGCATTGTCTACCTCCTCAGGCGATACAAAGGGGTAGAGCAGGGTTATATGCGCAGGAACGCGATTGAACGATTCGGCATCGTGCTCTTCTCGAATCGGTTCCTAATGTACCATGCGAGGCCTTGGGATTCCAGCTTTCTATAGAATCCTTGGTCAGAGGTTAATGATAAGTACGATTCCGCAAACGTCCCGCAGTACAGAGCTTTGAGAACGAAGAGCATGCCAGGAACGATTGAGACATCGGCGATACGCCACAGAAAATACGCCGCCCGCAGTGTTAAGCGTAGGCCGTCTTTCTGGAAGATCCCGTTCTCTCCATCCGCCTGGGCCCTTGAAACCGATGCCTCATCGGCTACAGCGCCAGCCGGAAGTGAGGCGTTAGGACTCCCCACGGCCGCACCTCCCCGTAAATGGCGCGCTATCCGGGGCAGCCTGACCGGTTGACGGTGAGGTCCTGGTCCCCCGGCTTGGCGGTGAAGTATTCGATTTTGCAGGATGGGGCCTCTATGGCCAATGTTCCTATGAAACGATGATTTGGACTGAACGTTTGGAGCATCCACGCACCGGAAAACCGGCCGTGCTTCCGGTCGGCCGTCTGAGGCGCGCGGGCGTCGGACGCAGCGCCGACCCCCACCCGGTTTGGGCTAACCAGCCCTTGCCCGCGAGCCTTCTCAATCGCTTCCATACGCGTCCAGCAGCGTAGGAAAGTCTCCTCCCTCCGGTCCCAGCTATTCGAACGGTAGACATGACAGTCCTCGGGTGAGAAGAACCGATCGGCAAGATCATCCATTTCAGGGATGGGCCGGACCAACTCCACGTCTACGCCTATCCTTCGACCCTTCACAAATCCGTACACCGCCCCCTCGGATGAGTGCGACAGGTTGAATTGGAGGCCTAGGCTGTTCTGCCACTCGTGCAAACTGGGCTTACCCCACTTGCCGTAGCGAAAGGCAAGGTCTCCGGCGCCCAGCGCCAGGTATTGGCCGAGCAACTGGCGAAGGAGACCATGACTAACGATGTAGCGGCTCCTGTCTACCTCGGAGAAGAAGCGATCGGCCCGAGATCGTTCGTCAGGGGACAACAAGCCGCCAAGCGCCCTCACCACTTCGGGCGGCTGGCGGAGATCGGCGAACCACAGGTGTGCTTCGCCGGCGCTCAGTTCCGGCTGCGCCGCCGGGGATGGCCAGGAGCAACGAGAAATCACTCTTGCATCTCTCCCCAGACCGCCCTCAAATCCGGGTTGCTGGCATTTCCCACCCAGGTTCCACCCTGTCCTTTCGTCGAGTCCTGGCCTGTGTCAAGATATGCGGCTACCTCATGGGCCAGCAATCCCACGTACGGATTGACCATCAGCGCCACGTGATTGGCCCTTATGATGCGGATGTCTACTCCACCGACAGCAAGTTCCGTCCAACCCAGGGAAAGTTCGCTCGCTTCAGGTTCATTTCGCCGCGAACGCAGGGCGCGAAACAGGGCCAGACTGCCCCGGTATGGCTTGGCCGAGTAACGACGAGCAAGGCGTATGTGATGCCGCACCAGGGTCAGGGTGCGCCGCACATCGGGCATCTCCACGAGTAGAAGCCCGCTGTTCGGAGGGACCGTGCTGGCCACGTCTGCTTCTCCCAGCATTTGCCTGCGCCACACATCCAGGACGACCCAACTCAGGAGGTCCACGGCGGATGGCTTCCCACCCGACGCAGCTTGTTTGCGTCTGGCCAGGGCCGCCATCAGGAAGAGACCGCTGCGAACGTAGCTCGCTATCGGGCGCACGGCAGAGCGCGATTCTTCGATTCCATCCCACAGCGGCTTGATGGCCGACTCGATGGCAAACCTGAAGCTCTTCGGCCCACGACCTTGCCGTAGGGTGTTGGCCGGAGAATTCGTATCAAGCATGATCAGGTGTGCGACCGTCTCACCTTGCCCGGAGAGCTGCTGTGCGATTTCGTAGGCGATCAGACCTCCGGCCGACCAACCCATTAGATGATAGGGGCCGGCAGGGTGAACGGCGCGCATCGCGCCCACATAGTGAGCCGCCATCTCCTGGATGCTCTTGAAGCTGGAACTTGGGCTGAAGAGGCTCGGGTCCTGGAGACCGTACAGTGGCTGGTCCTTCCCGAGGTAGCGGGCCAGCGCATAATAGGGAAAGACGATCCCGCCGGCCGGATGGACACAGAACAGCGGAGGTTTGGTCCCTTTGGGCTGGATCGGCACAAGAGCCGCTGGTGAATCTGCCGCCGGGGAAGCTTCGATGCGGGAGGGCGCAACTTCCGGCCGGCCCAGGAGTCGTGCAACGCCCAATGGATGGTTCAGCTCGAGGTAGGTCGCCAGCTGGGCGACCGTCGGCGCCTCGAAGATGGCCACGACCGGCAGGTCCTCACCGAGCCCTCGACAGAGCATGCTCACCAGTACGGCCGCGGTCAGCGAGTTGCCGCCCAATTCGAAAAAGTCGTCGTGGACTCCCACGCGTTCGATCTGAAGCACCTGGCCCCAAAGCCTCGCCAGGTGATGCTGCAGATCGCCACGCGGCGGCATGTAGGCAGGTCTCAAGGCGGTGGCAGGGGCCGCTGGCAGAACGAACCCGCTTACGGAACGCTCGGGCAACTGAGCTACCTCCAGCAGGCTTTGATCCGGGTCCGCACACATGCGGCCGAGCAACGATCGGAGGTCACCCAACAGCGCATCGACCAGCGCCTGCCCAACGCGGCCAGGGTCGTAACTGATCTTCAGCCGAAGTCGCTCCCCAGGAACGACCGCCAGGGCAAGGGGATAGTTGGTCTGCTCCATGGCTCGGACGTTGCTGATGCGGAGTCCGTACCCCTCGCCGGGCAGGAGCGCCTCAAGCGGATAATTCTCGAACGCCACGATGGTGTCGAAAAGCGATCGACCAGCTTGGGCCCCGCTCCATGACTGAATGCGAACGAGCGGGCAGTAAGCGTACTGCTGAATCTCAGCCGCTCGCCGCTGCAGTCCGTCGAGCCAATCCCCCAGCCGCGCCGAAGGCTCGATGCGGACGCGCATGGGCAGCGTATTGATGAACAAGCCGACCATGCTCTCGCTGCCGGCGAGATCGGGGGAGCGGCCTGCCACGGTCATCCCGTAAATGACCTCACCACGCTGTGCGTGGCGCCCAAGGAGAAGAGACCACGCGCCCTGGACGATTGTGTTCAACGTCAGGCGCTGCTGGCGCGCCATGCGCCTCAGCGCGGAGGTATCCTGCGGGCTCAGTCGACTTTCTCGTTCGGCTGGCAACCCCGGATCGGCGTGCGCTGCGGTGGGGTGCCGGGCGGCGACCAGGGGCCCCGGAACACAGCCCGAAAGCGCGGTCCGCCAGAAGGCCTCGCCCGCCGCCAAATCTCTAGTCGCCAGCCAGTCAATATAATCCCGGTAGGGTCGAACAGGCGGCAGCGTCACGGACAGATCCTGGACCATGCCCTTGTAAAGCGTGCTGAATTCCTGGAATAGGAGGGACACAGACCAGCCATCCAGAAGGGCATGGTGATGACGGAGTAGACAGCGGTGCCTATCCTTCGCCTCGTGCACCAGAGTCAGTCCCCAGAGCGGCACCGCTCCAGGATCGACGCCACGCTCGCGATCCGTTCTGAGCAGAGCTTCGAAGCGGGTCTCCTGTTCGCTGGCAGAAAGGGAGCGCCAGTCGTAGACATCCATCTGCAATTCCACATCCCGATAGATGACCTGGAGCATGCGGTCGATGCGCTCACCGCTGAAAGCGGTGCGCAGGATTGCGTGGCGTTCGAGCAGATGCCGCCAGGAGCCGGTGAAAGCGGCTATGTCGAGCGGCCCATCAAGCGTACAGGTTATCTGCTCGATGTAAACGCCGGAGTGCGGAGCCTCGAGGGTGTGAAAGAGCATGCCTTGCTGCATGGGCGACAACGGGTAGGCGCACTCAACCCGGGTGTCGACCATAGGCAGGTCTGCCAGAGTTTCGAGGTTGGTTGAACCTGACGACGGTTTCAGCTCGGAGGGGCTCAGCTTTACGATGTGCGCCTCAGAGCCTGCATTCAGGGACGTCAGCCGTGAGCCCAGGCTGGAGATCAGACGTCGCAACTCGCTGGTGAAGAAGCCCGCCACCAGCTCAATCGTCGCTTTCTCATGCATCTGGAAGCTGTAAGTCCAGTCAACCTGAAGCTCACCCTCGATGATGGCGGCGGTGACTTCGTGAACGTAGGCGCGCGGCGCATCCGGCCAGCGCATAGGGCCCACAGACTCGGGGGCCGGTCCGCAGATCAGGTCACCGCCGGTGGGGTAGGTGATCTGGCCAAGGTAATTGAAGCTCACCTCGGGCCGGGGGACGGCTTTCACGGCTGCGCTTAGAAAACGACCGGCGTCTTGGTAGCGCAGCAAACCGTAGCCCAGCCTCGAACGCGGGATGTACGGCAGCCAGGGCTCGGACGCGTCCGGGCTGCCCCTTTGGTTTTCAGCTTCGGAGACGTCGATACGAACGGGGCAGAGGGATGTGAACCAACCGACGGTGCGCGAGAGATCAACCCCCTCGAAAAGATCCTCGCGGCCGTGCCCTTCCAGGTCGACCCACAAGGTGCTGGAGCCGGTCCAGCGCCGGAAGGCCCGTGCGAGAGCGGTCAACAGAACACCCTCGACCCGGGTTCCATGAGCGGTTGCGGCCAGACGTATCAGCTTCCGGGTGTCCTCCTTACCCAGACAGGTGGCATGACGGCGCGCCGTCCCCTCCGTGTTCAAGTTTGCGGCCCGGTCGGACGCTGAGAGGCCCACCGGGGACGGCATCCGGGCGCCAAGCGCCGCCGTCAACCAAGTCATGGTCTCCTCTTCCAGTCGTCCGGTGTGAGCCAGGTCGGCAAGATGCTGAGCCCAGTCGCCGAACGAAGTGGTTTTGGACGGGAGGTGCACGGCCTGCCCATGCTCGAGTTGGCGGTAGGCTGTCTGCAGATCCTCGAGCAGTATGCGCCACGAAACCGCGTCGACAGCCAAATGGTGGATGACGATGAACAAGCGGCCGGGGAGATGGGCACCCAGATCAAAGAAAACGACACGAATCAGCGGGCCAGTAGAAAGATTGAGGCTTCTTTGCAGCGCAGCGGCACGCTGCTCGAGGGCGACTCGTCGCTGATGCTCAGACAGGTTGGCGAGGTTGACCACCTCGAAGGGCACCTCTTCGCCAAGCTCGGCGTAGCTTTGCCGCCAGCCTTTCGGACCGCTGACGAAACGCAGGCGCAGGGCGTCGTGATGCGCCAAGAGCGCTTCGGTGGCGGCGCACATATGCAGCGGGTTCAGCGACTGGGGCGTGCGGAACATCAGCGCCTGGTTCCAGTGATGGGGGTTGTCGGAGGCAAGTTCGAAGAACCAGTGCTGGATGGGGGTCAGCGGAAACGCACCCGCCAGGCTACCCTGCTCAGGAGGATCCTCGGTGCTAACCAGGCCGTCCGCTATCGCGGCCAGACCGGCAATCGTGGGAGCCTGAAAGAGGTGCTTCGGGCTCAGGTGAAGTCCGGCCCGAGCAGCTTGTGAGACGACCTGCATGGCGCTGATCGAATCCCCGCCGAGCTCGAAGAAATTGTCGTCCACGCTGACCGTTTCGATCTTCAGCACGTTCCGCCATATCGACGCAAGGACCTCTTCGGGCTCGGTGCTGGACGGGCTGACGGTGCGATCCCGCTGAGGCCTTCCTTCCTCGGGCGCAGGCAGGCCGCGGCGGTCGAGCTTGCCATTTGGCGTCCGCGGTAGCGCGTCAACCACGACGAAGGTATGGGGCAGCATGTTGACAGGGAGGCTTTGTGCGAGGAAACGGCGTAGCCCCTGGGGTGAGGGCGGCGGGATCCCGGTTGGCACCAGGTACGCAACCAGACGAAGTTCACCCTGGTCATCCGGACGGGCGAGGACGGCAGCATGGCCAATGGCAGGGTGGAGACACAGGGCGGCTTCGATCTCGGCCGGTTCGATACGCATACCGTGTATTTTGACCTGATCGTCGCTGCGGCCCAGGAACTCGAGGTTGCCATCTGGCAGATGCCGCGCCAGGTCACCTGTGCGATAGAGGTAGGCGCCCGGTTCGCGAGTGAATGGACTGAGCAAGAAGCGCTGGGCGGTCAAATCGGGACGATTGAGATAGCCACGGGACAGGCCAATCCCGCCAATGTAGATCTCCCCGGTCACACCCACCGGCACCGGCTGCAGATGCCGGTCCAACAGGTAGATCTGCGTGTTGATAACCGGCTTGCCGATCGGCGTCTTGCCACGCGCTGACCGGGTTGTATCCACGTCATACAGACTCGAACAGATGGTCGTCTCACTGGGACCGTAGCCGTTGATGATACGCAACTGGGGCAACTGAGCGCTGATGGTCATCAGCAGTTGTTCCGGGATGGGCTCGACGCCGACCAAAAGCCGGCGCAGCTCAGACTGGCCGGGATTCCGCTCAAGCCAGGCAGCAAGATCCGCCAGCAGGAATGGGGGCAGGTAGGCGTGACGGATCCGCTGAGCGTGCAGCCACGCCAACAAGGCGGGTGGATCCAGCCGCAGGGCTTGAGGGATCACATGGAGCGTACCTCCAGCCAGCAGGGGAGAGAAGATCTCGTACACCGAGACATCGAAGCTGAAGCTGGTCCACCAGCTGCAGGGGTCTCCAGGGGCGATCGGTTGGCGCAGCTGGAAATCCGCCAGCAGGTTGACCACTCCACGATGAGCCAGTGCTGAGCCCTTTGGCTGACCCGTCGAGCCTGAGGTGAAGATCAGGTAGGCCATGCCATCGGGGTCGACGTGCACTGGAGGATTGGTCTCCGGCTGCTGGCGTATGGTGAGCCAGTCGGTGTCCAGGTCGAGAATCGCCCCGGCGAAGTGGGGCAGACGGTCGCGCACGGCTGCGTGGGTGACCAAAACCGGGGCGCGGGCGTCGTTCAACATGAAGGCCTGGCGATCGCGTGGGTAGTAAGGATCGATCGGCAGATAGGCGGCCCCGGCCTTCAGGATGCCGAGGAGGCCGATGATCGTCTGAAGCGAGGGCTCACAGCATAAGCCCACCGACGCGCCGGGATGAATGCCCTGCTGCAGCAGGTAGCGGGCAACCTGGTTGGCGCGACGATTCAGCTCGCCGTAGGTCAACTCTTGGTCTTCGCACTTCACGGCGAGCACCTCCGGCTGCCGGCTCGCCCAGTCCTCGAAGAGTTGATGGAGACAGCGCTGGGGATACGGAGCGGTGGTCGCATTCCAATCGACCAGCAGTTGCTTTCGCTCGTTGCTCGTAAGGATATCCAGGCGCGACACCGACCGGTCTGGGCTCGAAAGGATGCTGTCGAGAAGGCTGCGATAGCAACCGGCCAGGCGCCTGATCGTCGTCGCATCAAACAGGTCCGTGCTGTACTCCATGGTTACCGCAAGCCCGTCAGGGGTCTCAGTAGCGGTGACCGTAAGGTCGAAGGAGGCGGTCTGGTGCGGTAGCGGGACGGTGCTCAATTGCAGCCCGCCGACCTCGAGCCGGTGGCCGGCCTGGCCCAAGCCGAAAGCTCGCGCGTGTCCATCCGGCACCAGACGGGTGGTCTTCTGCCAGGAGAACACGACCTGGATCAGCGGCGAACGGCTCAGGTCACGCGCCGGCCGGAGGCGACTGACCAATACGGGGAACGGGTACCAGTCGTGCTCAGAACTTTCGTCGAGCGCTCGCTGGGTCCGTCGCAGCACATCACTGAAGCGCGGATCATCGGCGAAGCGCGCCCGTACAGGAACCAGGTTGACAAAGTAGCCGATCACCCGGGCCGTGACCGCACTCCGCCCGGCTTTAGGGAACCCTGTGATGATGTCGTCCTGACCCGTATACCTGTGCAACAACGTCTGCAGGGCAGCGAGCAGTAGGGTCTGGAGGGAAACATGTTGTACCTCAGCCAATTTCCTGAGCCGTTGCGTAACCTCCGGTCCGAGGAGGAATGCCTCCCGGGCACCGTGGTTGCTCAGCACGGTTGAACGGGGCCGATCCGTCGGCAATTCGAGCGACGGAAGGTCAACGTCCAGGACGTTGCGCCAGTAGTCCCAACTCGCTCGCCCGCGGGGCCCGGCCAACATCTCCCTCTCGCGGTACACGTGGTCGGCATAGGTTGATCGCAGTGGCTTCAATTGTGCTGGAGGTCCTGTGACCTCCTCCCGGTAAAGTGCGGCCAACTCCGAGGTGAGAACCGCGGTGGACCACAGGTCGCCGATAATGTGATGGAGTGTCAGGAGAACCAGATGGCGAGAGGCGCTCCGGCTCTCGGGATGTTCCTTCTCGAGGGGCGCCCCTTGGAGCACGAGCACTCGCCACGCAGGCCCCTGCTCCAGGTCAAAGGGGCGTTGAATCGCCGATGCAAGCCGCTCGTCCCTGTCCGCCGGGTCCCATGCGGAGGCATCAACAACCCGAAAAGGGAAGTCCTGTATGGGGTGAACACGCTGAACCGGTTCACCGCCCGGAGCGGCGAAGGTGGCCCGAAGCATGGGGTGCCGGTCGGCCAGCCGGCGGAATGCTCTCTCGAGCGCACGCAGATCGGTGTTCTCGGGAACAGCCGCCGCGCCTGCCAGATTGTAGGCGACCGCCTGCGGAGCGATGGCGTATAAAAACCACAACGCTCTTTGTCCATGAGATAGGGGGAAATCCCAGGGATTCCGGGATGCCGCCGCACCATGCGAGGGTTTCGAGTTCACGTTCCCAGACCAGGCTTGTGTGGACGGTCTGCACCTTGGCACAGCCGGCCTAGATCACGGTTCACCCGTAGGACCTTCCGCATCGGCCTCCCTCTGAGCGGACCGATCCGCCTTTCCACGGACCGAACATCAACGCTGATCATCTGACGATGGCCAGTGTTCCCGAAAGGCTCGGCCTCCGAGCTCATGGCCCCCTCGTCATCGTCGATCTTAAGCAATCGGTTTTGGCACGCAGGCGTCTCGGTCTGCTGTCTTCTGTCGGGGTTCAGCTTTGCGTCCCTTCCCCGACCCCGGGCGTCCAGCGCCTCCTTCCGTGCGAGGCGCGTTGGTCAACGTCACCCGTTTAAAAACAACGAGCGCCCCCAGCTTGGCGCCCATCCGGTCCAGATGCTCATCAAGCCTGGAAAGCATCCTCGGCTATCCCCCCGGGAGGGGCCGTGGCCGAAAGCCTCTGCCGGCGTCGGTGCTCCTCGGCCTAACGTGCGGCGCTTGATTGGACGTTTCTTGGAAGCCTTTCCGTCTCTCGTCTCCGGCACGTCTCAGGCGAGTGGCGGCACCATTCCCAACCTCAGCATAGGCCACGGTGTCCTACCGCACAAGGGCCATTTGGCCTGCGCGGGGGTTTGGGGAGCCACGCAGGCGTGCGAGGTCATTCAGTGGTCAGCAAAGGGCGTGTTGATGTGCGGCTCGCCTGTGGCGTTTTTCAGGTTCACCGGCTCCGTCCAGGCACCATCGATTTGATAACTCACATAAACATCGGGCAAACCAAAGCCACCCAGGAAAGTCTGGTTGAACTTTCCGTTAGCGAACCGGTTGATCACCTCGAGCACGTCGACGAGGGGCGACAGAAACGGAAAACCCGACAACGCTCCCTGGGGCCTGATGCTCATGAAGTAAAGCTTGTCCCCAGATGCGTTGATCACGGGTTCGACTTCCAGATACTCGGTGTTGATCGGGGCGTCGAGAAGCTCGGGCACGGTCCATTGGCCTTGTTCCCAGGTCCCTACGAGGTGGGAAACGCAGATGTCTGCGTTATTGCAGTTGAAATACATCGTTCGCCCATCTGCGGTAAAAGTGGGCTCTGCCTCTCGGTGGGCGGTATTGATGTTTGACCCCATTGACATCGGCTGCGGGGGAGCGTTCTTACTTGGGACGGGGGTTCGAGGATTGCTCGGACCGACAAGGGTAGGGATTGATGCAAAAACTCGGGCAAGAACCAGGATCAAAACAGGTACCACATAGACGAGCATGAACCCTCTCACTTGCCAGGAGCGAGCAGGTAGGATGGCGATAAAGCAGGATCACGGCG
>JABAOF010000151.1_pt2 | contig 10519 bp, 16 predicted proteins | sample 7062171 | NCBI WGS metagenome assembly JABAOF01 (sample SAMN14538628, study PRJNA623070) | marine sediment metagenome | biome: marine biome [ENVO:00000428]; feature: marine pelagic biome [ENVO:01000023]; material: deep marine sediment [ENVO:00002113] | place: India: Gulf of Khambhat ... | reverse complement strand
TTTTCTGTGGAACATCGTCCTTCCCATACTGATAGGGGGAATTATCCTAACTCCAATAGCCGCTTATGTATGTTCAAAGACACCCCGAAGACTGTTAGGAATACTCGTTGGATTGTGGGTTGCGGCTCTGAACATTCGAACGTTGATAATGGGGCTCTCATGAAAGTAAAGGAATGTTAAACGCAAAATCCTTATATGCACGCGCAAATGCAGGAGGACAACATGGCGCAAAAATATTCTCATCAATTAGTTACCGGAACTTCTTTTGGTCTAACTACAGCAGTAATTACGTCTCTTGGGATGATTGTCGGTATGTATTCGGCCACTTCCTCGAAATTGGCGGTCGTTGCTGGGATCGTAGTCATGGCCATAGCTGATGGTTTATCTGACGCTGTAAGCTTACACACTGTTGAGGAGGCAGAAGTTGAGAAAGGAAGAGGCAAACATACTCCAAAGGAAATTTGGCTAACCACTCTTTTCACCTTTCTTTCAGCCGCTGGTTTTACCTTAACTTTTACAATTCCCATTTTGTTTTTTCCTTCGGAAACTGCTGTTTTTCTTGCCATTGCTTGGGGAATGCTACTTCTCATTCTTCTTAATTTTTACATTGCCCAGATTAGGAAGGAAAATCCAATAAAACTTGTCTCTGAGCATATTTTATTAGCAATATTCGTCGTCATCGTTTCTTATTTGGTTGGTAATTTAGTAGCTATGGGGTTCAAATAAAATAATAAAACATTATACGCGCGCGCATAATCTAGTAACCGCGAAGTCTCTTTCTCTCTTTCATTTTCTCCGAGATGTGATTGTTAGCTACTTCTAGCGCCACGGTTCTAGGTGGAATATTTCTGTCTTCAGCCACGGGAAGAATCCGTTCTAGAACCCGTTCAACCGACTCGATGAGTAGTGTTTCTGGTTGAAGCAACCTATTCAATTCAGCGTAGCTAACCACTACGCCCCCCTTATTTGCGGTGAAGTCGTTTACGTCAACGATTCCTCGTTTGTGAAACACAGAGTAGACTTCTGGACTTACAGCTGGATCGTTCGCAGCCTCAAATACGAAATCCGCCACGACCTCCTTTGCTATAGTTTCATCGTAAATTCCTCCAGTAGCGGCTGGGATAAGAATTCTCTTTTCGTCTTTAGATTCCTTCTTAAGCCTAAGCATGGCATCGTTTGTGATGGGCTTCGCGTTTGGATGGGCATCTTTAAATTTTTCTACATAATTTGCCACAGAGCCATCTCTTTCCTTCAGCTTTATTAGGTCATAAACGTCGAGTCCATCCTTATCGTAGACTCCTCCTTGACTATCAGTGACAGCAATAACCTTAAATCCCCTCTCGAAAAGGAATCTGGCTGTTGGCTTCCCCACTTTTCCAAAACCCATTAAAACCGCTGTGCATTGGATGGGATCAACATTGTAATAATTAAGCGTATACCGCATTGTATACCATAAGCCGCGTGCGGTTGCCCCCTGTCTTTCCTCTATTCCTCCCAAGGCCCTTGACTTTCCCGTAGCAGCGTTTCTGTTGCCTATGGCCTTCACAAATGTATCCATATCCGACGAGTCCGTTCCCATGTCGGGAGCACTTATGTAATGTTGAGGACAGAAAGGCCTTATTGCCTCGGCGAAACCTCTAATCAAAAGCCTCTTGCGATCTTGCGAGATAGTCTTTGGATCCGCCTTAATTCCAGCCTTGGCCCCACCAAAAGGTAATCCCTCCCGAACCCCAGCAGTGGCGCACTTCCAAGTCATTATCCTCGCCAACCTGAAAACCTCATCCACTGTCACGTCCTGAGCCATCCTTAGTCCTCCTTTTCCGGGCCCGGGTGCCGTGTTATCTATCACCAGAAAACCAAGGAGACCTAAACTCGGTTCCTTGACAACTATGACTTTTTCAGGTCCAAACGAGTCGTAAGGAATTATGAACTTTGTATGCTCAAACTTTGTAAACTTTAATTTAGACATCCGATCACCCTCTGCTAACTTTTTTTATACCCTTGAAGCTTAGCGGAACCTCTTCGGAAACCTCCTCCGAAAATCTTACTTCATATACATCCTTTGAGCCACATTCTTGGCATTCTCTACATCGGAACCTGCACGTTTGACAATTTTCTGATTCCATACCGATTCGAAGACAAAGATCTCCATTTCCATCCCTATGTCCGACAACCAACCCAATCAGTTCGATCCACGTGTGTCCGCAATTAGCGCAAGCAAACCTCTTTTTTGTCAACTCTTCCGTTGTCTTTGTGTTTTCAATTCCTCGGAGTGCCTCTTTGATTTCCATTAGCGCCACACAATTTAAGTATATCGCGGCATTATTTATGCATGCATGCATGCCGTCACATGAACAAACAATCAAAGAACCAGTTAAATACATGTAGAGTTCTAGCTAAGCGCTGGCAATTCCTAGATTAGTTCGTTTTGAAAATTTTTGCGTTTTTTTTGGCGATATGACGTTAAAAACGCCAAAAACCGTTGCGCGCGCACAACCATGCGGGAAAAGAAGAAAAAGAGGGAGTTTCCGGGAGATAGCTCTACTCTATGTTGTAATGTACCTTACTCTTTAGCCTCCAGACTTCTGTTTTTAGGATAGCCTAGTTAATTGAGGGCTTTCATAATTTCCTGCAGTTTTTCTTTGATGATTCTAACCAATTTTGGGGTAATTATACCCTCTGCCGCGGCTTCCTTGAGCCTCTTTTCATCCAGTTTTTTGACCCTGCCGTTCGGCCAAACGCAAACGTCAACTTCTAAGTCCACGTAGCGAATTCCATGTGGATAGAGTTCTATAGGCGTGTTCAAGTTGATATACGTGCCTTTGTATTGCCCGTCCTTTGAGAAATACCGGGTTTTGAAGTACCATTCACCTATCTTAGCTTCGGTAACGGCGTAGTCACCCGGTTCCTTCTCGGTTTTGAGACCGTCGTAAATTCCTTTCTTCTTGAAAACTCGTCGAAATTGAATCAGAGATTTATGGTGATCAAAGGTTCCAATCACGGCTTTTCCGAGATTAATAACTTTTCCATGAAGCTTAACGTGTTCTATTTCTATTAAGGAACCGGCGATAGGGTATTTCGCCCTGATGGTTTGTTTAAGAAGCGTTTCCACTTCTTCGCGAGGGCCACCTTTTTCGAGTAGTTTTTCCGCCATGTCGAAAGCTGATGAAATGTTTACTCCGCAAGCCTTGTAGTAATGGTGGCCATCCATGGTCGGAGTAACTGACCCTCGAATCTCGTCTAACTTCTTCTTTGATAAAGCTGGAAATTCCACGTCTATGTAACGACTTCCTTTCAAGAGAGTCGCTGGAACTTCTTCCTTTCGGATGACAACGTCATCGAGGCAAGACTGTAAGATTGAAGTGAAGGCGTTAACAGCTTCGGCGGTTCCCGAAGCTTGAACTCCCTGTTTGTCTTGGCGATCGTAGACTTCAAGGTCAGGAAACTCGTCGTTTTCCTTCAGTCCGAATCTTTCTCTCACGGTGACCGACGGTTGAACTATGGCGAAGCCATTATCGAGAAGAAGCTTTGTCAGGGCAGTTGAATAGATTCCCCGAATCTTAGCCTTAGCCAATAAGAATCCTCCATTACGATTCGCTTTTCTCGATTCTATATAGATTCCCAACTTTCGTAACTTGAAACTTTACGCCCAAGATTTTCTGAGCCAACCACATATTTGTGTCTAAGTGATCGGTCACATCTCGAGTTAAATAGACTGAATTGTAATCTGCCAGTGCAATGTAGGGCACAAGCATGTCGGCTAAGTGGACATCCACCGTAGCCTGAGCTTCAACCTCCCTAAAGAGATTTTCAGCGGCTTCCCGACCCACAACCTCGCTGGGCTTGCGAAGTTCTCCTATGGCGTCTCCTCCAAGAAGCGCGCCCGTGCTGGTTTCCGCCCACAAAACTAGGGAACTACCCTTTTGAAGAGGGTTAGACCTGTCGTTGACGACTTGAATCTTTGCTTCATAGCCATGGTTTTTAAGGTATCTATTGGCTGCCTTAGCTTGACGCTCCGCCACCTTCCGATCCTCCAAGAAAGTGCAGACGGATACACCGCGTAGTTCTTCTACTGTTCCAAATTCTTCAAGGCGGATGGGAGTGAGCTTGGAGCAAGGCTGAACCTCTAAGAGGACTTCACCCATGCCCTTCGGATAGTAACCATATTTTCGGATGGTTAAGGAAGCCTTCAACCCCATTTGCTCAAGCATGGGGAGAAGCACATACTTCAGATAGTTTATGGTAGGGGCGTGACGAACGTCGGTGCCACCCTTGACAACTTGGACACTAACAGCGCCCTTAGCATAGGCGCAAAGGGGCAGAATAGTTAACAGTAGCATAGGAATGCTTCCTGCGGTGCCTATCTCCGCCCTGACCTCACCACTTACGATGCCGTCTGGCTTGAACCAGAGTTCGCGAGAACCCAATGTGGCGCCTTTCATTTCAGCGTTGCAAAGCTTTGAGGCTGTGAGCACGGATTCAAGGTGTTGGGGGCGCAGTCCAGGTTGGCCGCGTCTTTGGCGGATGTTGTAGATGTGCAACGGCTCGCCGAGGACGCCGGCTAGGGCGATGGATAGCCGTAAGATTGTTCCGCTACCGCTTTTCTGGCTACCGTCGATTTCTAACAATTTTAGTCTATTGAATAAGCTTTTCTCGATTTTATTAAGTTATTTTAGGCTAATGGTGGGGTTAGGATAAAACAAATGAGGAACCTGTAGTAGAATAATTATGTGTGGAGGTAGGTTGATGAGCGAAGGAAAGTTGAGCATCGAAGAATTGTCTCGGAGAATCGATCAGCTTCTTAACGTCTTGAACATGATTTCCAGAGACCTTGCTGAGATTTCGAAGTCTCTTAAGGCTGTTGGCGCTCCAACTGCTGCTCCAGCGATTCCTGCTGCACCTACGGAAGGAATGCGAAGTGTTGAAGACGTTAGAGTATCGTTTTCCTCGGATTTGGAGGAGATGTTAACCTTTGAGGAAGCTGAAAATTACATCGTGATAAAGCCACGTAAGTTCCTAGGTTCTGACAACTTCGCGAGAATTGCGTCCATTGTCCGCAGCTTGGATGGAGAGTACATTAGCGCCGGGAAGAATTCCCATTTTAAGGTTCCTAGGGAAACCGAGTGACAGAAAGAGAACTGTTTCTGGCAAAGGCGGATGCATTGGTAGGCTGTTAGGTGGAGAGAGCTTTCAATAGACCTTTTAGTTCCTTCGTGTTGTGAAGGAATCCTACTTTGATGGGCGTAATGGAGATGCATTTTTCCTTCTTGACCGCGTGTAAGTCTGTTCCCGGTTTGTCGTCTGGATAGCCGGTTAATGCCCAGCTTATGATTCTGTATCCTTCCCTTTGCTCCACGTAGATGTTCCTGTAACCCTTGTAGGACAAACGGGTGATTTTTGTTTTCTTGAAGTCAGCTTTTTCCGGCACGTTTATCGAAATTATGTCCACGTCTGGAGGCATCCCCTTTTCCAACACGTATCTGGCTGTTTTAAGGGCGAGGGTGGCGGTTAGCTTTAAATCCTTCACTGTAACTTCTTCTTTTTCAGACATTTTCTCGGTGATTTTTGGTATGCAGTAGGAAACGGCTATGGCTGGCACGTGGTGAATGGCGGCTTCTAAGGCGGCGCCTAAAGTGCCTGAATTCAGCAAGTCGTCTATTCCAAGGTTTGGACCTAGGTTTATTCCAGCTACAAGCAGATCCGGCATGCGTTTCAGGATTTTGTTCGCTGCGAGGAAGAAAGCGTCGGCTGGTGTACCCGTTGTTGCGTATGCTTTTGATCCGTCTCTCAGCCTAGCCTCCATTATTTCTATGTGACCTGTGGTTAGGGCTTTTCCGATACCGCTTCTCTCATCCTTTGGAGCGACAACGATAACGTTTCCCAGTTTCTCCAACCGCTTTTTTAAAGTGATCAAACCAATCGATTGGATTCCATCGTCGTTGATTACCAGAATGGTTGGCAAAGTAAGTCTCTCCGGTTGCATTAGATGAACGCTTCATGATTATTTTAAAATAGCGTTTTGTTAAGTCACAAACCATAAGTTCTATATAATATCGAGCGCGCGCGCAGCGTTCAGGCGGAAAGCCTCCAGAGTACATTTCTAGGCATACTCATGCTACATATTTTGTCTTCATTAAATCTATATCCTTGAACAAATCAAGATTTTGGAGTCGGAAAACCAAAGACGAGGATACCAACCATGAGCGGGCGACACCTGAAGATAAACATACCACCCATGAGTATAAAATTGCCGCCAGATGCGCGTGCGCGCGCGCATGGAGTCATTATTTGTCCGAATCCTGATTGCCAAAGAAAGATTGAAGAGCCTCTTCTCTTGAATGACTTATCGAAGACCCCGGCGGAACAGTACTACGCTTGTCCTTACTGCCGAGCCAAACTGGAAGACGTTATAGAAGAATCTACACTTGGTCCACCTATACGTCCGTCGTCAGAAAAGGTTCTGGACGCGATTTCTACTGAACCTCAAAAGGAAAAAGAGGAAAAGAAGAAAAAAGAAGAGCTTCCGGTTAAACCACCAGAGAAGGAAGAAAAAGGGCTTTCCAGGTGTCCTCATCATTTTGGATATTTAGCGAGTCGTGCTAAGGATGCTCCTATCCCGCAAGAATGCCTAACCTGTCCAAAAGTATTGGACTGTATGACGAAAATAAGTGACTCTTAATAAGACGAATGCATGTATGCATGCTGTTGCTTGAAGACCCATAGAGTCTGATGCCATATTCGTTATTTCCTTTGGTGCTTCCAAAAATGCTGTTGTTTGATGAATGACAGAGCAAGATGCCAGAGTAGAATGACCTAATTCTCATATTTCTGACAATCACGTTACTGCCTGACAGGTCTATTCCGGCTCCCATTCCAGTGCCATGAAGGGTGTAGCCTACCCCGTCAACCACAATGTTATCCCTCTCCACAAAAATCGAATCATAAATGTTAGCTGTGAAGGCGTAGACGTTTCCGTCTCGCTGAATCTTATCCGTTCCCTCAACAGACCCATCAGCCCTAATGTAGATAGTCCCCTCTGCTACTGCAGGTCTTATGAACCGCACAACCACTGCTGTTGACAAGAGCAATAATACAAAAACCAACAAAACAATCTTTTTCACATTCAATCAGAATATTGTTGTGTATTTTCTATAATATAATCTCTATCCAACTTTACTAAAGAAGATGCTACTATTCCTGGTTATGATTCTCAATCTTCTCTAAGACATGTACATTGTCCTAGATGTGGAAAAAGTTATGAAAAATAAGGATGGAGAAATTCTAAGTTAGGTTATGAGCTAGAATTCTGAAAACATAAGAACAAGTCACAATAACTATAGCAAATGGGTTTCATGGATATGCGAAGGTCAAAGCTGGAGATGCACATTGACATTCTTAAAGCTCTGGCTTTTCATGGACGGTTAAAGCCAACTCACATCATGTATAAGGCTAACTTGGGCTGTAGTGCTCTGAGACAATGCTTGGACTTGTTAATCCAGCAGAGCCTCATTAAAGAACACACATTGCACAAAAAAAGAGTTGTTTACTCCATTACAAAAAATGGTTTAACAGCACTCAAGAACGTCAGGGAAATATACAATGCTCTCCAAATAATTGAAGAAGTAGAGATTCCCAGTATTGCTACATTAAGTAAAAGCCACAACATCAATGAACATAATTCATCGAACAGAATAGTATAGAAATTTAGTATGAACCATTAGAAGTTATTAATTTATTGTTGACAATGCATGCATAGGATGAGAGAATATTTGTAACTTAAAAGTACCTTATCCTAAAATCTTTGAACTCTCCAATGTAGTTTTCCCATTGTACGTCAACCTTCGTTACTCTGGATCCTGGAGGGCCTCTTCGACAAAAATCAGTCAATCTTTTCACATCCTCTTTTTCTCCTTCAAAAACAGCTTCCACCCTCCCGTCAGACGTGTTTCGAACCCAGCCAGCAACGTTTCTTGTCTTCGCCTCGTAACGGGTCTCTGACCTAAAGAAAACTCCTTGAACCCTACCGCTCACGAAGATGTGGGCTCTAACCTTCATATTTCTTCTCACTCTGTTGTCCTTAAACAATCATAAAATGGTTAACCTAGTTCAAGATAAGGATTTCAAAGGTTGAACGGAGATGCGAGATGTTTTGGCTAGGGTGTTCTTCTAAACCTGATAGCCTGCCCCGATAACTCCAACTCGTAAACTTGATTCACATCAAAGTCGATGCCAAGCTTTTCATATTCTCGCTCCGTCAGAAACAAGATCATCTTTGGGAGGGCGAACTGGGTTCGCGTAGTAAGCATGGGAAGTTGCTGCTGTAACGTTCTGACAACTTCTTGAACCATCCTCGCCTCTTCTGTTGCAGGTCTAACCGCAAACCTCGGAATCACCCGGTCCTCGATCAACTCTATGCGCTTTCCAAGGTTTCCTTCAGGATCTCGTATAGACTCGATTTTCTGAACCCTAACTCGTGTCATGTTAGTCCCTTCAGCTACTACTACACAGCTTGGAAGCTTTATACATTTCTTGAAGTCGAGCTGCGTCACTCCATCTCGATGGTTGCCGGAGGCTTCGGCGTCACGTCGTAGTAAACACCAGAAACATTTGGGCAAGTTTCAAGAATTTTTCCTGCAGTTTCAGTTAAGGTTGTCCAAGGAATTTCAGCTACCTGGGCGGTCAAAAAGTCAAGGGTTTGGATTGCTCGCAAAGAGATTACGTAAGGTTGCTTCTGAGGTTTTTCTTGGATGGCGTATAAGATTCTGGTGAAGGAGGGATTTTCCGTGACGACTTTAGTTTGAAGCGTGACCAGATTTTTGATGGTTGCCTGATGGATGCGACCATCTGCTGTTTGAGCTTTGATGGCGGCGATTTCTCCATAGCGTCGTTCACCGCCTTTGACTCCAGTCGCCTTGTCCTGAAACACTTTCACAGAGAGATATCTTGCTGGAACGTTAAGGTACCGAGCCGCTGTTTCTTGTATGTGCACTCTGCAGGGATGCTGAGGCGTTTCTAAGTTGTCAATGATCGCTGCAAAATATTGGCTGGCACTATGCTTGGCGAAGTTTTTCTCAGTTATGGTGGTGGCTTTTTTAAGCGACTCCAACTTGTCGATTTTGATTTCTCCCACAACTCGCACCGAGAGACCTGGCCCAGGAAAAGGTTGCCGTTCGGACATTTCTGTGGGAATTTCTAAGTATCTGGCTACTTTTCTCACCTGTTCCTTGTAAAGGGATGCAACTGGTTCGATAACTTGGAATCCGTAGCGTTCAGTAGGACTTATTCCTATCTGAGCTAATACGTTGTGCTGAGTTTTTATGCCTCCCTTTGTTTCAACTATGTCCGCTTGGATAGTTCCCTGCACTAGAAATCGGCACCCTTCTTTTTCAGCGGTTTCGCTCAAGGTTTTGTAGAAGTTTTCTCTAAACTTCTTCCGCTTCTCCTCAGCATCTCGTAAGCCCTTTAATTCGCTTAAGAAACGTTGCTGAACGTTCAACACCTTTATCGGTAGGTTTAGGGGAGGCTGAGACAAGAGTTGAGCAACCCTTTCAGGCTCCCTGTCTCGCATGAAGGCATCGTCAAGCATAACGCAGAGAAGATTCTCTCCTATGGCGCGGTGGGTTAGCGCAGCAGAGGTCGTGCTGTCTACGCCTCCCGAAACCGCGATGAGGGCTCGCTCGTTTCCAACGGCTCTTTTAATCTCCCCCACCTGCTTGTCCACAAATTCTTTAGGATCAAATTCTTCCAGTTTACACAGCTCCTTCAGATTAGTTGATGCACCATTTCCTTGGAAATGTATTTGCCCATTCGAGACATTCTTCTTATTCCAGTAACTTGGGATATAACCTTTGCTCGAACGGGTGTAGGGAGTTCGCGTAGGTTTTTGAACCTAATGAATGTCGCTTTTCTTCTTCCCTGCATAAAATCCATGTATTCTTTATATGATCTTAACAAAGATTCGTGACCATAAGTTTTCCAAAGGTCTTTTGCGTCTCCAGTGATCCGTTCGATGAATTCTCCGACGCCTCGAATTTCTTTGTGGGGGTGTGTCACATAAAAGAGGAGTAGCTCCGCATTTTTTGGACCAACCAGTCCTCTGCGAACAAACACGTGCACGGTTTTGCCCGCTCTGTTTCGGTTGCAGAGTCTATTCCAAAATTTTTCTATGTTCAAGAGGATGAAGGCATACCGCTCCAACGTTTATCACATCGCGCCTACGGTTAACGCTTAACATTTTATGTCGTTTACCCTTATAAGCAGAAAACGGTTTCGAGATTGGACTAGTAAACGCTATTAAGGCTATCGCTACATATTAGCTCTATAACATGTTAGGTGTTAGGTGAAACATTGATGAAGCTTGTAACGGTTTTGCTTCCTGAAGCTTATTTGGAAGGGCTTGACGAACTTGTGAGGTCAGGTATGTATCCAAGTCGAAGCGCCGCCATTCGGGCAGCGGTTAGAGACATGCTGAAGAGAGAGCTATGGGCTAAGCGTGAATAGTGAGAAGCCTTTTAACTTG
>JABAOF010010394.1_pt2 | contig 10520 bp, 13 predicted proteins | sample 7062171 | NCBI WGS metagenome assembly JABAOF01 (sample SAMN14538628, study PRJNA623070) | marine sediment metagenome | biome: marine biome [ENVO:00000428]; feature: marine pelagic biome [ENVO:01000023]; material: deep marine sediment [ENVO:00002113] | place: India: Gulf of Khambhat ... | reverse complement strand
CTTTTTTCGCCATGCATGATATGTCGTAAACCTTATAAGTTTATAAAGATTTCCGATATATCGGAACTTAAATTCATTTAAATATGTTTCCGATATACTCGATTGTAATTCCCGACTAGAACAAAGTAATCTTTCTACACATAGTTTATATAGACCAATTAATATATAAAATATGAAACCTATGACCGAGGGAAATCATCTGCGATGGAGGGGTCTTAGGTGAGAAGGGTGCTACCATCAATTACTGTTTGCATGGTATTAGTTTTAGCTCTCTTTGTCGGTCTTGATTTGAGTTTTGAGATCATACCAACAGCTGAAGCCCCAACGATTTATGTGGATGATGATAATACAGGTTTTGAAGATGGATCACAAGCTAATCCATGGAATACTATTCAGGAGGGTGTGGATGCTGCACAGCCTGGAGATACTGTTTTTGTATCCAATGGGACCTATTATGAGGACGTTTATATCGATAAAACCATTAATTTGACTGGGATAAGTAGGGATAATACGACTATTAATGCGAGTAGTATCGGGATTTTCGTAGAAAATGCGGATTATGTGAATATTACAGGTTTTACAATAGAAAATGGAAGCTCTGCTGGTATTAGATTGATGCCATCGAGTGATAGTCTAATTAGTAACAATAGGGTAGAGAGGAATAATTACGGAATACAAACATTCTACTCAAATCACACTACAATTAAAGATAATATCGCATCAAACAATAGTGATTATTATGGTATCTATATTTTTCAATCAACAAATATTACGGTGAATAATAATTATTGTCGAAATAATAATGCGGCTGGTATTTGGATACAAAGTAGTTTTGATAGTATTATTAATGGAAACAATTGCTCGTACAATAGCCATGGGATTTATTTGTCCACTGGAAATTATAATAACCAAATATTTGATAATTTTGTTTCCTACAATAATGGAGTTGGAACAACTGAATCCGGAATATTTATTGGAAGTTCAGACAACAATATATTTTTCAATAATACCTCATTAAATAATAAATATGGTCTTACAATGGCTTATGGCCCTATTTTTCATAATACAATAGTAAATTCCACAATTTTACAATCAACGGAACATGATATATTAGTCAGATTAGGATCTCAAGGTTCCATCCTTAATACTACATTTGAAAAAACTAAAGTCAAATTTTTGGATACAACCGCTTCCTTACTTGTCCAATAGTATTTACATGTAAAAGTTATTGATTATTTAAGCAATCCTGTGGTTAATGCAAAAGTAAAGATTGAAGATAATTCAAATGGATCATTTAATAAAATATTAATTACTGATTTAAGTGGATTTGTACGATGGGTAGTAATAACAGAATATTTTGAGAAAGATACTACTGGAGATAATTTCGGTGAAAAAACGTTATTTACTCCACATAGAATAATTGCATGGAATGATACCTTAGTTGGATATACCAATCCTTTTATGAATGAGAGCAAAATCGTTATTGTTATTCTTAACAATGGAACATTAATAAACTTAAAACCCAGTTGGAATTTGATATCGTTACCAAGGATCCAATCTGATACCAATTTGCAATTTGTACTACAATCCATCGAAGGACAATATGTTGCTGTCCAGTGTTATAATATAACAGATACCAATGACAATTGGAAACATTACCATATTGCAAAGCCACCTAACCTAAATGATTTGAGCAAAATAAACCACACTGTGGGTTTCTGGCTCCATATCACTGATCCGCAAGGAGCAACATTAGTTGTTTTTGGAGATGAATTGGTTGCGAATCAATCTATTACAATATATCCAGGATGGAACTTGGTCGGCTATCCTTCACTCATTAATAGGACACTGGATGCGGCTTTAAATAATATCAATTTTAGTACGGATGTTGATTCGATTTGGACTTACAATGCGACAACACAAAAATGGAAGGAAATAGGGATTATAGATTATATCGAATTAGGTAAGGGTTACTGGATACATTCCAAGGTTACCAAAGTATGGGATGTTCCATTATAAGAGAAAAAATTGGAGGTAAGAAGATGAGGATAGGAAAGGAAGGAAAAAGAAAATTAATAGCTAGTTTAGCAAATACAGCTCTTATATTGAGCATTTTTGTGGTACTATTTCCACTTTCAATGCCAAATATTAGTGCTACTGGAACTACAATTTATGTTGGTAGTGGACCAGGAAACGATTCTGCAACAATTCAAGGAGGAGTTGACCTCGCAATGGCAGGTGATACTGTTTTTGTATACGCAGGAACGTATGAAGAACTGGTAGAGATAAAACCATCTTGGAAGTCAATAAACCTAACAGGGGAGGATAAAGAAACTACCATTATCGACGGAAACCACACCGGCACCGTCATCACAATCTCCGCCTCATGGGTCAATGTAACGGGGTTCACGGTAAAGAATGCCTTACATACCTAGATCCCATCCTCCAAAAATAAAACTCTTTATACCCAAAATCCATTAGCTCATTCTATGAAGTTGATTTCCCTTATCTCGGGAGGTATAGATTCTCCTGTTGCGACGCAGCTCATGCTGGATAGGGGAGCCGAAATCGTGGTGGTTCATTTTGATAATAGGCCTTTTACAGGTGATGGTCAACTCAACAAAACTAAAGCTATTGTAGAACATCTTGAGAAATTGAACAAGAAGAATATCAAAACCTTGGTTGCTCCCCACAAAGAAAGCCATATCGCCTTTGCAAAGGACTGCAAAAGGAACCTGCACTGTGTTCTCTGTAGAAGGATGATGTTCAGGGTGGCTGAAAAAATAGCCCAGAAGGAGGGGGCAGATGCTCTGCTAACAGGCGAATCTTTGGGCCAAGTGGCATCCCAAACCCTGAGGAACATGAGAACAGAATCTCAGGCTGTGAATATCCAGATACTGAGACCTTTGATCGGCTTTGACAAGTTAGAAATCGAGAGCATAGCAAAGAAGACAGGCACCTATGAAATATCGATCTTACCTGGTATGTGCTGTGAAATGGTGCCTAATAGGCCCTCAACATATTCGAAGTTGAATGTTATTCTGGAGGAGGAGGAAAAGGTGGATATAAAAGGATTGGTGGAGAGGGCAATGAAGGGATTAAAGCAGCTTTGATTTTTCTTTTCAGATCGGAAAGGTAAATCGACTAGGAAAATTAAGATTTTCTCTGAAAATCACTCAATTTTATAAAAAATATAACGCCGTTAAGTTTATAATACAGAAGTCATATTAAGGGCTGATAGCGAGGCGATAATCTATGAAACCACCATGCGAAATTGTCGTGACAAAGATGTTACCACATATCAGAGCAAATATCGTGAAGATTCTGATACAAGAGTACAACATGAAACAGATCGAGGTTTCGAATATATTGGGTATCACACAGGCCTCTGTAAGCCAATATTTGTCCTCCACTAGAGGAGGAGATAAGGAGCTACAGAACCTCTTTCCAGAAATGGAAAATTATGCAAAAGTCATAGCTAAGAGAATCGCATCCGGAGAGAAAAAGGAGATGCAATTGGCCCTTCTGTGCGATGTTTGCTCGAAGATAAGGGAGGAGGAAAAGTTCTGCAGCTATCACAGAAATCTTCTCCAACTAGAAAGCTGTGGTGTATGTTCTGGCTCATCTTCAACAGAAATTAAAAATCGAGATTGAAATAAATTTCGGAGGTAATGTTCTGACACGTGTGGACACTTTTGACGTCTACGAACTTCTGCCCAAATTCGATTGTGGGCTATGCGGAAATCCTGTATGCATAGCTCTTGCCAGAAAGATCCTCCTTAAAACCCAAAAACCCATTGACTGCACCTTCATATCTAAGGAGAATCTTGGAAAAATCCTGGAAATGATCCCTGAGAAGGAGATGGAGAGAAAACACCCTCATCCCAACATAGGTGAGGATGTGATCGAAATACATCCCTGCACAGAGAACGGGAAGGTCACGTTGGAAACTCAGTTGAAACCCAAGTTTGGAAACTCCAATTTCTTTAACGATTTTTTCGATCAAATTCAGCTGTGCAATTCCCTCTCAGAGGTGGAGATGTTCGAAACTATGAACTGCTCCCCAAAGATGGGCTATGCACTTTTAGAATTCAAGGGTAAAAGAACGCATATCTTCAAAACAGGGAGAATAATAATGAGACGTGCAGACAACAGAGAGGATGCTCTGGCCACGTTTTCCAAAATTTCCAAGGCACTTTTACCTGCGAAGATATGCTCTTGCGGCAACATGTTGGCAGATTGTTTTGGCGGCGCATGTGAATTTTGCTCAAAGGATGCATGTGCTGCCTTGCTCGATATTTTTGAGGCAAAAGAAGTTGATGATAATAGCGGCATCACTCTTGGAGATATACTGGTAGATATAGATAGAAATGGTAATGAAAAATTATCAGACAATTTTAAAGGATTGAGAGAAATCGTAAATGAGATAAGAAAAATCCATGATGAACTAAAAAACGGGAGGGAAATTGACAGGCAAACTTTAAAAGAAAAGATAGATGAAATGATGACAAAAATTAATCACAACTGTACTAAAACCATTATCGAGAATGAGGGACAAATCCAAACCCTAGTTGCTCTAATACAATACGGCTTAGGAAGGGATTTGATTCGTGCCAGAGATGGATTGCTCAGCTTGGAAATGAAAAATCTTGGCGAAGGTTACGAAAAGGCAACAGAGCTTTTCTTCAATGCGTACGATGCTTTTGAAAGAAGAGACATTAAAGGTTCTAATGATTTGGAGGCCAGGTATAAGGAATTCATTTCATCCTTAGAATTAAATCCTTCATCTATGGGAGTTGCAAAGATCGCTACAAATGGTTTTTATATTTCAAGGATATTAGGAATACCTGTTCCCGATATTGATAAATCGGTTGTGGGTGAGAGTTAGGATTTATTTAGGATAGGTGATTGAATGTATAGTGAGAAAGTCATGGAGATGTTCAGAAACCCGAAGAACATGGGAGAGATCGAAAATCCAGATGGAGTGGGTAAGGTTGGCAATCCAAAATGTGGGGATTTGATGGAATTGTACATAAAAGTTGAGAACGACATCATAACAGATGTCAAGTTCAAGACATTTGGCTGCGCAGCTGCGATTGCCACCAGCAGCATGATCACGGAGATGGCCAAGGGAAAAACCTTAGACGAGGCTATGAAGATCACTAGAAAGGATGTGGCCGATGAACTGGAAGGCTTGCCACCAATCAAAATGCACTGCTCCAATTTGGCTGCCGATGCTTTGCATGCTGCTATAGAAGACTACCGCAAGAAGAAGGGCGAGGCGAGTTGATAAAAAAGCTGGTAATGGAGGATGATGCTTGAATATCCAGAAGATCAGGGAGGATTTCCCAATTTTGAGTAATGAGATAAACGGCAAGCCAATAATCTATCTTGACAATGCATGCATGACGTTGAAGCCTACACAGGTTATTGAGGCCATGAACGAATATTATTATGAACACCCTGCATGTGGAGGCAGGAGCGTACATAAATTTGGTACCCAGGTCTCCATAAAATGCGACAGAGCGAGAAAGAAGGTAAAGAAATTTCTAAATGCTGACGATTCTAAAGAGGTAATTTTTACAAGAAATACAACGGAGGGAATAAACCTCATTGCCAGATGCTATGATTTCCAAAAAGGGGATGTGGTGCTCACCACTGACAGAGAACATAATTCGAATATGGCTCCATGGCATATCATGAGGGAACTGAAAGGTATTAAGCATGAAATCGTGCGATCAAATCCTGATAATACATTTAATATGGAGGCATACCAGGAGCGCATGGGTAAGGATGTAAAAATGGTCAGCATGGTTCACACCTCCAATCTAGAAGGTTATACGATACCAGCCGAAGAGATAATAAAAATCGCACATGACCATGGTGCTTTGGTGATGCTGGATGGCTCTCAAAGCGCTGCTCACAGGTTCATTGATATAAAAAGTCTCGATGTTGATTTCTTTTCGTTTTCGATTCATAAGATGTGTGGTCCCACGGGTATGGGTGTGCTTTATGGCAAGTACCATCTCCTGAAGGATCTTTCACCTTTCATTGTTGGAGGTGACACGATCTATGAGACAAATTACAAAACCTCAAAATTTCTAGATCCTCCAAACCGATTTGAAGGAGGACTTCAGAATTATGCGGGAATCCTTGGGAGTGGAGCGGCTGTTGAGTATCTATCTAACATAGGAATGAAGAATATCCAAGAACATGAGACAAAGCTCAATACGATCATGACCTCAAAGCTGGATAATATCTCAAACGTGCATATCATTGGTCCTAAGGAACCGGAAAAAAGGGCGGGTATAGTGGCTTTCTGGGTGGATGACATGGATGCACATGATCTGGCCATGATATTGGATGAGGTGGCAAACATAATGGTTCGCTCAGGAATGCACTGCGTTCACAGTTGGTTTAATTCTAGAGGAATAAACGGTTCGACTCGAGCGTCAGCTTATCTATACAATACAGAGGAAGAAGCTAAGATTTTTGGTGATACGCTAGAAGAGGTTTTAGGAAAGATGGAGTAAGGTGACATAAGCTAATACATTGTGGCTCTTCAAGGTTTCCCAATACAAAAATATTCTATCCATTAAATCGAAAGCAATATAACCTATAATATACATTTATTTCCTGGTGATTGACATGTCCCCAAAAAGATCTTTAATAAAAAAATTTAAGGCACCCATGTTGCTGATACTTTTAACGATACTGTTTAGCTTTCTCGTGCCGAGTATCATGGCTCAACCTGAGAACCCATCAAAGAAATTCGAAGCCCCTACAAATGCGGATTTGACTTACAATCTCGAGGCATATTTCGCGATCGTGAACTACAACGAGCCCACTAATCCCTGGATTCAGGTAAATTATTATCTTGAGAACGGTTCCTATATAAGAATGATTTTTGGGATGGAAAGGGTCGTTTTCCCCTCTTTAAATTTGAATTATCAAAATAATTTTATTCAGGTTTTTGATAGGAAAGGAAAATTGAATGGCCTTGGTTTCAAATCAAGATATAAATCAAATTTGTATATTTTTGTTCCTGTTTAGATGGGCATCATAAATCCTACCTCTTCATTACCAAATCACCCATCACCCTGTACTCCTTATTCCAGTAGCTCAACGCCTTCTCTCGATCGTAGTCTTCCTCTTTATGGACTGCCACAACCTCTCCCACAAACCAATCATGTGAGCTTTCAAAGCTCAGCTTTTCAACTTTATTACATTCCAAGTTCACAGGACATTCCTCTATTAGAACTGATTTTATTATCTTAGGTTTCATCTTCGTTAGCCCAGTCTCTTTAAATTTATCGACATCTCTACCTGAGACGGTACCGCAAATATTTACCTTTTCAACCAACTCCTTTTTAGGAATGTTCACTCCAAAATCCTTTATTTCCTCTAAAAGTTTGTGGGAATATCTCCTTGGATGAACTCCTATTCCGATTTTCAGAGGAGTAAAAGAAAGCACATGAACAAGACCTATTGCTATGATATTCTCACCTACAGTCACAAGCACCACTGGAAACGCAGGAAATTCTAGCCTCCCTTCCTTTAAACCGATTTCCTTTTTCATTTATATCCACCCTGCTCGGTAATGATTTTTATTGCTTATTACCCCTTCGCTAGACTCATTCAAAATCTTTATCAGTATATTGGCCATTACCTTATCATCATGACAACACTTTTACAAAGGGCAAAGGAAATATCTGACTTCCTCGCAAAAAAGAATCAAGTCTTAATAATAACTCATATCGATGCAGATGGAATAGCAGCAGGAAGCATCGCCTCCATCACTTTGCGAAGAAAAGGAATCGAACACGATATAAGATTCGTAAAAAAATTGGACGAAAACGAGATAAATAGGATAAGAAACGAAAATCCACAACTGATTTGGTTCACAGACTTAGGTAGCGGTTCATTACCTATGCTTAACGATTTGAATGCTGTAATTACGGATCATCATGTCCCTATAAAATCTGAGATGAAAAAAAAGGATAGAACCAATATCCTGAATTGGGCAGATAACTTCGTAGATGATTTTAATTACCATCTAAATCCACATCTTTATGGAATGGATGGAGCATATGACCTAAGTGGTGCAGGCTCTACCTATCTAGTTTCAAAGATGATGGACAAGAAAAATGCTGATTTGGCTGCACTTGCAGTTGTTGGTGCAATTGGAGATCTTCAGGATACCAAGAATTTAAGGCTCGTAGGAACCAATAGAGAGGTTATGAAGGACGGGAAAAATGCCAATGTTCTTCACTGGAAAAAGGACATCAGATACTTTGGAAGGGAAACCAGGCCGATATTCAAACTGCTTCAGTACGCAAATGATCCTTTAATACCAAACCTCACTGGCAAGGAGGATGCATGCATCACATTTCTATTGGAGTTGGGGATACCTCTGAAGGAAGAGGAAAAATGGCGAATGTGGATCGACCTCACACTTGAGGAAAAACGACTGATATCATCTGAGATTGTTAAACTTTTAATCTCCAAGGGTTTTGGCTATGAAATTGCTAACAGGCTCATCGGTGAAGTATATATTCTCAGTAAAGAGCAAGAGGGCACAGAGCTCAGAGATGCAAAGGAATACGCTACGCTTTTGAACTCCTGTGGAAGATATGACAAAGCTGAGGTTGGATACAATGTTTGCCTTGGGGATAGGGAGGAATGGCTTGAGAGAGCTCTTGTACTACTTCGCGGTCATAGAAGAACACTGGTTGACAATCTACAGTTGATAAAGGAGAGTGGAATAACTGAGTTGAGCCATATCCAGTACTTCCATGGACATGATAAGGTTCCTGAGAACATTGTAGGCACCCTTGCAGGGATGCTATTGGGTGGAGAGGAGGTGAGAGGCGATCTGCCAATGTTGGCTTTTGCCCTCACTTCAGAAGGAGATATTAAAGTTTCTGCAAGAGCGACCAGAGCTTTGGTTAATAAAGGTCTCGATTTATCAATAGTTATGAAAAAGTCATCTGAAAAGGTTGGTGGTGTCGGAGGAGGACATAATATAGCTGCTGGTGCCACAATACCAAAAGGCAGGGAAGAGGAGTTTTTAACCTTAGCCGATAAATTGGTTAAAGAACAGTTGAGAAATGGGTGATTTTAAAGCTATGCGGGCAAGAGCTCAATATCACACATAGGAACCCCTTCCTCAAAGTACGGTGGTTTATACATCAACTGAAAGCTGTCACCTACCTCAACTGGATACGTTCCTCCACCGTCTCCCGCAATTGAGAAAATATCTAGGAATGATAACATACCGTTGCTATCTGCATCATCAAAATATATTCCCTCAACATTATGCGCTATTGGGTTCGCTGGATTGATCGTTACAACATCACTTAATTTTATCTCATCTGTATTGGAACCATTATAAATATTATAACGAATATTGCTGAATTCTAACTGTTCATCTTCGCCATCTGCCGAATCGATGGTTATCGTCCATCTAATATTAGTATTACTTTCAATGATTGGCCCAGTTTTTGTAGCGGTTATAACTGCTGTTGGTATGTCTTCCGCTAAAACTGTTATGTTCTGAGATGATTCGTCAATACCACCTTTCCCATCTTCAACCACCAATGTCACATTGTAATCCCCAGGCATTGTATAAACATGGACTTCTTGCTCACCATCACCAGTATTTGGATTACCAGAGGTTGCGTACGGATCGCCAAAATCCCATGAATATGTTAATTCGTCGCCGTCTGGATCAGAAGATGTAGAAGCATCAAAATTTACGGTCTGATTGGTATAAATCTGGGTGGGGGAGTAAGTAAAATCAGCTACTGGATCAAGATTTCCATTTCCATTCCCATTTCCATCGTCATCATCTTGAAGTACGAAAATAAAGACTACAGCTATGATTACTATCACCGCGATTATTATTGGAATTATGATTTTTAACTTACTGCCCCCAGAAGGTTCTTTACTAGATATTTTTACAGCTTCTTCTTTGACCTTCTCCTTTTTCTTCTCCGCCATGTTATCACTCAGTCTCTCATATAAATCACCATTTATTAATCTTTCGAAAATCTATTTTGGGATTTAATCCCAAGAAATTGCCTTAAAAAAGGGTTTTGAGCCAAATTTCGGTATCAACTTTTATCGCCCATCAATTTTATTATGGCCTCTGCCGGCTCTCCGTTGCACTCCTCCAATGCCTTCTTTGCCTCCTCTTCTGAGACACCTGCCTGCTCAGCCACCAACAATATGTCCTCTTTTGGGATACCAGTCTCGGATGTGACCTCCTCAGGTGTGCCCACTATCTGATATGTTTTCTGGCCCTGAACGTCCATGCAGGTCACTGCCGCATCTTTAAAAATAAGAGTTTTTTCTGAGGTCTTGATCACAACCTCCTGAACATCCTCCATCTCCTCGATGTTTATGCCGTGTTTCTTCATCATGGCCTTCATGTGTTTAGGGCTCACACCTCTGCCACCAGGTATCATGGTCACACCAAGGGTATAACGATTAGCTTCTGTTTAAATATTATGGCTTTT
>JABAOF010001464.1_pt1 | contig 10521 bp, 10 predicted proteins | sample 7062171 | NCBI WGS metagenome assembly JABAOF01 (sample SAMN14538628, study PRJNA623070) | marine sediment metagenome | biome: marine biome [ENVO:00000428]; feature: marine pelagic biome [ENVO:01000023]; material: deep marine sediment [ENVO:00002113] | place: India: Gulf of Khambhat ... | reverse complement strand
AACGTAGGTGACATTATGGTCAAGTCATCTTCCAATCCCTCTCTATTTATTGGCAAACCTGTTAAAGACGAGTACGGACGGCAGATTGGTCGAATAGCATCTCTTGCAATTAGCCCGAAAGGTCGTATCAACGGAGTTTTCGTTCAACACGAGGACGGAGAATTTTCCAAGTATCCGAATGATCAAATCAGAATATCTGGCGACGACATTGTATTCTTGCCGCTGATCAAGTTTAGGGTGAGAGCTCTCTGCAACGAGATACCTCTCATCTGGAGAAAAAACCAAGCGTTAAATGAACTCTTAGAGAAGAACAAAGTCTCTCCAGAAATTTTTGAAGAACTCCACGAAAGCTTCGAAGGTGCCTTAAAACAGCTAAAAACAGATGCTGAAGACATCCTGAAAGACGTAGAAGAACGAATCGTCAAGTGTGCCCAACAGATTAAGGAGCTCAATTCAGCTCTAATTCACCTAGAGATCGAACGCGAAATCGGCAAAATCAACGATGAATCATATCAAACGGCCATGACGATGATACAAGGAGGCTTAAAAGAAGCAAACGCTGAAAAAAACGACTTTGAAGTATTGAGAAGCCAGTTATCCAATATAGTTTTAGGAGACACAGCTACAACTACAGAGAAAACTGAAGAAGAGAAAAAAGATGTCCCTTCTGAGCCTGTTCCCCAGGCTTCAACCCTTCCAGAGCCGTCCTCACTTCCCGAACCCCCAATTGTAGTTCACGTGAAAGGCACAGATAAGCAGAATCCTTAGACTTCAGGGCGGGCGGTGGATCGTGGTTAAGAATTTTTTCCGTTCCCCTCCACCGCTAAAAGACGTAGTCTTCAAATCGATAGGCAAACTAAAGTTTCAGCAGATAAAGCTGGAACAGGTCACTGTCCGACTGCGCGAGAGGGATAAGGTTCTTTTCGGGAAATGCGTCGCGGCGGTTAAGGGGAAAAACATAGAGCGAGCAACAATCTGCGCCAATGAGCTAGCTGAAGTTAGAAAACTGGTCAACATGCTCGCGCAGACCCAGCTTGCTATAGAGCGCATCATCCTCAGACTCGAAACCATCAGAGAACTAAGCGGCATCATGGTGGATCTACTTCCTGCACTGCGAAACCTCAAAGGCCTGACAGAACGTCTCGTCAGGGTTATGCCCGAAATGGCACGGGAACTGGAAAACGTGAACGACAACATAAGCGAGACACTGGCCATCACCAAAATTAGTTCCATGCAACCAGTCGCGCCCATCGAAGTGAAGACTCCAGCCGGTGAAGAAATACTCAAAGAAGCTTCTGCATTCTTAGAAGAGAGGTTAACAGAGAAACTTCCTGAACCGCCTGCTTCCATCATCGCTGAAGAAAAGGTTGAATCCAAGAAAGAGATGAGGCAGATGGTTGCCCTCACTGCCAGTTGCCAGCAGGTTCATAAGCCAGAGCGGAAACCTCAGGAGTATTTCTCTTACAAGGACCTNNNCAGTCCTCATCACTGGAAAACGCCCTGCTAGATTACGTCAAGAAGAGCAAAGGTGAAATTGATGCGGTTCAGTGCGCAAACGAGTTAAACGTTCCATTCAACAATGTAGTGGAAACACTAGAGAAATTGGGTCAAGAGGGAAAAATAAAGATCCAGCAGTGATCAGACATGAGCGCCTCCCATGAACTTGAAAAAGCAGCGACCAGCTACGCGCTTGAAGCCGTTCGACTCGATAAACAGGGCTCCCGAGGAATGGCCATCACCATGTACCAAAAAGCCATCGAATCCCTCCTAAAACTCGTCCAGTTGTACCCAGAATATGGCTTAAACAAGGTCTACATTCAAAGGGCAATGGCCTACCAACAAAGAATACAGAGCTTGCAGGGCGTTGGACCCATCGAGCCACGGCTTGAAGAACAGACATCCGGCGCAACTGTGCCTTCGGAGGTAGAAAAGGCAAGCTTTGATGAATTGGTGCTCAAAGAAAAGCCTAACGTGAAGTGGGATGAAGTCATAGGCCTGGAACAGGCAAAAAAAGCCGTCAAGGAAGCAATGGTCTATCCAGTTCAAAGACCTGACCTGTTCCCGTTAGGATGGCCCAGAGGAATCCTATTGTTCGGACCGCCAGGATGTGGAAAAACCTTGTTAGCCGCAGCCGTAGCCACCGAGATCGACGCAGCGTTTGTTTCAGTGGACGCCGCGTCCATTATGTCTAAGTGGCTGGGAGAAGCCGAACAAAACGTTGCAAGACTCTTCAACTCAGCCAGAAAGTCAGTCAATGATGGCCCCCCGGTCATCGTCTTCATCGACGAACTCGATTCTCTGATCGGGATGCACTCAAGCGAAGTTGGCGGCGAAGCTAGAGTGCGCAATCAGTTCCTTAAAGAAATGGACGGCGTGATAGATAAGGGAAAGAAACTTCACGTGTATGTGATTGGAGCCAGCAACAAGCCTTGGGATCTGGATTGGCCGTTCATAAGGAGGTTTCAGAAAAGAATCTTGGTTCCCCTACCTGACCACTTGGCGCGTCTTGGAATGTTCAAGCTGTATACGAGCCACTTAAGACTGGCGCCAGCCACGAATCTCGACGAGCTAGCGAGATTATCCGAAGGATTCTCTGGGAGCGACATACGTGACACTTGTCAGTCGGCGCACCTCAAGGTTATCGGAGAACTCTTCGAATCGGGCCAAGCAAGCGACAAACACGCTCAGCCGAAGCCCATATGCACGGACGACTTTAAGCATATATTGGGGGAAAGAAAGCCCAGCGTTTCGCTGGACATGGTAGGATCCTACACCCGATGGTTTGAGGCGTTCAAGGCGCTCTAGCCTCACTTGAGAAACCTACAAAAAAGTGCGTAAGTAGCATCACAGCAAAAAAGTAATATATTAAGCTTTGCCAAATATCTGATTCCTTTTTTTAGAGCATCTTTAACATTTAGATCCGATTTGTCTCTATTTTATTCTCTTGTTCGATAGCTATGTTTATTTCAAAAATCTAATTCCAAAAATTGGATATTTTATTTGTCTTTTTTAAAGATTGGTTAACAAAAAACCGTTTTGATAGAAATGAAATATAACTAAGTTTTATATACTAGTAACCTATAGAAAAATGTTCTATAACACAAGGGAGGATGAATACTCTAGGGCATATAAACCAATAGCGATTTAGGGTTCACTTTGGAAAGGCTTGAAGGGGCATTTTTTNNTGAATCAAGTTGCATTGCAGGCTTCCTTGGAAAAAGTTTTGGCTACTCTTACTTGGAAGCACTCTCAATAGCCAAAAAGAGGTTTTCATTTCCTTCGGTTCTTATGTCTCTCAGAGTTGAAACCATGGCTAGAATTGTGTTCCTTATGATTTTCCAACTGGGGAGTTCAGCGGTAAATCACGTTCATCAATCTCGATTTGAATATTCTCTCTGTGTTTCTTTTTCTTTCCAACCAAAATTGCGAGTTTTTTTTCCACTAGGTCTATTAGCCTCTCCGGCTCTTTGAGCATATCAATGTAGGGGACGTTCAGTTTTGCTGCTTTTTTGGGGATGAGTCCTACAAAGGTTAGTATGGGTTTACATCGTTTAGAAGCCTCCAAAATCTCATTGGCGGTTTTGGCTACAACAATCTTTGGAACCGCGGGATTCTGTTCAATCAGTTTTCTGAAACCTTCGAGAATTGTGATGTCTACGTCTTCTTCCACGTTTCTGATGATCTCGTTTAGGCTGTATTTTGTGGTGTCGACTTTTTTGATGGTGGCTAGCTCTTTAGGTGCTACGCTGATCACGGTGGAGGCTCCGGCTTTGGCGTGTCTCCATGTGTCTTTTCCTTTTATGTCGATGGTGAAGTCGGCTTCTGGGATGTGCTTGATTGTTGCGATTTTGTATCCTCTTTTGGTTAGTCCCTGAACCAAGGTTTCTATGGCGGTTGTTTTGCCGGATTTTTTACTTCCTACGACAGCGATTATTGGCATGTAGGGTAACTCCTTGTTTCTCTATTCTTAAGAGAGTTCTGAAATTTAAAATGAGATGGTTGCAACTGGGGATTCATTAATTGTTTATAGATTGGTGGCACTGGTTCTTTTTTGTTGAGTGAGGGCGTGACTGTTAAGTTACGTGTATTAGTCTCTCTCTTTCTAGACCCTCTATACGCCCCCGGATCATATTTGGAGTCTAATAACAGCAGAATGTTGAAAACAGTATTTTTCGGAAAAACGGTCTAATTCAAGAACGGAATGTTGAAATTGGGAGGGGCTACAGGGGGAGGAGTTATCAAAAGTTGGATGGTTAGGGTTTAGTGCCTTTGTAGGACATGGCGAGAAGGTCTGTGACGTTGTAAACTTTTTGTGTGTAACCTGACCTCGAAGCGGCATCCTTTAGCTGAATTGTGCAGAAGGAGCATGATGTAGCAAGTGCGTCTGCGCCAGTTTCGTTCATTAGATCGAGTTTTTTACCTGCTATCGTGTAGGAGAGGTTTCTCACCCCAGCCCTTACACCCCCACCTGCCCCGCAGCATCTGTCACTTTCGTCGGATTCTATAAACCTGAGGCTAGGAATCAGGTTCAGAAGTTTTCTTGGTTCTTCAGAGATGCCTTGATGTCTGTTTAGGTGGCATGGATCGTGGTACGTAACCGTTATGTTGAGCGGTTTAAGTTCCTTAGTGTTCATGTTTTCAATGCCCAAATCGCTTACGAGGTACTCGTTTATGTCCATAGCCTTAAATGTGTAAGGTTTACGTCCCATTTCGTGTAGCACTAGTGGCCAATCAAGTTTAATCGTTGACATACAGCCAGGACATAAACTCACAAGTTTCTTTACACCGAGTCCTTCAAAGTATTCGACATTTTTTAGCACGAGCTCATTTGCAGTCTTACGTGAGCCTGACCTGAACATAACGCTGCTGCAACACACGAAGTTCTTTGGAATACGGACCCTAACACGGTTTCTTTTTAACACCTCCATGACGTTCATTCCAACATTTTGCAACCTAAGGTTTATGAGGCATCCTGGAAAGAAGAACACCTCGTCCACGGGTTCTTCTACTTCGATGACTTTTGGCACCCGCTCGACAAACGGGGTAGTTGTCACCCCAATGACGTAACCCGTCTCATCTGCGTTTTTTATAAACTCTTTATGCCCCGGCATGGGTCCCAAACCTTGATCTACAGCCAAGGCTCGAAGTTTTTCAATAGCCTTCCTCCTTATGTCAATGTGCCTAGGCAGGCAGACCTCCTTGCAGGCTCCACAGGTCGTGCAGTTGTACACGCCGTTGATAAACGCCAACTTAACACGATCTAATACATCTCTCGGATCGTAGCCCAATCTTGCGAGTCTCCCCATCCCGGCTGGGCCGATAAATTCCTGCCACGTTTCAACAAGAGCTGGACACGCTGCCACACACGAATAGCATTCGATGCAAGACTTCATTTCCATAGCTTCAGAAACTTCTTCTCTGCTCAACTTTTCAGGTCGTGGCGCCGGTTCCACCCGCTCAACGTAAGGTCTTATCTTCTCGATTCTTCGCACGCCCCTGTCATGGTCAACGACAAGGTCCTTGACCACGGGAAAACGGGCAAGGGGACTTATCGAGTAGGTTTGATCCGGCTCTAGCAGTGTTCTACAAGCCAATCCAGGCGTATTGTTAATCATAACGGAGCAGCCGCCACACTGTCCGGTTCCACAGTTCCACCGGAAGGCTATGGTAGAATCCAGGTTTTCGTGGATGTAGTTAAGGGCGTCGAGGACAACTTGTCCTCTTGTGTACGCGATTTTGTAGGTTTCGTATCGAGGCTCGTTGTCCGCGTCAGGGTTATAGCGGTAGACATTTAGAGTAACAAACTTCTTCTCACTCATGTGTGATCTCTCCGTCTATGACCTACGTCATATTTAACTCTTCTCTCCTTCCATCCACGGAGGCTTCCAAAGCGTAACTACAACAGGTACGGCAGTCAATTTCATTTCATCTCCCTCGACCTTGATGACGATGTTTTTAAACCAGTTCTTGTTATCCAGCGTTGGATAGTCCACTCTGTAGCTAGCTCCTCGGCTCTCCCTTCTCATGAGCGCTGCCCTTGCAATCATCTCTGAAACAAGAAGCATATCTGAAACCTCAAGTGTGCTTATCCATTCGATGTTGTAACGAGTGAATTTTCCTTCCACATAGAGCTTCGGCACATCCTCCCTTTGCATTTTTTTGATCTCTTGAAGAGCAATCTGAAGGTCTTTCTCGTTTCTGAAGATACCTACCTTATCCCACATCAGCTTAGTGAGGCGTCTCCTGATCTTTACCTGCTTTATTCCCTCACCTCTTTCCATCGGGGCAAACACTCTCTCGCGTTCCTTCTCTATCTCTTCTCTGCTAAGAGAGGGAAGGTCGTTGCCTTGAGCTAATTTAGCTGCGGAATCGCCTGATATTGCACCGAAGACATTGATACCAGCTAAGGCGTTGCCACCAACCCTGTTGCCTCCGTGGACTCCACCTGCAACTTCACCTGCAGCGAATAAGCCTTTCAAGTTTGTTTCACATCCTGTGCCTATTCTAATGCCCCCCATCGCATGATGTGCCGAGGGAGTGACCTCCATAGGCTCCTCTCTTATATCAACACCTACATCCAACCAGTCCATGAGCATTGTTGAGAGTCGTTCCTCAATCATCCTAGATGGAATAAAGGATAAGTCCAGGTAGACACCATCGTGTTCAGTTCCTCTTCCCTCCCGAACCTCCGTTACGATAGCTCTCGCCACCTCGTCTCTTCCAGCCAACTCCATCAAGCGAGGGTTGTAGCGTTTCATGAATCGCTCTCCGTCCTTGTTCAGTAGGATTCCCCCTTCACCTCGCACTCCTTCGGTGACGAGCCTACCTTTCATCGCCTCTGGGAATGCCATGCTTGTTGGGTGGAATTGAAAGTGCTCCATGTCAATCAGCTCAGCTCCAGCCTTGTACGCCCACGCATAGCCACTTCCAACATCCGCTTGGGCGTTTGTTGTTACTTCATAAATTTTGCCGGCGCCTCCAGCCGCAATGATAGTGGCTTTACCTCTGTAAACTCTGAAGTCACCACTTTTCACGTCGATGGCGGTAACGCCTGCAACTCGCTCGCCCTCTCTGAGAAGAGATGTTATAAAAACTTCGTCGTACACTGCGATGTCTCTTCTTCTGATTTCTTCAACGAGCGTAGACATGACCTCGTGGCCTGTTCTGTCTCCTGCGTAGCAGGTTCTTCTGTACGTTTGGTGTCCAAATGGCCTCTGCATAATTAAACCGTCAGGCGTCCTTGAGAACACCGCACCGAAGTTTTCAAGGTCAAAAACCATATCCGGGGCACTTTTCACTAAGATCTCCACGAGGCGCTGGTTATTCAGGTATGCGCCTGCACGACAGGTGTCTTGGCCGTGACTCATCCAATTGTCCTCTGGATCCAGGTTTCCTAAGGCTGCGTTGATTCCTCCCTCTGCCATCACGGTGTGTGCCTTGCCGAGGAGGTCTTTTGTTAGCAAGCAGACTTGAACGTTATAATTGGAGGCCTCTATTGCCGACCGACACCCAGCTCCACCCGCTCCGACCACTAATACGTCAGAATCGAACACTTCGTAACTCATTTAGAGACCTCCCGTCGTCGTGTAACGCTGCTTAACTCAACTGAACTCTTAACCTCAACCTTTTCGACTTCGAATGTTTCCTTTAGAGGCTGAGCTAAGACTTTTTCCACCCACTGCTTGGCCTTCAACTGTGCTGCGTCATAGTTTTCAGCAGTGATGTTCCTATCCACCCGCATAAAGAAGTTGTAAGGTTCTTTGGCGTCTTCATCCTTACAGAAAACCCAGAAAGCCTTAGCGCCTTCCGGAACTTTTAAGCCGCCAGTCATCTCGTACCACTCCTCAACCCTAATTCTGCCTAACTCCTCAACGTCCTTCGTCATTTTCGTCATTTTCAAATTCTCTACTTCAGGAATTTTTTTGAGAAGCTCGAAGATTTTGCGACTGCTCTCGTCGAGTTGAAAATCTTTAACCTTCGCAGACAAATAGAAGTCAGCTCTATAAATTGGCACGTCAATTCACCCTAACATGGATGCTGTATCAGGATTCGGCGTTATACACCGAGTCTTTCATAAATCTTCTGCCTGTTCTCTTCCACTTCCTTCCGAACATCCTCAAACACGTTGTTTCCATGTGTGTCAATGGCAACAATCAAGGGACCGAAGTCCTCAACGTCCAAAATCCACAGGGCCTCCGGCATTCCAAGGTCAAACCACTCCACACTTCTCACGTTCTTTATCGCTTTCGCAGCGAGAACAGCAGCTCCTCCAGTGAAGGCTCCATAGACCGCTCCGTATTTTTTCATGCCCTCAGTAGTTCTTCTACCCATGCCGCCTTTACCTATTACCACCCTAACCTTGAAGGCTTTGATGAATTCATCTTCAAACAGGTCCATTCGGGTGCTTGTTGTGGGACCGGCTGCAACCACTGTCCACTTGTCGTCCTCCTTTTTGACGATGGGTCCGCAATGGAAAACCGCTAATCCCTGCAGGTTGATGGGCATTTCCTTTCCTTCTTTAAAGAATCCCAGCGCCCTTTTGTGAGCTGAGTCACGCGCCGTTATCATGGTCCCGGTTATGTAGATGACATCGTTCACTTTCAGCTTTCGAACATCTTCCTCCGAAATCGGAGTCTTGAGTTTGTGAACCGCCATCTCTTTCACACCCCCTTATGGGTTAAATATTCAACAGTTCCGTCGGGATGAATTCGCGCCCGGGCCCTCCTCGCAGCCCAGCACTGAACCGCAACTGCCACCGGATACGACGCGGGGTGTCGGTTAGCGTGATCAACGTTTACGCCTAACACCGTGAACTTGCCGCCAAGTCCCATAGGTCCGATGCCAGTCATGTTTGCAGCCTCGTACAATTCTCTTTCAAGCTTTGCTATCTCCGGATCAGGGTTCGGCCGATCTATTGGTCTTAATAAAGCAGCCTTTGCAATTTTCATGGCTATGTCTGCTCCTCCTCCCACTCCGACGCCCAGTATGTTAGGGGGACAAGGCTTGGCACCGGCCTTTAGCACGACATCAACAACGAACTTTTTCAGCCCGTTTAAGCCTTCGCCCGGCCTTATCATGCCCAGTGCACAAACGTTTTCGGACCCACCTCCCTTTGGGAAAGCGGTGAGTTCAATGTTGTCTCCCGGCACGATTTCCCAGTTTATGTAGGGGATGTATCTCCCGGTGTTGTCTCCGGTGTTTTTTCGGGTGAGGATGCCTACGGAGTTTGGGCGCAGAGGCACCTCTTTGGTGGCTCTTTTTGTGGCGTTGATGAGGGCTTCCTCGACTTTGTCTAGACCTTTTGCTTGGGCACCGGCTTTCACGTAGAAGATGATTACCCCCGTGTCTTGGCACATGGGAGTACCAGTTTTTTCAGCCAACTCAACATTGTTAAGTATGGCTTCCAGCTGAGTTTTTCCTACATCGCTTTCCTCTTCACGATACGCTCGTTGCAGCGCCTCCTTCACGTCTCGCGGCAACTTTGTGACTGCCTGTCGCAAAAGTTCGACTGCAACATTTTCAACAACATTTCCAATATCCAACCCAACCTCCTCCCAGAGAGCATAGGGTTGGAACCGCTGACTCTTATACCTTTTTGTGTCGATTAATAGAAGATTACTGTTAGTTTCAGCCCCAAGTGACTAAACATAGAGATGTCACCCCGCAAAACTCCGTTTTTTATTTCTGATGACGCTTCATAAAACTGAGTTTCGTGACAAAAGGTCATTTTAAGACTTATGTTTTTATGGTGTCATACAATAGAATTCCAACTTCCTGAAGTATGCTTGTCGTGTTTCATTGAACACGCAGTGTCCTAGACCTTTCGATATAATCTGAAAAAGAATAGGCTTGCCCTAGATTAAATGCATATTTGACAGTTTTTCAATTAGCTCTATCGTTTTTTTGTCAACACTTGTAGCACGAGCTATGTCGGTCAAGGTAACCAGACCTACTAATCGGTTTCCCTCTACTATAGGTAGTTTCTTCACTTTGTTTTCAAACATAAGTCTCGTAGCTTCGACAAGTTGCATGTCTGGCTTTCCAACTATGACCTGCTTTGTCATTATTTCTGAAACCTTAGTCTCTTTCGGGTCCTTGCACTTTTCTAAAACTCTTTCAAGCATATCTCTTTCAGTTAGAATGCCAACAATCTTGTCGCTGTAAACGACCAACAAACAACCTATTCTATTTTCATTCATAAGTTTTACTGCGTCGTGGGCTGAAGTGTCTGGTTGCAGAGTAATAACATCTTTAATCATTATTTTTTCAATTTTCATGGCTATCGTCTTCTGAAAACCTACTGAGATAAATGCGTTAATAAATCTATTCAAGCGTGAATTCTGATTGAAAATTGGAATTGCAAATCAACTTTGAGATGAAACCCGTTCGATGACCAGATTTAAATAATATGAAGATTGTGTCTTTAATATAGAGTTAGGGGAGCTGGGTCAACCCGGCTGAGAGGACGACTGGTTAGTCGTCGACCCTTTGAACCTGATCCAGGTAATACTGGCGGAGGGA
>JABAOF010000613.1_pt3 | contig 10524 bp, 12 predicted proteins | sample 7062171 | NCBI WGS metagenome assembly JABAOF01 (sample SAMN14538628, study PRJNA623070) | marine sediment metagenome | biome: marine biome [ENVO:00000428]; feature: marine pelagic biome [ENVO:01000023]; material: deep marine sediment [ENVO:00002113] | place: India: Gulf of Khambhat ... | reverse complement strand
AAAGAAATTGAAACTACCATAGAGGTGGAAAAACAACCTGGTGCAATTGCCATATCCTTTGATGGAAAGCGGGCCTATGTAGGCCACACTATGAGAATGGAAGGCATGGGAACTCAAACAATTGGGGGAATGTCCTTTGAGATGCCAAAATTTTCTCAAGGATCCAAAAACATTGTAGTAATTGATTTAGAGAAGAATAAAAAAATAATGAGCACTCCAAGTAAAGGCAACTGTTCTGGAATAGCCATAAATCCAGAAGTATCCTACGTATGTGCAACAACTTCTTCTATCGATGTCGCCGGTATGATGGCTGGGAAATCTATGGAAGGAGCAAAGGATACAGTAGTTGTAATTGACACTTCCGAAAATACGGTCATAAAAGAGATCGAGTTCGATTTAGGATCAGGACCTAAGGCAATCGCTTTTACCCCTGATGGAGAGAAAGCCTACGCTATTTGTGGTGCTAAGGACGATGCTGTTGTTATCAATACAGACACGCATGAAATTTTAAGCAGGATTCCTCTCGGCTTGGGTGACCTGCAGATGTTGCCATCAGGTCTGATGGAAAAAAGGCCTACGTGTCCTCAGGAGGTCTGCAAGGTGGAGTATTAGCGGTAATATATACATCAGTAGATAAAGTTATAAACAAGGTTAACGTTGGTGACAGCGAGGAAGCAAGCGCTCTGGGATTAGACGTAAATCCCTTCTGGTTTTTCGAGCACTAGAAATAATAATGAAATATCAAGTCCAGCCTTCCGTGCTTGATTAGATAAGACCCAGAGAACCTCATTACCTCTCGAATCTTCTCCCGGTAAAAGGGTTTATAGCAATGAGTGGGACACTTCTTGCACATCGGTTTAGGATCGTAGGGACACTTCAAGCGCATTACTATTCCGTGGGAAAGAAGTCGAGTGCAATCTTCGCAGAGTAGCGGCTCTTTCTTAAAAACGGCAGGGTCAAAATTTTTAAAAGTGAACGCAGATTTATCTTTAATTCTATGATTCCGACGGCAATAAATATTAATAAAATCGCCTAATACTATAATTTCTTTTTCTATCTTGTCATCTATCTTCTCAGTTATCTTCAAAGTTCTCCAGTTTGAATAATTGGACTTAGAGGATTTGTTTCTTCCACTCTCCACTTTTCACTTCTCATTCTTCACTCTCTCTTCCATATATCTTTCATAAGTTTCCTCACCTAAACACTCCCTGGCCCACTTGCACCATTCTATGCAAGATGGAGGCATGTCTCTTGAGACCTTTTTGCCACAATTATGACACATAGCTTTACCCTCATCAGACCAGATTTCTACCTCACCGTGACAGTGCGGACATTCTGTACTTTCTGGTACTGGCTGCTTTATTAATTTTGATCCTGGACAAGAGAAATCAGCCATTTCTATCCTCTATGCTTGCTTCTGTTTTACCTAACTATTCTCGTACTTCAATTTAATATATAGGACTATATTAGTCCAGTATGCCCGTTTTTGTCAAGCTTAAAACCTCTACAACTATGGCACCAAGTTATATACGATTAGCAAAAACTACTGTTGTGTACTGGCAGAATAAAAGAATAGCTGGTAAACTCAGTTCAAAATGAAGATTCAATAGTTCAACAAGGAGTGAGTTATGGAATCGAAATATTGCGATGCTTTAGAATTCGCCATCGACCTTGAGCAAAAAGGACAGAAAATGTACCTCAGTGCCATTCAGAAGGCTAAAGATCCCCATACTAAAGATACGCTGCAATTCCTTGCGGATGAGGAGGTCAGCCATATCGAAAAAATCGAAAAATTTAATCAGGCATTATTAGGTAAGGGTGATTTTGATGTTCAGAAAGAATGTCAGACCGATCTTCCCCAAAGAACCAAAGAATATATAGATAAAGTTACGCGGGAAAAGGGAGAAAAAGTTACTTTTGAAAGCACCGATATCGAGGTATACAACCTGGCTCTAGATATGGAAAAATCCAGTTATGACCTTTACAAAGATGCCTTTGAGAAAAACTCGGACGAAAATCTCAAGAAATTTTTCAACTTTCTGATGCAAGAGGAACAAATTCATTACGATTTGCTTGCCGCCTCTAAAAAATATCTGGAAGATCCCTCATATTACTTCGAGGAATTCGGTGGTTGGATTTTTGGATAAAAACCCCTTAAACCAATCATTATAGAATAACTTCTCATTGTCACATTCGCACGAAAGTGACAATGGAGAAATATTTTTTCTGGTTATTGTAATTTCTTCGTATCATGATTCGATCAGATTCTTAGTTTATCACCGCCAGACAGACCCAAAGGAATACTAACTATGTAATCCGCAATTCACATCGGGGAAAATCAGACCGACATCCTATGATCCTTGCTCCCTGTCCAATAGTCATAAAGTTCTTTGCAAAATAGACCAAATCCTTAATTAATTATAATTTCGAAATTTCCTCATTTTCTGCTCAATTCTATATATAAAAACCAATCAATAGACTGCTCTGTCAGCAAGCTCAATCAGCTGTAAACTGAATACATAGATTAGCGTGGTGATGGTTGCGCTTTTCCTTTATTTCTCAAACCTTATTTATTTCAATAGTTCCCTGCATACTGCTATTATTCTGCTTTTCCAGATAGCGCCGCCTCATAGCTGTATAACCATAAAATGGAATGCGATTAATATTGCAATCAATAGCTAAATTCTACCTGAAGTCAACGATTCGGAGGGTTATATTCTCATATAGCACTTTCAGCCTCAAACAATCGAGTATGTATCTTGTTCTTCTTTTACCAGTGCTTCCTGTTGCAACTGAATAACCACTCTTTCTATATCAGCACGTGCCGCATCTATCTCCTTCACCAACTGTGACATCGACAGTATTTCATGTTCGACTATTGCCCTGATAACCTTTCCTCTTAGCTCCCGATTTGATCCTTTAAAACGGCTCTGTTTTCTATAATGAGCACTCTTTCTGGAAGGATTAGCATGCTGCTTTTTAAGCGCAACACCATAATCCATCAGCGCATAGTACCAAGTGCGCGGGTTGGCCCGGTCAAGCGTCTCATCAGCAAGCAGAAGCAATTCGCTATCTTTTACATTATCCCGGTCATTGAAAAAATGGTGGATTAAGACTGTTCTAATATTTGTTTCAATAAACACAGTCGGTTTGTTGAAAGCAAATGCAGCTATCGCTCCTGCTGTTGCAAAGCCAATCCCTGGAAAGTTCATAAGTACATTTATATCTGAGGGCAATATACCCTTCCAATTTTTCATTATAATCTCAGCTGTCTCTTTGAGTGCACGCGCTCGACGGTTATAACCAAGCCCTTGCCATAAACTAAGTACTGTACGAAGTGGCGCATTAGAAAGAGCAGCAAAATCTGGCAATACAAGAATAAATTCTACGTATTTTTTAATGACTCGTGTTACCTGTGTCTGCTGCAGCATTATTTCGGAAACAAGTATGCGATATGGATCAGTCGTTTTGCGCCACGGGAGTGAACGGCTCTGTTTGCCATAGTAGCCATACACTATTTCCCGAAAAGCTCGGACAACATCAGGCGTGAGACTGTGTGACATTACATTTTCACCATTTTTCTTTGCTGACACTCGTCTCTGCGCCGCGGCTTACGATTTATGAAGCTCTTCAATCTTTCGTACATAGGCATCAATATCGAACTTCCTCCTTAGCCCCTTATCATTCATATAGCGTACCTTACCGAAGATTGGCCGTTCAGCCCAGGGGCGATCATGCTTACCGAAACACCAGGCAACTCCCGCAAATCCATTGGGGTCGCGTCCGTCGAGCTCATATTTGTTATTGAGATATATAGCGTATTCGAATCCCTTTTGAGGAGATGCTGTCCACTCAAGAATCTTCTTTCCCCAGTACATACGCATATACCCGTGCATCTTGCCGGTTATCCTCATTTCATTCTGCGCTGCATTCCAATATGTATCATGGGTCCTGGCGTTCTCAAGTTCAGCGAGCGTGTAGATATATTCTCTGGAATCTTTTTCATGTGCTTTGAGCGTATCCTTTGCCCACCCGGGAATACACTCAAAGGAATCATATTCCTCATTGTAGTATACAAAATTCATGCTCAATTCCCTCCGTACAAGCAACTCTTCAAGAAAAGCGCTTTGTGAAGGGCTTTCTGTTTTTATAATCTCCAATGCAATATAGAGCGGTGAGATTTGTCCAAAATGAAGATAAGGGCTCATGTTCGATAGATAATCGCGGGAAGGATCGTTTCGAAACTTCTGAAAACGATCAAGCTTCTTCTTAATGAATACCGAAAGGTGCCTCTTTGCCTCATTCGTACCACCGCGAAAATACAATGATGGAGCCAAACTTCTTTCGATGTTGAGAAGCGCAACTGCTTGCGCTACATCATTAATTTCGATGGATTGAAATTTAAATGGTAGAGCATTTACTTTAGGATTCTCCTGCCTGAGGGAAACGAGGTATTGGCTCAACTTTTTGTATAACTTAGGACGAAATGTTGCAGCTGAATACTCTTCTTTGGGTGATGCCTCCTCAACCGGTACCACGATATCGCCTTCAATCTGTACTAATGAGCACTCAATCATTGGTGCCAAAGTTTCCCTCCATTCTTTCTGAATGCGAAGATATCCGCGATCGGTTATAACAAGAGAGGCATCCTCTGACAATTCTATAGCACCATCTACAGGTGAAGTGTGTTTTATAACCATAGCAATGCCCCGTTTGGCAAGCGATGTCTTGACTTCTTTAAGCCCTTCGAGCATGAAGTAGTAGTGCCGCGCATTCGCTTCCGGAAAAATATCTGTAAGTCCGAAATAGACTACCAGTGGCTGCTGCAATAAGTTTGCATGCCTCACAGCATACTCAAGTGCATGGTTGTACTCGGTTCTTTGCGATGCTTGCATCCAATAGAGGATGTAACGACCTGATTTGATTCCCTTCGTATTGAGATGCTTAATTCGCTCCTTGTTAATCACGAAAGCTCTCCGTTTAACGATGAGTGTATTCTCCACTAACTTTTCCCCTGTTTAATCTATAACCCTATTTATCAAAATTTATTCCTTCTACTTGACTTCTTTATTATAATACAAGTATGGACTACAACTCCGTGAAAGCAGCAACCAATACAACGTTCAGAAGACTGCGCCTATTAAATTTCTTCATGGGTTGTTTGCATCTACTTCAGGGCATCCTTATGCTCGTCCTCAGCACAGACTTTAGTCTTCCTGTTACCACGTCGTTCGTGGAATACAGTCCACAAGCTGGTAAACTTGTTCCAAGTCTCAAAACAGCTTTTGACCTGCCAATCGGACCTATGGTCGCCGGGTTCCTTTTCCTATCAGCTATTGCTCATTTTGCTGTCTCTGCCCCTTTCATTTTTGACTGGTATATACGCACCTTAAAAAAGGGAGCAAACTATGCCCGCTGGATTGAATACTCATTCAGCTCCTCGCTGATGATTGTGGTCATTGCTATGCTAACTGGGATGTACGACGGCGTAAGCCTACTACTGATATTCTTCCTCAATGCTATGATGATTTTATTTGGTTGGATGATGGAGTTGCACAATCAAACAACAGAAAAGACAAACTGGACATCGTACTGGTTTGGAGTAATTGCTGGTGCAATCCCGTGGGTTGCCATTGCTTTATACTTGTTTGGCGCTGGCGACGAAACTGGTGGTCCACCTGACTTTGTGTACTGGATTTTCTTATCGATCTTCCTATTCTTTAACATCTTCGCAGTCAATATGATTCTTCAGTATAAGAAATTGGGTCCCTGGAGAAACTACCTTTATGGCGAACGTGCGTACATTATCTTAAGCCTGGTAGCAAAATCGCTGCTCGCCTGGCAAGTATGGGCTGGTACACTCCGACCAGTGTAGGCATCTGCAAAGTAAGTTATCGCTCAGAGCACGCAATTCGCGCTACGTGCAATTCAATTTCCATGACTAATGACTTGCGATGCGTGTCTCACCATCCTTACTCTCTCTCAAAACCTGCAACCAGCAGCTCACAACTTCCCAATTCTCAGATTCGAAATTTGTATGTCTTCCTAACTTCCAAGTAGAAAATATAAAAGTTTTATCCCCAATAGTTGATATACTTTTCAGGCAGATTAGAGAGGTAAATTATGAAAACTGCAACTGCAATCATCATCGTTCTATCAGTATCCGCTTTTATTGCCATGGTGATTTTGGGCTAGGGATATATAAAAGCAGCGGAGGTAAGGGATTTCGGTAAAGCCGTATATGGTGTTTTAGACAGCGAAGTTCAATTGCCCGATGTTGCATCGGCCAGCCTTGAAAGTGAGGTCGAATCGTGGGAACATGCTTATGAAAAAAGAGAGACTGTGAGGTCAAGCTTGAGCAATGTAGAAGTTCCAAAAGGTCAGGAGTCCTTTGCGCAAGAAATTGATGAATTTCTCGGCAAGAGTTTAGAAGAGGGACTAAATGAGACCAAAACTCTTATTAAAGGAAAAGGCAAATACTCTAAGAAATACTCGTTTTCGATTTAGTTCCAAATAGATTTAAGACTTTCAGAAAAAACTTATAGTTCCTGTCATTTTAAAACTTGCTCGATCGATGATAAGCGTGATGTAAACCAGGCCACAGCTCGGGATAACCGAACTGCTTGTCGAAGAACAAGCAATTCATACGAGTAGCACCTGACGTAGCTCTTGCAATCCATGATTTTTACTATATGTTACTCTCCCAGCCCTCTTATTATTTCCTCAAGATCCGGCAGTTGCTCTGCTGCATAGACTTTCACAAAAGTCACCTGTCGATTTTCATCGATAACTATGCAGGCTCTTTCCGAAAATCCTTTATCCTCTTTAAAGATACCGTACATCTTTGCTATTCCTCCATGCGGCCAGAAATCAGAAAGGAATCTCGTGTGACTAACACCGAGCTCTTTTGCCCAGGCCTTTTTTGAAGGTACAGTATCCACGCTTATACCCAGTGCAACAGTATTCAACTTCTCCAACCTATCACGGTTCGCTTCCAGCGCCTTCATCTGTTTTGCTCAGACCGGCGTCCAGGCAAGCGGATGAAAGGAAAGAAGCACTTTCTTTCCTTTGAGATTTGATAAACGTAGCTCTTTACTGTCCTGGTCTTTTAAAGCAAAGTCTTTCGTTTGTTCTCCCGTTTTCACTACACCCATAGTTTATATCCTCCCCCTAATTTTGTAAAAACATAAAAACGGCTTTTCCGTTAGGATTTATTTTCCCGAAATCACGAAAAACATCTGCGTTTTTATCATATCCGGGAATTAACAATACAAAGGGGATGTATCCGTGATGCTATTTATATAAGCAGATTATGTGGGATTACTGGGCTTGTAATAATTTATCTTTGTCACATTCGCACGAAAGCGACAAAGATAAATTCCTCCTTTGTTGTTGCTAGCTCCTAATTCTGTCACTGTAGATTGCCGCACTCCCAACTCACCGAGGAAAAAGTCTCTGCAAATGAATATGAAGCAACCCTATCCTCGCAGCAAGCAACTTTCCACCTAATTAACATGACCCTTGTACTATAACCCGTGACTTCTCCAAAAACTACAAGCGTGTAACGCAATTCACATTGAGAGCTGTTCCCCGTTCTCCATTATGAATCGCATTGAATTTACGAGCGAGCGGCCGGAGTATCACCTTGCCGCTCGCAACGTCCTTCAAATACCTCTAGTGACCACCCTGGTTGCCTGGCTGACCTTCATAACCAAGAAGACCATGTGGCCGTCCTCCACCACCCTGGTTGCCGGGCTGTCCTTCATAACCCAGCTGTCCGGGAGGCCGGCTCGCAAAGACCATCGAGGTCATACTAAGCAGTAGTATCATAGCTGTAATAAAGATAGCGATAGCTTTTCTCATCTGTCAGTCACCCCTTTCTCAGCAAAGTAGCCATACTCGATGACTCAAGGGGAATAATTCCCTTATCGGTTAGTTCATAAACAAAACCAAAGCAGATCGTCTTGGAATTTGGATTTGTGGACTATGAGCTTAATAATCAGCTAATGTTGTAATCAAAGGTGGCATAACTCAAGAGGCAAAAAATGATCTTAATACACTAGGCAGTGGTATTGCCTATGCTACTTGCCATAAGCTCGCTTATATAATTTTGCGGACAGCAAAGAGGATAGATTTCTTTTGAATATTGGTAAGCAAAACTTCAGCAATTTAGAAAGAGGTTTTGGAAAATCTAGTTTATTTTGAAAACTACCCCCATTCCCAACAACGCCATTGCATGAGCAAAGCAAGGCAACCAATCTTTCAAGATGTCACTGCGTGAGTAAAGCGCGGCAACCAATCTTTCACAGTGTCATTGCGAGAGCAAAGCGAGGTAACCAATCTTCCACAGTGTCATTGCGAGAGCGAAGCTCGTGGCAATCTCGCTTTTAGTCCGCTGAGTAAATAGTGTAGATCTGATTATATGAATGAGAAAGTGAATAAAATGCACTTTATATCCTATATGGTTCAGATGAAACTTCTCGACATATTTAAGATTGCCGCGCCCCGCTAAAGACAGGTCTCGCAATGACTAATACATTTGGTTTAAGTTAAAGACGGGTCTTGCAATACCGGTTAGACAAATTTATTGCCCATATCTTTTTTTGTCTTTGCTACCCCACCAATGGCGGGGGATGCAATCTCACACTATTATGAAAGTCATTGCGAGCCGTATCCAAAGCAATCTCGATCTTCTTAGAATGTCATTGCGAGGAGCAGAGCGACGTAGCAATCTCATCGGCGTAACACGAAACCCGCAACTCACAACATTACATGTGACTATTCGCCAATAATATTTCAAATCTTGAACTTAATTCTTCTTGAGGCTAAGAACTTAAACTTTCCTTCTTTTTTCCAAGACTCAAGGCGCGCTTGGTTAAGCCGAAATAAAAGCTCTCTCTCTTCTTTATCTCTAACTCGCGATGAAGACTTTCTTTCAAAACCAAGCTTTGCTCTAATCCTGGCAAAACCAGCTCTTTTTGTCCGGTATTCATTCCACTTAACTTTTTTCACTTAGTCAAAGTCTCCTCCCTTAGCTCAAAAAGAGCTGCCTCAACTTCCTCCTCTTTAGCTCTCTTCTCAAGATAATCCCAGTCAATTTCCTCCGCATGCAGAACCATCAATTCCCTGGCCCAAACCCGATCATCCGAGGACTCCCAATGCACATAAGCATTTAGCCTATCTACCACTAAATCTTCGATGCCCAGTATGTAAACCTTAAGACCTTCGATTTCTACCTCGTAAAGCTTCTCTCGTTGTTCCTCACTTTCCAAGGAATATGCTGGGGCCTCAATAACAATATCCAATTCTTCACTTACCCAATGCCGGCCCTCTTTGCTAAACCCCCAGCTTCTCAAAATTCTATCCAGAGGTTCACTTGGCGCTACCACATCTATATCATAGGTGGCGTAACCGCCAGCGGTGTAAAATTCCACCGCATTTCCTCCTACTACAACTGGCCTTATTTTCTCCGGCTCCAGTTCCTTAGTCAGCAAGCCCATAAACAACAGTCTTTTGGTGAGAAGATCAGTTTCATCTTTTACCCTATCTAAACTTACTTTAATCTTTGCTTCAGATTTTTGCCCAAGCCACTCATCAATCTTCTCTTGATTGAACCGGTACTGTCCGCCTACCTTGATATAGGGAATTTCACCCTGCTTAATCATGGTATAGATGGTCCGCTCACTTAGACCCAAATATCTAGCTATATCTTTAACAGTCATCAAAAATCCAGGCATTTCAGACTCCTAATTTGCCCCTTTCTCTATATTATCGGGTAAAATATATGAAAATACAAGAAATATTATGAAATATTATGAATTAGTCTGCAAAAGCAGGCTACTTTAGGTTTGTATACTTGAATTAATCAAAGGTATTTGGAAGTACTTAGGGCCATATCTAAGTATTCTTCAAGTTAGCTTCATTTTGAGAACCATCACCTCTTCTGAAAGATTTTACCCTTTCTTTTCTTGAAACCGAATCTGTATATATCTCTTCTCCTTATCGGGGAGAGGGTTGAGGTGAGGGAAAAGCGAAACTCGTAACGGGCAACTCTAACCTTTTAGAAAAAGTGAGTTAATTTGAGAGCTGGCTCCTGCTCCACTTTTGTCAAAAGTAAAGATACGGCCCCATCTCTTTAAAAATACGGATGGGCGCAGGTCCCATCCCTACATTGAGTAAAGCTCTCAAGATATACTGCTTTTATTTTCGCATCTGAAGGTGCGCTACTACATATATATGACTCACATTTGCGGATGGGTACGGGTCCCATCCCTGCAGAAAGAAATATAAATACGAGATTGCTTCCCCCACCATAGGCGGGGTTCGCAATGACATGCTAGGGCTACTCAATCTTCTCCAGAGGGGCATAGCCGAGGAGGAGCTTCTTCTTCCCTTCTGTTGCGAAGATTACGGTTACCTCGTCACTTCCTTTAACTTCTACCACTTTGCCCGGCCCCCATTTGCCATGCCAGACTTCATCCCCTACTTCAAAGGTCGGTGTTTCACTTTTGGTTACTGGTTCGT
>JABAOF010004960.1_pt1 | contig 10525 bp, 10 predicted proteins | sample 7062171 | NCBI WGS metagenome assembly JABAOF01 (sample SAMN14538628, study PRJNA623070) | marine sediment metagenome | biome: marine biome [ENVO:00000428]; feature: marine pelagic biome [ENVO:01000023]; material: deep marine sediment [ENVO:00002113] | place: India: Gulf of Khambhat ... | reverse complement strand
GCCATGCACTGTTGACATTGGACGATCATGATTCGATCCTCCTTCCCTCGGCACTAGTACGATATCAATTTTCCCAAATCCATCGGGGGACTCCGGCCAATTGAGCCTTTTCCCTCAACTCATGGAGCTCTTCCTCCAATTCCCTGAGTCGCTTGGTCTGACGGGTGCATTCCTCGATGAATTGGTCTCTCGTATTTAAGAGCTTTCCATCGACCCTGAGTGCCCTGGGATAGATGATCATCCCACTCTTTTTCTCAGGCTGGTACATATCCGTTTTATCGATGGCGCTTTTCAATAAGCGAATATCCTTTTGCTTGATGCCGATCTTCGAGTTCAGCATCTCGAATTGGTCCTGCCAGAAGTAGAGGGGTTTTCCCGAGTAGAGGCGGGGGTCTGAGGATGGGGAGTGGGCCTCCTTGAAGTGGTCCGCCGATTCTCTTCGGTAGGATGAGGATATCTCCGTTACGGTCTCATAGAGCACATCAGCACGCAAGGGCGGCGTATCGGAAAAATGAGGGTTTCCCTTCTTATCCACCCATTTATACATCTCCCCATCTGCCCTCATGGGGAGCAGGATTGCGCTGATAAGAATGGAAAGTATGCCCCAGTATTTCATTGTAATTCCATGGATTTCCCCCCTTTGGCGATTCTTAGCACATATTGTGCCAAATTAGGATATTGTTGATAAATATTCGATACCTTGGGAATTCTTGTCAAAATTCGGCGGAATACCCAGCCTGTAAGAGCACCGCTTTACTCATCACGTGAAATTATTGATCTCCTTTTCCCCGTTACCATGCCGATTTTTGTCATCAAGGTGGTTAAAAAGATTAGGCTTGGTTTTCCCCAATGGCCTCGACCTGCGTTACCACCTGCGATCATCTTGGTCACCTGAATAACCGTCGTTTTTTCCCATTGTATCGAAAAAAAGAAGTTGTAAAACAGGGAGTTAGGCAATGTAAGCGATAAATTTCGAATAATATCAAGAAATTGGCATTAAAAATGCAAACATATTCGAAGAACCTTAGCGGGTGAGGCAGTGATGGCAGGTAGAGACATTGAAACGATTTTGTTTTATACTACAATGGAGGCGGCAAGGATTCTCCGGGTTTCAACTCAGACGATAAGGAATTACATCTATTCCGGAAAGATAAGGTCCTACAGGACCCCAGGTGGTCACCATAGGGTGAGTAAGGATGATCTCCAAAGGCTGGGTTTCCTCAAGAAGAAATAGGACACCTTAGGTAAGGGGGGCAAAGGGGGATTGATCCATTGAGGGGAGAAACGTTGATCCAGTTAGGGCGCCGTTTGAAAAATGAGAAAGGGAACGAGGGGACGATTCCCGTCGACTTTGTCGGCCGCTTTGCGGATTTGATTTATATTGAGCAGAACATCAAATCCATGCTTAAAAAGGCCCTCATGCTCGTTTTGGATTTAACCGGGTTTCGCGTAGGATATATCCATCTCATCGATGAAAGAACCCAACGGCTCAAACTGTATGCCCATCACGGTCTGTCAAAGGAACACCAAGATGAGATAGAAGATATCCACCTCATCGAGAGCATTCCAGGCAAAGCGGCTAAAGGGAAGAAGCCCCTCATCGTTAAGAATTTAACGGAGATCGCCGACCTTTCGGGAGCCATCACCCAGAAGGGAAGGATGATGTATCATGCAAGCTTTCCCTTGGAATTCAGCGGCCAAATCCTCGGAACCCTGAGTTTAACGACTGATCAGAAAGAGAGACTGACGCGGGATAAAGTAGACCTCTTGGTAGCCTTGGCCAAGCAAATTTCGATGGCTGCGGGAAATAGGCAACTTTTCGATAAGATCTGCCAGTCCAAGAGCGAGTGGGAGAATGCTATCGATTCCCTTTCCGATCTCATCGTCATCTGTGACGATGAATTTCGAATCCTCAAATCCAACAAGGTCCTATTCGATCGATATGGTTACCTCCTCGAAAACGTGGTCGGCCGGGATTGTGACGAAATATTCTACAACGAAAAGACCTTTCCGGTATCCCTCTACGACTATAAGAGGATGGTTCGAACGGGAATGTCCTTCGCTGATGAAGTCGAGAGCCTCAGGTACGATGGAATTTTTTCCATTACCATTTCTCCCCTTCTCAGCATGGAAAAGCAGCTGATCGGATCCGTTCATGTCATCAAAGAGGTGACGGAGACTCGGCAATTGGAAAGGGAGAAGAAGGACCTATGGGATCGAATGGCCTGCATTACGCATGGAATCGTGGAATTGGATGAAAGGGGATCGATCCGAACATGGGATCGAGGGGCGGAAATCCTTTTGGGTCATGCCGAAAAAGATGTTAAGGGGAAGTTCCTGGATAAGGTCATCCTCTCCGAGGAATCCGGCCAATCCTATGAGGATTTTCTGGCCCGGGTTTGTGGCGACGGGCATGTAGAGGAGTTTGAGACGGAGGGCTTGACAAAGGATGGAAAGCCGATTCCGTTGAGCCTTACCTTGGGAGCCAAACACAATCACCAGGGGAAGATACTCGGCATAACGGGGTTCATTCGTGACATCAGGGATAGGAAGGAGAATGAGCAGAAGCAGATTCAGACCGCTAAAGATCTGGCCGTAGAAGGGGTGATGAGGAAGGTGAGCAATTTTTTCGAAAATATCCTGGAAGATATCCTGGATCGGCTCGATCGTGAGGCCGGGGATTCAAAAGAAGGTGGCCGGAAGGAGGATCTCAAGGGGATTGAGGGGGTCGCGCTCAAGGGCGTGGCCATGGTAGGGAAGCTGCGGAAGTTCACCAAGGAAGGAACTGAAAAGGAGTTTGGTCGCGTAAACACACAGCACCTGTTCCAGGAGTTGATTGCCCTCATAAGGGAAAAATGGGCCGAGGATATTGAGTCAAAGGGAATCCGGATCGAAGTCAGCGAGGATCAACGAAAGCTCCCCTCCATCCATGGGGACAAGGGTGAATTGAGGGACGCGCTTCTCCATATCGTATCCAATGCCATGGAATCCATGGGTCCAAAAGGGACATTAACACTGAAATCCCGCACGGACCGTCATTGGACAACCATATCCATAACAGATACGGGGATCGGGATGAGGCAGGAGGAGAAGAGGAGGGCCTTTGATCCCTTCTATTCCAGCCGTGGCCCAGAGAGGGAAGGACTGGGCTTGACCCTCTCGCGATGGATTGTGCGAAGACATGGCGGGGAAATTTCCCTCAAGAGCGAAAGGGGCCGAGGCACAACCGTTATGGTCAAGCTCCCCGTTTCAAAGAAAGAGGGATTCGAGGGCCGGTGAAAGGTTGGTTTCCCTTTAACCTCCATCTCTCCCATTTTTCCATCCCATTTCAATATTGCCTACCAGGAGCAATGGATCGACCATGTCATCCGGGAAACAATCATCGCCACCTCAACCATTGAAGTGCATCATGATGGCTTTCAGCACGCCGCCGGCAATGGACCGTGCTTTGTCGGATATGAAATAACAGTGGACCTCCTTGCCCCTCGGATCGATATCTCCCGCTTTCATGCTTCCCTTGACCCGGGTTCCATCCCGTAATATCCCCCTCAGTACCCCGCTGATCCGCGGCTTCAAAGGATGCCCCCCCACCGTGGCCACGACTTCCCCCTTACTCACCTGTTCGCCGATCTTTTTATGGGCCTCGAATATTCCCCCCACAGGTGTCCGAAGGACTCGTTCCTCCGAGTAACCCAATATTTCTCCGGGTATCCCCGTATCGGGCTCCGCCTCACCCTCCCAGATGAGGCTCCCCAAATCGTGGCCCCGTTGGGTCTCGATGACCACGTGAACATCGCGTCCCGCGGTGAAACCGGGGCCCAAACCGATCACCAAAGGGGCATGGGTCATCTTCGTCCCCAGGTTTTCCTTGGCCATGATTGCGTCCACGAGGACGTGAGGCTTTAAGACCTTCCTTGATTTCGCCTCGGGATCGATCAACAGGGGGATCATTCCCTCCTTCCACGTATCATCGATTTCATCCGTGGTTTGAATATATTTGGCAACGACTCCATCTACCTGTTTTTTCTTGTCATAGATGGCTTCGCAGAATGAAACCGCCCGCCGCACCGCCATGGGTTGGGGAATCTCGGTCATCCAAACCCTAAAGTGGGACTGCCAAAGGGTGTGCGCCACCGCCGTCGCCATTTCTCCGCCCCCCCTGACCAAGATGAGGAGGGCTCTTAATTGAAATTCACTTCGGGTCATGTCTTTTCAGCTCCTCTCCGGAGAGAACCGTGGCCGCATATTCCTCCCAGGAATCAATGTCAGCAATGACGCCTTCCGATTCCACATCGACTTCCAAGATGTCCTCGGGATGACGATTCAAGATGGGCCTGCACCCCGCATCCCCCCTCAAATTCTCCATTTCTTTTTCATAGCGAAACCTATTCAATATCACCGGATGGCCCCTTTTCCCCTTATAGGCAGGTAAAACGATCCCGTGTGGATTCCGGCGATAGACGTCGATAAGATGATCGATCAGATCTGTTTCGAGGAAGGGTAGGTCGGCAAGGGCGATTAAGATGGCCTCGGACTTCGAATTCACCTGCTCAAGGCCTCGACGGATGGAGGTACTCATCCCCATTCGATATTGACGGTTGATGACGACCCTCAGCCTTCTTGCCTCCAACCTGCTTACGATCGTCCGCGCCTTGTACCCGATGACCACGATCAGCTCATCGATTTTCGATGCCAGAAGGGTATCCACTGATTTTTCGATGATGGTCCATTGGCCCCATTTGAGAAGGAGCTTGGGCTCGCCCATCCTTTTGGATTCGCCTGCCGCGAGGAGAATGGCTGAGATCATGAGGGATGCTTCCTAATCGATCTTGATCTCCAACCTTTGAGGATTCTCGGCCCCCTTGAGGGAAGAGATCATCCCTTTGATGGTACGGATCAGAAATCGCCTCACGAAGGGGGAAAGGGGGATCCGTCTCCCATTCACTCTCAGGGTGATCTCCTCGGTTTTGTTTCCCTTCAGGAATGTGGATTCGATGATGTCGGCGATCCCCTTGACATCATCGAGGTCAAGACAAGGGACTCCGACATCAAAACGCTTGTTGCTGGCGATGGCGAAGAGTTTGTCCTCCTTCGTGCAGAGGAGTTCTCCGTGCGCCTCCTTTCTGAAGACCTCGATCTTCGGGTGGACATCCCTCTTGAAACCCTCCGACAGAATGAGATCGGCATCCCGGCCGAAGGAATCCCTCAATTCCTCAAGGGACATGTCCTTATCCACATCGCGGATGAAAGCAACCTTTTGGGGGGACGAGATAATCACGCCCTGAGCCCCGGCCTGTTTGTGCCGCCAGCTGTTCTTGCCCTCCCTGTCGATTTCAAAGCCGTGGAGGTCATGTTTGACCGTGGTCACCCGATATCCCCTTCGGACGAGCTCGGGAACGATCTTCTCGATGAGGGTGGTCTTACCGCTATCGGACTTTCCCACGATGGAGACGATGGGAATCATGTGATTTCAACCCCTCAATACTTTCCCAGTCCCGAAGATTCGAAACTTCGATCCAAAACCTGGACTCGAACTTTTTCCCCCGATTTTATCTCCGTCTTCTCCTCGGGAACGATAACGAGGGCATTGGCCTCTACCATGGAGTTGAGAATTCCCGAGCCCTGAGGTCCCGTAGTGGTTATTACATATCGATCCTCTTCCAGTGACAGCTTGGCCCTCATGAAATGTCTCCTCCCTGCCTTCTTCCTAATATCCTCTTTGAGGATCGCTTCTACCACTGGCCTGAAGAGGTTTTTGTGCCCCATCATCTTAAGGAGCGAGGGCCGGACGAACTGCTCGAAGGAAACCATAGAGGAAACCGGATTACCCGGGAGACCGAAAGTGGGTTTTCCCCCAATGGTTCCAAAGGCGAGGGGTTGTCCCGGCCTCATGGCAACACCCCAAAAATCCATCTCAAAACCGATTCCCCCGAGGACGTCTTTGACCATATCGTAGTCACCGACGGAAACCCCGGCGGAGGAAACGATGACATCCGCCCTCAAGCCCTGTCGAAACTTCGCCTCGATCTCGGTCGAAACATCCTTGGCGATGCCCAGCTGGAGGGGGAGGGCCCCGCACTCCATGACCTGGGCGGAAAGGGTATAGGAGTTGCTGCTGACGATTTTGTGATCCGCAAGCCCCTCATCCACGTCAACCAGTTCATCCCCCGTACAGAGAATGGCCACCACGGGCCTTTGGTAGACAGATACGAAAGCCCTTCCCACAGAGGCGAGCATTCCCACCTCTGCAGCTCGTATGACAGAGCCTTTGGAGATAACCCGAGCCCTCTTTTTTACATCCTCCCCAGCCCTTCTTATGTTCTCCCCGCCCGGGACTCCCTGGAAGACCCTCACTTCTTCCCCTGCCTTTTCCGTATCCTCCACCATGACCACGGTGTCGGCCCCTGGAGGTATTGGGGCTCCGGTCATAATCCGTATGGCCTGCCCATGGGCCACGCTCTCCTTGGGGATGGCACCTGCCGGCAGGTCCTCGATCACCTTGAGGATTACGGGGTTCTTCTTTGAAGCCCTTTTGATATCGGCGGACCGAACGGCGTATCCATCCATGGCCGAATTGTCCAGGGGAGGGATATCTCTTGGAGCAAGGATATCCTCGCCAATGACCCTTCCCAGGGAGCCCAGGATGTTTACCCTCTCCAATCCCAAAACCTGGATTCGGGCCAGAATCCGATTCAATGCCTCTTCCACGGAGATCATGGTTCCGACCCTCCTTCCGATCCTAAGAGTGGCACCATAAGGGCCCAGCCATATCCGACAATTTCCCGGTCAACTCTTCTATTTTCGCCCCTCCCGCAGGAACTCTTGGGTCATTCTCCTCACATCCTCATATGCCGCCTTCAGCTTGACCCATCCGTGGTTACTGGTGTAGTCGGGATTATTATGGAAGACCCCGTGGAGAAGGATGATGCGATGGCGCAGAAACATTTCCCAGAGCTTTTCCTCCACGGGATTGGGAGGGCTATAGAGGCCCAAGAGGTCCGGCGAGATAGGTCTCACATCCGGCCTGGCCAGGATGGACTTCTCGTACAGAGTTTCCACGATCTGGATAGCTTCAGCCATCAACTGATCCGTTCTCTTAACGATGGCATCTCTTTGCCCGAGCTTTTCCTTGGCGAAGAGCTTCCCATGACAGGTTCCGCAGATTTCAACCATTTCGTCTCTTAACTTGGTCCATTCCCCGGGTTTGACTTGAATGATCCCTTTCTTCTGAAGTTCGTTCAATCGATCCGTTGGATGACCCTCTCGGTCGATAAGGCCCAGCCATTGTAAAATCGTCCTTCGGTACCCGATCCATTCCCTGTCCTCCTCAGGGAGGCGAAGGGCCAAGAGACTCCAGGCGGTCTTGACGCCGTGATTCCCCAAGGGAAAATGACAGGTTTGGCAGGTAGGGCCCCTCTTTTTTTTGGGATCCACACGGTAGACAACACCATGCTTTGAGGATCTCCAGATTTCCCACTGGGGATGATTGATCCCCCCATGGCACGGGAGACATGCCTCGGGTTTTCTGGCCTCTTCCCTGGCAAAACTGTGACGGGTATGGCACGAATCGCAGTGACCGTCCTCCCGCCCGATGGAGTGGCAGCCCCCACACCCTTCCTCCGCGTCGATCATCTCCGGAGGGAGCTCCAGGACCTTCTTGAATTGATAAACCGAGGCCCATGCCTGGGCATGCTTCCCCGATTTGAACTGAGACATCTCAGTAGGATGACATCTTTCACAGAGGCGACCTACCATCAGACTGGCTCTGGCCGCATCCTCGGCGGATTTGTGGTGGCTCCCATGGCAATCGACACATGTCACCCCGGCCTTGCCCATTGGGCTTTCCTTCCAGGACAGGACGAGGCTCGGGTTGAGCTTTTCATGGCAATTAACACAGATTCGATTGTCCTCCTCGGCGGATACAGCGTGGAGGTTCAAGGGGAGAAGGATCAAAATTGAAATAAGCCCCATCGCATAAATCCAGCTACTGCGCCTTCTCCTTGCCATAAGGTCCTCCCATCCCAGCTATTCTTGGAATCGAAAGAAAACCGATCGTGACTGATTATACATGAAACCCATCCCCGATTCAAAATTTTACCCGGAATACCGTGCTTTTTCCACATGGTATTTCACGCTTGGATTCGGCCTCATTAAATGACATGAGTTCAAGGGAGGTAGTAAACTTATTTGGCGAGAATCGCTGGATAAAAAAAGGCGAGATGTTGACATCTCGCCTTTTTTCTTTGTCCGCCAGACGTTTTTCAGCTACTACTTCCCAATGGTATGGGCGTTTTTGGCGTAGCGGGCCGCCCACGCCTTGTCTTGGTCCAAATGGCACTTTAAGCACGAAAACTCGAGAGTTAACTCTCCTTTGGCCAATTTGCCGTCGTCGGTAAACATCTTGGCATTGGGGTCTGAGTTGATTTCAACGAGATGGCTCCTGACATCCGCTTCCCATCGGGTTGAGGAAACTGCCGATTTTACTGCTCGAGGCATGTGGCAGTCCTCGCAGGTCTTTCCAACTCGTTCCATTTTGCTCCCCTTGTACTCTTTGGCCACATCACCGTGGCAACTCGAGCAGTCGGCCACGATTGCAGTCTGGAGTGGCTTGTGCGGGTCGTGACACTCGACACACTTCATATCCTTGTGGGGGCTTGCCAAGAGTTCGTTATACTGCTGATGATGCCGAATAAACCCCTTGCTCGCGGGAATCTTATTCTTGTCACCTCGAACGTGACACTTGCCGCATGCGGCGGAAGATCTGTCTTTCTTGATATTTCCCTTTGCCGGGGCATTAGCGTGGGCTTTTCCCGGACCATGGCACTCTTCACAGGTAATTCCCGGAAGGGCCCAGGTTCCAATGATCCCTTCCAGGCCGTCCTGATGCCCCTCTTTGGAATAACCACTAGTGTGGCACCTTCCGCAGTTGTACGGCTTCTTTTCGCCAGGATGGTAATTAACCCAAGCGCCCGTGGCCAGGTTGTACTGATTTTTCCCCTTCACGTCGCGGTTTTTGCCGGTCATGGTTATGATATACCCATCCGTTCCCACATATCGGGATTTCCAGCGACGCCCACCGACCACATAGGAAATATCATCCCACGTGTATCCCTCGGGTAGGGGGAGTCCAGCGATACGGGCCTCCTCCACCGGACGAAGCTTGTAAGGATGGGCCGTTGCCCGGTAGTCATCGTATATTGCCAGATGGCACTCCGCGCACTTCTGTGGCCCAACGTATCCCTTCTTAGCCATTTCGGGACTTGGCGTCTCGGACCTCAGGACGATCATCTGCCCCCCTTTGCCCGCAATCATTGCGCAGCCTACCAGGAGCAAAAACACGAGAATAAGCCATTTTTTCCCTCTCATCGTAAACCTCCTGCTCGTTGGGTAGATAATCTTAGATTAGCTGATTTGCAATAAATGTGCCAGTATATCCTTACGAAATAAACGTGAAAAAACAATGGCTTAGGAAATTCCGGAGATAATCTCCCTGCAGGAAATCCGGTGAAATGACCAAATCTCATCGGTGATTTCACCAGATTGGGTGGGTTTTATGCGGTTCAACCCCCGGAGGTCTATCCGTTCTATGATTCGGAAAAAACAGTGGTTCCGCAAATCGGATCCAGGATTCCCTGTGGCTGGTATATTAATTGCATCCCATCCATCACAATGAAAAGAATTCTGATCGTCGATGACGAGCCGTTGATCCTCTATGGGATCGCAAAGACGCTGCATGGTTTAGCAGAGGTTAGGACAGTTACCACGGGTGATGGGGCTCTTTCTGAAGTCAGGGCCTTTTTTTATGACCTCTGCTTCCTCGACATCTATCTTCCTGATATGAATGGCCTGGATGTGATGAAAAGGGTGAAGGAGATATCCCCTGAAACTAGAATTGCTATTATGACGGCGAGCCATGTGAATGAGAATATGAAACGGGCAATTAAAGCAGAGGCGGATTATTTTGTTGCAAAACCATTCAAACTTCCCAAAATCAAGATGATTGCAAAACGGGCATTGGAAGGGAGGGGTAACGAAGGCCTATTCTAAGCCGAATTTTTTGATCTGGTACCTGAGGGACTCGTAGCTTATGTTCAGAAGCTTTGCCGCTTGACTCTTATTGTGATTCGCCTTTTGGAGGGCCTGGAGGATGAGGTCTTTTTCCAATTCATCGAGGGAAAGCCCGGTGGGCGGAAGGACGAATCTATCCTCTGCCATTTGGCTCACGGGGAGTGATTGATCACTGATCTCCTTTGGCAGATGTTCGGGCAGTATCATGTCAGCGCTTTCAAGCACGACGATTCTCTCTATAACATTCTTCAACTCCCTCACATTCCCCGGCCAGCTATAGGAAAGCAGGATTTTTTCCGCTTCACGGGAAAAACCTTTAAGTCTCTTTTTGTTGTATTTCGTGGCAAAGGACGAGAGGAAGTGTCTGGCGAGAACTGGTATGTCTTCCCTTCTCTCTTTGAGCGGGAGGATATGTAAGGAGAAGGCGTTCAACCTGTAGAATAGATCCATCCGAAAT
>JABAOF010006455.1_pt1 | contig 10527 bp, 10 predicted proteins | sample 7062171 | NCBI WGS metagenome assembly JABAOF01 (sample SAMN14538628, study PRJNA623070) | marine sediment metagenome | biome: marine biome [ENVO:00000428]; feature: marine pelagic biome [ENVO:01000023]; material: deep marine sediment [ENVO:00002113] | place: India: Gulf of Khambhat ... | reverse complement strand
GGTTGAAGGAGGCTTCTTGGTTATATTGTACGTGACGTTAACGACACCAGGCACTTCCGAAGTTATCCTGTCTGCCAGTTTTTCCAGAACATCATAGGGAAGCTTCGTTGGCGAGGCAGTTACAGCATCCTTGCTGTCCCAGCACCTCACCTCTATCTGCAGACCGTAGTCTCTCTCCCCTTCCTTAATCCCGGTAACTTTGTCCGGATGGAGTATCGCGAAATACTGGAAAGCCTTACTCCCCTTTAACTCCTCCTCAACAACTCTGGTTGCCTTCCTGACGATCTCAATCCTTTCCGGCGTTACTTCCCCCAAAACCCTCGCCACCAGGGCAGGACCGGGGAAGGGCATCCTCCTGTATATTTCTTCCGGCAGGCTCAGTTCCTTTGCAACCTCTCTCACAGCGGGCTTCCTTAACTCAGCCAGTGGTTCTAAAACCCTGTACCCATATTCCTTTTCCGTGTCAATCCCCAGCTGTTCAAGTATGTTGTGCTGCCTCTTTATACCGGCGACAGTTTCCTCTACATCCGTGTAGATCGTTCCGTGGAGAAGGAATTTCGCTCCGCTCTCCCTTACGATCTTCCCGAAAACCTCCCTGTAAAAGGTCTGGGTGATCGCTTCCCTCTTCTCCTCCGGATCTGTCAGTCCCTTCAGCGCTTCGAAAAACTCTTTCCTCGCATCAACCTTCTCGACCTTGACGCCCAGTTTTCTGAACAGAGAAACAACCCTCTCAGGTTCTCCTTCCCTCATTAAGCCGTTCTCGATAAAATAGGTTTTCAGCCTGTCTCCCAGCGCTTTGTGAGCCAGCATGGTAACGGTTGAGGAATCCACACCGCCGGACAGGGCATTTATCGCCAGACCGTTCCCGACGACAGAAGAAATCTCATTAACCTTCTGTTCTATGAATCCTTTAGGATCCAGATTCCCCAGTTTTATCTCTTTCGTTTCCATGTTTAGATTTAAAATCGATCTTTAAATTCTTTTTTAAATTTTCTCCCGAATTCTAGATTATGATTGATTTCGATAAGCTGATAAATTCGCATCTCAACAGGGAATTCAAGCCAAAACAGATCGGAAGATATTACCCCTCGGAGATAGGCAACTGTTTACGAAAAGTATGGTTTACATACAAGCATCCTAAGGAACTGGACAAGGAGAAACTTAAGGTCTTCCAGGTCGGCCTGATGCTGCATGATTTCATATCCGAGGTCCTCCGCTCTGAGAAGACCCCAGATGTTCGATTAATCCAATCCGAGGTTCCCTTCCGCCTGAACTTCCCAGAGTTCCAGGTATCAGGAAGGGTGGACGATGTCCTGATAGTGGAGAGGGATAACAAAAAACTCCTTGTGGAGGTGAAGTCCACGAAACTCCTTTCCATGGTGAAGAAACCGAGCCTCCCCCACGTTATGCAGATCCAGCTCTACATGCATGCCCTCAAAATCCCGGACGGCATGATCCTTTATGTGGAGAAACCTTCCCTGAAGACGATCCAGTACGAAATAAAATACGACCCCGAACTTGTGAAACAAATTCTTGAACGATTCCAGAACCTCCACTCATCCCTGAAGAGCGAAAGCATTCCGGATCCCGAGGCAAAGCTCAAGAAGGAGATGGAATGGATGTGCAGATACTGCGAGTACGTGGATGAATGCAAAAACGCGAAAAATGTTTAAACAACGGTTTAAACATAACAATATATCCGAGAACAACGAAATTCTAATCATGCCGAAGTCCACAACTCTCGATAAAATCGCCAAAGTTCTCGACAAGGCAGCCAAACTTCTGAAAGGTCCCTATAAGGTCGCCAGCGCAGGGGTGGTGGCAGCAGTGATCGGCGGGATAATCAAGCTCCAGGCCCTCACGCAGACCTTCCCAGAGCCCTTCGATACAGTGGGGAACGTGATCATATTCATCGCAGTTCTGATGGTGGTTATAGACCTCTGCAGGGGCGGGCTGCTGGACTGATTACAGAATCAGATAAGACTCAGAAGCCCTGCATAAACGAAATAATTCAGAACCGTAAATAAAATGGTAAAGACCAGGATGAATTTTGTTGTCTGGGGCCTTTTCGAATGACCAAAGGCAAAAAACAAGGCAGGGGGCAAAACCAGAAAAGTCAGTACGAATGGAAGGGTTTCAAAAAAATAGAAGTATCTGAATTGGGATGGGAGATAGATAAAAAAGATATTCACTAACGAGAGATAGACAATTACAATCAAAAGGAAAATAAGACGTCTCTTTGTCGTGTTCTGTTTCTTTACCTCTTTTTTATCCTCAGGCCCCAGGACCTTGCAGGAAGCGATTGCAAACGCTATCAGACTAAATATATTTGACAAACCGAGCAGTGAGAAAACCTTAATTTTGGGTTTCTGATCCCAGAAAATTATAAATCCGGCCAGAACGCTTGAAACAGCGGATATTATGAGCAGCCAAAGGATCGATATCCACTGGATGTTAACACTGATGAATATCGGGGTCTGGTATTTTGAGAAATACTCCTCATCCCCCTTTGGTTCTATCCAGAAATCCTCCACGAATAAATTGGCGGGAACGTGCATTTTAACATCGGTGTAAACAAAATTTACCGTCCCGCTCTGCCCGAAGAATTTCTCCAGCTCCTCAGGTATTTCATAATTTTTCTGAAAAAGATGACTAACACTTAACCAACTTTCCTTTGAATTCTTTATCTCATCATAGAATTCAGGTTCTGCATAACCAATGATGTAGAGCTGAACAGGAATTGTCTTGCCCCCGTAGGCACTTGTTAACTTCATTGGATAGTATATCCTTTCTGATGGGAAGGAAACGTAAACCCCGATATTTGTGAACATCCTCATACTCCACATGGATTCAGATATGGTGTGGTTCTTGAACTCCTCGAGATCAGATATCCAGAACAGAACGAATGAGTAATCCTTACCTATATACTCATCTATTAAGTCCTTCGACTCTCCTGAAAAACTGAGACCTTTCCCCGATATGTAGTTGTTGAAGGATTCTGAATCATCAGCCCCTATAAGTTCTGTTGTGACTCCGAATTTTTCAACACGCTCAAAAACTTCTACACCAAGTTTCCCGTATGTCTCTGGGCCGAGACCTGAAGTATAATACCCGGGGGAAGACAGCAGTAAAACGAAAAAATTGTAGACCTGCGAGAACGATATCAGGGAGAGTGACGTCGTCAGATCATTTTTTGCCTGTGTTGTTACGTTTCTGCCTCCCAAGGTTGGAAGCTTTTCAAGCACGTCCAATTCCATCTGCTCGGGATCACCGGGAACAGGGAAGATCCAAACAGATTTCGTACCTGTCGTATTACGATAATCTGTCTGGACAGCTATGATCATTTTCTCCACACCATCCTCGTGTTTAATCGCGGCCATCTGTGAATTCTGTCCAATAACCCTCCAGGAATCATCCGCATAAACAATAATCATCCCGTCCCCCGAGACATTCACAGGAGAGATAAAGAAAAAGCATACGATGACCGTAAACAGTAGAAATATTTTTTCATACCCCATTATTAAAATTTATCCTTCGCTATAATATATCTTCCTGTGGAGGTTTGTCAGATACCCTGTAGTAAGGCCAGACAGTCCTTTTTATGGCTTCCCCGGTTGACAGAAGAAGATCATGCCTTCTAACCTTGGCAACCTCGCCCACGTACGTCTCACCATTAAATTCAAATATATACCTCCAGTCTCCTAGGAGGTCTTCATCAGGACATCTGCTCAGCTTTCTCATCCTTCCCAAAGGATCCACTGAGAAATCCCCTTCCCAGTAATTTCCAGCCCTTTCCATGATTCTGAATTACCAGTAAATTTTATAACCTTAATGAAACCAAATTAATATCATGGGGATCAAAGAAATACTGAAACCAACCAGAGGGAAAATAGTTCTGTTCCTGTTAATATTTTTCGCTCTCTACCTTTTTCTCCACCCTTTATTCATGTCGTGCAGGGCAGGGGGCATAGCATGCCGCCAGGGTGAGGCCCAGGAGATATGCGATCAGAGAAACATGGAGTTCAGAACATCTTGCGAAAACCTGGGGATTTCCCTTGCTGTAGTTTTCCTTATAATTTCCTACCTGTTCTCCTCACACCTGGTCTTCAAATCCGTAAACTCGAGAATAAACTTATTCATAAAGAAAAGCTTCTGGAAGCTGTTAATCCTAACGATCATCCTGACTTTGCTCTCCTTGCTGTACGCCTACGAACCCCTGGTCATGGACGCCTACTTTCTTGAAAGAGGATTCCCTCTCGGATACCTTAGCTACAGCGTGGGAACCTTCGTCCCCCCGAACGCGCCCCCACCGGTAGGCGGATGGAGACTCATACCCGAATTCCTGTTTTTAGATTTCGTTTTCTGGTACGTGATCTCAATGATCGTGCTAAAACTCTATTACAGGCGCAAAAAGCCCAAACTGGCCGAGTCCCTGAAATAAAAAAATAAGAAAGAGGGAATATTTCTGATCCTTACGCCTCTGTGCATCTCCAGTCGATCTCGGCAGTTCCTTCCACGATGTCCACGGCACACACCGGGCTACACCCTGTCTTCATTATGTTAACACCGATCCACCACGTTCCTGTGTCTTCACTACACATGGCCCAGTCCGTGAGGCTCGCGTTCTCTATACAAGTGCTGTTCACGGCGATCTGCACGGCATGGAACAGGCTCATACTATCTTCTGTTGGAGCCGTGCAATGATCCTCATCCTCCAAGAACGTCGTTCCATCCGGCGTTTCGCATTTCCTTGGAAAACTCTCGAGTATTGTATACCCTGCTCTGACGCACTCACTGAACCTTGTCACTATGGGAATGCATCTCTCACCATCAAAGCAATTCCCTTCACCGCAGTCGCAGATCTTAACATCATGACTGTTGTCAGGGGAACAACCGCATGGCCCGATCACACAGAGATTCGGGAAGTCATCCGTCTGTAAGCAGCACATACTTGTCGTTACGTTTCCTCCCTGATCCTCGCACAGCCTTTCATAATCCGCTATCTCCGGCCGGGAAGACAAAACCTTTATTGTGGGCTTCATCATGTACTTACCCGATCCTGTCTCGTGAACCGATTGTTCTGCATCGAAATCGAGCGTTAATGTCGTGGTTTCCCCTTCTTTAATCTCGAAACTTTTAACCAGCTTCACTGTTTTCGAGGGAATTGTAAGATCATTCTCCTCGCCGTCAATCGTCACTTTCGCAGAATCCACATCCAGCCTTATCTGCGTGTATATCCCTGCACTCAGTTCCTTGCTGCCGAGAAACTCCTTGACGTCCTTTATTGCCACAAGATCAAACGTTTGTCCTTCCTCCACCACTGTAGTCCATCCTGACTCGTTTCCTGCCTCTGCCACGTGTACCTGAATCTTCGATATCGTAACCTCTGCTTTCTCTATGTTCAATGCCGGCTTGTCCGTTATCTGCAGAACCAGTGTTCCTGTTCCTGTCGGCTGCTGAACACACCCGCTTGTCACCAGAATTCCGAAAACCAACATCAATGCAAAAGGTACTTCTTTCCTCATAAAAATAATTGTATTGATTTCTATTTATAATTAGAACAGCTAATTTCCCCGTTATGTTGCCAGGGGACTCACATCTTGCCTTTTTTCTGGACGGCAGCCTCTTTCTTGTGCAAAACAGCGATGATGGCCGGTATCTGGATTATTATCGCGAACACTATAAGCATCACCCCTGCAACGGCCCACCCTGTATTGTACATGTAAACTGGCAGGAGGATACCGATACCCAGCCCGAGTAAGAACTTGCCCAGTATCCAGAAAATAAAGTTCGATGTGTGCATGGCCTTTACCTTTTCAATCTTATGTTCCAAGCCGGTCACAACACCACCGTTTTATAATTGTCCCCGCCCGCTTATATATCGTTCCCCAGATCAGAATCCAACTTTTATTAATACAGACTTTTCAAATATTAACTATGATAAAAAATTATTCTGTTCTTGCGATATTTCTGATCGGTCTCGTATTTCTCTCGGGTTGCGTGACGTACCAGCCCTATTTCCCGCAGGACGGAGGACAAGGTCCCCCACCACCCACCTGCAGTAAGCACGCTGAAGTCAGATGTCAGGGCGACTGTGTTTTCTGGTACGACAGCTGCGGGAACCAGGAGGAGATGAAAGAATGCTGTCCGCACGGATGCATGAACGGGGAGTGTACGGATACGAATCCCTGCGAGCAGGCGGAAGGATACTGTCAGTCATCAATAGCCGAAGCCCTGTGCAGGGAAGGATTTGAAGAATCCAATATATCCTGTNNTACTCAGACACCAAGATATGCTGCGCCCCTGTCGGATGCCCGGAAGGCGGGTGTATTGTTGGAGGCACGCCGGAACTTCTGGTATCCACTGACTCCAGGCAGACAGAGCCGAGCATTTACGGGAACGTAATAGCCTACGTGGATGACTGGAACGACCCGGACGGAGACATCTTCATTTACTACATATCCAAGGAAACTCAAACCCCTGCTGCCGAGGGAGGGGGTTATCAGTACGACCCCGTGGTCTGCAGTGACAAATACATGGTTTACGGCGAGAAGAACGGAAATGGACTTTACCTGTACGATATGGGAACGAAAGAAACGGAAACCATTTTCATGCAGGACCAGGAGGACCAGGACTGCTCGAATACGTATGTGGTCTGGAGGGAGAGGAAAACGGACAAGTTCCTTTATCTGTACGAGATCTCAGACAAGACAACAGAGAAGATACGCGATACGATAAAACTGGACACCAACAACGAGATAGTATCGCCCTCCACTGACGGAAATTACGTGGTCTGGGGCGAGGAGAACTTCAACGAGAAGGACATCTACCTGTATGAAATCTCCACCAACACGACAACCATGATCTCCGACAACGAAACATTCGACAGCTGGCCGGATATATCCGGAAACAAGGTTATATGGATCCAGGGAGAGCCGGGCAGCATGGACATAATCGTTTACGACACAGTTTCCAAGACAAGGAAAGCCTTAGGACTGGCTGACTTCGGTCTGATCTCCCAGCCCAGGATAAACGGGAACATGATAGCCTGGACTGGCTGCAGGAGTGACAAGTACAGGGTTCACTATTCTGAAAGCGGCTTCACGATCACAATGTCCTGCATAGATTTCGACGTCTACGCCTACAACCTGAACAGGGAAGAGCTCCATGTAGTGGAGACCAGCACAGACGAGCAGAGGCACGCCGAAGTTTACGGAAAAAACATCGTGTGGCACGGCTGGGACAGGAGAAAGAACAACAAGCCCAAGATCTACATGAAAACCATACAAACCACAGCAACACCCATAATCCCCCAGGAAATGGTTCTCTCTTCCCTGGTGAAGGGATGTGCTGAAACAGAGGAGGGGATGGCAACAAAATTCGGGGAAGGAACTGAACAGGAACCAAAAATCGAAGTTATCGGTAACGACATAGTGTATTCCAGGGCGCTCAAACACCTGTGCTGCAGGAAAGCGGTAACCGGAAGGGACGCCTCGGGTTCTGTGATAAACATATACGAGGTCTGGAGCGGGATAGGTTGTAAATGCATTTGTTTTTCCGAAATCGAGGCAAAGCTTGAAAACGTTCCTTCAGGAAGCTACACTGTAAACGTTTACGAGAAAGGAACCCAGCCGGGTAGCGAAGAGCCAATGGAGCAAACACTTATAATCTCCCAGGACGTTTCAGTCTAAGCGTATTACCTTCCGAGACAGCGCTAAGACTAACCAAATCATAACAAAGAACCAGAAACCTCTAATCAAACTAATTAAAAGCGTCTTTTTGGCCTATGCTTTTGATAACAATCCCTACAATAGACAGGTCTGTCTCCCGAAGGCTTGAAAGGAACTTGCGTTTCCTTCCCACAATCGGAACATTTTACACTGTGCAAGTCTCTTCCGAACTTGTCTTTCTTTTCTTCCATAAAATTCCCTATTATATAATGTCTTTATATATGCTGATAAGGGTTTTTAAAGCTAAGCCTGCTGGAAAAACTTAATTTCTGCCTGTTCGGACATTATTTTGCCTGTTCCCTCTTCTCGTAACATTTCTTACAGAAATACTCCCAAGACTGTGAAGGATAAATCTGAACAGCTGTGGCTGAATCCTTTCCACACATCTTGCATGTATTAGTCATAAGAAACTTTATTGCTGCTTTTTCGATACTCATAATTTTTTCTTCTCTAACAATATATTGGGATCGCATCCTTAAATTAACCAAAATCAGCAATTTCCGGTTTTGAGCCCTTCGAATCGGATTATTGTTCTATTCTTGGGAATCAGATTTTTCGGCCAGGGCTTTCTTGCGCTTCCAGTATTCTTCCGGATTTCCAAATAAATAAAAGGCTGCGCTTATTTTACCCAGGGACAATGTTTTTTCCACCTCTTCCTCAGTCATGCGTTCCGTCCCCCTCGTTTCCACTGGTAGATCCTGGTAATTCGCTATGTGTTTTTCAATATCCATTTCAAGCGCCTCGTTCAGCAACCTGTTTATTTCTTCAATCTGCTCCACATAAAGTAACTTGTTGCAGAGATTGGACTTCATGGTCACGTATTCCAGCCCCCACTTCTCCCGGATCCGGAACAATTTATGTTTTCTCTTCCTTTCCGGCTTTTCGATAATTTTAAGAATTCTTGAGTATTCCTTACACATCCTTTTTAACACATGAGGCATGCCTTTCTTTAAACGGGGATCCTCCACAGGGTTTTGATCAAAAGCACATTTGTACTTTTTATAAAGATCACCCAGCGTCTTCACGGTCGATCTGACCAATTCCGTCCTTTCTTCAAAACTGTAGCTTTCAGGATCCCTGTAACCCATAATAATCACTAGTTAATAGTTAATTTAATTGTTTATAAAACTTACCACACCCAAGCACAAGAATACATTTGAGAGGACCTGAAATNNTCAATCATATAATTTCTTGAGCACACCGCCCAAACTTTCAAGCATGCTTACCAAAAACATTTTACTGAAGTTTTCTTTTAGATATTTACTTGCCTCTTCAGATGACATCCCATCTAGCTTTTCACCTATTTCTTCACATGATTTTTTGAGCTCCGACCATTTTTTATTTTCCATGGCGTAAATTCCGGGCCCGTTCTCACAGGTTTTACAGATTGGGTCGAGTGCATTCAGTATTTCTTCATCAATGCTGTTTATCTCACCCGTCGCATTTTCAATACAGGTTCTAAGACCCTGCCAGTAGTTGTAGTCCCCCTTAATCACACCCCCAAGGTAATTTCTAAACAAAATCATGTATTCTTTGCATGAACTGCAGTAATCCACCACTTTTATACCTTCGCTCATTCACCATTATTGGATAACAACTTTTATAAATATAATTCATTCACGATCCTGGCTCAATAAAGCCTTTTAATTTTAAAACCCCGGACAATCAATCATTATGATCCCCGAAAAAGCCAAAATTCTCAGAACAGCAGGCATACTTTTAATAACAATCCTGATCCTGATAATAATTNNAATGGCACTCCATTTCCCCCGCGAACACTCCCACAGGTGGGCCGATCACGTGCTTGCCTGGTCGGAATACCTTGGCGATTCTCCTTACGATGGTGAAAGGGTTTTCAACGCATGCTACGAAAGGAAAGAGCTTCCGAAGGATGAATACAGAAACAACTACACACCGCTCATGACCTCCCTCCTTTACGGTCTCTTCATGAACGAGAAAATGGGAATGGGAACCGAGTTTCTGAGAAACCTTTTCGATGATGAACCTTTTGAAATGAAGATAACAGAAGAAACAAACAAGATGATGGAATATTTTTTATCCGATGCCCATGAATTGCTTAAGGGTACGAAATACAGCAGCACCGCCCTCACATCCACTCCAGGAGAGGTTGGTAACATTTTAAACGGATTTATCGATTTTGATGAGGGACGGAAAAATGTTTTAAGAACCAGACCCACACCCAAAAACGTAGAGGACCGGATAAAAATGTACATACTAAGCAGGTTTGCCCAGGAATACTTCACGCTTGAGGGAGCAGTAATAACCTACCACCATACAATCAAATACGGCCGGAAAAGGGTGGGAAAGGCGATCAGGGAGAACTCAGAGGCCCTCGCCTGCATGATCAACAGGAGGCTGTTCGATCTGAAGAAGACCGCGGGATTCAAGAGCAGCGGGGAGATGGAAACCGATCACGTGATAAAACGGAACAAATGGGGGAACGAAATCCACACCATGTTCTTTAACTGCCCGATATACGGGGCGTACAAGACAGTGGATGAAAAGCTGGGCGAATATTACGGCGAAAAGGCAGGACTGACAGAAGGGGGAATGGACCACTGCCAGATCTGCATAGACCACGGAAAGCAGTCCGTGATCCTCTTCCCGCCCTGGTTCCTCAATATCGATCCGAGGGGAAGGACAGGGAAACCGGTCTCAGCAGGAGGCAATTACTGCGACTTCACCTCAAAGGTAACCCTCAACCCCCTTAAAAGAAAGATAAGAAAGATCGGCCTGAAAAGAATGCTCAGAAACCCCCCGGAGATAAAGACCTTTT
>JABAOF010012738.1_pt2 | contig 10529 bp, 11 predicted proteins | sample 7062171 | NCBI WGS metagenome assembly JABAOF01 (sample SAMN14538628, study PRJNA623070) | marine sediment metagenome | biome: marine biome [ENVO:00000428]; feature: marine pelagic biome [ENVO:01000023]; material: deep marine sediment [ENVO:00002113] | place: India: Gulf of Khambhat ... | reverse complement strand
CATCAGTGATTTCAATAGGAAACCCATCGATATAAATTTTTTCCCTGATAAAATCCCGCGTGGTGCCGGGAATGGAAGAAATAATGGACCGCTCCTCCATCAGCAGCGTATTGAAAAGAGAAGACTTCCCCACATTAACTTTACCCACAATCACCACATTCAAACCTTTATTCAAGAGCTCATTAAAACGGGCATTGGCTAAAAGGGTATCCAGGCGCTTTAACGGTGCCTCCAATTGTTGGACAATGGTGATTTCGTCAAAAAACTGGTCCTCTTCAAATTCAATCTTGGTTTCAATGCGAACCCCCAGTTCAATCAAATCCTCTTTTAATTGTTCCATCAAACGTGACAGCCTACCTTCCAGGCTGCCGAATTTCATGTGGGCGTAGTACCGGGAATTGGCATTTATCAATTCATTCACAGATTCAGCCTGGATCAAATCCATCTTCCCGTTTTTAAAAGCCCTGTAGGTGAATTCACCGGGCAGGGCACTGCGGATGCCCTGAGGTTCCAGGCTGCAGATGAGATTGAGGACTTCCTCCACCAGGAAGGGATTGGAATGCATGGATATTTCTGCTAAATCCTCACCCGTATAACTATGGGGCGCTTGAAAAAAAACGATCACCACTTCATCAATCCGCTTTCCATTAGCTGTGATAAAACTGTGAAAGGTGCGGCCAGGTGTTATTGAACCGGCATTGGTCCATTTCTCAATTATCCTGTATAAAATAGACCGTGTTTTTAGACCGGAAATGCGTAAAACAGCAATTCCTCCCCGCCCCAACGGCGTGGAAAGTGCGGCTATGGTATCCGTATCCGCCGTATTCCAACATTCCATCATTCCATTCTTCTCACTTCTTCCTGATGGTTATCACCTTGGTAAAACTGTCACCACTACTCACAGATTCCAGGTCTGAGTATTTATTAATGGTCATATGAACGATGCGTCTCTCAAAAGGATTTAATTCCTTCAAACTAACGGCTCTACCATTTCTCTTGACATCTTTGGCATAGCGATGGGCCAACTGCGTTAATTCCACTTCCCTGTTCTTCCTGAATTTCTGGCACTCGCAATAGATTTTTTTCCCCATCACATCCGAAAACAACCGATTCAACAAATACTGGACAGCATTCAACAAATTCCCATTTTTATAAAGCATTAAGCGGTAATCATCCCCATTAAAATCAACTTTTACAAATCCCTTCCCATCGGAAACGGAAAATTTCAACTCCATGCCCATATCTCTAAGCATCTTATTTATAAAACCGCTTAATTGCGATTCTTCAGTCCCATCAGAGGGCCAGGCTTTGATATATATTTCTCTCTGGCTGTGCCCGAAGTACCTGGTTTTTTCTGTGATGATTTCATATTTAATATTATCTTCATCGGTGTTGAATTCCAGGGCAGCCAGAGCAATTGCCTCTTTAAGGGAATTCGAGCTAAACTCTTTCTTAATAGTCATCTGCCCTTTCCCCCTTTCTTTCTCTTTTGTGCCCGTCTTACTTTTTCTTCTTCCTTTTTCTGGTGGAATATTTTTTTATTGATAATGTGCTGCTGAGCAATCTGCAGCAAGTTGGCAATAAACCAATAAAGATTGAGCCCTGCGGAATAATTCATAAAAAAGAACACGAATACCACTGGCAAAATGTACATCAGCTTCTTCTGGGTGGCGTCGCCCGAAGTGGGAGACATTTTAGATACGATAATCTGGGTAACTCCCATCAAAATCGGAAGCGCATAGATGGGGTCTTTGACGGAAAGGTCGGTAATCCATAATATCCAGGGTTCATGCCGGAAATTGATGGATATGGGAAGCAGCCGGAAAAATGCAATTAATATAGGCATCTGCAGTAACAACGGCAGACAACCACCGGCAGGATTCACTTTCTCACTCTTGTAAAGCTGCATGGTCTCCATGTTCATCTTCCTGCGCTGCTCCGGGTCCTTCAGGTTTTTGTATTTCTTCTTGATGGCCTGGATCTTGGGTTGAAGGGATTGCATTTTAGCCATGGAAACACTGGAGGCATAAGTCAGCGGGAACAAGAGTATTTTGATGAATATGGTAAAAAACACCAGCGCCCATCCGTAGTTGGGAATAATACCGTGAATAAGAACGATACCTTTAAGCATGATCCGGGCGATAGAACCGAAAATAGCCCAACCATAGCTCACCACCTGGGTGACATCCTTAAATCCATACTGTTTCTCAACAGCTCCCAGGATCTGTTCATCCTTCGGACCCAGGTAAACGTCAAGGGGTTTGGAACTGGTTACAATAATATAGGAATACAACTCCTTTTGTTTTTTTTCTTTTTCTATTTTTTTGATCACCGCATAATCGATTTTTCCGGGAAGTTTAAATATGGCGCCAAAGTAGTTGGTGTCATAGGAGACCCACCAATAACCGCTGCCAAACGTTCCTGTTCCCAGTTCTACCAGGTCTCCTATTTTCTCAGTACTTAATCCTGAAAATACTTTTTCCTTTACATCTTCGCCGTCGTAAGCACCGATTCTTAACCCCGTCTGCATGATCCGACCTTCCCCCACGTTATTTTCCAGGTCAGGCCCAAAAATAAAAGGCGCATCGATAACCTGCCCATCTTTGATCACCTGGCATTCCACTTGCATTACATAACTGGAACCTGAAATAAAAAACCGCTTCAGCACAAATATATTCCTCTCCACATTGGCATATTTAAATACGATCTCTTTTGTCTGGCCTTCAGTGAGATATACCGATGTTTCTGTTCCCCCTTTATATTTGAAATTTTGAGTGTTTACATCCAGGAAAATTTTCTTGTTTTCGTCATCAAAGGGGGAGAGATAAAAAGGGTAAACTTCATTGGTTCCGAATTTTTCCTGGACCTTTGTGGAGATCAACTCCAGGGGCTGCCTGGTGTCATCGTCATAATTCTTTAAAACAAAGGATTTAAGCCCTGCGCCTTTGTTGGTAAATACAGCCCTGAATAAATCGGTTTCTACCACCACGTCTTTGACTATCAAATCCGTTAAATCCTCTTTGACGGCTTCCAACAGTGTTTTTTCTTCTACAGGGGCTTTCTTCTTTTTTTGCTCTGAAAAAATATCCGGCAAAACACCGGGCTTATCCGTAACCCCGGGTTTTGCTTCCTTTTCTTTTTCCACGGCTTGTTCACCGCTGACTACCTGCTCTTGCCGCGGCTGCTGCACGTAATCCTGCGGCGGCTTCTGGGGTTGTCGTTTGGGCATAAAAAGAAACTGCCACAAAAGAATAACTACCATTGATAATGCTATTGCTAAAATTAATCTCTTTGTGTCCATTTTATTTCACCTTTTTATCTTCACATTTCATTGCCAATCTATCATTTATTGTCTTTTTGTTGTCCACAGGTTCCGGGACCGGGTCGTAACCACCAGGATGAAACGGGTGGCATTTTAACAGCCGTTTCAAACCTAAAAAAACCCCCTTTAACACCCCGTGCTTCCGGATCGCTTCATACGTGTACATGGAGCACGTGGGATAAAATCGACAATGGTTCCCCAATAACGGAGAAATGCCTTTTTTATAACCTTTGATCAACAACAAAAGAATTTTCTTTATCATTCGTTAACCGCGACTTATCTTGTTCAACAGGTGCATCAATAATTGCCTGACTTTGTCTACCTCGGTGCGATCAAATTTATGTTTCACCACAATCCAAAAATCATACGTCTTGTTCCCTGTTACCCGGTGTTGATTCAACCTGAACCATTCTTTCATCACCCGCTTGATATAACTCCGTTGAACAGCACTCCCAATTTTCCTGTTTACTGATACTGCAAATCGATGATAGGGGTAATCATTCTTCAAAAAGGAGAAAAAAAAAACGATTCCTTATCTTTTTGCCCTTTTTAATCAGCTTTTTAAAATCCTCTTCTTTATTAAGCCTTTGACAAACAGGAAATTTAAACGACATTTTTCAATCTTTACTAACAACTAACCACCGTTCATCCCTTGGAGACGGTAGTCTTTATCTTTCAAATCTATGAATCATATATTGTCTGAACATTCGCTGTTTCGCCGTTGCTAATTCATGCATGACGCCTTACGCATTACACACTCAAGCGTTTTCTTCCTTTTCGTCTTCGTCTATTGATGGCAGCTCTGCCACCTTTGCTTGACATTCGTACCCTGAACCCGTGGGTTCTGTTTCTTTTTCGATTGTTTGGTTGATATGTTCGTTTCACTTCAACTCCTTGCAATATGAAATTAAATTATAATATATATAAAAAATCGGTATTTGTCAAGTATCGCGTTTTTTTATATGGCTTTTAATATAACCAAGGTGAAATCGTCCCTATATTTCTTTTGTTGACTGAAATCCGTGATGGTTTTAAACAGTGATGCGGTCAGCTCATTGGCAGAAAGATGACGATTTTCCCGGATAAAATCGACGATGGCATCCACGCCGAACTCTTCGTCTGCTTTATTTTCTACCTCCGGGACTCCATCTGTAAAGGTGACAATAATGTCCCCGGGCTCAAGGGACACGGTCTCCTTTTCATATTCGGCCGTGTCGATAAAACCGGCAAGGAATCCTCCTTTAGACAGCCGTTTTACCTTGTTGTTTTTGGCAATCAAAAGAGGTTCGATATGGCCGGCATTCACATAGGTAACGGTTCTTTCCCGGTCATTCACCAGCATCCAGAAAAGGGTAATAAATCGCGTTCCTTTGGTAAACTCACAAATCAGCGCATTGGCTTTGGCCATGAATTTCCCGGGTTCAAAAAGATAAAGTTCATTGAGGGAATGAAAAATAGCCTGGGAAGAAGCGGCCAGCAGTGCCGCATATAATCCTTTGCCTTCCACATCGGCGATAAGGATCGGCAGCTCGTCTTTACGCTCTTTTAAAATATCATAGTAATCACCACCCACCTCATTAATAGGCTCATAGATCACAGCGATTTCAAAATTTTTGAGCACCGGTACCGATTGGGGAAGCAGCGACAATTGGATCTCCCTGGCAATTTTTAACTCATGTTCCATCCGTTTGCTTTCAATAAGCCTGTTGATGAAGATCGCATTATCAACAGCACTGGAGGAAAATTTAGAAACAAAAAATGCGTATTCCAGGTTCTCGGTGGTCAGGTCTTTTTTGTTCAGCTTCGCTCCCATCCCCAGGACAATGGTTTTGTTTTCTGACTCGGATATATTGACCAGGTAGTGAATCTTTTTTTCCCATAACAGTTCTTTGAACTCCTGCAGCTCCGGCGCTAACTGATCCACCGTTAAAGAAAACCACTGGGTGCCGATCTTTTTGATATATTTATTAAAAACCTTGACTTCGGCCTCTGAGGTTCTAAGTCCTCTCTTTTGAAACAACTTGTGCTCCGAATCAAAGAAGAATATCCGCGATATGCCCAGTTGTCCCATCAGAGTGGAGAAGTAAATTCGCATAATACTCTCCACCGTGAATGACGAGTAGATGGATTCGGAAAATTCATAAATGGAATTAAACTGAATCTCCTTTAGTTTTAATTCCCTTTTCAAACGGCTGATCTTTTTTTCTTCCACTTTATCATTTCACATGTATTTAAATTTTCCGTGGTGGTATACTCCACGGAATCCATAATCCGACGCATCAGTTCCACCCCAAGTCCCCCTTTGCTCTTTGCTTTAATCATTCTAGACAGGTTCACACCCACTCTCTCCAGTACCGGGGGTACTCCGGTGAATATTATCTTTACTTTCAGGCCTTCGGAAGACGAATAAAACTCAAGTTTTATGTCTTTGTCTATGGCATTTTTATAGGAGTGTTTAATGACATTGGTAATGGCTTCATCAACAGCCAGGGCGATTTTCCTGGATTCCGCAGTTGAGAACTGGTTAAGGGTGGCGATGTGATCCGTTAAATCCACCACCATCTTCAGCAGCTCTGTTTTTGACGGAATGGAAATCGATAATTCTGGTTTTTGGGAAAACATGGTTAACATTAATTTGAATTGCCAAATTTTTCGACGGCAGACTCCTCGTCCTTCAAAAAATCGTATATCTCCGTAAAACCGACAAGGTCGAAGATTTCATATACCCGTTCGCTGACACAGCACAATTTGATATCACCCCCTTTTTCCCGGATTTCGTCCAGGTACCCCATAATAATTCCCATGCCTGCGGAACTAATATAATTGAGGTCCTTACAATTGACCACAATATTGGCATAATCATTCCCAATTAGTTTGAGTATTTCCTTTTCAAATCGTTCAACATTATGCGCATCCAGGTGGCCACGGGGGTAAATCACCGCGGTGGTTTCTACCACTTTAGACCTGATATAAAAAGATTTCATGCTTGACTCCTGACTATGTCTGGATTTAACGTCTCAACCAGAAAATATCCCAATAAATCTATTTTCCTTCTTTTCATGCGAAGTATAATTGTAATATATATTCTTTATTTTTTCAACTTTCGATCTTCTCGCCTGCCCTGCCTAGTCTTCCATGATGTGTTTTTCTTTTTCTTTTTCAATTTTTTCCAGGTTTTTGACGCCATCATCGATGATTTTTTGCAGATCATCATATGCTCGTTTCTCCTCGTCTTCCGATATTTCCTTTTCTTCCTTCATGGTCTTTATGAGCTCGCGATACTCTCTGCGAACATTCCTGGCTGTGGTCTTTCGCTCTTCGGTATACATCTTCAGGGTTTTAATAATATCCAGCCGCCGCTGTTCGTCCAATGGCGGAATCGGTAATTTAATCACCTTTCCATCTGATATGGGGTTCATGTCGATATTGGAACTGCGAATGACTTTTTCAATGTCGTTGATGATATTGGGGTCCCAGGGTTGGATAACGATCAGGTTAGCATCCGGCACAGACAGTGTCGCCACTTGATTGATGGGAGTCGGAGTACCGTAGTATTCCACCATTATCCCATCAAGTATGGAAACAGAAGCTCTTCCGGTTCGGAATTTTGAAATATCTTTCCTAAATTCCTCACTAAGTTTTTTGACTTTGTCTTTTGCCTCGTCGAGGATTTCCTTTATCATGGTTTTCTCCTTCCTCTAGCTAATATATAGATGTACCGAATTTTTCCTCGGTTATGGCCTTGAAAATATTGCCTTTTGGGGTGATATTAAAGATTTTAATGGGTAAATTGTTTTCTTTACACAATGTTACTGCGGTGCCGTCAAGGACTTTCAGTTCTTTAGCAATCACCTGGTCGTAAGAGATGTGATCGTATTTGATCGTATCTTTTACTTTTTTGGGATCGTCGGAATAGACCCCATCTACTAGTGTGGCTTTCAAAAGGATATCTGCATTTATTTCAACAGCTCTTAATGCAGCGGCTGTGTCAGTGGTAAAGAAAGGATTACCGGTTCCGGCGGATAGAATAACCACTCTGCCTTTTTCCAGGTGGTGGATGACTTTTCGCCGGATAAAGGGTTCGGCCACGGCATGGATATGGAGTGCTGAAACCAGTCGTGCCTGCAGGCCGTATTTTTCCAGCGTTTCCCGCAGAGCAATTCCATTGATTACGGTGGACAGCATTCCCATGTAATCGGCGGGGGCACGGTCAATCCCCAACGTGTTGGACCTGGCCCCCCTGAAAAAATTGCCCCCTCCGGCAACAATAGCAACCTCTACCCCGAGAGCGTGTACCTGTCTGATCTCCCGGGCAATATCATTAATGACGTCTTCGGAAATACCAAAGGCACCAGCTCCTCTGAGTGCTTCCCCACTAAGCTTTAAAACAACTCGTTTGTAGCAGGGAACATAACCTGGTTCTGGTTCGTGCGCCTGATCCTCATCCATATTCCCTGATTAGTTATTAAGATTCTTCGCCTACCTGGTAGCGAACAAACCGTTTAACCGTGATATTTTCACCCAGTTTGTGGATTTTTTCCGCAATTAACGCCTCGATTGTTTTTTTGTCATCCCTGAAAAACTTCTGATTGAGCAAGCAGACTTCGGTATAAAACTTTTTGAGTTTTCCCTCGATGATTTTTTCTATCACGTGATCCGGTTTTCCTGAATCTTTCATCTGTTCCCGGTAGATTTCTTTTTCTTTCTCAATCACTTTTTCCGGGATATCTTTTTCGGAGATGTATCCGGGGCTCATCGCCGCGATTTGCATGGCAATATCTTTCTGCAGTTGCAGGAAGTCTTCATTCCTGGCAACAAAGTCGGTTTCACATCCCAATTCAACCAGTACGCCAATCATACGGTTGGTATGAATATAGGAACCAATGGCTCCTTGTTTGGTAGCCCGGCTGGATTTGGATTTTGCTTTTTCGAATCCTTTTTTTCGCAGCAGTTCGGCTGCTTTCTCAAAATCATTATTGGCTTCAGCGATTGCTTTCTTGCATTCGAGAATACCCACACCTGTCTGTTCTCTCAATTTTTTGACCAATGACATATCTACAGACATCATTATTTCTCCTGGTTTGCTTTATTACGTATTACGTTTTATCTTTACCTGTTGTCTTCTTCCAGTATTTCTTCTTCATCAAGTTCACCGGTTTTTTCCGGGAGTACATCATAGTCGTATTTCGACTTACCTACATCTTGTACTTGTATTTTTCCTGTTTCTTTTTTTGCTTCTGGTTTTGTTACTGTGCTGTGGGGTTCTGATTTTGGTGGGTTTTCATGTTTTTCCCTGGTTTCGGTTTTAGCAGCTTTTGCTTCGGGTTCTGCTTCGACCTCTGCTTCTACCTCGGCATCGGCCTCAGCAGCAGCTTTTTCCTGGTTTATCGACTCGGATATCCGTTTTTCCAATCCCAATTTAACAGCTTCACCGAATTTTGTAGTGAATAGTTTAATGGAGCGAATAGCGTCGTCATTTCCCGGGACCGGATAGCTGATACCTTCGGGATCGGCATTGGTATCAACAATACCAACAATTGGTATCCCGAGTTTCTTGGCTTCTTCCACGGCGATCTCTTCAAAACAAGAATCAATGACAATCAAGACACCGGGAAGTTCTTTGATATTTCTCACACCCCATAGATTTTTATGGAGCTTTTTATATCTTTTTTCCAGCCGTGACTGTTCTTTTTTAGGTTTCACTTCCCAGCGGCCGTCCCGTTTCATTTCATCCAGGTCCAGTAATCGTTCGATACTTTTTTTCACTATTGGGAAGTTGGTTAACAGTCCCCCCAACCATCGTTTGTTGACATAATGCATACTGCAGGTTTCAGAGATTTCGGAAATGATGGCCTGGGCTTGCTTTTTAGTGCCAACAATTAATGCATCTTTCCCGGATGCCACCACTTCGGTTACAAACTCCAGCGCTGTTTTAAAGAGTTCAATGGACGTTTGCAGATTGATGATGTAAATGCCGTTCTTCTTCCCATAGATGTAGGGTTTCATTTTGGGATTCCACTTCCTCACCTGATGACCAAAATGAACACCGGCTTCCAGCATTTCTCTCATATTCACAGCTACCATATAATCCTCCTATCTCTTGTGGTACTGAGTGGCTTTCCTGGCTTTCAGCAGTCCGTATTTCTTTCGTTCTTTTTCCCTGGCATCCCTGGTGAGTAAGCCGGCTTTTTTCAATTGCGCTCTTAGTTCCGGGTTGAATTCCAGCAGCGCCCGAGCCAGACCCAGTTTAATGGCATCTGTCTGTGATGAGATTCCACCACCTTTGACATTAATAAATATATCAAAGTTATCCATGGTACTGGTAATGGAAAGGGGTTTGTTAATGGTTATTTTATGAATCTTCAAAGGGAAATATTCATCAAATACTCTCTTTCTCTTGTTAACGATTAACTTGACTTCGCCTTTCCCGGGTCTTAGATATACTCTGGCAATACTTGTTTTTCGTCTTCCTGTACCGTAGTATTGGACAATACTCAATCTGTCCTCCTTTTATTTTTAGGTAATTTGTTTATTTTCATGATGAGTTGAATCGTCGTTATATATTGAAAACTTCGGGTTTCTGGGCCTGGTGTTTATGCTCAGAACCGGCGTATACTTTTAGTTTCTTTAAGATTTTCCGGTTGAGCTTATTTTTAGGCAGCATCCCCCTGACTGCATGGGTAATGATCCGCTCAGGATGAGTGGTCTTCATCCGTTGATAGGATATCTCTTTTAATCCGCCCATATACCCGGAATGCCTGTAATAAACCTTCTGGGTTTCCTTATTCCCGGTGAGTTTTACCTTATCGGCGTTTATCACGATAACAAAATCACCGGTGTCATAGAAAGGGGTAAAATGAGGTTTGTCTTTTCCCCTTAATATATTTGCAACTTTTGCTGCCAGTCTGCCGAGAACAATTCCGTCTGCATCTACAAGCCACCATTTCCTGTTTATCGCTTCTTTTTGCGGCAAAAAAGTCTTGTTATGTTTATTCAGTCTCATATTATCCTCATTTTGTGTAAGTGTTACTTTAAACTATTTTTGGTTATTTGTCAAGCTGTTTCTTTGAAAATCAAGGATTTCCAAATAAAAACGTCTCATTTTTCCTGAAAATATGCCGGTTTTTTTAATTGATGACCTGTTAACGGAATTCGGTTTGTAATTTAGTAAAGCCACCAAGGACACGAAGAATTAATGCGGAATGGT
>JABAOF010061747.1_pt2 | contig 10530 bp, 10 predicted proteins | sample 7062171 | NCBI WGS metagenome assembly JABAOF01 (sample SAMN14538628, study PRJNA623070) | marine sediment metagenome | biome: marine biome [ENVO:00000428]; feature: marine pelagic biome [ENVO:01000023]; material: deep marine sediment [ENVO:00002113] | place: India: Gulf of Khambhat ... | reverse complement strand
GTCGAACAGGGCCTTGAGGTGGACGAGGTTTTCCGCCCGGACCCACGCCCTCTTGTCGGCCATCCTGATGAAGTCGGTCCGGCGGAACTTACCTCGGTCGATCCAGGCCTTAACGTCGTCGACGGTAAGCGGGCCGTGCTCTTCGCCGTCGATGCGCAGATACAGTTCGACTTCTTTATTGTCGGCCATATTTGCGGGGGGTTTCGCTAAGATATTTTACGCGGCAAGTTAACATAGGCGCCGTTATAAATCAAGGACAAAGCGGACCGGCTCAAGGATAAAAGAAAAGGCCGAGCACCGCGTCGAAGGCCAAGTAATTGGCGGCGTCTACCAGGTCGCCGTCGTTCGTGGTCTTGTCGCCGCCGAAGGTAGAGATGAAGCGGCCGCGGACGTCGAGGCCATAGTTTACGCCGAGGTAATATTCCATGCCCCCCTCGGCGAAGGCGCCCAGGCGGACCGATTTGTGTTCCTCGAGCCCGGCCGGCGCCGGGACCGTTGCCCGGGATACGGCCGCGGCGACGCCGCCCCCCGCGTAAGGCATGCAGGGCAAATATTCGAAGCGGTAGTGGGCGCCGAGGAGGACCGGTATAACGTCGTAACTTGCCTCGTCGGACCGGGCGAAGTCCTTGGGTTTATGGTTGAACCTGTAGGCCACGCCCGCGGTCAAGCTCGTGTTGGGCGTAAGGCAGAATATGCCGCGGCCGTCCGCGACGGCCGAAGTTCGCGCGATGTCGGCGAAGTCGCCTATGGGCACGGCGAGGCCGCCCGCCACGCCCATACCCCAAACGAGGGGCCACGCCGGCGCCGCGGTAATGAGGATAGCTGCGACGTAACGCATATTTCGCCCTGCCTTTTTCAGCGTAGCGTACGCGGGCAACGTTGATTAATAGCACACGCGCCGCGGAAAAGCAAGGGCGCGTTGTTTCAGCTAAAACTTGACTTTGCGGCCGCGGCCTAATATAATTTAAGGAAAGCAGCCGAAGTGGCGGAATTGGTAGACGCGCTAGATTCAGGATCTAGTGAAGGTTTACTTCGTGCGGGTTCGAGTCCCGCCTTCGGCAAAACGTTATGATAAAAAGTAAGTCTAATCGCTTTCGGAAAGCGGCCTCCGTACTCGCGGCCGCGGCTTTAATATGTGTTCCCGCGGCGGCTCAGGAAACGGCGGACCTGGGCGGCCTGCTCTACGAAGGTCAGAAGGCCCTCGCCGCGCGGGAATGGGGCGACGCTATCGCCGCTTTCGAGCGAGCGCTCGCCCTCGACGCCGCCAACGCCGAGGCGCTCCGCGGCCTGGCCGAGGCGCACGAGGGCGCCGGCGACTGGCGGGCCGCCCTCGATTATTACGGCCGGCTCGAGGCCGTCTCCGGGAAATCGGCCGAGGTCTCGTACAAGGTCGCCACCATAGCCGAGAAGCTGGGCGAACGCGCGCGCGCCGTCGCCGCCTACGAAGACGTCGTGCGGGCCGAACCGAATAACCTTAAAAGCTGGCGCGCTTTGGCGGACCTATACGCGGCCGGAAGCGATTACAAGAATCAGGCCAAAGCGCTCGAGGCCCTCGTCGCGCGCGCGGGCGAAACCGCGGACCGCCTTGCGCTCGCGGACCTTTACGAGACGAAGCTCGGCCGCGTTGGCGACGCCGTCGCCGAATACGAGAGGGTCCTGCGCGCCGAGCCCCGTAACGTTCAGGCGCACGAACGCCTCGCGGCGATCTACTTCGGCCGCGGCGATTACGTACGCGCCGCGGAACACTACGAAGAATTGACCAGGATAAACCCGAACGACGCGGATGCGTTTTGGAATCTCGCCCGCGCGCGGCTCGCCCTCGGCGACGAGCTCGGCGCGACCCGGGCCCTCGAGCGCGTGGTCAGCCTGCGCCCGCGCGACAGCGCCGCGCTCGTTATGCTGGGCACGCTCTACAACCGCGCCGAGGATTACGCCCGGGCCGAGCGGACCCTCGAGGACGCGCTGGCCGCGGGCGCGGGCGACGCCGAGGCCTATTGCCAACTGGGCGTCGCGCAATTCGGCCTGAGGGATGTCGCCCGCGCCCGCTCCTCGTTCGAGAAGGCCTTGGCCCGCGACGACAACCACCCGCTCGCGCTGGAGCGTTTCAGCGAACTCCTCTACCGCGAAGGTGAATACGAGCGGGCGTACGAATACGCCGACAGGTTGGTTGGCCTGGACCGCAATAATATTAGGGCCCACCTTTACCGCGGCCTGGCCGCCGCGGCGACCGCGCGCTTCCCGGCCGCGGAGGAGAGCTTGGAGAAGGTCGTCAAGGCCGAGCCCTCCAACGTGGAGGCGCGCGTCGGCCTGGCCCGCGCGTACGTGGCGCGCGAGAGATATCGCCAGGCCAAGCACGTGCTGGAAGAGGTGGGCTCGCCGGGCGAATTGGCGGACCAGGTATATTACTACCTCGGCCGGGCCGCGGAGGGATTGAAGGATTTGGACCGCGCGGCGACGTACTACCGCAAGGCCGAATCCGAAAACCCCCGCTACTACGACGCGTTCTTCCACCACGGCCGGATGGAACTCGGGCGCGAGAATTTCGCCGAGGCGGAACGGGCGCTCGAGCGGGCGGCCGAACTTGAGCCCAAGCGGCTCGACGCGTTCCTGCTCTTGGGCGAGCTGTACGAGGCCACGGCGAGGTGGCCCGACGCGGTCGGCGTTTACGGCCGCGCGAAGGATGCGGACCCCGGCCATATCGAACCCTACCTCGGCCTCGGCCGCTCGTATATCGCCCTGGAGGATTGGAAACTCGCGGAGCGGGAGCTCAAGAAGGCCGTGGAGATAAACGCGGAATCCTTCGAGGCCCACTACCAGCTCGGCCGTTTGTATAAGGCGCGCGACCGCCTCGACGACGCGATAGGCGAATACGAGGAGGCGGTATGGCTCAACGGCAAGCACGTGCGCGCGCGCACGGACCTGGGTTACCTTTACCTGAGGAAGGACCGCTACAGCGACGCCGCCGCGGTCTTGAGGAAGGCTTGCGACCTGGACAAAAAGGACCTCGACAGCCATTACCTGTTGGCCATCGCGTACGAGAATATGGAGGCATACCCGGACGCCATAAAGTATTACGAGAAGGCCCGGGCGCTGGCGCCACGGAATTACGACATCGAGAAAGCCCTCGCGACGTGCTATCGGCACAACGGCGACTACGACAAGGCGCTCGCGCTCTTCGACGAGATAAGGCGCGAGAAGGCCGACGAGCCGTTCGCGTACGAGATGGTGGCGGACATTTACCGCATCAAGGGGTCCGAGGCCAAGCGATGGCGCCGTTTCGACCGCGAGTTGGAGTATTACGAGAACGCGTCCGACTACTATCGCAAGTTCCTGAGCCTCGCTCCCGACGCCGAGAACCGCGTCTTCATACTCAAGTTCCTCGACGGCTACGAACACTATCGCCTCCTCCAGGCGCAGGAGCGCGAGGGCGTGGAGTTCTACGAGGAGTGGTGACGTGGCTATCCCCGCGCCGAACGTCGCCGCGAAAATTGATTTTATGTTTTAGCAAACCAAGGAGGAAGCGACCGTGAGAAAGACGTTGCTCGTAACGGCCGTCGCGGCGTTGGCGGCTCCCGCGTTAGGCGCCGATTTCAACAACGAGGTCGACGTCGGCATCCTCTCGTTGTTCTGGGGCAATTTCAATGCCCGCTACGAGCGAAACCTCAACGATTACATATCGCTTGCCGGCGGCGGCGGCTTCTCGCCGAACGGCTATTTGTTCGTAAGCGACGAGGACGTGGATTGGAAAGTTTACAACGTAAACGGCATCTTCAGGTTTTACCCGCTCGGGAATTTTCGCGGCCTTTATGCCCAGGCCGAGGTCAGCGGCGACTTCCACAACCTCAAGGATAAGTCCACCGGCGATACGGCGAAGGTTACGATGGTGACGCCCGCCGTCGTCGTAGGCTGGCGGTGGGTGATCGCGCAGCGCGCGACGATTACTTTGGGCGCGGGTTCCGGTTACGCCTCCGCGGACCTCGAAGTCGGCGACGAGGTGATTAAATTCGAAGGCGTCCGGCCCCGCTTCGATTTCAACCTCGGCTTTATGTTCTAACGGTTTTTATTTATACGAGTAGAAGGCGCCCCGGCGGGGCGCTTTTCGTTTTCGCGCCGGGCCGCCATTCGCGCGGGCGTCGAAGGGCGCGGCCCGGGCGATAGGCCGAGAGCCGATCTAAAATAAAGTTGACAATTAGGGCGGCACGTGTTAATTGTAGCGAGGAGGGCGCGCGGGAAAAAATAATTAAGGTCGAAAGCGGCCTCCCGGCGCGAGAGCGCGGCCGGGTGGCGTTCGGCAAGGGTAGGTGATGCGAGGTTACGTCTTCGAAGGGCCGTTTGCGACAAAAGTCGTTTTTAACGAATCGAGAGGAGGCACCGTGAGAAGGTTGTTTTTCGCGATAGCCGTTTCGGCTTTGGCGGTCGCGGCCGCGGTCCCGGCGCGGGCGCTATATTACAACAACGAGTTCGACGTCAGCCTTTTAGGTTTGGCCGTGGGCTTTTTTAACTTCAACATCGAGCACACCGAGAACGGCACCGTCTCCGGCTTCGGCGGCTTCGGCTATTCGCAACGCGGGTATTTATTCGTTGACGAGCCGGAAGGGATAACGTGGCGTTTCGTTAACCTCAAGGGCGGCGCGAAGTATTACCCGATGGGCGATTTCCAGAGGTTCGTCCTTTGGGGCGAGGTTAACGTCGGCTTTAACATCGTCGAGGATAAGAGCACCGGAGAGAGTTATACCGACGTCGCCATCGTCCCGGCCTTTCTGGTGGGTTGGCGTTGGGTGTTCGCGGGCCGGGGCACCTTAACGCCCGGCGTCGGCCTTGCCTTCGGCACCGAGGAAATCCACGCCGGCGACTACGTGATAGATACTTTTGGCATTTGGCCCACCGTCGATTTGACCCTCGGCTTCTTGTTCTGACCGTTTTATGTTTTTATATAAACAAAGGGCGCCCTTCGGGGCGCTTTTTCTATTTAAAATTATCACCTTAGCAGGCGCCGATACGCATCGCGACTTGCCGCGTCGCCGCCGGGCACTACTCGCCGCCGTCGTAGCGGCCTACCGCGTTCGCTCCCGCGTACGGCGTAAACCCCCGGACGGGCACCGCCTTTCGCCCGCCGCTCGTTTCGGCCGTTACTTTTTACTATATCGCAAACCGGATGCCCACCTCAATCTTGAAGGAGGCGTCCGAGTCGCTGCCGACGAAGAACAGGCCCCCCAGGTCNNGAGGGATGTCGAAGTCGCAACCGAAGGCGAAGTCGATGTACGCGCCGGTGGCGCTCTCTACGCCCTCACCCCGGTCCCCCTCTTTTTCGAAGCGGTGCGCGAGGCCCAGGCCGAACGCGATGTGCGGTTGGAAGATGGGGTGTAGGTCCGGGATTACGTAAAACCTTCCCGCGGCGCCGCCGTATATCGCGCCGCCGCCGCCGAAGCCCACCATCAGCTCGGGCCCGAGGCAAACGTACTGCGAGAGCATGAAGTCGTATTCGCCCTGGATGAAACCTTCGGTGAGGCCGCCCGCGCCGATGCCCACGGATAAGCCGGACAACCCCAAGGGCCGCGCCCCGGCGGAGGCGGCCGCGGCCGTTATAGCGAATAGGGTGATAGCGCATTTACGCATATGTTACCTCCGAGGATTTGGGCGATTAAACCTTTATTATCGGGGAGTATAATAAACCCGGAACGTCGTCGCCACATTTATTTAGCGTCTGTTCTTGGGTTATATTTATTAAATCGAGCCTAACCCCCCTTTACTATCTTCTCGAGCTCCTTGGGTGCTTTCGCCAGCGCCCCCTCGAGCCCTTCCGCCGTCTTGGCGCCGGCCTGCGCGAAGTCCGCCTTGCCGCCGCCGCCCCCGCCGAGCACCTTCGCGACCTCCCGCACGAGGTTGCCGGCGTGCGCCCCCGCCTTGACCGCCGCCTCGCCCGCGCCCGCGTAGAACGTCGCCTTGCCGCCCTCGTCCGTCGCGAAGACCGCGACGACGTCCGGATGGGCGGCGATTAGCGAGGAGGCCGCCTCCTTGACCGCTTCCGCCGTCGCGCCTTCCAGTACCCCCGTAACGAGTCGCACCGGCCCGACCTCGACGGCGCCCTCGAGCAATTCGGCCGCTCGAGCCGAGGCGTCCTTCGACGTGAATTGCCGTAACCTCTTCTCGAGCTCGCGCCGTTCGTCCAAGGCGCCCTGGACGCGCGAGGGGAGCTCTTCCCAGCCGGTCTTGGTTATGCGGCTCGAGTCGTCCAGGACGCGCCGCATCCTCTGCGCGTACGCGAGCGCCGCCTCGCCCGCGACCGCCTCGATGCGCCGCACGCCCGCGGCGATGGCCTCCTCCTTTACTATATAGAAAGGGCCGACCTCGCCGGTGTTGCACAGGTGCGTCCCGCCGCAGAGCTCGAGGCTGAGCTCGGCGCCCTCGGCGCCGATGCATACGACGCGGCCCCGCTCGCCGTACTTCTCGCCGAAGAGCGCCATCGCGCCCCGCGCCTTCGCCTCCTCGACGGCCATATCGGTCCACCAGACCGGCAGGTCCGCCATCACGTTGTGGTTCACGCGCGCTTCTACCTCTTCTACTTCCGCCGGCTCGAGGGCCCGGCTCGAGGCGAAGTCGAAGCGCAGGTGCGCCGGCCCGACGTACGAGCCGGACTGCGTAGCGCCCTCGCCGAATACCTCGCGCAGCGCCGAATGCAGAAGGTGCGTCGCGGTGTGGTGGCGGGCCACCGCCAGCCGTCGCTCCCGGTCAACTTTGGCCGTCACGACGAACCCTTCTTCGATCGTCCCTTCTCTCACGACGCCGAAGTGCAGGTAATGGCCCGCGGCGGTCTTCGTCGTCTCGCCGACGTCGAACGTCGCGCCGTCGGCCGTTATCAAGCCCGCGTCGCCCTCCTGGCCGCCGGCCTCCGCGTAGAACGGCGTTATGTCCAGCACGACGACCGCGCGCGTGCCTTCGGCCGCGGTTTGAACGCGGCCCTCGGCCGTTATTATCGCTACGGCTTTGGCCGCGGCGACCAGCTTGTCGTAGCCGACGAATACGGTGGGCGCCGCGTCGTCGAGGTTACCCGTTATGGGGAAGTCGTCGGCCGCGGCCGCGGCGACCCGCGAGCGGTGGCGCTGGGCCGTCATCGCCTCGTCGAAGCCGGCCTCGTCGACGTCGACGTCGTCCCACGCGGCGACTTCGACCGTCACCTCGAGGGGCAGGCCGTAGGTGTCGTAGAGCGTGAAGGCGTCCTCGCCTCCCAAGAGCCCTCCCTTTTTCAGGGACGCCAATTTGCTCTGGAGGCGGTCCATGCCGCGCGCGAGCGTCGTGAGGTAGCGTTCCTCTTCGCCTTTTACGACGCCCTCGACGAAGGCCTGCTGCTGCCGCAGTTGGGGGTAGACGTCGGCCATGACCTCCACGACCGGCGCGACGAGGCGGTGGAGCAGCGGCTCCTCCAGGCCCAGGAGGTACGCGTGGAGGAGCGCGCGCCGCAGGACCTTGCGGATTACGTATCCGCGGCCCTCGTTCGAGGGTAGGACGTTGTCGGCGACCGCGAAGGCGAGGGCCCGGGCGTGGTCCGCGACGATGTTCATCGACGAGCGCGTCCGGCCGTCGGCGCCGTAATCCTTTTTCAATACCTCCTCGGCGCGTTCGATTATGGGCAGAAAGAGGTCCGTACGGAAGTTGTCCTCCACCCCTTGAACGGCGAACGCCAGGCGCTCGAGCCCCATGCCGGTATCTATTCCTCTATTTTTTAGGGGCAATCGCGAGCCGTCCGGTTGTTGGTCGTATTGCGGGAAGACGAGGTTCCACAGCTCGAGGAAGCGGTCGCAATCGCAGTTTATGTGGCAATCGTCGCGGCCGCAGCCGTACTCCTCGCCGGCGTAGTAATGTATCTCGGAGGAGGGGCCGCACGCGCCGACGCCCCCCGCCGGCCCCCAGAAGTTGTCTTTGTCGTAGCGGCTGAAGCGCTCCGGCGGAATGCCGACTTCCTCGAGCCAGATGGCCGCGGCCTCGTCGTCGTCGACGTGGACCGTCGCGTGAAGGCGCTCCGGGTCGACCTTAAGAACGCCGGTTAAATNNTCGAAGAAGGTGTGGTGGCGGAGGGTGTGGCCCACGAGCGCGAGGTCCGAGTCCTTGCCGCCGGCGCGCAGGCACGGCTGACAGCTCGCCGCCCGCGTGAACGTGAGCTCGACGGCCCCGGCGAAGTGCGGCTTGAACTGGACCATGCCCGCGGTGGTGAACAGGAGCGTCGGGTCGTCGGCGGGCACGAGCGGCGCCGGCGCGACTATCTTATGGCCCCGCTCGGCGAAGAAATCCAGGAACGATTGGCGTAGCGTTTTCGAGTCCATGTCGCTTATGACGTCGTATATTTTTAGGGAACGTTAGAACCNNCACATCCCCCACTTGACCTCGCGGAGCGCCTCGCGGAACGCGGCGGAGGCTGTTATAATCTCGTTAGCGGGTCCGCATCATTTTCGTAAAGCCGCGAGAAATTCTTCGGGCGATACGCCCGCTTTTTTAATTAAACTCCTCAACGTGCCACGGGCGACTTCCGGGTGTTTCGGTACGGATAGCGTCGCGATATAGCGCGGTTTCGTTAAAATTATATGACTACCACGGCGTCGCGCCACTTCCCACCCCAACTTCTCGAAGCCCTTTACAACGTCCCTCGGTTTCAGTATCGGTAATTCCGGCACTAAACCTTTACCTCGAGCTCACGGACGGCGACGGTAAGCGGCATTCCCTTCTCGGCGCGGACTTCCAGGCACTCCTTGATGGCGTCGCGGATGTTTTTCTCCGCTTCTTCCTCGGTCGCTCCCTGGCTCACGCAGCCGGGGATAGCCGGGCACTCCGCTATGAAGACGCCGTCTTCGTCTTGATATATCGTTATAAAAAGTTTCATAACGTCGGCTCCTTTAGGTTTAGTCTCACATCCCCCAACTGAACTCGCCTACGAGCTCCCGGAACGCGGCGCACCGAGGGCGGTTTTACTTGGCCTCCACGGGCATGGAAATATTGATATCGAAGAGTTCCTTTAACGCCGTACGCCGGCTCACGTCGAGTATTTCGATCCCGAGCACGGTTCCGCCGGCGTCGAGGTCCAGGATGATCCCGGGCGAGGGCTCCTCGTTCCGGTCGAACTCGCCTCCGCGGAATTGAATATACATCGCGTCGGCCTCTTTATCGTAAGTTATTTTCATCTTACCAGTTCACATCCCCCACTTAACCTCCCGCACCGTCTCCCGGAACGCGGCGAGCCGGATGCGCCGCGGCCCCTCGGCGAAGCGCGCCAGCTCGAGCTCGTCCTCCACGACGTCCGCCACGCCCCAGCGCGTGTTCCAGAATAGAAAGGGCCGGTACAGGCCGCCGAAGTCGCGCCGGCCGAATATCACGTACTGCTCGCCGACCTTGAACTCGAAGGCGACGTCGTGGCCGCCTTCGCCCTCCGCGTCCGGCACCTCGTACGTCGGGTCCACCCACCCCTTGTTTTCAAAGTCCCCCCAGTAGACCTCGCGGACCTCGACGCGTACCGGCCCCTCTTCCGGGACCTCCAGGACCTTGACGCGGACGATGTTGGGCGAGCGGCCGATGGCCTCCTCGAGCGTGGGCACTTCCGCCGGCGGCCACTTCGCCGCTGCCAACGCCGCCAGCGCCGCCAGCGCCGCCAGCGCCCCCGCCACTTTCCCTGGTCCCGGTTTTCGCCCTCCCCGTTCGAACGTCAATACCCCCGCTCCTTGTCCACTTTCGTCTCCGGCTCCTCGCCCGCCAGGAATTTTTTGAAGTTATCCACGAAGAGCCTCGCCATCCGTTCCCAGTAGTGCGGCGTGACGCCGGCGACGTGGGGCGAGATGATGACGTTGTCGAGGTTGTAGAGCGGGTGGTCGGGGGATAGCGGTTCCGTCTCGAAGACGTCTAAGCCGGCGCCGGCGATCCACCGGTGGCGGAGCGCCTCGAGCAACGTGTCCCCGCGCACCAGCGGCCCGCGCGCCACGTTTATTAAATAGGCCGAATCCTTCATCAGGCGGAACTCGTCGACGCCTATCATGCCGCGCGTCTCGTCCGTCAGCGGCACGCACAGCACGACGAAGTCCGCGCGCGAGAGCAGTTTCGGAAGGCCGTCGGGTGTCAATACCTCGTCCACGTTCTCGACCTCGCCGCCGTGGCGGTTGACGCCGACGACGTGCATGCCGAAGGCCTTGCCGAGGCTCGCGACCGCGCGGCCTATGTGCCCCAGGCCGACGACGCCCAACGTCAGGCCGCGTAGCTCGAGTATGTTGTAGACGACGTTCAGACGTGCCCAACGCCGCTCGTGCTGGTTGGCGAATGCGAGCGCGAGGCCCCGGGCAAAGGCCAGTATCATCGCGAAGGCGTGCTCGGCTACGGGCCCGCCGTGGATTCCCACCGACGACGTAACCAATACCGGGCTCTCGACCAGCGCCGGGTGGAGCGCGTCGTCCACGCCCGCCATCGCGAAGTGCACCCACCTGAGCCGCTTGGCGCGGCGCAGCAGCTCCGGCGCGAAGTGCCACACGATCGCGACGTCGACGTCGCCGATTTTAT
>JABAOF010012533.1_pt1 | contig 10531 bp, 8 predicted proteins | sample 7062171 | NCBI WGS metagenome assembly JABAOF01 (sample SAMN14538628, study PRJNA623070) | marine sediment metagenome | biome: marine biome [ENVO:00000428]; feature: marine pelagic biome [ENVO:01000023]; material: deep marine sediment [ENVO:00002113] | place: India: Gulf of Khambhat ... | reverse complement strand
ACGGCGAGCGGAGGTTCAAGATGCAGACTTATGTGCTGATGACCAAGCTGTCACCGGAGATTTCGCGCAAGGTCAAAGACCGGGCGAAGCTGGGGCGCGCCTGGCTCGAGCAGGTCAAAGAGAAATGCCCCGACGTCAAGTTTGTCGCCCACTACGCGCTACTGGGCCGATACGATTTCCTCGACATCTACGAGGCGCCGGACGAGGAGACCGCCGCGAAGGTATCGCTCATCAGTCTGTCGAACGGGGCCTTTCAGGCCGAGAGCTGGTTAGCGATACCCTACCGCCGCTTCGTGGAACTGACCGACGAGATCTGAAGCGGCCGTCGTAACGGGGCGTTCTCGGTTGCAAAATGCGGAGGAACCGGGCAGTCCGCCGGAATGCGTCGGTCGGCTCCTACTATCTAACTCGAGAGACCCGAGGGAGTTAGCCCGCCGGGACTGTCTGGCATAGCTCCTGCCACTTTTCCCGCCGAACCGGGGCGCAAGTACGCCCAAAAAACATGTAAGAACACAGGTGAGCGAACCCTATCAGGTACCCAAACGACAGGTGCGGGCACGACTGAAACTGGTCGGCCAGGCGTCCGCGGATGTCGACCTCTACCTTGCCGAGCGCGCCCAGCGTCACGCGGGCTACGAGTGTCCGAGCGATTTGCTAAATGGCGGCGACGACTTCATCCCCACCACCGATCCTCAGGGCCGCCTGCATGTCTTGAGGCGTGATGCGGTCATGGTCCTTTCGGTCGCCGCCGAGCTGGAAGAGAACGAAGCGGTCGATGCGGAGGGGGCGGGTGACCAGGTCACGACGCTCACGGTCGAGCTGACGCTCGAGGACGGTACCCGCCTCACCGGAGAACTCGCCTACTGGCGACCCGGGGGGCAGCGACGATTGCAGGATTTCCTGAATTCCGCGGAGCCCTTCGTCCCGCTGCGCGCCGACGGAACGATTCATCTGGTCAACCGTGACCGGATCGTGTCGCTGGCCGAGATCCAACGTTAGCGAGGATAGATGGCGCAGATCGATAGATTCATCGAGGCACTTCACCGGTTGGACGCCGATCGGCTCGAGCTGGTGCCGGGTGCCAGGGTCGTGTTGGCTGTGAACGGGGGCCGTCGCCCGGTCAGCTCACAGCCGGCGACCGAGCAGCAGATCGATGTGCTGGTCGGAGAGATCCTGCCGGAGGGGCCCGGTCCGCGGGCGTCCGGCGACGGTGGCGAGTTCGTCTATCAGGCGCCCTCAGGCCTGGTTCGCGTGAGCGTCAGCGGTGCCGGCGCGTCACGCCGCGTGCTGATCCGAGCTGCTGTTCAAGAAGAAGGAAAGCAGCTGCGCCATGCCGGCCCGACCGCGGGTGAGCCCGCAGCGGCGGAGGTGAGCGCTTCCGCCGATCGCCCAGACGCGGTCGCGCCGCCGCCATCGAAGGGCGAGGCGGAAGCAGCGGCCGTGGACGGCTCGCGAGCCCGCGCCAGGATCGATGCGCTGTTCCGCCGAATGGTCGAGGAAGGTTGCTCAGACCTGCACATATCCACCGGCGTCGCACCCATGTTTCGCAAGGACGGTGAGATCGTGCCGGCGGACGGGGAGCCACTGTCGGCGGAAGCGGCGCGGACCATGCTCTTCTCGATCACGCCTCCGCACAAGCGGGAAGAGTTCGAGCAGCTTCACGACAGCGACTTCGCATACGAGATCAGCGGCCTGGCCCGCTACCGCTGCAATCTGTTCATGGATCGCAAGGGGGTCGGTGGCGTCTTTCGCGTCATACCGGCGAATATTCGGACGGTCGAGGACCTCGGTCTCCGACAAGAGATCATCGACCTGTGCAAGCTGCCCCGGGGCCTGGTGCTGGTCACCGGCCCCACGGGTTCGGGCAAGTCCACGACGCTGGCCGCGTTGATCGACTACGTTAACGGGACGCGCTCCGACCACATCGTGACGATCGAAGACCCGATCGAGTTCGTCCACGCCAATAAGAAGTGCTTGATCAACCAGCGGGAGGTTGGCGTCCACACCCGCGGCTTCAAGGTGGCGCTGCGGGCCGCGTTGCGCGAAGACCCCGACGTCGTGCTGGTCGGCGAGATGCGGGACCTGGAGACCGTGGCGATCGCGATCGAGACCGCGGAGACCGGCCACCTGGTCTTCGGCACTCTGCATACGCGAACCGCGGCCTCGACCGTGGATCGAATCATCGATCAGTTCCCCGCTGAACAGCAGAGCCAGATCCGGACGATGCTGGCGGAAAGCCTCAAAGGCGTCATCTCTCAAGCGCTGGTGAAGGCGAAGGGCGGGGGCCGCGTGGCGGCGATGGAGTTCTTGCTCGTGACCACCGCGGTCTCGAACCTGATCCGTGAGGGCAAGACGTATCAGATCCCCTCGATCATGCAGACCAGCCGAGGCAAGGGGATGCAGACGCTGAACGATGCTTTCTTGCAGCTGGTGCAGAGCGGGAAGGTGGAGCCCGAGGTGGCCTACGGCGCTGCGGTGGACAGACCAGAGCTGATGGCGCTGTTCGCTCGTAACGGTATCAGCCTTTCCATCGATCCGACGAGCGGGTGAGCTCGACGGCGCCTGTACGAGGCTGCCGGGTGGGTCGCCCTGATCCCTGCGGCGGCGCAAGCACTGTGGGATATCCGCAACGGGTNNCTGCGGCGGCGCCAACACTGTGGGATCTGCGCGACGGGTCGCTTCTAAGCGGTCCTCGGAGGTCTGCAAATAATTACAATTCCGACTACAAATTACCTAACCGGCCGTTGGGGCCGTTCCGCAGCCGCCGTTCAGCCAAGGATTTAGCCGGCCGGCGGCTTTGGCACGGAAGTCGCCACGGCTCGCTACGTTCCACCGTCAACCCCCAACCCGCTTGAGGTCACGGTGAGAAGTTTCATAGCTCTCTTGACATGCGCTGGCGCGCTGGCTGGAACCGCTCAGTCGGCCCAGGGCCAGGACTCCCGCGCCCGCGAGGGCTTCTGGTGGGGCGTCGGCGTGGGCTACGGCTGGGTCCATGTCCGTTGCGACATCTGTCAGGCCGACCGCAAGGCCGCGTTCACGGCCACCGGCGGCCTCGGTGGCACGATCACGCGGAGCGTACGCTTCGGGGCGGAGTTGAGTGGCTGGACCCGGGGCGAAGAGAACATAGATGAGTATCTGGGCTCTTTGAGCGCGATTCTCAACTGGTATCCCAACCCGGACGGCTCGTTTCATCTGAAGGGTGGTCTGGGCTATGTGGCGTATCGTATCGATGACGGAGAGGTTGACCTGACGTCGAGTGGTTTCGGACCCCTGATCGGCGGCGGTATCGAAATCGGCCTCGGCCGTCGCGCGTCGGTCGAACCTTATCTCAGCGCAATCATCACAGTGCCGAGGGGCAACCTTCAGCTCAACGGCGACCGCCAGGCGGAAGGGGTCAGCCTCTCTCTGGTTCAATTCGGCCTGGGCGTGACGCTGCATTAGAGGAGGTCACCGTATGCTTGCCAGACGCTTCCGCAACCTGGGGTTGGTCGCACTGGCGCTATCAGCGCTAATCGTTTGGTCGTGCGAGGACGATCTGCATGGGCCTGACAACCCGGGTGAGGCCACGGGCGTCGCCGCGAGCTATGACAAATGGCAGCCCGGGCCGAACGACTCCTGCAGCCGGGAGATTCACAACTCGTATTCGGTGGTGGGTCCGGATCGGCTGCGCTATCCCACCTGGCACCCGGCCGTGGACCCCGCGACGGGGTGCACGTTCGGTCACGAGCACGGCCGCAACCCGCGGGGCTCGAATCTCTATGAGGAAGTGGGCGATCTGCCCTTCGGGCTGGCATTGCCCGCCGACCACGTCGGCTACAAGGTCGAATGGGAGAACGACGTTTCGTTCCGTTTCGGCAGCGATGCCGCCTCGTCGCTGCTCGAGGTGAAATGCGACGTGATGGTCGAGCTGCACCAGGGATCGCATGGGGCGGGCGCGTTCGGCATCAACAAACACGAGTTGGCATTGCACGCGCGATGCACCGATGGCACGCATGTGCACGTCACCATGATCACGGCGATCGGCGACCCGGGCGAGTTCGTCAGCGCGTGCGACCGCGATCGGACGATCGTGGCCGTGCCTCCGCCGCCCAATTCGCCGAACGGCGGCGGTGTCCGACTGATTCCGGATCGGGCCTGCATCGAGGAGTACGTCTTGGTGCCGGACGGGGAAAGCTCGAACTTTGGGAGGGGCCTGCGCGAGAGCTGGGAGGTCTCCGACCGCGTGCGCACGGCCGAGGGGAAGACGCTGGTCTCTTTCAACCCGTACTTCCAGGTGCTTTTCCCGGCTCGCTACTACGACCCCGCGATGCCCAACGGGCTGGCCAGGACCGTCGACCTCTGTTTCGAGGTCACGGCGAACGGCGAGCGTGCCCGGGGTGAACTGTGCGATGAGTCGACCCAAGGCGGCGCGCTTACGAGCCTGTCATTCGATGACCCTCGCTCGGCCTTCAACGGGGCCCGTCGCTTTGTCGACATTAATTCCATCCGCGTCTCCAACGCCGACGGTCCCGAGATCTGGTACACCGACGTGTTCGGCAAGAACGCCAGCACGCAACCGTTCCCGGGCTCGATCCGCCAGTTCATCGCTCGCGTCGATAACGACCGGGCCGAGCAACCCTCGGGTCCGGCGATTGGCCGAGATCGCGACTACGGACGCGGTCTTGGGGTGCACGCGCCCAACTGAGGCGCGCCAACTGGGAGAATCTCAGGAGGGGATTGCGGCGCTGAGGAGGTCTGACGGTGCGGGGCTGTCGAGGATGTTTCTGACCTTGGAAGCCAGCTCTGTGGGTGTGAACGGCTTCTGCAAGAACGCAAAGCCCGAGTCCAGAACCCGCTGGCAGTCGGCCGTGGTTCCCGGGTAGCCCGACATGAACAGTACTCTCGCCTCAGGGCGGTGGGGCGCCATGCGTTCGATCAGGTCGGGGCCGCTCATGCCGGGCATGACGACGTCGCTGACGACCAGGTGGATCGGACCGTCGTGCGAACAGGCGATGCTCAGGGCCGAGAGTGGGTTGTTGGCGGTGAGGACTGAGTAACCGAAGCGCTCCAACGATCTGCGGGCCAGTTGCATCAATCCGTCGTCATCCTCCACAAGCAGCACCGTTTCGTCGCCCGCGAGCGGGACATCGGTGCAGTCCTCGGACTCTGCCATTATCTCTTCGCAGGTCACGCAGGGGAGATAGACCTTGAAGGTCGATCCGACTCCGGGTTTACTGGCGACCGTGACATGCCCGCCGCTCTGCTTGACGATGCCATACACGGTAGCCAAGCCAAGCCCGGTTCCTTCGCCCAGAGCTTTGGTGGTGAAGAACGGTTCGAAGATCCGCGCGCGTGTACTCTCGTCCATGCCCACTCCCGTGTCGCTGACCGAAAGCAACACGTAAGCGCCGGGCCGCAGGTCGGCAACGCGATTGGAGCTTTTCTCGCCGACGTTGGCGGTCTTGATCACCAGGGAACCGCCGGCGGGCATGGCATCCCGGGCATTGACGACCAGATTCATGATAACCTGCTCGACCTGCCCCGGATCGGCCCGGACCTTCCCGAGGTCGTCTCCGCAGCGAGCCTCGAACTGGACGTCCTCGCCGATCAGCCGACCCAGCATCTTTTCGACACCCCGCACCACTTCGTTCAGATCCAGGATGCGCGGTGCCATGACCTGTTTTCGGCTGAGGGCGAGTAGTTGGCGAGTGAGGCGGCTAGCGCGGCCGACTGTCTGACGGATTTCCTCGATATCGCTACGTGCGGCATGGTCGTCTTCCAGGTCCATGAGAACCAGCTCGGCGTGGCCCACGATGGCGCTGAGTAGGTTGTTGAAGTCGTGGGCGACGCCGCCGGCCAGGCGGCCGAGGGCTTCCATCTTCTGTGCGTGTACCAGCTGCTCCTCCTTCTCGAAGAGCGCCTTTTCCGCCAGCCATTTCTCGGTGATGTCCACGAAGTAGTGGACCGCCCGGGTCACCTCGCCTGCGGTGTCGAACATCGGGCTGTAGACGCAGATCAGGTGCCTCTCATCTCCGTCGGCCGTCCACAGCGTCTCCTCATGGGTTAGCATCTGGCGTTCCACCAGGCAGCGCCGCAACGCCTCACGCGTTCGTGCCCCTACATCCGAGTCGACGCCCCGTGCGGCCCAGTAGTCTTCAGGACCCTTGCCGATGACCCGGTCACGCGCAACCGCATCTGGGATTCCCGCCGGATTCACGTAAAGGTATTGCAAGTCCAGGTCGAGCACGCCGACCTGCGCCGGCAGGCTGTCGAGGATTTGCGTGAGCTGGGCATTGACAAGCTCCATCTCGTTCTGTGCCGATTCGAGCCGGTCGATCATGGTGTTGAAGGAGCGGGCCAGTTGTCCGACCTCGTCTCGTGACGGCACGCTGGCTCGCCGCGAGAGCTGTCCGTTCGCGACCTGCTGGGCCGTATCAGCGATTCGGCGTAGCGATCCGGTGACGACGCGGCTGACGACGAGGATCGCGAGCAGACCCGTGCAGAAGATCAAAGCGCTCACCAGCTTGACGAGATATTGAAGGTCGCGGATCTCTTCACGCACGCGCTCGGTTGAGAAGGCGATATAGACGTGTCCGATCTGTTGCCTGTTGAAGCGAATGGGAGCGTAGACCTCGTAGCTCGATCGGTCCGCTGATAATGCTGTCGCAGCTTGGGATCGCTTGGGTATGAAGACGTCGGTGCGCATGGAGCGACGGGAGGTGAGCACGTTTCCGTCCCGGTCCACGATCTCGGCGTACATGACGTCCGGGTTTTCAAGAACACCGTCCAGCACATCGCCCATTGTGGCGAGGTCATCGAACACCAGGGCGGCGTCGGTGGTGAACGCGGCCATCGCTCCGACACTTTCAGCCTTCGCGGCGAGGGCGCCGATCGCCTGACGCTCGAGCTTTGCCGGGAAGAAGAGATAGATGAAGATCGCTACGCCGCCGATCACGATGGCGAAAAGCCCGGCCAACTTGCCCTGCACCGTGTTCAGTCGGCGGTCGCTGAGGATCCAGGAGAGCAGTGGCCGTCGAGACATGAGATCACTCACCCTGGGGCGGCTCATCGATGATCTGCGCCAGGGCCAGAAAGTGCGAGCTGAAATCCGCACCCTGCGCTTTCGCCGCCGAGAGGTTGAGGAGAATGCTGGGTCGGCCGCCACGAGAGACGATCGCTACGGCGACGCCTTCACGAACGTGCCGCTCGACGCCGGTGAACGTGAGGATACTCTCGTCCTCCGTCGCCTTGAGAAGATCCGCGACTCGGACAGCTCGAAGCGGTGTGATATAGAGGATATCGACCGCATGTTCCTTGATCGCCGCCGACAGGACCAGTTCGTCGCTGATCTCGATGGGCAGGAATCGAAGCCGGCAGCCGGGTTTCGGGTCGGCGATGCCGGCTTCGAAGGCCTCCATCGCCGCGTCCATCGCGTTGAGTGAGGGCCGGTGAAGCCGCTGATACACGATACCCACCACGATCTCGTCGCCGGCGCGTTCTTCAAGCTGTCGGTCGAATGCCAGGATCTTGGAGATCAGAGTGACCTGCAGGTCGACCGGCACCGTCATGTCCTGCGAAAGGAGAGGACGCGGCAGCGTGGCCAGGACGATTGCGATGCCCAGCCACCAGCGTCGGGACCGGCGAGTTCGCGGGCATTTCTCTCCCGCTGAACCGAAGGGTGCGTCTCGGTTGGCGCGCATCGCGGCACCGCGGCAGGTGGAGTCTTTCATTGAAGCTCCTCTTATGCCGTGGGTGCCGGATCAGAAGCTTGCGCGCAGTATCAGTCGTAAGTGGCGTCCGTCCTGTTCGATTGCTGGCATCGTATGCTCAAAGCCTCCCGGCGTCATATACGTACTGTCGAACAGATTGCGAATCGAGAATGAAGCCCGCAGTCGGCCCACCAACTCCGTGGTCGACAGGGTCAGATGGGTCAAGAAATACGAGTCGGTCTTCGTATCCTGGACGGTCAGCCGCTCATCATCGAACGAGACGTTGACCGCCGCCGTGACCCAGGGAATGACCGGGTAAAAGAGTCCGGCTCGCATGAGATGACGTGGCGAGTTGGTCAAGGGCGCGCCATCGTGATCCCTCGCATGCTGGTAAGTGTAGTTTGCGAAGCCGCCGAAGCCCGACGGGAAGCGCCCGGTCATTTCAAGCTCCACTCCACTGGAGTGTACGTGATTGAAGTTTTGATATACGCTGAGATCATCTTCCGGATCTACCGTCTCATTAATCAGATCGTTAACGGTGTAGTTGTAAAGCGATACTGAGCCGAAGAGCCCGTCGATGACGCGCTGCTCCCAGACGAATTCGAATGTCCGAATCGTCTCGGGTTTGAGGTCCGGATTTCTCTTGAACTCGCTCGGCTCCTCGTAGTAGAACTCCCAGCGATTCGGCGCACGATAGGCTTCTCCGTAGAGCAATTTCGCCGTGCTGGTCTCGAACGGGTGATAGACGATCGCGCCACGGGGCGTGATGGCGGTACCGACGTCCGAATAATGATCGACCCGGACGCCTGCCGTGAACGCCAGATTCGAGGTCAGCTGCAGGTCATTCTGTGCGTAGGCCGAGGACACGGTGAACGGGAAGTCGTCGACGAGGTAGGAGTCGAGCAGGTCGTAGCTCCTGTAGTCGGAGCGGTAATGGTGCCGCAACTCCGCGCCGAACTGCAGCCGATTCGCGGGTACGGGATCCCAACGGAATCTCGCCTCTCCTCCCAACCAGCGACCGTCGGTGGAGTCGACCCATAGCCCGTAGGGCTCCTCGTAGGGATAGCCGCCCGCGTAGCTGTACGAGTCGTAAGAGCCTCGAATGCTCAGGTTCTTGGTGGCGTCGAAGTCATGCTCGAATTTGAGTTCGGCGTACATCCGTGCGTCGCGCGTTCTGGCCGCGTCGTCGTTGAAAAGCATCTCCCACGATCCCGTCGGTATCCCTTTGTCGCGGGACGAGGCATGCACGGCGAGACTGAACGCCTTGTAGCTGGCGATCGCACGCAGGCCATAGCTCCTGTCCCAGTCGAGACCGTCGGCTACGCCACTGTTGGTGAGCGGATCGTCGAATTCGGCGAAGTAGAGATCCTGTCCCTCGGCGTCGGAAACGGAGGCCGTCGCCACGATGTCGAGACCATTCGTGAATTGACGCCCGAAGGTCGCAGCTCCGCCACGTACGCCGAAGCTTCCGGCCTCGCCCGTGACTTGGAGCCCGGCGAGCGAAGCGCTCGACTTGCTGACCACGTTGACCACCGCGAACATGGCGTTGCTGCCGTAGAGGGCGGAGCCCGGTCCACGGACTACCTCGATCCGTTCGACGAAGTCGAGGTTGAGCCCGAAAGCCGTCCCCAGGAACGCCGAGTCGTAGAAGTTCTCGTTCCACGAGTGCCCATCCAACATCAACAGGAAGCGGTTGTTGTAGTCCGTCGGACGGCTCAAGCCTCGCGCTCCCACATACGCATAGTTGCGGTCGTAGCTCCCATAAAAGCCCGGCACGCTGGTTAGCGCCTCGTAGATCGTCCGGTAGCCGAAGCGTTCGATATCCTCGGCCGTGATGATCGTCACCGAGGCTGGGGCCTCATCGGAAAGCTGTTCGTACTTGGAAGCCGAGCTGATCCGGATATTCAACAGCGAGTCGAGGGACAGCGTCGGCAGGTCCGGCGCCCCCTCTTGCGGGAAGACTGGAGCAGCCGTCACCAGAATGGCGGCCAGGCCGAGACCCAGAGCAGCGCGAGAACGGACTCTAATCATGGTAAGACCCCTTGTTGCAGTACCGGCGACACCGCTGGGTGACCACCGCTCGCGGGCGGGGGCGCAAGCAGAGCGCTCGAGTTGCGTTTCTTTTCTTGCGGGGGAGTGGGTGGCGGGGCGGGTTGGGGGTCGCCCGCCGTGTGTTCCAAGGTACAAGTTGCGTGCCAGCGGGTTCAGCACGTGAAACCTTACGGGACGGCCTTTCCGCAGGTGCAGATTGCAAGATCGGGTGGCCGCTATCCGTCTGGACCGGTCAATCTGACCGTCTCAGCGCCGCCGACGACGCCTCAGCAGCCCCAGAGGAAGAGGGGGTGCGTGGCGCCCCGCCTGGAATTCTCGGGTTGTGATGAGGCTGGGGTCTGCGCGCAAAGACGCGCGGCGGGTGAAAGCCGCTGAAGCGGCGGGCGGACGAGCCAGTCCACCGCGCGGGGGCGTTGCCCGTTAGGTCGCGTAACCCGCCTATCCGACTAGCTCGGCAACTTCCGCCAGCAGTTGCAAATTGAATAATAATGTGTATCGTTTGCACCGAGTCGGAGGCTTCGATTCCACCCCATTGAGGATAAGACGTGCGCAGGGTTGGTTACCAAACGGCCCGGCTGGGCCGACGCCTGCTTAACCTGATTACGATTTTCGGCTTCGCTCTCCCGGCTATCCTGGCCGGGTGTGGCGGCGACTATCCTCAGAGCACCATCGACCCGGTGACCGGCGACTTCGGGTCGGCCATCCAGAGCCTCTACCGGTTGGTGACCATCTGGACCCTGATCATCCTGGTCCTGGTCTGGGGTGTTCTCGGCTATGTCCTGATCCGCTAT
>JABAOF010074477.1_pt1 | contig 10538 bp, 9 predicted proteins | sample 7062171 | NCBI WGS metagenome assembly JABAOF01 (sample SAMN14538628, study PRJNA623070) | marine sediment metagenome | biome: marine biome [ENVO:00000428]; feature: marine pelagic biome [ENVO:01000023]; material: deep marine sediment [ENVO:00002113] | place: India: Gulf of Khambhat ... | reverse complement strand
TTGGCGCTGACTGTGGTCTGATGCAAACAACGCTTGCACTGATACTTTCTGCGCGAGGTGATCAGATAGGCCTGATCATGGTTACAGCGAGGGCAGCGAAAGCCATCAGGCCATTTGCGTTTGATGAGATATCGAAGGCAATCGCGCTCGGTGCGAAACCGCCTTCTGAATTGTCTGGGGGTCATCGGTCTATACAAGGTTCCACCTCCGTTGTATAATAGTTAATGGTCCAGTAATTATACAACAGATATATTATATAGATCAATTACTTAAGTAATATTTTTATGCTTTAAATTTATAATTCTATAAACCTATGTATATCCCCCATTCCTTCTCATTCTTCTGCATTGTGCGTATCCTTGTAGGTTTGCAATACATCTTGCAATCGAAATCAACGGGTTGACTTCTCGACAAGGTTTTTGGAGAATCGTAGATTAGATGATCTGACTGTCTTCTCAACGGTGGTGGCCATCGCTGAACCTTTCCTGGTGTAGGGATACTATCCCCATCGTGCACCCTTTTTTCCATGTTTTTTCAATTGTGCAGAATCCTTTCTGTCTAATCAGTGGTTAGTCCTGACAAGGAATTCAATAATGCTGAGAACTATCGAATTACAAATCAAGAACATTCTGGATCTTTATCCACGTTGGATCTGCAAACGGGAATTTGAAAAACAGGCTTTTGTTCGTTTTAACGAGCGACCTGTCGAGTTTGGCTTTGTGTTCAGAAAGCTCGCGGAAGTTTATCCACACAAAGTCCTTGATGTTGGTACCGGAACTACTGCACTCCCGCATATGATGCGTAACTGTGGTTTTCTTGTGACTGCTACTGACAATACTCGCGACTATTGGCCATCAGGAATGGTCAATCGGCACTACCATATCGTTAATGATGATATTACAGATACTCGCCTCGACGATAAGTTTGATCTCATTACGTGCGTGAGCGTTCTAGAACACATAGAAAGATCTGACGCTGCAATCCGAAACATGTTTGCCCTTTTGAATTCCAATGGCTATCTGATAATGACTTTTCCTTATAATGAGAAGCACTACATGCGGAACGTATATGAACTACCTGGTTCAAGCTATGGTCAGGGTGCTCCCTATATTACTCAAGCCTATTCACGTACCGAACTAAACAAGTGGCTACAAGACAATCAGGGAGTGATCGTAGAGCAGGAATACTGGCAATTCTGGGCTGGTGATTATTGGACGGTGGGTAGTCAGGTGATACCGCCTAAGAAGGTGAGTGCTGACGATAAACATCAACTGTCATGCATTCTCGTTCAGCGAAAGGGTTAGCGAAAGAACAGTGTTTGTAAGAATACGGGATTCACATGATGGCCTAACATGGTGCTCCAGCGGCCCCAACAAACCGCACTGCTGAGTTCAAGATCTGAGGAAGGTGCGTAATCTACGGAGAGGACAGAACACGATAGTATCTAACGAGACTGTCGAAAAAGTCCAATTTTGGCATTTTCGCAAAATTGGCTTGTAATAATTTCAAATACTTACAAGTCGAAAAATCGTGATTTTAGGGTTTTCGACAGTCTCAACTGAAATCCGCCGTTCGCATATCGCCGCAGAACCCACGATTTGCAATTCAAATAAACACCTACTTCCCTTGAGGTCTATGCTGCATCCTATCGATCTTTCCCACCAGCTCACCGTTGGTGATCCCACGCTGAGCTCCAAATTGTTTGGAGCCTTAGCGTGCGGGTCACCTTTGAAGACTGGTCTTGCGGCCCGAGTCGAGGTCGATCCTTGTATCCTCCCGCGCAGGGTCGTTAAGATTTAGGAGGGACTCATTGTCTCCTCATTTTTTCTCGCAAAAGGTTGAACATGGAACCGTCGAGAGAGAGGCCGCCAACTGACATCAGAGCGTCCGATCGAGATCTGTCGTCAAATATTTTTGCTTGTAATTGAGTTTATTCAAAGCACTGATATAAGCCTTGGCGCTGGCCACAATGATGTCCGTATCGCTTCCCCGACCGATGACCGTGATTCCATTTTTTTCGAGGTTACACTTGACCTCGCCCTGGGCGTCGGTGCCTCCAGTGATGGCGTCCACCTCGTAGCGAAGTAGGTTGCTTGTGTCTCCAGTGATCTTCTTGATGGTCTTGAAAGCGGCATCGACCGGACCGTTCCCCAGATCAGCAGCCTTGATGACCTTCCCATCAATCTCCATTTGGACAGTGGCCGTCGGGATAAGTTCGCTTCCGCTTGTCACTGAGAGAAAGTCAAGCGGTACTTATCAGGTATCTGGATGATTTCGTCGGCAATGATTGCCTCAATATCCTCGTCGTAGACGTGCTTCTTGAGGTCACAGAGATTCTTGAAGATCTGAAAAGCCTTTTCAATCTGTTCATCGGTGAGATCGTAACCAAGGCTTTTGACCCGGTCGCGGAAAGCATGCCGCCCGGAATGCTTTCCGAGGACAAGCGTACGCTGGCTCAGACCCACGGTCTGAGGGGTCATAATCTCATAAGTGCTCTTCTCCTTCAGAATACCGTCCTGGTGGATCCCCGATTCGTGAGCGAAGGCGTTGGCTCCGACGATCGCTTTGTTGGGCTGGACTCGAATGCCCGTGATGGATGATACCAGACGGCTGGTTGGATAGATCTGTTCCGTACGAATTCGCGTGTCCAATCCAATCGAGTCTTTTCGAACCTTCAAAGCCATCACGATCTCTTCCAGAGCGGTATTTCCGGCTCGTTCCCCGATGCCGTTGATCGTGCATTCGACCTGTCTCGCCCCGTTCTGTACGGCAATCAATGAATTGGCCACGGCAAGACCGAGGTCGTTATGGCAATGGACACTCAGCACCGCCTTACCAATATTCGGTACGTCATCCATGAGATATTGGATGAGGTCGCCGAACTCGCCAGGAACCGCATATCCAACCGTATCGGGAATATTGACCGTTGTCGCGCCGGCATCGATCGCTTCGCCAATCATTTGGCCCAGGTAGGCCCAGTCACTGCGAGTCGCGTCCATGGCAGAAAATTCCACCCGATCAGTGTAGGACTTCGCTCTTTTGACGGCCTTCACGGCGAGTTTCAAGACCTCACTCCTCGACATCTTGAGCTGGTGTTCCAGATGGATATCAGAACTGGAAATAAAGGTGTGGAGCATCGGTTTTCTGGCTTTCTCAACGGCCTTCCACGCCCGATCGATATCCTTAATGTTTGCCCGAGCCAGTCCGGCGACCACGGTTTTCTTAACCTCTGCCGCAATAGCCTGCACCGCCTCGAAATCCCCGACGGAGGCTACTGGAAATCCAGCCTCAATCACATCGACTCCCAGATTTTCTATCCTTTTTGCGACCCGGATTTTTTCGGCAACATTCATGCTGAAACCTGGAGACTGCTCTCCATCCCTGAGGGTCGTATCGAAAATCCTCACCCATTCTGCCATAATCAAATCTCCTCATGATGATGTACTTTGACTCGATGTAACCATTTGGTTTATTTCAAGCCCCTTGAAGAGGGCCTCTCTAAAAGCGCTCTCATTGGAAACCTCCATTCTGACCTCGAGAACTCTGAGGGGTAAGTCCTCGAGATTCAAATCCTGGAGCCTGACCATGTCCTTTGCCGTTGTTACTCCCCACTCAGCGCCAGGCATCATCTGTCGAATCGAGGCGATATCAAGTTCCGTATACCGATGATGATCTGGGAAGACGACCTCTCCCACGAGAACCGCCCCGAGAGACTCGAGGAGCTCGAAAAAATACGCTGGGCTGGCGAGACCGGCGAAGGCGAGGATCTTCTTTCCTCCAAGGATTTCCGGGCCATTCCGCTGCCCCGTCTTGACAGTAAGAAGATACTCAGGAACATATCTTCCCTGAGAGATATCGGCTTTCGAATTCCAACGCCTCAGCGTCTCTTCAATGTGCGGAATCTTGTCTGGACGCTCCGTCTTGGTTATCAGCACCTGGTCCGCCCGAGAAAGACCAACCAAAGGCTCGCGGAGACACCCGAGTGGGAAAAGTTGGCCGCTCCCCAATCCCTCTCTGCCGTCCACGAGAAGGATATTCATGTCCCGTTCGAGTTGAATGTGTTGGTAACCATCATCGAGTATGGCCACCTGAGCACGGAACCGTTGATGAGCCAAAAGTCCGGATTTGTGTCTGTTACGCCCCACGAGCACGGGAACTCCTTTCAGGCGGCAGGCGAGCAGGTAAGGTTCATCCCCAGCTTCATTCTGAGAGAGCAAAACCTCCTTCCCATCGGAGACAATACCCAGCCCGCTCTCCTGGCTTCCCCGGTAGCCTCTGCTTAAAACCGCAACGCGTATGCCGGAAGCCTGTAATGAACGAGCAACGTACTCTACAAGAGGCGTCTTTCCTGTCCCTCCCATGGTGATGTTTCCAATGCAGACCACCTTGAGAGGGAGTCGCTTGGTGGAGAGGATTCCCCACCCGTAGAGCCTCGACCGAGTCCGGATGAGTAGACCATAGAGAATGGATACGAAGGAGAGCAGGAAGGTAGAGATTGACTTCCTCGCTCTCCCCTCGAGGATCTTTCGAAGCAAAAATTGTCGGCGATCAACTCGCATAGCAGTCTGAATATTTCAGGTGGAAATCCCCAAAAAGGCGCGCTTCGATGCTCAAAAGGTTTTTTCCACCATTCGTTGCGGCGAAAGGGTCAAGGTCATAAGGACAGAGTTTTTGTTTGAACCGGGTCTCCTTATGCCTTTTCTCTTTCACCTTTTACCTTTGCCCTCGGAGGTTCTTTTTCCGCTCCCTGTTTATGCGGTCTCCGCACCTTTTAGCCAGCTCATCATGGCCCGAAGTTGCTTTCCCACCTTCTCGGTGGGATGATTGTCCTCGATTTTGAGTAGGGCATTGAATACCGGACGTCCTGCTTGATTCTCCATGATCCATTCGCGGGCAAACTCACCCGATTGTATGGCCTTCAATATTTTCCACATCTCCTGTTTAGTCTCTTCGGTGACGATTCTCGGGCCTCGGGTCAGGTCGCCATACTCGGCCGTGTCCCTCACAGAGTAACGCATCAAACCCAGACCGCCTTCATAGATCAGATTGACGATGAGTTTCATTTCGTGAAGGCACTCGTAGTAGGCGACCTCGGGTTGATATCCAGCCTCGACGAGTATTTCAAACCCCGCTTTGATCAGGGAAGTGATCCCCCCACAAAGAACGGTCTGTTCCCCGAATAGATCAGTTTCAGTCTCTTCTTTGAAGGTGGTTTCGATGATACCTGCTCTTGTGCCACCGATCCCGTGTGCATAAGCTAGGGCCGTCTCCTTTGCTTTGCCAGTAAAGTCCTGATGAACTCCGAGTAAACAGGGAACCCCCTGCCCTTCGGTAAAGACACGCCTCACCACGTGGCCGGGGCCTTTCGGTGCAATCATGAAAACGTCAATGTATTCTGGGGGATTGATTTGACCGAAGTGGATATTAAAACGGTGAGCAAAAGCCAGGGACTTTCCTTCTTCGAGCGCAGGAAGAACGTCCTTTTCGTAAATCTCCCTCTGTTTCTCATCAGGAATGGCTAGCATGATGACGTCCCCGGCCACGGCGGCCTCGGCCGTTGTTGTGACCTTGAGTCCGTCTCTCTCAGCGACTTTCCAGGATCCGCTACGCTCTTTCAAACCAACCACAACATCGAGACCGCTATCCCTCAGATTCTGGGCATGGGCGTGCCCCTGACTGCCATAGCCGATGACAGCAATCGTTTTCCCCTTCAGGTGTCCTAAATCCGCATCGGCCTCCCTGTAGATTTTCAGCATGACTGCCTCCCTTGTTTGTCCTCCATGTCGTTTGGACTCATTGCCGGGTGCTTCGATTCAATCCATTTCGTTTTCGGGGTCCAGCAGAATTCGAGGCCCTATCCACGAGCCTCCGAGCGCCACGTGAGATGGCAACCTGCCCCGTCCTGGCTATCTCCAGGATGCCGAAGGGTTTCAGCAGTTCGAAAATGGCGTTCATCTTGTTCTCATCCCCAGTGACCTCTAGGGTGAGACTCTCCCGGCTCACATCGACGATTTTGGCCCTGAAGATGTCGGACGTTCGCATGATTTCGGCTCGGTTCTTTTCTTGGGCACTTACCTTTATGAGAGCCATCTCTCGGGTAATGAACTCACCGTTGGTGGTGGTGAAGTTGACCACGCGGATCACATCGATCAGTTTCCTGAGCTGCTTCATGATCTGCTCGATCTCGAGACTGCCTCCCACGGCCGTGCAGGTTATTCTGGATACGGTGGGATCCATAGTCTCGGCTACAGCGAGACTATCGATGTTATAGGCTCTTGCGCTAAACATGGCTGCAATTCGAGCGAGAACGCCGGGCTTGTTCTCGACGAGGATGGAGATTGTATTTTTCATGACTCAACCTCACGAAGGGAAGGTCAGAGGAACGACCTTCCTTATTCTCTTCTTTGGTTTGGCCAGGATCATCTGGTCAATACCGTGACCCGCCGGCACCATGGGAAAAACCTTCTCTTCCGGATCCACGTGAAAGTCTATGACCACCGGTCTCGGGATTGAGAGGGCCTTTTCCAGGCAGGGAATGACGTCTTTGGAATGGTCAGCCCTCAAACCAGCGGCGCCATAGGCCTCAGCCAATTTGGCAAAATCAGGCTGCGAGGCCAAGGAAGTCTCTGAATAACGCTTGTTGAAAAACATCTCCTGCCACTGGCGGACCATGCCGAGGGAGTGGTTGTTCAAGATGGCGACTTTCACGGGAAGTTGGTACTGAACCGCTGTGGCAAGTTCCTGCACATTCATCTGAAAGCTGCCCTCACCGGCGATGTCAAAAACAACGCGATCCGGGAAAGCTAGCTGTGCGCCGATCGCTGCGGGAAGACCGTATCCCATGGTCCCCAAACCTCCAGAGGAAAGGAGGGTTCGGGGTTGGGTAAAGTGATAGAAGTGCGCCGTCCACATCTGATTCTGTCCGACTTCTGTCGCAATGATGGCCTGGCCTCTCGTCAACAGATGGATCTGCTCAATAACGAATTGCGGTTTGATCACGTCGTCAGATGTTTCGTACTGCACCGGGTGCTCTTTTGCGTAACGCTGAACCTCTTTGAGCCAGGGACCTCGAGTGGCCTTCCAGAAATTTCCATGTTCTTTGAGGCGGTGAACGATACGGTTGAGAACGTTCTTGGCATCTCCGACGATGGGGACATCGACCGTCACGTTCTTGCTGATCGACGACGGATCGATATCGATGTGAATGATCCTTGCCGAAGGGGCAAATGTCTCGACCTTTCCCGTGACCCGGTCATCAAAACGGGTCCCGATGGCGATCACCAGGTCAGAATTGGTGATCCCCATATTGGCGGCATACGTTCCATGCATGCCGAGCNNGGAAATCCCCCAAGTCCCAGAAGAGTAGCCACTACCGGTATTCGGGCGATCTCTGCCAGTTCAACCAACTCCTTGTGTGCTCCGGAATGGATGATCCCTCCTCCGGCATAAATGACCGGTTTTTTGGCTTTCAGAATCTCTCGGACAGCCAGTTTCACCTGGCCCGGGTGTCCCAACGTGACCGGTGCATATCCTCGGAGTTGGATCTTTGCCGGGTATTCAAATGCGGATTCCCCAGTGATGACGTCTTTGGGTAAGTCGACGACAACCGGGCCAGGCCTGCCAGTGGAGGCGACTTGAAAGGCCTCCCGTATTGTTCTCGCGAGATCTTCGGTGCTTTTCACAAGGTAATTGTGCTTTGAGCAGGTCCGAGTTATGCCGATGATATCGGCCTCCTGAAAAGCATCGTTTCCGATCTGATTTGTCGCAACCTGCCCGGTGAATACAACGATGGGGATTGAATCCATAAATGCCGTCGCCACGCCCGTGACGATATTGGTCGCTCCGGGTCCGGAAGTGACCAGGCAGACCCCGGTCTTTCCCGTGGCTCTCGCGTAGCCGTCAGCAGCGTGAAGGGCTCCCTGTTCATGACGCACCAGAATGTGTTTGATCTGTGGGTAATTCATCAGCTCATCATAGAGGTTGATGACAGCGCCTCCAGGGAAACCAAATATGAATTCCACGCCTTCCCGGATCAAACTCTCGAATACGATCTTCGCTCCAGTCAGTTTCTTCATATCAGCCTCTCAAATGAAGGCGAGCGCTCTGAGAAACTCGCTCTTCGCCGCCCAGAATCTTTTCTCGACAATTCTGAAACTCGCCTTACAACAAAGGGGAGGTTCCACACCATGAAATACGAAGACGCTTGGCAAAGGCCGAACTTTCTCCCCCGCTCCCCCCCGTTTCACGAAGGTCACTCGAGCTCTCAGAGTTCGCAAAGTCGTGAGGTTGATCCCTAGAGTTTCTGGCCAGATTCTTTAAGAAGAGGAATCAGGCCAGGTCTTTTGCTCTGCATTGACCTCCCACCAATCCAGAGCACGTTCTCTCTGAGGCTCTGCGAGCTCTGTGAGAGATCTTTATGACCCGACTTGCCGAAAACTGTTACCCAAGAACCTCAGTTCGCCCTCGGAGTTGCTTTCTCGGGTTTCTTTATCCCTCTTACATGCCAGAGACCGTCAGCAACAGGTCTGGCATTGGTATAGAAAACAAAAAAGCCGCAGGACCCTTCCCACGGCTTCAGACTCGGCAAACCGTGGGCATCGTCGCCCACGGCCTGATATCAGTCAAGTGCTCAATCCCGGTTCCAGTCAGGCAGTGGGCGACCCCGCATAATTATCAGGGCCAAAAGAAGAAGGCCCAGAATCTGTACGATAACGAGGGACATCAATGCTACCTGACCCATGGAATTTTCCACCCTGAGAAAAATTTCTAAATGTATATAGCCTGAGTGGAGATGGTTGTCAAGGGTTATTTGCTTCCGAGTTTCCTCGGTTTTTGGTGAACTTCGTCCGCCCCTCGCTCCGGCGCTCCCGCAGCGACCCTTTCGAGGTTCGCACAGACCCCTGCAGGAGGACAAAGGAAAAAGAGGAAAGGAGCGAAGAGAAGAACTCCGAAGAGGCTTTCGTCCTTTCGCCTTTATCCTTGAACCTTTATCCTCTGAAGTATGTTGGTGCCCCTTCCCGCCGTAGGCGGGATCGCTCATTGACGACGGAGTTTCCCTAGCAAAATCGAAATAGTTCGCGTAATCGGAGGTTATCAGCTTTGGATTCGTGAAACTCAAGAATCCCCGGGTGTTTGCTTTCAGTTTCTTGGTTTTTGCAGTGTGTACTCGTCCATGAGTATGGCTCCCGCAGTTGCTGACCCTACATGCTTTGCGTAGCGGCATAGGTAGCCCTTCTTGATTTTGGGAGGTGGTTCCTTCCAATTCTTGGCTCTTTCCGTCAGGGTTTTCTCGTCAACTTCTAGGGAGATCTTCTTTTGTGGGATGTCAATTTCAATCATGTCTCCGTCCTCAACCAGGGCGATTGGTCCACCCATAGCGGCTTCCGGAGAGATGTGGCCGACGCATGCCCCCCGAGTACCTCCAGAGAACCGGCCGTCTGTCAGCAAGGCGACATCTTTGTCCAATTCCAATCCGGCGATGACAGCCGTGGGGGCGAGCATTTCTCTCATGCCCGGCCCTCCCTTGGGTCCCTCGTATCGGATGACGACGACGTCGCCCTTTTTGACTTCGCGATTCCGAATGCACTCGACGCCTGCCTCCTCGGAGTCGAAGACCCTGGCAGGTCCTCGGTGGGACATGATTTCTGCTGCCACCGCTGCCTGCTTCACCACCGCTCCCTCAGGCGCGAGGTTTCCAAAAATGGCCACGAGTCCACCTCGCGGCCGATATGGGTAGTTTGCATGGTGGATCACGTTGTGGTCGGAGATTTTTGTGTCTCTGATATTCTCTTCCACCCGCTTCCCGGTCACCGTCAGAGCGTCGAGATGGATGAGGCCGTGACCGGCGAGTTCTTTCAGCACGGCCTGAATGCCTCCGGCACGATGGAGGTCTTCCATATGGTGCGGCCCGGCAGGGGATAGGGAACAGATTTGAGGGGTCTTTTCGCTGAAGTCGTTAAATTTCTTGAGGTCGATTCCAATCCCCGCCTCGTGGGCGATGGCCGGGAGGTGGAGGATCGTGTTGGTGGACCCACCGATTGCCATGTCAACGGTCACAGCATTCTCGAACGCCTTCATGGTCAGGATATCCCGTGGCCTGATTTCCCCCTCAAACAGCTCCATGACCTTCATTCCTGCTTCCGTGGCCAGGCGCAACCTCTCGGAATAGACCGCCGGTATCGTTCCATTTCCGGGAAGTGCCATTCCCAGCGCCTCGGCCAAACAGTTCATGGTATTGGCCGTAAACATACCGGCGCAGGAGCCACAGGTCGGGCAGGCGCTATTTTCCCACTCGGCCAGTTCCTCTTCGGTAATCCTTCCACTCTTATAGAGCCCCACGGCCTCGAAGGCATCGCTCACGTCGACACCCTGGCCCTTTACCCGGCCCGCCAACATGGGCCCGCCGCTGACGATAATGCCAGGGATATTGATCCTTGCGGTAGCCATGAGCATTCCCGGCGTAATCTTGTCACAGTTGGTGACGCAGACCAGTGCGTCGAGGGCGTGGGCCTGGGCCATGACCTCAATGGAATCGGCGA
>JABAOF010008574.1_pt1 | contig 10538 bp, 12 predicted proteins | sample 7062171 | NCBI WGS metagenome assembly JABAOF01 (sample SAMN14538628, study PRJNA623070) | marine sediment metagenome | biome: marine biome [ENVO:00000428]; feature: marine pelagic biome [ENVO:01000023]; material: deep marine sediment [ENVO:00002113] | place: India: Gulf of Khambhat ... | reverse complement strand
AGATCAGGTTTCTTCTTTCCCTTTTCTCAAAGATTTTGTCCTTCCAGAAGTTCAGCTTATTTAACCGTTTCTCCCTACTCAGAGAACATATCTGCCTGAACAATTCTAGTTTTATGAATTCCAAATTTTTTTTGTCCCCCTTTTGCCAGGTGGGGATTTCGTAAAGCTGTCTTCTCAGTTCTTCGATCTCCTCGTCAAGGAGGTCATTAAAGTCTTTTTCAATTTTTTCTCTTCCCTTCAGGTTTCTGTTGATATCTTCGATCTCATTCTTTAAAATTTCCAATTTGTCTTCCAGGAGACCTACTGTTTTTAATGGCTCTGAAATGTTCTTCAAAATGCTTTTGGAGCTTTTGCCCAGTAAATCCCTTCCCGTGCTTTGCGGTGTCTTCTGGGGCTCTTCTTTGGAAAATTCGGGGATTGAATTTTCTTTAATCACCCCATAAGAGAATTCTTTAGACAGTGATTCCCTGAGCTCTTTCAACTCATTGTAGAGGGAATCGACATCGTTCTGCCCCGGATAAAACTCAGTCAGGTAATCCTTTTCTTCTTTTTCAAGATTAGAATTGGTTGACTTCTTTTTCATGAGAACCCCCGAAAATAAAGAATATTGGGGCACCAGCTTATTTAATCAGACTAAGGAACGTTGCCTTTATAACGTATAACCTGGACAAACCAATAGGCAAGGTAAGGGAATTTTCAGCTCGTGGAAAATATATTTTATTCTGAAAAAGACTTGACATCTAATCCAAAAGGAGTTATATTACGCTGCGATTGATTGGAAACAAGAGGAGATTAGGGTGTAAAATGGCTGGAGTTATTGGGTTAACAACAACTGTGTTATTCGCGCTAATTGTAGCTTCTACTTTGTTTTTTTTGAAAGCTTATGCCTCATCTCAAAAGGATATTTTGGAAACAAATGAGAATGATTTGAAAATTGGCATTGCCATTATTCTAATATACATTTATTTTGTATTTCTTGTTCTTCACGGAATTTTAATCTTAATCAATAAAGAATATTCAAGTCACGAGAGGATCATTGTTTCATTTATCGCCTTTTTTCCTTTTATGCTTGGGTTATTTTATTTCATTGCAATCAAAAGATATTTGAGAAGATTGTTCTTTTTAAAAAACCCAGAAACTATTTTAACAAAGGAGGACGTTGATAGAGTAGGAGATACGGTAAAAAAACTATCTAAAGATTTGGGACTAATGAAAAGCCCGAGAATTTTAATCTCCGAATTGGACGACATATCTCCTTTTGCCTTTGGTACAACTTCAAAACGTAGTTATTTAGCTCTTCCCAAGAATTTTGAGGAAATCTTCAATAAAGTGAGTGAAGGTGACAATAAAGTAGCTGAAACTTTGCAAAATTTCATTCTGATTCATGAATTATCACACCTAAAGCACAGAGATCATAAGTTTATAGGATGGGCATTTTACTTTTTAAAATTTTTCAAATATTGGGTGGCAACCGTGATGTTCTTGGCGATTTTATTCTCCTTCATCTTGGGATTATCCTTCGTAAAAAAAATTCTTGGCCCTGTTAACCTGGGAATATTCTTTTACATAGTGTTGTATTTGCTTACGCTGTCTATCTCGCGAAATAGAGAGTATCTTGCTGATGCCAGGGCATCAATTTTCATGTCTGAGAGAGATATTAAATCCATCACTGAGAAAAATGTTTTTTTTAAAGGGAAAAGAACATCTATTTTAGAGCGTCTATTTGACTATTTCGATTGTTTTTCCTGGAAAACAAAGATTTTAGGCGTCTCCTGTGCAATTAAAGGCAAAAATGTGTTTTTTAAGAAGATTCGTTTAAAACTGAAAAAAGGTAGGAGTGAAGAGACCTTAAAGAAATCGGAAAATGGTATCTTTAATTCACATCCCTTAAGCAATGATAGAATATCAAAACTCAAAGAAAAATTTTTTGTCGAAGAATCCACTATTATCATTTCAAGAGAATCCGCAATATGGTTAGGAATGATGTTTGGACTCCTATTTGCAATTTCATTTTTATATCCCAATCGAACTCCAATTCAAATTCCACCATTATTTTCACCCAATTATGTTTTCTTTAAGGCGTTGAAGTCATCGATTGAAACTTTCGGCATTTGGATATTTCTATTCGGGGTGTTTCTTACTCCATTCCTATTTTATGCAAAACTAAAAGATTCGCCTCCTTTAGCTCCCAATTTATTTAGGCATCATCTAAAGATAGTCGAGAGATTCTTGATAATATATGGAACGTTTATTGTTTCAAGTTTATTTATGATCCCTTTTTTCCATGGATATGAAAAATTTCTTAGATTCGACTTTTTAGTCAAATTTCCTATGCCATATGATCCAACAACTATTATTTTGGCGGCATTTTTGACGACAGTACTTATATCCAGTATGCATTTTGCCCAAAAAGAAAATATGAAGATTTCATCCTCACAGCGTTCTGTACTCAAGAATTCATCTACAATCATTATTACAATAATTGCTGCTGTGATATTATTTGGAGCTCTTATAGGCTTTGGAGTTCTCATAGCGTCTTCTAGTAAACCTTTCTTGCAGAAGACCTTTCAACTCTTGCAGAAGGGCTTTCAAATAATGCAAAAACACCTCACAGCTTCAAATCTATTTTGTCTTGGTTATGGACTTATTTTCACAGAATTTATTTACTTCTATTGGACGACAAAATTTCCATGTATAATTGATCGACTTGAAGGATATACAATTTACATCAACCGAAAGAATGTCTTGAAAACAGATTGGAAAGGGCTAGATCGGATGTTTTTGTGGAGAAGAAGGCGCTATTATCTGATTATTGTGGTACCAATAATTTTTATTACATTCCTTTTGGTATCTGCCTCTTATATTTATATATATCCGTTAATTGGAGCATTTATTGGATTAATGGTATATCTGTTTTTAAAGAACAAGGAGATCTTTCGCTTCTCAAATATTTCATTTGATGGTTATCTGAAAACTATTTGCAAGTATTTGTTTCTGTTGAGTACCTTTAATTCTGGAAAAATTCTGAAAAATAGAGATTTCTTTTTTAAAAAACTGGAAAATTTCAAATTGCATGACAATTCATATACGTCCCATTATTTGGCTAAATTTGGAATCGTTAACACAACGTTTAATGCGGTGTGTTCTGTTTCATTTTTTCAAGGCAAAAATTATTTCAAAAAAAGTGCTGAGTGGGTACTAAATTGTGAGAATCAAGAAGGAGGTTTCTCACCAGTTAAAGGATTAGCCCCAAGATTATCAAGTACAGATGAGGCTTTATCGCTTTTAGATCGATATAGTTTGGGCGAAAAATTAAATAAAGAGATTCACTCAAATTGGATAAAATCATTACAAAAAAAAGGAGGATTTTTCAACGATTCAATAAGCAGATTTCCCAGGATAGAACAGACATTTTTTGCCCTGCATTCACTTTACTTTCTCGGTGGAATTGACGAAATAATAATAAGAAAATGCATTGATTGGGTCAATAAGGTTTATAATGATAAAAAGGATTTTAGCTCCTTTTACTATTCATTAAGGTGTCTTGAATTAGTCGGAGAACTCACGCCAGAAATAAAAAAGGGGGTAAAGAAGGATTTTATCATACCAAACAGTCAGGATATGAAAAATTCAAGAATAGAGGAGAATTTAACAGATCTCTATTATTTTTTTAAGGTCGCTGAAACCGTAATGGAAGAGGACAAGGACGAAATTAAGGCCCTCGCAGTAGGATTGGAGGAAAGAGTGTACGAGAGCTTTGTGAACTACTTAGAGAAGAAATAATAAAAAGGGTAGAAAATGAATTTTAAATCCGACACTATCGGTTATATTCATGGATTGAGTAAAAAGTTTACTGAAGAACATCTTAGTGAAGAAGTTATATTTTTTGATGGGATTTGGGAAATATACGAATCTCAATTAAAAAAGTGGATAAAGAAACCTTCAAAGAAATGGAAATTTAAGCCCCCTCAGAGAAAACTCACGAAAATTCTTGCGGCTTCAGGCAGTGGCAAATTTCTGGATTTAGATACATACAAGGTAATTACCATTTTGGTAAATACTCTTGCCCAAGTATCGATAAGTACGCTTTTTTCATTGGATAAAATAAAGGAAACAATGAAATGTTTGGGAGAAGAGTTTGAATTACCAAGTACCTTAAAATACCAGATAGTAGACTTTTTTGCTCCGATACTGCTTAAAGATTTGCAAAAAAGGGAACTCATTCCAGTATCAGAAAATGAGGCCAAAAGGGAATACGTAATTTACTCGCATCTGGGAAGAAAAGAACTTACGGAGGAAGAATATTTACAAAAAAAAGAGAAATTCGAGGGCACTAAAAAGCAGTGTTTTCTTTTCATAAACGAAATTACTGATGAATTCTATGTGTATGGTGAAGACCAAATTGTCTCTGACCATCCAAAAGAACTACTAAAGCTGTTGATAAAAAACGCTGGCTGCACTCTTGACTACCAGACCATATATGAGGGTGTTACAGAGATAAAACTAGATGAAATCCCTGCTGATAAAGAATCAGACTCGACACTGCTTGCTTATAAGTGGTTTTCTCTCCTGAAAGTAAATGTCGATAAAAGATTGACAAGATGTTTAAAAACGGTTCGTGGAAAAGGTTACAAAATTTGTATGGGAAAGAAAAGTCAATTTTATTTTTTCGATTATCTCATCTAATGTAATTGGATCTTTCTCGACGATTGAACCAATCCATCTTCTCCACCCCGAAATTTATATAAGCTTTTAAAAATGTTTCTGCTGCCTCTTTGTACGCTTGAAAGTCCCAATAGTCCTTTTCATCTTTGATTTTAAATCCGAAAAAATCAATCCAGTTATTTGTGCATTCTTCAAAATCGTGACAAAAGTTTTCTGTTTTTAAATCCAGAAAAGCCGAATTGAAGAAATAATTTTTAATTCCTTCTGATATATCTTTGTCAATTTCCTTGCTAAATGCAGGAAGTATTTTGTCCCTGGTTCTTTTGTCGAAAAAAGAAACAACTCTTTCAACATGCTTTGCTCCTTTTATTCTTGCGGGATTGTAGAATTTCACACATGGTTCTATATTGTATGGACAGAATCCGAGCCTCACAAGAGCCATTAAATCTTTAAAGTATTTTGCCTGAACCCTCTCTGTAGGAATGTCTTTCTCAGGTGACAGATGCCTTTCATATTTACGTTGAAAGATTCTTCTGAGTTTGTCATCGTCCGGAAGCATATCTTCTTTTGCCTTTTCCCAGTCCATTTGCTGTAGGGATGAAAAGTCGGGGAAATATCCATCTGTCAATATCCCCTTTATTTCGTTCTCATTATCTATGAATTCTATTAGAGCCATAACTATTATACAGTAGTGAAGGTTTATATATCTATGCTTTCCAAAATTCAGAATTCCTTCAGAAACGCTAGAATACGAACATTTTAACTTGCGACCAAGAGTTCTATAATATGGTTGAAATACAAAAAAATGGAGGTAAACATGAGATCAAATTTCAAGAAGCAAAGTCTAAAGGCAGACAAGATGCATCCTGAACGGCAGTATTGGCACTGCAAAATGATAAAGAGGGAAGGAAACCGTAAAATAGCCCAGATAAAAAATCAAGATTCTCTGGAGGAAAAATGTTTAAAACAGATATGATTAAGCCAGAAAAATCTGTTGTAATGGCATCGTGCGGGTATTGTTCGAGGAGATATCCTTTTACTCCTGAGTTCTTTTCCTGCTGCAATGAATGTTTTAAAATATATTGTTCATCCAAATGTGTCTACCTTTGCGAAAGTTGTAACAAAAACCTGTGTGTGATCTGTGACGAAGATATTCAGAGGAAACATAAGACAATAGGCCACAAATGCCAAAAGTGTGCCCAATTAAAGACACTTTAAATTTCAAGGAGAATTATCATGGGATATAATCGTATAAGACAAGGTAAAAGGTTAGGAATGTTTTTACGTAATAAGTGGCGTCAGATCTGTGATCTGAAGAAGAAAAAAAAAGAATTGGAGAATAAGGCAAAAATTAGAAAGGAAATGTTCATTGGAAATTTATGTCGGGCAAAGGAGACAGAGATTATTGAGCGACAGAATAAAGCAGGCGGCAAAAGAGATGCCTCACTCGTAGAGCTAANNGGTCGGCACTATCTATTCTGGGCGATTGTATTGACTATAGCAAGCATCGTTGCCATATATTACAGTTTAGCCCCCTTTGAATTCGGCCCAATAGTCTTCTTCATGGTTCTCGGCTTTGCTGGCGTTATAATTTGTGGATTCCACACCGTTCTTAAGAGCTATTACGAGTCAAAGTGGATTATCTTTGCCATATTATCACTGGTTGTCGCTATGGCGATTTTCGGGCATGTTCACTTGTCGTTGATCCGCGGTGAGATTTTTAAAACGATTTACCAAAACAGCAACGTCTTTTATGCCAAAGGAGTTCAACTTCTTCGACTGGCCTTGCCCTTTCTTAGCCTTGCTATCGAAATCGGGGCTGGTGTAATGCTGTTTCTTGCGCTTGAAAATCTATGGAGCCCGGACGTTTGCGATCACAAACATATCGATAAGTACCAAAAAAGGATGATTAAGGCCGATTCCAGGATAGAGTATTTGAAAAATCAACCGGAAATAGAAGCCCTTGAATTTACTGAAGGGGCATTGGAGGGAGAGGAAATGCTACCACAAAAGTTGAAAGGAGAACAGAATAAAGTGAATAACCGTGCATTGTTGACACCCATCTTAATTGTGATTATTATCCTCCTTGTCCTTTTTGTCGGTAAAGCATTCGGAAGGGAAACCGAAAATTTATCAATTGTGGTGCTTGATTTATCAAAATCATCCAGTGCCAGTGATTACCAGGGAAAAACAGAATTCCAGAAAAACCTAGAAGGTGTGGAAAAGGTTATCAAAATAATCGAGCCTGATACTCGATTGGTGGTTATAGGAATTACATCAGAGAGTTTTTCTAACCCTCTTATTATATTGGATGTAACAATTCCACGAAAACCGGGCTTTTTTAAAGAAAAAATTAAGGCAGCAAGAGAAGAGCTTCTAAAGGAATGGCAAGATAAGATTAAGAATATCAAAGCCAAATACAAGCAATCGGATATTTTCGGTGCGATTATGTTAGCTGCCAACCTGATGGAGAATGGAAACTGCCAATTCTTTCTGTATACAGACCTCCGGCATTATGCACTGGGATTTGACTTAGGAAGCCCTTCAAAAATAGATTCCGCTAGTATTCTCATTGAGATTGAAAAGCAAGGTTTAATACCCTCTCTACATGACGTTGAAGTCTATTGTTTAGGCGTACACAGCAGGAACAAATCACTGATCTATTGGAACAGCTTAAAGAAATTCTGGCAAGGTTATTTTGAAAAAGCCGGGGCTGTTTTAAAGAAATATTCGATTCTAAGGGAATTATAGGGAGGTATTAAAATGAGCAGAACTTTGAGCTACCGTATTATATCCAGGCAAAGGACTATAAAAAATAAAGCAACAAAGATCGGTGAGATTGTCAAAAGAAGATTAAAAGCTGAGAAAACCAGGGTTCGAGCTGAGGCACTTGAAGGGATTGAATTTGGCATGCTAACTGAGGACGTTGATTCCACTATTCCTATTTCCAGTTTTCTTCCGAAGCCTGTTGCCGATGAAAGACTCACAGCAGCACAAATGGAATCGCTGTCTCTCCTACAGCAAAATGCCCAGGCAAACAGTTTTGATATTGAAGTAGTGTCAACGGCTGGAACCCCTCCAATTATTTGCATCAAGCTTAAGAGAAGTGAGAATAATACAGCGTTTGAACAAAGAAAAGCCTTACCGGCTCCTTCTACTGAGTTCTTGGATCTTACCGGTTTGTTTGACAGCACACCGAATTTTGAAAAAATTCCCTTAAAAACGGAGGCCCATCATGAATGAAAGAGTGTATAATATCAGTATAAGTTCGGATGGGAATATGACAGTGACCGATCCTGATTTTGATTTTCTTTCCCAGCTTCCCAAAGATTTTAAAATACTTTCTCAACCACCTCACAATAGTTTTATTCCTTCATTCCAAATAATCAGGAAAATTGGTGTTCCGGGGATAACAGGGGAAAATTTATCCAGGATTTACACGCCAAGGTTATGGGAAATTCATGACAGGCTTTTGAGTGAGGGCATCTCCTCATCCATTGCTTCGGAGGAACTCACTCTACTGGATTTGAAAATAGAACTGGCAAAAAGGGAAATTGAAAATTGCAGGCTTTGCGGCTGGATGTGCAGTGTTAATCGATTTATTCAAAAAGGGCCATATTGCGGATTGAAAGCAGAAGCTTTTTACAATTCCATCATTGCTCATATCGCGGAAGAATCGGTTATCACACCGTGTATAATGATAAAACTGTCTGGTTGTTCTATAAGATGCAAAATATGTAACGCTGCTGAATGTTTAAACCCCGAACAAGGGCAAATGCTGGATTACAGCGTATGGAATGAAGTTAGAAAAGTCAACGGTTATGAAAAAGGAATTGCCTTACAGTTTTTTGGTGGAAATCCCGACGAGTCTGTATTTTCAATTTTGGGAATTCTAAAGAGCCTACCGGGTGATTTTGGGAAACCCATCGTGTGGAACAATAACGGCTACGCTAATCCTGTGCTTTATAGATTACTGCATGGGATTGTGGATGTCTGGCTCACAGATTTTAAGTATGGGAACAATCTATGCGGCCAAACAATTTCCGGCGTTTTAGATTATCCTGAAATCGCCTCCCAGGGAATTGAACAAATCATCAAACAGGATGGCAGGATCATCATAAGAATTCTTGTTCTGCCGGGGCACGTGGATTGCTGTTACAAGAATATCCTTGAATGGCTCAGTAATTACAAGGACAAAATTTTTGTTTCTCTCATCGATAATTACATTCCCACAGGTGAGGCTCTGCGGGATACCCATCTCAATCAGATGGTTCCTGATGAAGAAATTGCCAGGATAAGAGACTTAATCGCTTATTATGGTTTAAGGGATATTTGGGATAATGAAAAAGACTTCTGGAGATAAGACTTATGAAAAAACAACTCATCTACAGAAGCAGAAAAAACAAAAAAAATAAAGCATCGGAGATTTATCATGGAAGAATTCATGTTTTGGCTCGTTCAGGTCTTTAGGTTTTTAAAGGTAATTTTGCCGTTCGTGATCGCACTGATCTTCGCGATTGTTGTACTCAACTACGTTGGCGTAAGCATCACGGGACTAATGCTACCAATGGTATTGATCGTTGTGATTTTTATCGGCTTTGAGTTGAAGAATCTTTTCAAAAATTAATGGTACAGTGTACATTGCGAAGGAGGTTATTCCAATGGTAGAAAGACTCTGTAAAGATTGTATGCAAAAAGAGTACGAAACCCAAAAGGATGAGGACTCAGATTTCCCCATCTTCACTGTTATTGGTGGAGTTATCGGTATGGCTGTTTCCTTCCTGACAGGAACATTTGTACTGATCCCGGTAGCATTATTGGCTGGAGTTGGAACCGATGTGATCTGTGGAAGGTGTGGTAGCAACAAAGATGTTTATCAACTAATGAATTCCGAAGAAGATGAATATGGCAGGCTATATACTAAGATGGACGCTGAGGGAGGGGGCGATGATGATTTTTGGGACATGAAATCAGAAACACCCCCGAAACTTAGATATAGGTACAATCAGGCAGAAAAGAAATTGATATCCATTAAGGATAATGATGCTTTAGGAAAACCGATTTCCAGTCAGTCTGACTTCGATTGGTCTATCATACCTGAATCCGTAGGTTACAATACCCCGGAAGTAGCTGGTAACAGTAGTCATAACTCAGGAGATAGCGGTAGTAATACCGGGAACAGCCAAACTGGTCTTAATCCTGATATGGGAGGTTTGGCCGGTTCGGGGGCTGGATCGGCCGATATGTCTTTTTCTTTAGGAGGTGGAGAATGATTAATATAATCAAGAGATTAATCAAACAGAACCAAAAAAAAGAGTGCATCTACGAAGAAGTTGAGCAGTTAATCGACCATGAAGACGGAAATATAACTGAGATCAGGACACAGAGCTACCAAGGAAATCCCCTGGACAAAGAGATATTCACTCAGTTTCTTAATTTGGAGCAAGAGAAGAATCGCCTGTTACAATCCAACGCTTTTGGAAAATCAGAAGGGATGATGTCATTCTTAAAACAGTACATGGGAGTAAAGTCGATAAAACGGCTTAAGGAACTTCAAAAGAAATTGCTAGGTGAATGAACAGTGGAAAAGAGAATTGAGCAGCTTCTTTTGCATCAAAATGGGTTTGTAAAAATAGCAGATGTCTGTTATGAATTTCAATTGGAGTTGTGGTGGCATCCCCAGGATAAAATTGAGATTTCGATTATCAATATAGGCTCCTATTTCATCGTCAAAGGAAGCAAATCCTATGTCATGAGGTCAATCACCCAGGAAGGAGAACTGTATCTTAGAGACCTTAATGCGTTTCATGAGTATTTAGAAGCCCATTTCCCGGAAATTCACGTCTCTTTCTCCTATTTCAGAGATTTTGACA
>JABAOF010051019.1_pt1 | contig 10543 bp, 3 predicted proteins | sample 7062171 | NCBI WGS metagenome assembly JABAOF01 (sample SAMN14538628, study PRJNA623070) | marine sediment metagenome | biome: marine biome [ENVO:00000428]; feature: marine pelagic biome [ENVO:01000023]; material: deep marine sediment [ENVO:00002113] | place: India: Gulf of Khambhat ... | reverse complement strand
GAAACCTTGGTCCGCACGTACTGACTGACGGTGTCCATGCGGTACTCCGTGTACGTTCCGAGCGGGCGATGCTCTTCCCAGTGGCCAAAGGTGTAGTCGCGCTCGTCGGGAGTGGCCTGACTGAGGGCGAAGGGCAGCAGCCCATAGTAGAAGAAGAACCGGCGTTGCCCCGTGGGAAACCACGTCATGTCATCGGTCGCGATGCGGCTTTGGTACGTCCAATGATCTACGAAGTGCTTCAGCCGCGTCCGGAGCTTCATCGGAACCGCGTAGCCTTGCCACAGGGCTGCCTCCGCCAGTTCGGGGCTGCCCCCTGTGAGCGCGGAGTCGCCCACGGCGTCGATGCTCAATTGCACTTTCGCGCGATCGATGATTCCCCCGACGAAGTGGTCGGTGACGATTTGGCTCCAAATGATGATGACGCTGTACGGATGATGTGAGGAGGCGTCGCCTATCCCATAGACGTACATCTGGTCACTTCTGCGTCCTAGCTCCATGAGGTTGTAGATGCGTTGGATTTCGTTGGAGTAGTCGCCGAATCCTTTGTTGTGGAGATACGCCAGGAACATGAGCAGGTAGCTCCACGTGTTGAGGGTGGTTCCGGTGCGGTTTTCGCCGGTTGTCCAGATGTAGTCCCATCCCAAGTAGTCGGTGGTGTTCCAACTCGCCTTGGAGAAGATGTAGTCGAGTTGCGATTGCCAATCGTAGTCTTGACCGAAGTACTCGTTCAAGCGAACTTTCGCCCACAGCAGTTTGACGTCGGCGTACATCCAGCCGCACGTGGCTCCGGTCACGTAGAGGCTGCCATGCACGGGATCGCGGTAGCGGTCCAGGTTGTCGACGAAGTACTTGGCCTCGTGTAGATACTTCGCGTCGCCCGTGCAGGTGTAGGCCCAGGTGAGGTACCAGGCGAAGCCGGCCAGGTGTTTGCGTTCGTTATCCACCCCGCTGGGCACGTAGTACGGGTGGTCCAGCAGGAACGTCGTCGTGTTCAGCTTCGCGTGCACATACTCGTACATGTCCTGAAACTTCTGCATAAAGATCGAGTTGCCTGGTTTTGGGGGCGGTGTTGGTGGTGGATTCAGCTTTGAACTGATGAGAAAGCCGGAGATCACCACTACGGCGATCAGAAGGGCAACTTTGACAGTCTGGCCTATGCGTTTCTGCCTCTTCTTTTCATCACGGATCTTATGTTTCATTTCACCAAGATTCTGTTCATTCTTCATCTCGGGCATTTCTCAATCTCGTAGCAAAGGAGAGGCGACTGAAGTGAGTAACTGTCCGTGATATCGTAGCTGACAGCAACATCGGGTCACCGCGATTACCGTGATTACTAGCAACATCGTTTGGGACAAACTTTCCTTCTCTAACTATATATGTGAATTCCAACTATATGCATATTCTCTAATAACTTATCGGCAACCTTGTGAATTAAAATGCAACTATTTTTTTCATAGACCATTCTATGAGACGCTATGGGAAAGCGATCTTATGCATCTCCCGTTCGCGCGCGCAATGTGCCTATTCGGCGGAAACATGGAACGAGGCTTGTTGCGGTGCGCGCCTTTTTTTCCACCAGAGGTACAAGAGGAGAGGTACTGCCGCCAGGAGAAATGGAAAGCCTGACGGAAACTCGGGAACGCCTGGCGGTGGGGGTGAGGGGTCAGTCAGGTTCCCTATAGTCAAGAATCCGGTGTCTGGAGCTCGATCCGTGTGAGTCATATTGTTGGTCACCGCCCGAACCGACACGCTGGTTCCCGCTCTTCTCTCCAACAACGAAAGAGGCAACGCTACGTCAATTCCGGTGATCGTAGGTGGCGCGTCGGAATCAAACCAGGCATAGGTGAACTCGTACGTGATTCCTGCAGAATCCAATGGGACCCAACCAAAATCGTAGCGGGAGAACTCGAGCAGACTGTACGCGGGATTGAACGAGATCAGGTAATCTGAGCCGTCCGGCGGCTCCCCTGTGGACGGATCGTGATCTGATTCGATCAGAAAGCTGAGCCAATAATCAAAAGAGCTAATGTCCACGTTCGGAAAAGTGTCCACCGTCAGGTGCAACATCCACGTCGTCGTGTAGTTTGCCCAGCCCTCGGCCCATCCAATGTCCATCGATTCGCTGAAACCTTCGTTGACCGCATCATACGCGCACTCACCTTGCCCCTCATCTCGGGCCACAAATCGGTACATCGCCGCGCGCACATAACCTTGTTGCGCATCCGTCAGATTGCTCCCTTTTCGGTTGCACGACTTGCCACCGCGAATGTCCGCGTACATGATGTTATAGGGGTTACTGCTGTGCCCCAGGTGCGATACGTGTCCCAGTTCGTGGGCGAGCGCGGTCGGCTTCATCTGAATATTGTTGGGTCCACCGCCTTTCGTGAGTTGAACGACATTGTCCCACGTGCTGGAAGAATGTGGGCTGCCCCCCTTGAAATTCTGCGTTTTCACGCCCCACACATTTACTCCCAGCGGCGAGTTCTTAGAGTGATCGTACCCCGGTTTGTCATGCGTCTGGTTCGCAATCTGCACAAAGATCAGGCTGCACCCAAAGATCTCATTCGCAAGCGCCAACCACGCCATCATCTCTTCCTCCGTGATGTTGGAATCGGGCGTGATGTGCTTGATGACTTGGATCACTTTCTTCGGCTGTTCGCTTCCCACTGGAACTTGGTAAGCCATCACCAACGCAGCGGAGACGAGAACGATGGCCAACATCCCAACGATGGCTCGACGCGCCAATTCCCCTTCCTCTCTCACCGAGCGATGCCCAACTGAGTATTTATCATTTGCCACACCCTCTTCCAGAACTTAATACCTGCGCCCGCCTCTAACTGCCCGCCAAGCGTAGTGTCGCATTCTGGGTGACTCACCTGCCAATATTCCGGCGTAATGCCGATGAGCCACCCAAAGAAACCCGGTCATCGGGTAGTACTCAAACCTCTGCCCCCTCACGAGAAGAAATGTCTGTAGACTCCGATAATCAGTCATGGCATCCTCTGCTGATTCTTGAGTGCTCAAAAAGAAGACAGGAAAGACCTGCTACTTGATAGTGAGCACTCCAGTACGCCCTTAGGTGTATGCGTGGACGCGCATTAGAGCTCCCACATCTTGGATGGGACCGGCATCTGCGACGTAGTTTTCCAGCACATCGATTATTCCGTTGTTGTCGCCATCTATGGGCGGATCGGCAAGGCCGTCTCCGTCGAAGTCGAACCGGATGGCTTGCGTATAGTGGCCTTCATAGCTGTTCCAGTATCTGTAGAAGGTTTCCCAACAGGATTCACGCCGCTTGTAGAAGTGTTCGGTGGAGTTCGCCCCGTCCCACTGCGTGTAGGCGTAGTCCAGTCGCGTTGACAATTCGGAGTACGCCCATTCCGCATTCATTATGGTGTGCGGCGGGTCGGGGAGGGGGTCTCCATCCTTGTCTTGGTACTCGTCGTATACAAAGCTGGTGTAGTGCAGGATTTCATGCGTCAACGTGGTGAAGTAGGGTCTATAGAACTCTGAGAAGGTTTCATTCGGGTAGTGCCCGAGAAAGGTCTCCGGCATCAAGATCCCCCGGTATTTGCCCCCTTGAATTTTTGGTTTGATGCTGATGCCTCCTACGTATGCTTGGGGCCAGTAAGGATCGGTACTCATCCCCGTGCTGGCATCGCCTTGTCCCACTCGGAGGTCGGCCTCGTTCCAGTGACCGCTGTTGTCGTAGAAACTGACCGCACCTATCAGCATGTAGCCGTCGGTGGCGTCGAGCAGGTAGTTGGAAGCCATTCTCATGGCAGCTATGTATCTGTTCAAATAGATGCTGTCCACGTCCCAATTGAAAGAGACCACCAGGTGGAGCGCAAACTTTTCGTTGAACTTTACTGGATCTAGGAAGCCCTGTCCCCCGCCGTCCACTTCGTGGCCATCCGGCATCAAGTCGTTATCGGAGTCGCGATCAAAGAGGCCTGTCCACTCATCGCCGTCCTGCAGATCATCGGCATCCGTGTCTGGATCGCTCGGATCGCTAATCGTGGGTCCCAATTCGATGCGAAACTCGGAGAACGTCAGGATGCCCGTGGACTGTGCGGCAAAGCAGATTGGCACCTCAACATTGCCGTACATGTCGGGTGACACACCTGGTTGTTGTTGACCAGGTCGCCCAAAGAGATATTCATTCAGTGGTCCAGAGAAATCAAACGATCGGGTGCCACTGAACCTGCCATTGTAGTTCCAGGCCGTGAAGCCGCTGACGGCTACGCAGGGATCGAGGGGCGCCACCGCATACAGTCTGAACATCAGATCAACCCCCGCCCCGTACCCCACCATGAACCATGAAGCTCCATGTGCGTTGCTTCTGGCTACATGAAAGGAAGCCCCCAAGTATTGGTCAGACGAGGTACCCAAACTGTAGGTGGCATTGACACTAGTGGGGCTCTTGAGCACAATCCAGTAGCTGCTATTGGCGCTTAATGTGGGTTGATTTGGGAAGGACACGTCTACCCAGACCATAGGCCCGGTGGGAACTGAGGACGTAGGCACCGTGACTGTCCCCCCTGAAATCGGCGATCCGCTGGGTTTGTTCGTGCCTTCGGTCTGAATCTCCACCTCCAAATCGCCAAAAGCTCCGTTCGTCCCCCAATACCCCTTATGCAGGTAAAGCTCCAAATGGCTCAGTTTCACATCTTCTACCGGTGAAAGCACCCTCTGAGCGATCCACTGCGTCCCATTTGTCAGATATACGGACTCGCCAGCATTTACACTGCCGGTCGAGACAGACTGATTAGCAAACAAAGTCATGCCGCTGATTTCCATCGTGGCGTTGGACACGTATCCCGTCAGGAGTTGACTGAAGACGGGGATCTTGACGTACACCGTCTGCCCCCCCGGCAAGCCAAGAGGAGCAGGCCAAACACCGACTACTCCATCAGGATCATCCGTGGTGGTGACCACAGCATCTCGAAATCGTACGAGGGCCACTTTATCGACCAGGATTCCACCCCATTGGGTATTGCTAACCTGGGCATGCAACGTAACGGGGCCAGTCGCTTGGAAACTGGTGGTTGAATACCACTTGTACTCGTGGAAATTGACAACCTGAGAAGTCAAGTCAGGCAGGCTGCTGCCGGTTCCGGTGACACGCAGCCTGAGAGTGTAGTGACCCACCAGGTTTATCCTGGCCTTAACGTAATACTTGTACCACCCACCTGACCCAGTAAAGGTAATGCTTGTGACCTCTCCACTTGAGCGCCGCAACACGGCAGAGTATCCATCGCCATCTGGATCATTCGCCAGCGCATCCACAAAGGCTTCCGTATTCGTAGCATTGTAGTCTTCCGCCTCGAACCAGTAGGCAAGACTATTCCCCCAAGAATCCTCGTACGTTTCTTGCTCATTGTTCAATCCATCCGCATCTTCGTCATCAGTCGGAACAACTATGTCTCCACTCAGCGAATCCTTCAAGCTCCAAACACAGTCGTGAACCGTGTCCACTCCCGTATGCGCCTCAATCTCCCATTCCCCAAAGTCAGCGTTCCAAACGTACATGACAAGATCATCCTCGGCCACCCCGCTGGGTAGACTTTCGTAGCCTATCTTGATAGCTATCCTGTCGATCATCTCTCTCTCGGTGCTCTCTATGTCAACATAAGATCCCGCAAAACCCGGTAGAGGATCCACGTTCTGATATGGGCCTGTTCCGGGATTCACAACCGTGATGCTCGGCTCGGGATTGGTTGAACCAGGCAGGTAATCTATAGCCACGCTGACCTCCAAGGTCTCATCAATCGTAACAGTGTCAACTTGGATGGTTTCTATCCCGAAGGTGGTGTAACTGAATGGGTCCGGGTCCCCATTGTCTGGTATTAGGTCGCCGTCGATGTCCGCCGAAGTGGTGAGCACAACCACCCCATCCTTCTCGAGTATCAGTTCCCCATCTTCCGCATGCAATTCCAATGCGCGCACGCATCCAGCTACATCAGGTGCGTCTCCAAAACGCCTAGTCGCAAGCCAGACTTGCCCTTCAAGATCACTTCCCCTGTAGTAAATGGCCGCTCCTGCCGGTCGCTGTTCAACCCAAGTGACATAGAGAATTCCACTGCTCGCGTCAAACGCTATCTGCGGCCAAACGGAATCTGTGAGGCTTTCAGTTAGCCTTACAGAGGGATTTCGGTCATTTCCGAGCCCCATATTGCCCGTATAGTTGTTTCTATAGAATATCTCCCATTGATCATCCAACGGCTCCTGCCAAACCTGGTGAACAAACCCGTTCGGGTCCAAAACTGCATCCAGGCGACGCCCTACTCCTCTAGAGGCTTCCACCGTCAGCAAGCTAGATGACGTTGAGACTAGAACTAGAAGCAAGAAGAAACCTATCTTTCTCATTTGTGTTCTCCCTTCTCAGAAACCTCGAATAGATTTCAACAATAAGCTATGCGCACGCATACTTTAGTCTTGTTCTGCCTCAAATTGCGGTTTCTTCTAGGCTGGCCAACTGACGAATGCCTTGAAAGAGTCAGGATGCGCGCACAAGACTACAAAGACTAACCAAAAATCTTTCCATCTGCAACAAGAAACCCCAAACATAAGAACTCTAGACCAACGCCTTCAACGCTTTCACGGTTTTCCTTGCAGCATGCCCATCCCCAAAAGGATTTGGCAAGTCCTTCAACTTGGTCTCCAAGCCCGCGACGGCCAGCCATCGCCGTACTTCCCGCACAATTCGCTGTCTGCTATTTCCGACAAGTATATTGGCTCCCAGCTCGACCGTCTCTATCCACTCCGTGCGTGCTCTCAGAGTCACGCAGAAGGTGTGAAGCCAGAACGCCTCCTTCTGCAGGCCACCCGAATCAGTAAAGACCATCCTACAATCTTTCACCAACCGAAGCATCTCATGATAGCCAACGGGATCAACCAGCCTCACATTCGTAGACGCTTCTACACTCTTCAATAGACCGGTAACCTTCAATCGCTCCATCGTCCTCGGATGCGCAGGAAAGACTATCGACAACTCCTCCAACTGGATCATGGCGCCTACTATACTCGACAACGTATCTGGACTATCCACATTCTCCGGCCTATGAACTGTAAGCACCGCGTATCCATCGGTCTCCAAACCGAGCCTCTCCAGAACAGAAGCCTTCATGCATGCATCCAGATGCCGCAACAAGGCATCATACATCGTGTCCCCGGTCAAACGGATCTGCTCTTTGGACACGCCCTCCTTCAGTAGGTTCTTCCGACAGTTCTCAGTTGCACAAAACAACATTCTCGAGCAATGGTCCGTCAACCGACGATTCACCTCCTCCGGCATCCGCAGATCATAACTTCGCGCTCCCGCCTCTACGTGCGCAACCGGGACGTGAAGCTTCGCTGCTGCAAGGGCACCAGCTAGGGTGGAGTTCGTGTCGCCCGGAACCAACACGAGATCAGGCGTCAACTCCTTGATCGTCTTCTCCAACCCCGCTAGCATCTGTCCCGTTTGCCAGCCGTGAGATCCTGATCCAACGCCTAAATTGACTGTGGGGTTCGGCAATTCTAATTCGCCGAAGAAGACCTTTGACATCTCGAAGTCGTAATGCTGTCCCGTGTGAACGATCTGAAGCTCTATCGCACCGTCCTTTAGCGCCTCGTGAACTATCGGCGCCGACTTGATGATCTGCGGTCGAGCTCCTAAAACGAGCATTAACTTCATAGGCATCTCCGTGCGTGAGAGTTTAACTGGCTTCTAGAACTTCTCTCCAGAAGTATTAAAAATAGATTGCTTCTATAAGAAGCGTCTAGAGTGGCTAGTTAAGATTCTGCCTCTCGCAGCGCCGAGAGAGGGGCGCTGAAAGAACAAAATACCCAAAATTTAGGAGAAAGGAGAAAGTACTATGAAAAAAATCGGAATAGCACTGACACTGAGCCTGATCGCGACTATGCTCTTGATTCCCAATACTCTCACGATATCGTCTGCATACGATGTTAAAAAGGTGAAGGTGATTCCAGCGCCGGTGCAGTTCTGGCGTGAATTCATCGGCGGCGTGACAGATATCATCGTCTCTGACCCACCAGATTGGCCCGAAGGCGTAGCTCTCGTTCGTGACTACGTGGTGCTCCATGAAGGTGAAGACCCCATCCCGTTGGAGGCGCTCACCTGGCCAGGGACGGAAGAACTGCCGTGGGAACGCATCGACATCGAACCCTACATCCTGGAACCCGGCGAGACCGCCGAATATGATATCCCGACGGTCGAAACCGATGCTGCCGTGCTGGTGCGCTACACGGTTGCGTGGGCGTCGACCCCCGACGTCATCGAGGCCCACTTCGTCAACGAGGCGATCCTGGAAAGCTCGAGCCCGCAAGTGATCGTCGGCCAGCTAACCAACTTCGACGTACACAACGACTACCACGAAGCCGTTGACAATTTTGAACTCGAACTCTACGGGATCCAACCATCCGACGTTGAGGCGTGGTTCCCTGGTTGGGGCGCGCCGCCGCAGATCAATGCAATACCGGGCGGCACCGAGATTATCTGGCTGGATCCGACGCAGCCGATTCCACCCTGCCACTGGGAACACTTTGGCCTACACTTGAAGCCAGGAGTGATCGCCACCGGCGTCAAAGCCTACTGGACCCAACTTCAGAGGACACTGGACAAGAGAGTCTACGTTGACCTGCTGAAAAACGGCGATTTCAGTAGCGGACTCGACTGTTGGAACATACGCGTTGAAAAAGGTCACGAAGTTAGAATGTACGATGGACCCACGTGGCTGGCCACCCGACCTCTCGGCTCCGGTTGGACCGATGTTAACGTGATCCACGAACCAGGCAGGACAAGCGTGCTCGACATCGTGCAGACCGTAAGCGACGGTGACGGAGACTGGACCGGCGCAATCCAAAAGGTGAACCGAGACGTATCGGGATTCAGTGAACTCTACTTCGAAGCGGACGGAAAAGCCATCTTCCAGTCGCTTGCAGGCGACGGTTGGGTGGGCGGCGAATATCCGGTCCACTTCATCATAACATACCAAGACATCAACGGAGTTGATCACGATGCCTTCCTTGGCTGGCCGCCCAACCCCGCTTGGCAACAAGGGTTCTACTACTTGGCAGGAAACCTGCCAAATGAGCCCTACTCGAACCAAGTGGCCCAGAATACATGGTTCCATTACAAGTCGCCCAACCTCATGACTCTGAGTCCAGCTCCCAAAATAGTCAAGACAGTCCGCCTCTACAGTAGTGGCTGGGCCTATCACGGACGAATGGACAATGCGCAGTTGTATGGAACTCTACCAAGCGCTGAGCTGGGAGACATCATCCACGTAGAGCTGGAAGTCACTGTTCCCTCCGGCGAGACCGCGACAGTCGTGGACACGCTCCCAAGCGAGTTGAGCTACATCGCTGGAACATTCACCGTGAACGGCGTGTCAGCAACCCCGACAATCACGAAGACCAGTCCTCCACCACCAATAATCACTGAGCTCTCTTACACCGTCACAACCCCAGGAATCCACCTGATAGCGTTCGACTGCAAAGTGGACAATGCGTACTGGGAAGACCGTGAAGTGTGCAATGTGGCCACCGCAACGTGGTATGACGCGGCAGGCGTTGCCATCGAAACAAAGGAAGACATCGAATGCTTCACTATCCACGCATTCTGGCAACTCCACAAAAACGTTGGCATACCCAAGGCAGACGTGATCTTCGCCATAGATTTGACCGGAAGCATGTGGGATGAGATAGCCACGGTGAAGGCCCAGGCGACAAACATTATGAACAGCTTGGCTGCACAAATTGCAGACGTGCAGTTCGGCTTGATCTCTTACATGGACTACAACGGAACTTACAGCACAACTGCGCCAGGATCGGTTCCTCTGACGTACACTGCTCTGTACGGCAGTACAGCTTCAGGTGACTATCCCTACAACCTTGACCAAGACATAACGAACAACATCCCCTTAATGACCGCGAAGATAAACGGTCTAACGATCGGCTGGGGCGCCGACGGCCCACAAGACTACACCAGAATTATCCACGAAAGCTGGAACGATCCCAACCTGCACTGGAGAACGGGCGCGAAACGAATACTGATCCTATTCGGCGACAACGTGCCACACGACACCAACTTCGACTACGACAACGACGGTACTCTCGAGAACACTGGGGGCGACCCGGGACGCGACACAATCCTCGGAACAACCGACGACCTTGACTTCGAGACAGAGGTCGCGAATGCGGCAACAAACGGCGTGCACATCATGGCTGTCTACAGCGGAAGCTTAGGTGCACGATTCCCGTGGACGTACATGGCAGACGAAACTGGTGGAGAATACTTCGAGCTCACTGAGGCTGAGCAGATCCCTGACGCCATTAAAGAACTGATCAAGAGACAGGCCGAAGAAACCCTAACCATCAAGGAACAGACAGAAGTCCAATGGGCAGTAGTAATGGACGTTGTCAACCCGTTCAGCTACACCATGAAGAACGTATCGATCAAAGACAACTTCGGTGCTGAACTGAAGGTCGACGAGGTCATAACTCCGCCCGACACAAACCATGATGGCATCGTAAACAT
>JABAOF010006748.1_pt1 | contig 10543 bp, 9 predicted proteins | sample 7062171 | NCBI WGS metagenome assembly JABAOF01 (sample SAMN14538628, study PRJNA623070) | marine sediment metagenome | biome: marine biome [ENVO:00000428]; feature: marine pelagic biome [ENVO:01000023]; material: deep marine sediment [ENVO:00002113] | place: India: Gulf of Khambhat ... | reverse complement strand
AGCGCCCTGATTTTACCCTACACCCTCTCGGAACTTGTGGTAGGTATCCTGTGGCTCCGTATTCTCGATTCAGAATTTGGAGTAGCAAATGCCATCGTGTACTTTGCCGGCGGCGAACCCCAAGCCTGGTTGTATGACTGGGCAATGCCCGCCGCTGTCCTAGCCAACGTGTGGTGGGGGAGTGTGTTCAGTCTGTTGCTCTTTGAGGCAGCGTTGAAGAGCATCCCGGACGAGTTGTATGAGTCAGCCACGGTGGACGGCGCCAGTTCCTGGTATCAGTTCAGGCATATCACGCTTCCGGCGCTGAAGTACGTGACCTTTCTCGACCTCGTCTACATCACCCTGTTCACGATCAATACATTCGGCATTCTGTTTGTGCTTACGTTTGGAGGGCCTGGTCATCAGACTGAAGTACTGGGACTGTTCATGTGGAAGCAAGCCTTTAGAGACTATAAGCTCGGGTACGGAGCAGCCATATCGGTGGTACTCTTCAGCATAAATATTGTTCTCACTGCCATCTACTTGAAACTGTTCGGACGCCAAGTACTGGTCGAGGAGCGGTACTGAGATGGAGCGAAAAGGCAGTATTGGCAGTCGAATAGTCCTCTTGATTCTGATCGCCTTTGCGTGTGCTCCTTTGCTGTGGTTGGTACTGGTATCAGTTCGGCCGGTAGGATGGTTATACAAGTTTCCGCCTCCCTTCTGGGTCCAACCCACAGCAACGCACTACCTTTTTGCCATAAAGGAATTAGAAATCCTACAGGCTGTCGGCAATAGCCTCGTGATAGCGGGCGTTTGTCTCATGGTAAATTTTGGGGCAGGCATTCCCGCTGCATATGTTCTGGCTAAGGGTCGGCTGCCCCACACCGCCTTGATCATGTTGAGCATTCTTGCTACGCAGATGATCCCCGGGATGGCAGCCCTGGTACCATTATTTCAGATTACCAAGTATCTTGGGCTCATCGACACAAGGATCGGCGTTGCTCTCATTCTGGCTGCGAGGACCACTCCACTAACCATTTGGATACTGAAAGGTTTCTTTGGAAGAATTCCACAGGATCTCATTGAAGCTTCACAGGTCGATGGTCTCAAGGGTATTGAGATCATTTACAAGGTTGTGTTACCGCTTGCTTGGCCGGGCATCATTGCAGCCGGTCTATTTGTGCTTATGATGGCATGGATAGATTTTCTTGTACCCTTGACGTTGCTATTTGAGCCCAGCAAAATGCCCTTCACAGTAGCGTTGTATCAAGTGGTGGGTGATCCCATATCGGGAACCAGCTATGGTGCTCTCTACGCAGCGTCCATCGTGGGTTCACTCCCCGTCATAGCACTCTTCCTCATGTTTCAGCGTTACTTTATTCATGGGCTCACTGCCGGAGCGGTGAAGGGATAGAGGCACCCAAGGGCCTGTCAGCAGAGACTGACATCAGGAGGTCAGGTGAGATGTGTGATGTGCTGGTAGCAATGCCTGATGCCACGAAGAAGGGTACGGTCATTTTTGCAAAGAACAGCGATAGACCCGCGGGTGAATGCCAGGTGCTCCACTACTCGCATGGTGCGGCTCGTAAGGCGGAGAATGTGGTGCAGTGTTGCTATGTGACAGTCCCACAGACGCATCGTGTCCTTGCGACACTCGGGTGTCGGCCTTACTGGTGCTGGGGTTACGAGACAGGCATGAATGAAGTCGGTGTTGTCGGTGGAAACACATCCGTCTTTACGCGGGAGCTTCGGCGTGCCCCGGAGCAAAAGATCCCAGGTCTGACCGGCATGGAGCTTCTGCGTCTAGGACTAGAGCGAGGGTGCAGTGCGGAGGAAGCGGTAAAGGTAATTGTGCAATTGCTAGAAGAGTACGGCCAGTGGGGTTCTGGGGTGCGAGGATGCGACCACCTGCAGGGGAGTTACGATAACGCATTTTTGCTGGCTGATCGGAGGGAGGCTTGGATTCTGGAGACGGCAGGTCGGCGGTGGGTTGCAAGCCGGATCACCGGGGGGGTGAGGTCCATTTCAAACGAACTTACCATTCGCGGTCAGTGGACTATGGCCAGTGCCGATCTCAAAGAGTTCGCACACATACGGGGGTGGTGCGATCGTGATGCACAGGGATTTGACTTCGCCCTGGCGTATAGCGACCACGAGCACTATCCCCGACAGGTGTCTCATATCCGCCAGATGAGATCACTCCAACTGCTTCAGAATTTCAACGGAAGCATAGAGGCGGAAACCATGATACGTATCCTGCGTGACCACTATGAGGATACGTTCTTGCAAGGTCCACAGTTCGATGCGTCTCTACCCGACTTTCATACATTATGCATGCACGAATCTCCGGCGGGTTTCACATGGGGCAATACCGCGACCTCGGTGGTGGTAGAGATTGATCCCCAAGGTCCTGGCCTACCGCCGTTCTGGTTGGCCTATCTACCTCCCTGTTCGAGCGTCTACGTAGCCTATCCCTTTTCAGAGTCACTGCCAGAAGGAGTTACCTCTGCAGGAACAGCTGGGCTCGGGGTGTGGGCTGCATGCGATGCACCGCAGGACACCTTCAGGGAATCCTCTCTCTGGTGGAGGTTTCACCGGGTCATTAACGGTGTTGCCAGAGACCCCATCAGGAGGAGGGAGGTTCGAACACTCCTCAATCCTGTAGAGCAGCGGCACTTCGAATGGGTCGGGTCACTGTTAGCCCTGCCGGCGGATACCAGACAGGAGCAACTCATTTCCATTCTGAGTGATGAGATGTCAGGAGTAATGGCAGCTCTCGATGTGCTGGAAACACGATGGGACCTAACCAAAGACGAGCCAGCGGCCGAAAAGAGAGGAATGAGACGATGACCATCTACCTAGTACCCCATTCCCACTATGATGTTGTCTGGGCCTTTAATCAGGAAGACTACTTACACATCCATGAGATCATCCTGAAAAAAGCACTTCAGATGATCAAGGACTCAGATTTCAGGTTCGTGGTGGAGCAGACATATCTCCTGGAACAGATAGAATATCGAGATCCGGATCTTTTCGTAGAAATCAAAGAAGCAGTATCGGCAGGCAAGTTGGAGATTGTGGACGGCCAATACCTGATGCCGGATCCGATGATACCCTATGGGGAAGTCCTAGTCAGGGAGATCCTCTTTGGCAAGCAATACTGTGGGAAAAAACTTGGGGTAGAGGTAACAGTGGCATGGGCGTCAGACGGCTTCGGGCTCAACGCGCAGATGCCGCAGCTGTATAGAAAATCAGGCTACCGATGGCTGGTCTTCCGACGGGGACTTCCTAAGTCCATAGGTGAGCGGGTCAGCGAGTTTATATGGGAAGGTTTGGATGGTTCGCAGATTGTTGCGCACTGGATGCCGTTGGGTTACCGTGCGGGGCTGGAACTCGATAAATGGGAAGAAAACTATGAGAAACTGTCTCAGCTAGCGACGACCTCTCATGTCTTGATGCCCTGTGGGAGTGGTGGTGTGCTCCCCCAGGAAGATATTCCAGAACGGGTGGCTAAGTGGAACCAGACCCATAATGCCCCGAAGATGGTCATCACCACACCGTGCCATTTCTTTGAAACTTTTGATAAGGAGCAAAATGAACTCATCACGTACAAGGGTGAGCTCTACAGCAGTGAGCTGGAGAACATCTTTCCCGATGTGGTGTCGAGCCGGATTCGGCTGAAGCTGGCCATCAGGCATTGTGAGAACTCAATAATCCTCTCAGAAAAACTAGCCACGCTGGCCTGGCTCCATGGCAAGACCTTTCCAACAGATCTTATGAGGGATTTGTGGGAGAGGATGCTCTTCCTAGCTTTTCATGATGTGGTTCCGAGCTGTGGGATCGATGAAATCTATCATGAGGCCTGGGAGTACATTAAGGATGTGAAGCAGCTCTCACAGATGTTGATCAGAGATTCAATTGACCACTTGGTGGAAGACGACACTCATGGAAGTGCAATAGTCGTCTTTAACCCCAACAACTGGGAGACGATGGACTGGGTAGAAGTTGAGGTCAAATTGGGTGCAGGATGGAGCAAGGAACCAGGGATCGCCCTGAATGGGCGTGAGATAGCAAGTCAAGCCGTGGAAGTTGGACGTTGGGATGATGGAAGCGTCCGAAGGGCGAAAGTTGGATTTATGGCAACGGTGCCCTCATTGGGATATCGAGTATACCAGATAACCAGGAAGGACAAGCACTTCAAGAGCACTACACGAGTTCGGGACAAAGAGATAATCACAAAGTTCTTCAAGCTATCGGTAGACAGACAAACCGGGATTTTACAGGTATTCAATAATGACGGCGTTAAGATCCTCGAAGGTAACGAGGTAATCATTGATGAAGAGATCGGGGATCTGTACTTCCACGAAAGCAAACTCAATAAGCACATCGGGGCCGAGGGTGGTGGCGGTATTCGTTTTGGCGCTTTCAAGCGTGAGGGGTTTGACATTCAAAAGGCACCACTGAGGACGGTAATTACATTCAGGGAAAGCTTTTACTGTCTGCGGTGGCCGTACTATCTCATCGAGAAGTACGAACCGATGCTCTATCGCCATAAGAGTGTGGACATTTGCAAAAGGGTTATCGTTTATGAGCGGATTCCTCGGATAGACTTCGTCACCACGCTGAACCTGCAACAATCTCATGTCCGCATTCGACTTAAATTTGACACATGTATGGTGGCACCAGTCTACACCCGTCAGACCCAGTTTGGTGTATTGGAATTACCGCTCGCAAGGACATTGGAAACAGGCGTCAAGATCCCCTCGCTGACGTGGATAACTGCCGAGGAGGGCGACCGGGGTCTTGCATTCATGACCCACGGGGTTCCAATCAACGAGATCAAGGGTGGGGAAATCTATTGTACACTCTTGAGGAGTGTTTCTGTACTGTCGGCAGACGGTGTCAGTGGCCCTCTGGTTCCAACACCCGAAGCCATGGAGCTCGGTGAGCATCACTACTCTTATTCGATCTACCCGTATACCGGTAACTGGAAGCAGGCGGAGATACACAGATGTGGCTCAGAGTTCAGCCAAACGCTCTTGGCCTTGCAGGTGGATACTGCGCCTTATAATAAAGAATATCGGGATTTTTCATTAGAACCTGATAATGTGATCGTCTCTGCCCTCAAGATAGCTGAGAAAGATGACGCAATTATCTTGAGATTTTTCGAAACAAAAGGGGAAAGCTGTCATGCTCTACTCTCATTGCCTCCGCAAATCAAGGCAGCCAGATGGGTTAATCTACTCGAGGAGGAAGGATCTGAATTATCCATTGAGAACGGAAAAATAGCGATGGACGTAAACCCGTTTGAGATTGTTACCCTAAAACTCTCATTGGGTTCCTGATACCCAAAACGGAATTCGCTCAGAACCTCATAAGGAACGAGGGGAGGGAACAATAGATGCTTGCCTAAGCCAATGTCAGAGGAGGGAGAAGAGAGATGAAGGTGGCCGAACGAGGGACCTCCCCCTGGGGGAAGTGGATGGTCCTCGACGAGGGGAAAAACTACAAGGTTGAGCGTATCGAGGTCCATCCCGGTGAGCAGTTGAGCTATCAGAAACACTCTAAGCACCGGAAATACTGGAGAGTCGTCCAGGGTAAGGGAAAGGTAACCCTGGAAGGAGATAAGATCCCTGTAAGGGAATCGGAGGGGGTGGAAATCCCGTCGGAGGCTGCCCATCGGATAGAGAATACGGGGCAGGGGAACTTCGTCTTAATCGAGGTGTAGTAGGCGACTACTTGGGGGAGAATGATATCTTCCGGCTGGAGGATGACTACGGGCGGCTTTGATAAGACCTTCTCTGGGGTTTTGACCCTTTGTTGGATAACCATTCGACCCATCAGCTTTTGAGGATGTCCAGAAGAAAGGTTAGGAAAAGAAGATGAATATCATTATCATGGCGGGAGGAGCAGGTACTCGCTTTTGGCCAGTGAGCAGGGTGCGCCGCCCGAAGCAGTTCCTTAACATTGTCGGATCGCATCCGCTGGTCGAAGAAACATTTCTGAGGGTTGCTCCTCTTACTGAGGAACGGAACATTTATACCATTGTTCATGAGTTTCACAGGCGCTTGACCGAAGACATGTTCAAAGGGAGGGAGGTTAAGATTATCAGTGAACCACTGGCCAGAAATACCGCTCCCTGTATAGGTCTAGGGCTCATCCATATCTTGGAGGAATACGGAGATGGGCCAGTGGTCGTCCTGCCAGCGGATCATCATATCGGAGATGTGAGAACCTTCCAAGAGACGGTCCGCACTGCCGTCGGTTTGTTGGAAAAAAAGGGAGGCATTGCCACCATTGGCATTATTCCCACCAGGCCCGAAACGGGCTACGGATACATTAAAGGAGGAGAACCTCTCTCCGGAGAGAAAGAAGCGTTCCGGGTGAAAGCCTTTGTGGAGAAACCCTCCTTGGATCAGGCGACACAATTCTTATCAGAGGGCGGGTATTATTGGAATGCTGGAATTTTTGTCTTCCGGGCCCAGACCATGATGGAGGAGATCAGGCGTTGTCTCCCCTCTATTCATGAAGGTTTGCAGTATCTGAAGAGCCACATGGGGAAAGAGAGCTATGAAGAGATGTTGCGAGAGGTATACAAAAAAATCACCCCCATATCTATCGACTTTGGAGTTATGGAAAAGACCACCAGTGATATCTTTGTTATCCCAGGGCGTTTTCCCTGGAGCGATGTAGGGAGCTGGCAGGCTGTCTTTGACCTGAGGGCCCATGAGCGGGATGAGGATGGAAACCTGGTTGATGGCAATGCTGTTGTCCTTGATTGCAAAAATACCTTTGTTCACTCCCAGTCAAACCGTCTAATTGGGTGCATCGGCCTAGAGGATATCACCATCGTAGACACCACTGATACCCTCCTGATCTGCCATCGGGAGTCTTCACAGAATGTCCGTCGTTGTGTCGATATCATCAAGAAAACGGGACTGGAGAAGTTGATCTGACGTCACCCTCCAGCCCTTGTCGATAGACTTCGCCAGTTACACTTATATCTTCTTGGATGGTGAAGATGACTCAGCTTGAAGAAGCTGTGAAAAGCCTCCGAATGGGAAAAGGCAAGATTATCTCCATCTGTGGTGATGCGGGCGTTGGTGGAGGGTCTGTTTTCCCTCGAGCTATCCTGAGGTGGAAGATGTAAGTCCCTAGGTCTGGAAGGCCCTACTGCAGGAGGCCCTAACTGCTGTTCTTGCTTTACTGGCCTAGAGGGAACCAACGGTTATCTGCTTAGAGAACCTAGACCGGGCGGCCGCCTCAATTTAGGCTTTATTCGTTTCTTCCTATCAGAACTTAGGCAGCTGATCCGCTTTTTCTGTGTTGGTAGGCCTATCCGTAGTCTTCCTGCCGGCCATTAGCGCCACCATGGGCGAGACCTACCAGGAGATCTGGCTCTAAGATCTCTCACTCTCGGAGATCCAGGAAATGGTAGGTTTGCTCTTCAAGGCTAAGACCATTCGAAAGCCCTGATTTTTTTTCCGATCTATTTGAGAAAGAGCCACTAAAGGTGTGGAGAAATGCTACATCCTTGGGGTATATATCCACATTTAACCGCCTAAAGGCCACCTCAATTGGACACCTATCTACCTGTAACATAACAGCTTTTTATTCATAGAAGGCTTGGCACCCTCTTTGCGGAACCCTTGCACACAAGCTATGGGTGTCCAGGAGGCGTGCATGTCCAAAGAGCGCTCTTCATTGAGAATCTTGATTATCGAACACGACAAAGACATGCTTGACCTTTTGGAAGACGAGATGAGGGACATTGGGCACGATGTGACCAAGGTATGCAGATATTCCAGTGCAATTTTGGAGGCCTCTGAAGATGACTTCGACGTCATAATCGCCGAGGTCGCATCCTCGGGATTGAGGGGACCTGAAATTCTGGCATAGCTGAGAAGGTTTCAGCCAGACACGCAAATTGCTGCAATGACAGGTTGCGGAACCGAACAGCCTAGGGAGCTTCCAAAGAGGGAGCTAACTACTACATCGGAAAACCAATTCATTTAAAAGGCTAAAGAGAGGTTCAGCCACTTCCACAAATTAATGTTTTAGTTTCAACATGTTACCAAGTTTCTGGAGTAGTCTTAAAAAGTCCATGTTTTTGTTATTGTTTGGCTTTTAGTCTTTAGCCATTGTCTCATAATGATTAAGGAGTTATCAGGATGAACAAGAGTAGCTTTCCCTATCGAGTGTTTGACAGAAAACCGCATCCTAATATCGTCAAGCAGATTTTACAAGACCGTGAACTACTGGAACAAATGAGGGAAATTCTGATTCGGGAAGGACGTCCTTGTCCATTCTGCCATCGAAGACTTGAGAAAAAGCCGTCCCCAGAATGACGTCTGGAGCCGTGCCACAGCGGAACATGATCCAACCTGGCTGTAGAAAGCCTAAGTTTATGATCATTTTGATTAATAAAGTGTGTGGATCCAGTTTTCAGAGTTGAAGAGATGAAAAGAAATGAGTCCGCACGGGGTTCGTGGTCTTGGATCTTCGTAGGAGTTCTGGTGGTGGGACTCCTTTCGAACAAAGCCATGAACGTGGCGGCCCAGCAAATAAACAACGTGGGGCTCATTAGCGTCAATTTTCAGGGCGCCGACCTCCGGGTGTTCATCAGATTTATCAGCCAGCTCACGGGAAAGAACTTCATCGTGGATAGTAAGGTGAGAGGGAGGGTCACGGTCATTTCTCCCAACAAGATCACGATTGAAGAAGCCTACCAGATGTTCGAGTCGATTCTCGAGGTGGAGGGGTATACCACCGTTCCGGCTGGCCAGGTCATCAAAATCGTACCCGCCAGAGAGGCCAGATCGAGCGGTATCCATGTGATACCTGGCAAAGAGACGGGAGTCCTGGGAGGAGAACAGTTCGTGACTCGGATCATCCACTTAAATTACATCGATGCCGGCTCGGTGATCCCGGTCATCAGGCCTCTTATTTCTCGGAGAAAAAGCAGCCTGGCCACCTATGCCTACACGAATGATATCATCCTCACCGATGCAATCCCTAATGTTCGGAAAGTCGTAAACATCCTGAAGGAGTTGGATGTTGAGGGAGTTCGAGTCGAGATTTCCCTCTTACCGCTTGAATTTGCCAGTGCGAAAGAGCTTGCTACTGAGTTGTTGTCTATTTTCGAGGCTAAAGCAGCTCCCGCGCGGAGACGTCTGAGACGGATCAAACGACGCACTCCTGCCGGTGTGGGCATCAAGCGAGTTGTCAAGATCATCCCTGACGAGCGGACCAATTCACTGGTTGTCGTTGCCAGCGGTGATGATACCCGCGAGGTCAGGGAACTCGTCGCCAAGTTGGATGTGCCTCCCCCAAAAGGAAAAGGCAGGATCAATGTGGTCTATCTGAAGAATGCCGATGCCGAAGAACTGGCACAGACCCTGAAGGAGATTACCGCGGTGGGCAAGAAGGTTGCAGGTCCCGGGCAAAAGGGCGTTGAGCTGGCCGGAGAGGTCGTGATAACCCCTGAAAAAGCCACAAATTCTCTCGTGATTACCGCATCGCCTCAAGACTTTGAGGTTTTGAAAGAGGTGATCGAGCAGCTCGACATCCGACGGCTCCAGGTCTTTGTGGAGGGCTTGATCATGGAAGTTAGCATGGATACCCTCCGCGAACTGGGAGTAGAGTTTCGATCCGTTCCCAGCGATCTGGCCAAAGATACGAGTGAGGCGGACACGAAGGTTTTTGGCGGGACGAGCTTCATAGGCCCATTGACAGATCCATTCCCCCTTCAGGGGCTCGCCCTGGGCGCGGCTGACGGCACCATCACCTTTGGGGGTGTTACCTTTCTCAACGTGGCTGCGCTGATTCAAGCCCTCCAAGCGGACACGGATACCAATATCATTTCCACACCCCATCTTCTGACCACGGACAACGAGGAGGCCGAGATCATCGTAGCCGAAAATGTTCCCTTCAGGGTCAGGACAACGGCTACAGCCAGTGGCTTTCCGGTGGAAGAGATCGAGCGAAAAGACGTGGGCGTGACCCTTCGGATCACCCCTCAGATCAGCGAGGGCGATTTTCTGAGGCTCAACATCTATGAGGAGATCTCCCAAGTTCAACCCGCCGGGACGGTCGAAGGGGCAACAGACCTGACCACATTGAAGCGATCAGCCAGAACGACCGTGGTTGTCCAGGATCACCAGACAGTCGTCATCGGAGGGCTGATAGCAGATAACATTACCGATTCTGTCTCCAAGGTCCCATGGTTGGGCGATATCCCCCTTCTCGGACATCTCTTCCGGTCAACTCAGACAACCAGCAGAAAGACCAACCTTCTGATCATCATCACACCTCATATCGTCCAAACCAGTGGGGACCTAGAGGGCTTGTACAAAGAGAAACAAGAAGAAATCGAGAGAATTCAGAAAGAAAGTGGGATCACGAGAGAAAGCGTGGATCTCCAGGCTGAACGACAGAAGGTGAGGATCGAGAAAATCATCAAGGATGAGCCCATCCGGGAATGAGAGCCCCGGGGCCTGTACAGGTGCAGAAAGCGCAAACGACAGGAGTAAACTAATGCAAACGCAATAAATAATTTGAC
>JABAOF010017121.1_pt1 | contig 10544 bp, 8 predicted proteins | sample 7062171 | NCBI WGS metagenome assembly JABAOF01 (sample SAMN14538628, study PRJNA623070) | marine sediment metagenome | biome: marine biome [ENVO:00000428]; feature: marine pelagic biome [ENVO:01000023]; material: deep marine sediment [ENVO:00002113] | place: India: Gulf of Khambhat ... | reverse complement strand
TTCCTTTTCAAAAACCATCAAACCAATACTAATTTATCTTGCTACGTAAATAAAGTTTAACCAAATCAATTTTAACCAGAAAAACAAAAATATTCTTGGTATGGTCTGCGAAGCAGAGATGATAAACGGTATAATGAGAGTGAATTGTGTAAACTGTGTTTTCGGTTCAAACTTGGAAGACTTCGATGTTTGTTTTGGTAAGATTATAGACAAGTTGGTCAACACAAAAAAAGTTGAAAGGATCATACTTGCAGGTGTAAGAGAGCATGAGTATGATTTTGAACAGACTAAACTAATGATTGAAATAGCGGACATTTACGACAGGTTGGTTAACAGGGAAGATATACTCAGTTATTCCAGACTAGGAAGTGAAGGGTGTGAAAGGTGTTTTCCTAAACGTTTTTCTGATATGAAATTACTCCTGACAGAGATGGTGAGAAAAGATCCTATTGGAGCTTATGTCAAGGTCAAGAGACTGATGAGAGGTGAATTGAACAAAGCAAAGAAAGAAAGTTCTAAGTGTCGTAGATGTACAGACTTCTACATAAAGAATGCACTGATGCCTATAAAAGATGCGTTAGAAAACACGAAGATAATCAGAATGGTCAAGGATAGATTACACGGTTATAAGTTGGGGGACAGATCACTCTACAGAGAAATTTTCCATCCTTTGGTGAGACCGAATTTCATGTTGACAAGATACAGAGTGATACCACCAGAGAAGGGGAGGTTGATAGATAGATATTACGTTTCTGATAAAACGCTAATTGAAATATTCAAAGTTCCTGGGTTAGTTAGGTATTATTACCAGATAACTCCAGCAGAGTTCAATTTATCGGATGACGAATGTTCTGTCTTGGAAACGGTAAGGAGACAAATCGCCGAATACAAACCGACAGAGAGAGAATTCACTCATCCCAGAACTACTAGAGAAACCTTCATGGGTATGGGGAGAGATTTGATGATTAAATCGATTCAAAGTCAGGGTCTTCATCTCTCAGAAAAGGAATTAAATGAGTTGGCAAACATACTCGCAAGATACACAGCTGGATTTGGTATATTAGAGGTTCTGTTAGCGGATGATAAAGTTCAAGACATATACATAAACTCTCCGATCGGGACTTTGCCGATTTTTATCATGCATGATGATTTTGAAGAATGTGAGACGAATTTAATACCCACGAGAGAAGATGCAGAAGGATGGGCGACTAGGTTCAGATTATTATCTGGTAGGCCTTTGGATGAGGCCAATCCTGTTCTTGACACAGAACTGTTCGTACCTGGGGCCAAGGCAAGGGTTTGTGCGATTACTAGGACTTTATCACCAGAAGGAATTGGTTATGCTTTGAGAAGACATAGGGAAAGACCTTGGACTTATCCTTTGTTCTTGAACGTCAAGTATTTTGATCCTTTGTTCGCGGGATTAATGAGTTTTCTTGTGAGTGGATCAAGGGCACTCTTGATAGCTGGGGGAAGGTCATCGGGAAAAACTTCACTTTTATCCGCTACTCTATTGGAGATATTGAAGAGGTTCAGGATAGTTACGGTCGAGGATACTTTGGAGGTTCCTGTCACTCAACTCAGGGAGCTTGGTTATAATATAGAAAGACTGAAATCTCGTTCTGTAATAACAAGAGTTGAAAGGGAAATGTCAGCAGACGAAGCTCTGAGAACGGCAATACGTTTGGGTGATGCATGTTTAATCGTGGGTGAGGTTAGATCGGTCGAGGCAAAAGCATTATACGAAGCGATGAGGATTGGGGCCTTATCGAACGTGGTTGCTGGAACTATACATGGGGAATCCGCTTACGGTGTGTTCGATAGAGTTGTTAACGATTTAGGGGTTCCTCCAGCCAGTTTCAAAGCAACTGATGTAGTGGTTATCTGTGGGAGACTGAGAACGGCTGATGGTCTCCATACCTTCAGGAGGGTATTGGAAATAACAGAAGTTAGGAAAAGGTGGAAGGAAGATCCTATTGAGGAGGGTGGGTTCGTGAGTTTGATGGAATATTCGGCAAGAGAAGATAAGTTAAAACCAACAGATACCCTGATAAACGGGGAATCATTGATAATAAACGAAATAGCCAAGCGTGTAAAAGAGTGGCATGGAAACTGGGATGCTGTATGGAGTAATATTGAATTGAGGGGGAAGGTGAAACAAACTATCGTCGATTATGCGAATAAATTAAAAAGACCTGAATTGTTGGAGGCAGAATGGACTTCTAAGAGCAACGAGATGTTTCATTTGATTTGTGATGATGTCAGGAGAGAAGTTGGTTTTTTGGATTCAAAGATGATTTATGAGAAATGGATCGAATGGTTAAAAGAGAGTTTGAAATGATGAGAACTGGAATGTCAAAAATGCAAATGGCAATTCTTATCGCCATTATTCTGGGTCTTGTAGCTGTTGCAATCTATGTTTCATTAAGGCTTTTACCTCTACCAAACATAGAAACGGTAAAGAAAGGTGAGAAGCATCGTTTCATGAGATATTTGACTTGTGCGGCGGCCGCATGTAGTAAAGGTTATGGCAGTGATGTAGTTAATACTTTAAAAGTGGAATTCGATGAGGAAGGGAATCCAACTAAATATTGTAATCAATTGATCGAAGATAATTTTGGTGTTTTTCCTATAGACCCTCCAACAAGACTGTGCGGTCAAGCCTATACTTTTACTTTTACATTTCAAGATTCTATAAAATATGTAGCAGATTATTCTGTAACTGCGGAAACGCTGGGAGAAGTCCCATGCAGTTGGCCAGTAAAAAGCAATTGGCAAACAGATATTTCATGTTACCAGAGGTGGGAAGGAAGTATATTTGATTGTGGTTGTGTGGACAAGTGTGGCTGTGGTACACGCCCAGAAGGAAAACTAAAGATACATACTGGTGGGTGTGGGATAGGAATTTCATTAGATGGTGGTACTATTTGGATACCAGAAGATATGGTTGGGAATGAATGTAAGGAAGGACCTTTGCCAAATTATTATCCCAATTGGGGATTAACTCATTGTAATTTTGAAACAGGATTAGAAATTGATTTTTGGGCTGATCGTGCGGGAACTTGTGGGGAATGTACGTGGTGGGGATGTTGGGGGGGTTGGCCTTGGGCTCCTTTAGATCATTATTGTCCCCAAATAGCAATCTGTCCGTCGTGATTATCAAACATTATCTTTTACTAAAACCAAATTATTAATGAAGTTAATGCTAACATCTAAAGCTAAACCAGAAAAAAGAAAGGGAAGTTGGTATGAATTCTTATGTAATTCTTTTGGCAAAACATTCGAATTTCCCTTGAAAGAGGATCAAATCAAAGACCTATCAGAAAAATTAGAATTCTGTGACCTGAGAATAAAACCGAACTACATTTTTTCTACTGCTATAATTGTTCTGATAATCGGGATTTTTTTGTCTCTCTTCTTTTTCATTTTTAGTCTTTACATCTACGGAATACTTCTCATAATAGCGTTTTCAATGTTCTCTTGGTATTTGCTCATTTATCCCTCATACTTAACCAGGTCTTACAGAATAAAGGCTACATCCGACCTTGTTCAAACCATACTCTATCTCGTTATCTCGTTAAGGCTTGTCCCTAACTTGGAGAGTGCTTTGATGTTCGCTTCAACTAACGTGAAGGGTATAGTGGGTAGGGACTTGAGAAAAATGACTTGGGATATATCTACTGGAAAATATGGAAGTGCAGATGAAGTTCTAGAAAAATTCGCAAAAAAATGGAAGAGGGAAAATTTAGAATTTTTTGAGGCTGTCCACCTCATCAGAACATCAACTTTACAAAGGAAAGGGAAGAGAGAACAGATGCTCGATGAAGCTGTCAATGTAATGCTAGAAGGGAATATGGAAAGGATGAAACACTACTCCACTCAACTCAGGAATCCTCTGATGATAATAACGAGTCTGGGTATAACACTCCCGGTCTTGACTATAATAATGTTTCCGATAATGACGATATTCCTTGCAGAGACTATAAAACCACATCTACTATTTCTTTTCTATGATGTGTGCTTGCCGATAGTCATTTATTATATAATGAGGCAAACTTTGAGAGCAAGGCCATTGTCTTTTGGTGTAATAGACATCTCGAAACATCCAGAAGTAAAATCAAACATTATCAGTATAAACCTCCTTGGGAAAAGACTTGAATTTCCTAACATGGTACTCTCCGTCATCATTGGCTCAATTCTTTGTCTTACCGGAATCCTTATCACTCTGATACCAGGCGATCCTGTCTCTATCACAAAGATTGGGGGTGGGTTGATCATCCTGACTGGAATATCATCCTCTGTTATTGTATTTTCCTTCTTACATTTCCATGGGAATATTGAGATAAGAAATGAAGTCAAGGAAATAGAAAAAGAGTTTAGTGAGATCTTGTTTCAGTTGGGATACACTCTTTCTACAGGAGTTCCTTTAGAGAAAGCTTTAGAAGAATCTTGTAAAAGGACTAAAGGTTTGAAGATATCTGGTATGTTTGAGAGGGCTTTATCGAACATAAAAAGATTCGGGTTCACATTCAAGAGATCTTTGTTCGATAAAAAATATGGAGTGATGAGATATTATCCTTCTCCAACTGTTCATTCGATGATGAGCACTATATCTGATTCTATTGAAAAGGGGGTTGCTGGTGTGGCGAAGACCGTTCTATCTATTTCACACTACCTGAAGAGTATGCACTTGGTTGAGGAACATATGAAAGAGATACTGGATGAAACCACGTCCAGCATGAGGATGATGATGACCCTTTTGGTTCCCATAGCTTCCGGGGCAGTGGTTGGTATGGCGACTATAATAGTCATGGTCCTGTTCCAGATAGTCAATATCCTAACCAATGTCACTGGTTTGGCGACAGCTTATCCTCAGAGCTTTGCACCTGAGATGTTAGGGTCGCTCGTTGATATCAAGAATATATTACCAGCAGAAATTTTTCTTGTTGTTGTTGGTGTTTACATGCTGGAGATAGTGATAATGTTAGCATCTTTTGTTGGCACTCTGGAATACGGAGATGATCCTTTGGATAAACATTATCTCATCGCAACTAACATCCTCTTGAGTTTGTGTATATTCACTGCCTGTATTTTGATCATCTATTTTATATTCAGAAATATAATTACATTTTGGGGAGTACCGGGATGAGAAAGGGGTCGATAAAGGAACATATCGGTTGGGTAACTGCAATGATAATTTTACTCTTCTTCCTAGCTATACTGCTCATCTGGCCGAATAATATACTCGTCAAAAAGATTCTTGATACCATAAATTTTGTGATAAAGATAATAGAGGTTGGTCCATGAAAGGTGTTTCAGGTTATAAATTAGCAGTGATAGTAACGATAATAATAGCGATAGCACTCGTGGCATTGTTCATAATCTTCCAAGACGTTTTCATTAAGGGTATAACTCAAATATTTGGCAACGTCGTTGATTCGTTCTTAGCTTCTGTAAGGGGAATTCTTGGACCTTGGGCCGACATATTCTTGCCTGGGTTGTGATAGTATGGTAACGATAAAATTCGTGATAGAGGTTGTCATGGTGGTGATAGCCCTTGCCATAGTTATCTGGTGGATATCTACGAATTACTCCAACATAATGACAGCACTAGAGAATTGGATTGGGGATATTTTGAGTTGATGGCATGGTAGAAGCGACGACCAAGAAAATTATTATAATCATCGTATGTTTATTAGTCCTAGTTGTAATGGTTTGGGTTTTCCTTACGTTACGTGGTTTTGGAGTTGATGTAAGGGATATATTCTTTCCTGGAAGGAAAACTATCTTCAGGTACTACGCCTGCAGTCTGGCCATCTGTACGAAAGGGAGTGATTGGTTGGAAGAGGAGGGACATAGGATATGCCTTGATAATGATACTGTCACACGAGAATGTAATCTGTGGTGTCATGATCTTTGTGTGGATGAGTTTGGGGATTGTCCCAAAGGTGAATGTTGTGGACCGAAATATTATTTGAACCTTTCTTTAGACACGAAAGTAGATTTTTGGGGAAACTATGAAAAGTACCTTTGGGGTACGGGTGCTTTAAGCAAGATATATTTGTATAAAACTGACATCTATGATATAGACGATAAGCTACACAAGAATGAGGATTTACCACCCTTGGTTGAAAGGGAGGGGTTTCCTTCCTCTGAAGTGATATTGGGTGGAGATTGGTATAGATTCATCACATATGAAACTATGGGGTTCGTTCCACCAACAGTAATTACTGTGTATCACGGTGGTGTGGGTTTTCTCTACGACGATACAGATACACACAAAGACGAAGCAATAGGAATGGGAGATATATTTCTTGACAAGATCGAGAGTAGAGAAAAATTTGGTTGTTATGAAACTACTGTTCCTGGGGTGGACCGGGATAGTGGATTTTACACATGTAAGTTTGTTGGTGACCTGAAGATGTGGACAGAAAAGATGGGGGATGAACGTGGAGATGTATGGATTAACACGACCGTGCCAACTGATTATTGGTTTAACATCGATTGTACAAGCCCAATTAAGGAAGGGAGATGTTATCAAAAAATAACTCCAGGTAATACAGCTGAGTACACGATCAGGATAGATAATCATCTGCGGACTGGTGCAAAGTTTCAACTTACTCGTGAGTGGTCACCTGATACTCTACCTGACCCGAATTGTAAATTTTTGAAAGATGGTAATGAAATCGTTGAATTGGAGGTAGATGACGGAGACTCTCAAGATTTCATCCTATCTTGTGAACCAACAGTAACAGAAAGTTATGAAATTTATATAACTGCAGATGTACCTGGATACTTTCCAGAAACGACTTCTGTTTTCCTAGATATGGTCGATTATAGTTTCTGGGTAGATCCAGAATCACTGGATCCAATACCATGGGATAGAACAAAGAAGTTATGGGCTCATATCAAGAATGAATTGGGTGATACAGCAGATTTCACGCTTAGTGTTTCCACAGAAGCGACTGATGGGGGAACTTTGAAATGTACTTTCCTAAACGGTAAAACTACTTATGGGTTGACTCTTGACGATACTGAACAAGGTATGGCTGAAATATCGTGTGAAGGTGGGTCTGGAACGAGTGAGGATGTTGGAGAATATAGAATTACTATAACAGCATCAGATGGAGAGATACCAAAAACAGAGATTAGAACTTTGGAATTACAAGAGTGTGTTGGTGAGGTGGAAATAGTACTACCTTCAGGAGTGAAGTCAGGAAATTCTTTCGATTTGAAGATAACTGGAGTGGAGGGTTGTAGTGGTAAGACAGTTTACTTTGCTGCAACGTATCCTGAACTGGTATTGACACAGTGTTCTGGCACTAACTGGAATGATGATGGTTCAGAGTGTAGTGTGGAAGTAACGGCAAACACACCAGGAAGTTATACTTTCTATGCGTTATTAGATATAGACGGGTTGGATACAGATGAGGATGGGAATCCTTATGAATCGGGTGAGATTAGTGACTCAAATATTGAAATCACTGTAGATGCTCCCGCATACATTGGTGATGCTGAGAATGAGGATAGGTGTGAGTTTGATAATGGTGCCGTATGTGGTTTTTTGAGAGATCAATGGGCAGGAATGTGCGACATCTGCGCGAACGGATTATTCACCCATGTAGAGAATTGTAAGAGTTGTGTTGATCCTCAAACATGTAGAGAAGCGGATGGTTTTCAGTCTAGTGCTTCGAACATCTGTTGTGTATATGATAAAGATTATTATTCAAACGGGCCAGAAAGCGACGTGGATGGGAAATCCTCAGTTCCTTGTTTTACAACGGATACTGAGACTTGGGATCAAAATTTAAAATCAGAAGATTTTTGGTTTTGGGGTTATATTGACAACCCGAGGAATATTTTGACTCAATATCATTCATACACCTATCTTGAATGGGAAGATTGTGGCTCTGTAGAGGATTGTTATGGTGGTTCTGATGCACCAAGTGCATTACAGGATTTATCGTCACAGAACCTCGAGTGTACATCGGGTCATTGCAGTGTTGAGACCACAAATGGCATACCCAATGTGTATCAGTATAATAGTTGGATTTTTATAAGAATCTCACCCGAATCCAGACCAGTTTATGGTGTCTATGGGAGTCCAAATTTTGGTGATTGTCCGGGTTCTTCGCTTAGAATATTCCTCCACAAAAAAACGGGTGAATGGATCTATGCAGGTACTATTATGGATAATAATTTCATCAGACCTTCTGGGTGGGCTTGGACTAACATAGATTCTATGTTGATCGGGCTCTGGGGTGGTATACATTCATGCACTCATCTTTACTATGTAGGACTTTTGACAAGGGGAGAAGACGACCCCTTCTGCCTAGACAGACCTGACAATGTAGATAGTGATTATGACTATTACAGAATCGTCGATGACGGTAAAACATGTTATTGGGGCGTGGACTGTCCTTACTGGAGCCCGGATTATAACGATGGGTGGAAGGCTTATGGAGGAAAGAGTACAGGGGTTGGGCCATTAAAAGAGAATGAATGCTCATGCAGTGGAGGTAATTGCGGAAGAGGTTGGTGTGAAAAAACTGTCGGTGATAATAGGTTTTGTTATTATGAAGTTGCGTGTGCGAATGGTGGGTGGAGAAACGGATTATTGGATGAAAGAAAAATGGAAAAATGCGATTCAGGTGAACAATGCAGATCTTCTCTTGAGGGATGTGTAGCTGTGTAGTGATTGAATGGTTGCATGGAAAACAATCTTGATCGTCATCGCTGCCTTAATATTGCTCGTTGTCATACTCATCTTCATTTTTGGTGTAATGGAAGAATTTAAACCAATGTTAGATAAGTTAATTGAAAGATTAGATGAGGTCGTATCAACGATATTCGATTTAGCAGAATGGCCTTGGTAGTCGTTGAAAACTTAATATTCTAATTTCTCTAAAGAATATACATGAAAGGAATCGCAGTCCCTTACATCGTAGCATTACTCCTCGGTATCATAGTTCTAGGTATCATTGTTTACCTTGTTTATCTGCACATTATATTGAAACAACCTCTCAGTTGCCAAGAGTGTGGAGCCAAGTTTGTAAATTGGTGTGCGAAATGTTTCTTAAAGGAATGGGGCGGGGATAATGAAATGGATGAAGAACTTAAAGACTGTGTCCCAAGATGTAACTTAGGTATAGCAAGAGAGGGTGGGAATGAGTGCGTGGGAGCAGAAGAAGACTGTAAAGCAGTCGGTATACCACCCTAGAGAACAAGTATTTGAAGAGATTTTATAACAGCGTAAAGACAAATATTATTCATGGTTAAACTTGGTACATCCAAAGCAGTGGTTTTCACTATAATACTCATATTGTTAGTCGCAATACCTCTACTCATCTTACCTGGTTGGAGTGTGTGGACTGATATTACAAAGAGTCAATGTGTTATGGAACAGTTTTCTATGTTGAGGGGTTTGGAAAGGGCAGTTAACCGAGCTAAAGAAATGGAATCGGTGAATCCGGATTTTCGATTGAAAGTTATGTATTGCATAGATTGCATATGGTACGATATTGATGAATCGAGACTGATGGTTCAGGTTTCAAAGGAAGACGATCCTGTCTCTTTAGATATTCCAACAAAATTCCTGGGAATAGGTTGTAACTGTGATGATTGTAATGAAGAGGCTGATGTTGATGATGATGAACCAGAAAAATGTGCCAATCTCAGGGCAGATAATACTTACAGTTTTGAAATCACCAAGAACTATGCCAAACTAAATGGAGTTTATATTAATGAAGTTCTTAGTGAATGCCTCTCCTCCAAACCATGCGATCCTTGTGAATGCAATGCTGATAATACCGGTTGCGAAAATACCCTATGTACTGGATGCGCGAAATGCGAGGATAATGGTATTTGTATCGATGGAAAATGGAAAGATGAAATACCAGAAATTGGTATATTCACTTGCTGTGGGGATGGAGATTGTGATAATACTGTTTGTGTTGAGTGGGGACCTGTCCTAAGAAGTGCCTATTGTGAATATGGATCGAGATGTAGTAGGAATGGTTTCTGTGATGGGTCGGTAGATTTGTATTGTGGTGATGATAAATCACAATGTGAAAGTCATTGTAATCCACTCGGGTGCACGATAAATACATGCGATACTGGTGCATGCAACGAGGGTGAGAATTGTTGTGTCAATCCTTCAAATTGTGTTAGCTGCAAGATCGAACACTATGGCAGTTTCCAAGGGGCATGTGTGAATGGTAGATGGTATTGGTTTCCGGGTGATTCTGAGGTTCACAAAACTCCTTACATTCCTTGTTGTGAAGATGATGATTGTCCTGATTATTACTGTTGGAGTCCAACTGGAAATGATAACACTTGGGCATGTGAAGTCAGTGTCTTCAAAAACTGTAGAACTCCCGCATCTGACCCTGGGAGAGGTGGTAGTGTAGAAGATCAGGGTTTAAATTGTTTGATGGAAAGAAAGGAAGATATGCTTTCAAATTACGATACATGCATGGAAAGATGTGAAGAGATTTACGAGTCGTTAATTCCAGGAAACGGTGGGAACGGTGGAGATGGAACTA
>JABAOF010029731.1_pt1 | contig 10546 bp, 12 predicted proteins | sample 7062171 | NCBI WGS metagenome assembly JABAOF01 (sample SAMN14538628, study PRJNA623070) | marine sediment metagenome | biome: marine biome [ENVO:00000428]; feature: marine pelagic biome [ENVO:01000023]; material: deep marine sediment [ENVO:00002113] | place: India: Gulf of Khambhat ... | reverse complement strand
CGCAGAACTACCTCTATACTTTGTTGTGAAAGCGGCAACCAGCTATGGGACAAACGAGACAATCACTCACATGATAGACTATTGCCAAATCTACATTATTGTTGCCCTGAACGTAGACGCATTCGAAGCCGTGCAAGAAAACGAGTGGTTCAGAAAAAACGTTCATCCATTCGACGAAGATGGAGATGGATTGCTCGACGAGGATCCACCAGACGATGAGGACGGAGATGGATACATAGAAGATCTTTACTTCTGGAATGGAGCGGACTACGAGTTCATCAGAATGGAAGGTGTAGATGACGATGAGGACGGCTTATTGAATGAGGACTGGATCGGAGGCGTCGACCTAAACAGAAACTATGGCTTCAAATGGAACGCAACAGTTCAGAGCGGAAGCCCCCATCCAGAGGCAGAAGATTTCCGTGGACCCGCCCGGTTTTCTGAGCCGGAGACACAGGCATTAAGAGACCTCGCCTTGCAACATGATTTTCAATATGCTGTCAGCTTTCATTCAGGCCTTGACGTCATTCTCTATCCCTGGGGATACACCACTGATCCAACAGCTGATGATGAAATATTCAGGGAGATCGCAAACAGCATGTCGATTCTTGTGGGTTCACCGTATGAGCAGGCGGGTCAAATATATACGACAAGCGGGGCCTTGGAGGACTGGATGTACAGCAACAGGAGTACATTCGCTTTCACTGCCGAAATATACAGAAACGACAGTGCATGGCAATATGAACCAGGACCAGACCCGAACACATGGTGGGAGAAAGGAATCTTCCAGTTCTTCAATCCTGACCCACTGCATATAGAAAGAGAGGTGCAACGATGGCTGCCTGTCTTCTCCTACATTGCAGACAGGGCAATAGCAGAGGCTTTCGATGTTGCCATGACGAGTATAGTTTCAGCCAAAACCGTTGTCGGAAAAGGATTCACAGCGAATCTGAGCTTAACGATTGAGAATCAAGGTGCTTTTACGGAAACTTTCAATATCATAGTCTTTGCCAACACAACAGTCATAGCTACACTTCCTGTTACTTTGACAAGCAAGAACTGCACAACCACCACACAACGCTGGGACACAACAAACACCGCCAAAGGAAACTACACCCTAAGTGCCCACGTGCCCCGTGTCTTGGGCGAAACCGATACACTTGATAACAACCTTACCGATGGCTGGATCATAGTTACCATTGTAGGCGACGTCACAGGAATTGAAGGATGGCCAGACGGCAAATGTAACATGAGAGACGTAGGATTGGTGGCACGATATTTCGGCCAATCGGTGCCTCCAGCACCAGCGAATTGCGACATAACAGGACCAACAACAGGGGTGCCAGACGGTACAATAAACATGAGGGACGTAGGAACAGTCGCCAGACACTTTGGAGAAACAGACCCGTAAAGCGTCAGGATAGTTAAGAGTGAAGCTTGTCAAGTCAAAATCCATGTCGACCACCTAAATTATCATGTTCAGAAAGTCTTAAAACATCAGTACATTCTTCGATAAATCATGGAAAAAGGAAGAAAAGAGATATTCAGAGTTCCTTTTTTTCAACATCAGGCATGCGTTTCTTTAGGAGAAAGTTGGGTTGCTAGTGTCCACGTTATTCTTGGTCATCTTCACCTTTCTGATTGTGTTTCTCATGACTCTGAAGCTGCTCAGACTGGAGGTAGTTTCTGAATATGATACCGTGCTTCTAGTCCTAGTCTGTTGGTTCTTTTAGGCTTAGCGATGGATTTCGTTCATGAGTCCGGTCACGCCTTTTAGGGCGTAGCATTTGGGGGGAGAGTTGTTTTCATGCAGATAACCTACTTTGAGATCTATCCGAGACTTGCCGTGGCATCTCGATTTGTTCTCGGGCTTACAGAAGTGGAAGGAATTGAGCGACAGTTCACAGAGACTCTTCCACCATGAACATGAAGCTTGCAGAACCATAGGTTCAAAACTCATGAAATCTATTAGCCTCTACCGTTAGGGCTCGTATAACATACCATATGGAGTTGCCCACAGATTCGTAAAAAGCCATCTACGCACGTTCTGCCTATTCGCCTATGATCTGCAAGACAAGGTTTCTATTCCTGCTATGGACGTCAAGTTCTAAGAAGACTATTTGCTGCCAAGTGCCCAACGTGAGTTTTCCATCGATGAACGGGACTGTTAGGCTGGGTCCTATGATTGAGGCTCTGACGTGGGAGTGACCATTGCCGTCATGCCATCTTTTCTCATGCTCATACTCCAATTCCTTGGGCGCTATACGTTCCAGCATGTTCGGCAGGTCCTCTAGCAGTCCGGGCTCATATTCAATCGTTGTCAAAGCTCCCGTAGATCCTGGCACGAAGACAGTTACAGTGCCCCTTTCCAGCTTGCTCTCACCCACGGCCGCCGCTACTTCATGTGTGACATCCAGAATGTCCCCTTCCCCCCTCGTGCGCAACGACAAATTCCTTGTTAACACAGCCAAATCTAAACCCTAAATATCATCAGACGCCATCTCTATATAAAATGGCATCCCTACGATCAATTGTCGTACAGCTGACATCAAATCAACACATCTCCTATCATCCGATCGATTCTTTCTGTAATCTTTACGTACGTCCCAGAGTTCTCCTTACGTAAAATCTGAATTCTGTCTTCATAAAAGCGATAACTACTGAAATGAAAAGGTGACATATGGAATCGAAGATCCAACAGTACATAGCCCATCTGAGTCCGAGCGGCATTCAAGAAGGTTGCTTAAGAGGTTTTCAGTTATTTGAGGAGTTCAGCGGACAAAACATCTTCGAAACGCTTAAAGAACGTAAAGCTCTCGACCGCTTCGATCTAGACACTCAGAAACGAGTTGAGAAAGAGGTAGAGAACTTCTTCAACTGGATTAAACAAAACAAAGGTCTCCCACCCACAGTTGCCTACTACTACGCGATAAGTCTCAAAAGTATTCTTGTAGGACTTCCGATAGGCGTTGAGATTGGGCTTCTTTTCGGCGTAGTCTTAGAACACATGCTCAACACGTGAGTTATAATCTCCCACGCATAAATGCAAGCCTTTTCAAGCACTTCTCAACCGTGCGGATATACGCTAGTTTTATTAAAAGGCTGATAGAAGCCATGACAAAGGGATTAAGATGAAGACGAAAAAAGAACAAGAAGAGATGCGAAAGTTGAAGGAGATGATTCAAGAAAAACCTAGTGACGAAACCGTAGAGCAGATTCTTGTAAAGTTCTGCGCCCGAAGCGGCGTTTCGTTAGAAGAATGCAGGAGATACTATAATCATCTGGTCAACTCAGGTGAGATCGAAGAAAGCTAGAAACGCTTGTAAGGTTATCTCTCAACGCGTTACGCCTCCCTGAGCAGTACTGCAGCGCGGAAAAAGCACTATGGAGAAGGGTATGATGTTTTGCAGAAAAGATATACTGCAGAACCAGCTGCAAACCAAAAGCGCGGGACAGGTTAGTCTTTTCTGGAATCGAGTGTCTCCGACACGTCTCGTGTACGCTTGAATACTTCAAGTCACGTTTCTTCAATAGGCTTCCGAATACCCGGATAACTCGGCGCGCGCTAAGTTTCCAAATAATGTGTTTAGCAAATAACATCTATAGCGCATAAATGCTTAAGTGCTAAAACCAATACGTCTATAAGTGTTCAAGCACACAACATATTGTATAAATAAGCAAATTTAAGATGATGGAAGAAGGGCGGCAAAAGCAAAAGTAACACTTTGCATCAGACAACTTTGCAAAAGCCAATTTGCTTATTTCAAAAAACATCTGGCTCACGCGGGTGCGTGCTTAAAGATTATAGAAATAAAAGATGGTGGTTGGTGATTGAGATGGGTCGAATCAACGTGTGGCTCTCTGATGAACTGGAAAAGAAGCTCAGGTTCAAGACCATCGAGAGATTTGGCGGGAAAAAGGGTGACCTTTCCAGAGCTGTCGAAGAAGCCGTAAAAACATGGGTCGCCAAATGAAAATAGCTGCGTGAAAAATATATCTCAAAATGTGATTTTGATAGATGATGCTGGATGGGGAGACCTTATATTAGGTGTAGTAATCGGCGCCCTTAAACCTCCAGATCCCAGATATATGGAACGCAGGATCTCAGTCTCATCCTTCCAACCACCAAACTTCGAGAATAAAAAATATTTGGATGACGCAGTGAAGATTGCCGATGAAATCGTTGAGGTTATGCAGCCTGACATGGAAACCAATTTCAAAGTATGCTCAGGATACGTTCTCTCCAGCATACGTAGACACTTGATAGAACATGAATTCAAGGTGGAAGAAGTGGAAGCTACAGGTGAACTGCAGGAAAAGGTTGAACGGGGCTACATAAGATGGTGCAAGGAGATGGGAGTTCCAGCAGAAAGACTGGAAGATAAAAGACGTTTCTGGACATTTCTAGAATGGGTTGCAGAAAAACCTGAGCTAAGAGAAAAACTCGTGAAGACAGGATGGGAAAGCTGGAAAGAAAAATGGCGAGAAAAAGCATTCCTGAGGGGCAGTATAACATGTTAAGAACGAGAAAGGTGGTCGATAGAAACCGTAGCAGATTCGAGATCCTTGCGGAAATTCTGAGGAATTTGCGGGAACCAACTTGCTGGACGAATATTATGTCTCATTGTAACATTAGCTCAAAACAATCAGGGCAATACTTGAATTTGTTAAGGTCAAGAGACCTTGTTCGGAAAGATGCGACAGCGCGAAAAGTAACCTATCAGAGAACAGAAGCTGGTCGAGAATTTCTTAAACATTACAACAAGATAGTTATGCTACTTGACCCTAGCATTTCCCCACCTTCCCTAATCTAGCAATGCAGAAAGCTCACTGAACAGAAAATAGGGAGAATACATGAAATACTTGGCTCGCACGCGTTGGTTACGTGTTTGCAGGGAGGATTAAGGAGTATCTGAAGGTAGGAGCGATTGGTAGGATTGTTGTTTTGTCTACAGTTCTGTTGACGTTATTCACAATGGCTTTATTCACCAATCCGTACGTTGGCACCGTAATTGTGGAGACTTTGGAGAGCATGTTCTCTACGAGTGGCTGGGCAACGTTGGATTGGGTCGTTTATTCACAATTGCTGATGGTTATGATTGTGGCGTTGAATGTTGTCTTTGATTTGGTGTTTGGTTTCGTTGGGTTGTATGCTGGCTCAATGTTTAGAAAAGCCATAAAGAAAGCTGAGAAGAGCCGTCACGCATAGAAAAAGAGATCGGTTCATATCTGCGCCATCCTTTTCTCCTTCAATTTCAACTCGTTGCCACAGCATACAAAAGTGCGAGGTTCACATTCACACTCCTCAGAAGGGGTTGCACACTCGCGACTCTCCTTCACGACCTTCAGTTCAAGCCCACATCCTTCACAGACGTATATCTGTCCGTTCTTCATTTTGTGACTGCCCGTCACAGCTATCACCTCCATTTTCCTTAGAGATATTTCAGATTAAACAAGCCCTATCTAACGACTAAGTCAGATATCTAGGTTTGCTATAGTACAGCACAATGTCGGCTGAAGTCTTTGAAGACCAAGCTGAGGATGACTCATCTGCAACTAATAGAGTCTACTGATGTCTTCTAGCAGACTGAGATTGAGGAGGCAAGTCCCTCATAGTGAGTCAGATTCACCAGATAAAGTGAGAGCAACGGTCAACTGAGCGCGTGGTTTGCTCCTTCTCTCGATTTTGCGTGCGTGTACATAATTATTGGATAGAAATCCTTTTGCCGCACTTCTCACAGAAGTAAGCATCGTCCTTGTTCTCTGTGCCACAATACCTACAGTATTTTGTGCCTAAAGACTCACTCATTAAGTCTCCTGGGAAGACTCCTACCCTAAACGAGACTGAGTAACCTATTAGAGTGCCACCAACTGTTCCAACAACTAAACAGGCCATGCCCATATAGAGCCCGAGAAGAGTCAGACTCTTCGCTGAGGCAGCTTCTACTGCTCCTTGTTCTGGTTGAACAATTGCCATTCCGTGAAAATAGAGCAAGCCCCCAATACCAAAAAATATAAACACCATACCGAGTGCTAGATATCGTACATCCATCGCCATCACTTCTTGAACTTGATTGAACTTGTCTTGGTCTACTGAAATTAACCTTATGAAGACAGAATCCATATCGTGAATCGCCGCGTGATAGGTAACATTCTGCTGAAACGCATGAAGCCTGTTCAGAACCGGCTTCAGCAAAACATATAAGCAGCAGCCTAGCTTTGGTCGTCGAGGCTTCAGTTCTTGGTTTCAAAAGTAGCTATAGTTGAATTAGATGATGATGCTCAGCAATCCTTTCTGCAAGGGTTGAAGCTGATTGGAGACTTCGATCTCAATCAAGAAGAAAGATCAATCGTTGTGAAAGTAGGAGTATTTTCCCACAAGGGTAAGATGTTTCCAACCGTCCCTGTCGTTCAGGCGATCGCCGCCAGCTTTGACAAAGCTCCAAGAATCTTCATAGCTGAATCAGACAACTATCGCGGGACAGGTCTGGAAAGGCTTCAGATCTATAAGAAACTGTTTGATGAAAGGGTTGTTCCTTTCAATCTTTCCGAAGACACCAACACTCGAAACGTCAAGATTGCCGACGAAGATATGAGTCTATCCCACATACTCTTCAAGCCCAACGTGTTAGTAAGCACCCACGCGCTGCGCAGATACGAGAAAGGCACGATTCTGAAAAACCTACTAGGCCTTATTTCTGAGAGAAAGAAAGCAAGATTCCACAAGAAGTTGGTGAAAGCCCTCCTTGATGTCTACGAGAGGATTGGCGGAATAGACCTCGCTGTCATAGATGCCACACGCACATACTCAGGCCCGGCTGGAAGAAAAGCTATAGACACTAACGTCCTTATAATCGGGAGAGATGCAGTTGCTGTTGAGACAGTCGGTGCCACTCTCGTCGGGCTAAGCCCTCAGAAGATGCCCATAATACAGAAAGCAGTGAAGAGAGGCTTAGGTGAAGGCGAACTCGAAAATATTAGGATTCTTGGAGTCTCGTTAGAGAGTCTCGAAGAGAGGTTTCATCAGCTACGGCAGCTTCGCTAGCCCCGTGCACCTCTCAGATTAGGCGAATCTGAGTTTTAGCGAAGGTCATCAGATCAGAATTTCGCATGTCTCAAGGCAAATAATATCCTTGGGAATGAAAGATACAATAGCTAGACTTTAGGAGGACCTTGCTTAATTCTATCTCGCATCGCTTCAAATGATCCTCGCCACCCGCTGATGTCTTCAGACCACCATGTTGTTCCGGCCTCGACGTAGGGCTGCACTATTTCACTTCCCTTCTCACGATCGGGAGGTGTTTGACCACCTATCATCACATTGAAAGGTCGTGAGTCGACACGGTATTTTGCGACATAGGCCGAGATCTCCTTCACATCTTGAGGAGTGATCCTCTTTGTCCAGTCAGCGGGAGCGGGAACAACACCATCAAAGCGTGAAGCCCTGCGCAAAGGTTTCTTGTTCGGCCAAAAGCACGCAACCCAAATTGGAATCCGAGGAGACTGGACGGGTCTAGGTCGAAAAGTGACCTTGTTCAGCTTGAAGTATCTGCCCGAATAGCTGAACTCCTTTCCTTCCCACAGACCAGTCAGAACGTCTAAGCCCTCGTCAAGCTTCCCGGCACGCATCTTTGCGTCACCATCCTCACCAAAGTCCGTAAATTCTCTTGGCTGCCCACCCAAGCCTACTCCTACTATCAGCCTTCCATCTGAGAGATGGTCGAGTGAAACAGTCTCTCGAGCCAGCTTCCACGGACGACGGCGCGCCAATGGAGTAACCAATGCTCCAATGCGTATACGTTTCGTTTCCATGGCAACAGCTGCTGGCGCTATCCAAGGATCAGCGAAGGGGGCGCAAGCTATAGGGACGAGTGAGTCACCAACAGGAACCCTCCAATCCTTGACCCCAGATATGTGATCCCACAGAAAGAATCCATCCCATCCTGCATCCTCTGCATCGTAAGCCAGCTCAGCCAGCATTATAGGATTCCAATAGTCACCAAAGTTTGGAACATTAATCCCATACTTGATCTCTTCCTCCATCACTCATACACTCCGACTCAAAAGCAACCAAATCATCATTCTATTCTCTTGATATGGATTTTTCGTTTTTCAATTGTATTTAGCCAACTTTTTACGCGGAAATTTTGCGGCTGAACGTATCTGTTTTCCGCAAGTTATAAGACTGGACGAATCAAGAGTTAATGTAATTCTTGGAGAGTGAGTGAGGATGAATGGAGAAAGNNTCCTAAGTGGATATATAGATCGAGACGACCGCCAAACGATGACTCGTATTTTGAGAATATGACTCGAGTCATTTTCCTTGCAGGCTTAAGCTGGAAGATGATTGACAAGAAATGGCTAAACTTCAAGAAAGCCTTTCAAGATTTTTCAATAGACGAAGTGGCGAAATATGGGGAAGAGGAGATAGGACGGCTCATGAATGATGCAACCATAGTAAGGAATCAAGCAAAAATAGGTGCAACAGTCAGTAATGCAAAGCAGTTTCTGGAAATAAAGAAGAAACATGGATCTTTCGCGCAGTATCTGGAAAGTCTAGACAAGTCTCAAAATTATAAGTTTGTAGTAAAAGAACTCGGCAAGAAATTCAGTCGGATAGGACCCTCTTCAGCACGTATCTTCCTATACAGCGTCGGAGAAGACATCAAACGGCCGATGGAGTAAAAATCTTCCACAGCTTCGTCTTTGTTCGAAGATGAAGGAGCCGCACGCTGTCTATCCTTCAGTGGTAGGCTGGCTTTGCTGCCGAATGCTAAGATCGCTTCGAAAGCATGAATAAGGCACGAAAGTTGGTTAAAGTGACGCTGAATATGTATTCGAGAAGACAAGCTGGTCTTGCTCAGAAAACGAAAGCATCAACATAAAAAAGGAAAGTGGACATGCATACTGAATGATTTCTATGATAGTTTGTTGGAGTCCTAGTTAACGGTTTCTATTACAACAAAATATTTAACGGCCGAAAACAAGTATTCTTTGGGAAGGAAGGTATGGTTTTCAAAGGTATTAGTAAGATTATGCTCTTGACTCTATTAGTGTGTATAACAAGTCTAGCGTTCAACGAACAGCTAGTTAAGGCAGAATCGAAGACGATAATTGTTCCGGATGATCATCCAACCATTCAGGAGGCTGTAAATGCAGCTTCTGACCGAGACACGATTCTAGTTCGATCAGGAGTCTATTACGGTTGCAGCAACCCCTTGGCAATTATGGTTTTTGTAAACAAGTCTATATCGTTGGTTGGTGAAAATAAGAGCACAACTATTCTTGAAGGCTATGTGAACGGATTCGACAGAATCATACACATAGAAGCAGATAATGTAACAATCAGAGGTTTTACGATACAAAATGTAGGTTCTATATGGTGTGATTGCGGCGGCGGGATCTTCGTAGCTGCGTCTGAAGGCAGCAGGATTTCTGATAACATCTTCAGGAATCCCTACGCAACCGCCATAAACTTGTGGTCTGCCAACAACACGGAGATCACAGACAACATTTTCGTAGACAACGGCAACGCTATCTACTTCAAACCTTGGTCAAACAACAATATCATCTACCATAACAACTTCGTAAACAGTGTTTCACACATCAACGTTGGACAAGCATCGAGCATCTGGGACAATGACTATCCCTCGGGTGGCAATTACTGGGACGACTATAATGGAACTGACCTCTACAACGGCCCTTATCAAAATGAAACTGGCATTGATGGAATAGGTGATACGCCCTATGTGAAAAACGAGAACAACACTGACAGGTATCCCTTAATCAGGCCTTGGAAATGGCCGCTCGTAGGTGAGATAAATCATGATTTCAAGGTTGACATGAAAGATATAGGCATCGCAGCTAGGGCATTCGGATCCTATCCTGGACACCCACGATGGAACCCTCTTGCAGACATAACGGGACCTACGTATCTTGTGCCAGATGGCAAGGTCGAAATGAGAGACATCGGAATCATAGCCAGAAACTTTGGAAAGACTTACCCATAGCTCGAAAATGAGAAACCGTGAATCTAGCTAGACTCAGAACCAATCGCGTGCTTTGCAATTTTTTAGTAAATCAGAGAGAACATAGCAGAAAAAGTGCGCCAAGAATGTATTGAACCGAAGCGTGCACGCGCGTTACTCTTAAATGTTCGAAATCTGACTCATATCCGACCCGAAATGAAGATGACAACAAAGATCTTAGCTGGCACGACCATTCTTGGGGCCTTGGTTGTTGTTTTTGATTACACTTTGAAGTTCTCTGGTTTGAAGATCCCATTCCCCCTCTTCCCACGTATTAAATTTGATTTTACCGGAATCCCAATAGTTCTGTCTCTGCTGCTTTTCGGCTTGATCCCCGGAGTAATAACATCTGCTGTAGCCTTTTTTGCCATTCTCGTTCGAAGTGGCGAATTTGTTGGCCCGTCGATGAAAGCTTTAGCTGAGTTCTCAACGATCTTTGGAATGGCAATCGGTATTAGGTTGTTCAAAAACTCTGAAAAGCTCAGAAAACCAGTTTCCTTTCTTCTCGGCTGCATCAT
>JABAOF010040876.1_pt1 | contig 10547 bp, 9 predicted proteins | sample 7062171 | NCBI WGS metagenome assembly JABAOF01 (sample SAMN14538628, study PRJNA623070) | marine sediment metagenome | biome: marine biome [ENVO:00000428]; feature: marine pelagic biome [ENVO:01000023]; material: deep marine sediment [ENVO:00002113] | place: India: Gulf of Khambhat ... | reverse complement strand
ATCTATCCCGGCGGTGACTTCCTCACGCGACGGATGCAGATCATTCTGGGCCTCTCCCTGTTATTTCTCAATATCTGGATCTATATGTGGATACTACGCCGCATTGTGAAAGGTAAGCGTTAAGGAATGTGGCAATTGCCCCATTCTCGCCAAACAAATAAATTCAGCCGACGGGCAACGCCGACGGCTGAATTCAGTCTATGGATAAAAATCGATAAGCTTATCCGATATCCTACACCTGCTCCTCACGTTGTTTCCCCGTCCCCTCTTCTATCAGGATCCCCTCTTCCTCCTCCACCTCTTCCGCCTCGCTCTGAATGAAGGAGTAGAGGTTTCTTTCCCCTCGGACGCCCTCGACGTTTTTAAAGTAGACGACGCTCCGGGCGAAGGGAATCTCGATGCCTTCCCTTTCGAAGGCATCCTTGATCAAGACCCTTATTTGCCGCTGTGCCCGCCAGTGTTTCAGCGGCTTAACCTTACAGGATATCCGGATAATGCAACTCGACTTATCGAAGGTGATAATGCCCGTAACCTTGGGCACGTCGAGGGCGAGATCCTGATGGTCCAGATGCCATTTTTGTCCCACTTCCTTGAGCACCAGCAACGCCTTCCGGACATCCTGCTCGTAGGCCACCCCTACCTTGACGATGGCCCGCATATACTCCCGGCTGTAATTGGCAAATTTCTCCAATTTCCCGTTGGGTACGACCCAAAGTTGCCCATTATACCGGCGCACTTGGACGACCCTCAATCCCACGCTGACGATCCTTCCCCGCACATCGCCGATTTTGACGTAGTCGCCAACCCTCACCAGCCCTTCAAACATGAGGAAGAACCCCGCTATTACATCGGCGATAAACTCCCGGGCTCCAAACCCTATGGCCAGACCGGCCACTCCGGCACTGGCCAGCAAGGCTTGAAGGGGAACGCCTATGGCACTCAGGATAAAAAATAACGAGAGAATCAAAATCAGCCATCTGGAGACGTTCTCCATCAAGGGAATAGCCGTTTTAGCCCATCTGGCCCTCTCGGAATACCTGGGATCATCCTTCTTGGGGGTAAAGACCATACGGAAGACCTTCCCACACATCCGATTGGCGACTCGGGTTAAGAGGAGGATGAGGATGACGAGACCAATGACCTTGACGATGTGGACGACCCTATCCGGATCGAAAATCCACATGACGATGCTGTATAAATCCCTGAGAACAGGCCCCAATAAATCCATACCTTACCCCGTTGAAACATCCATCTGTGCCGAGAAAATGTTCAATTCAATTTACTATAGCACATTACATCTCCGTAGACAAATGGCATGCCGAGTAATGATCCTCTTCCACCTCAACCATCTGTGGGATTTCCCTCCGACACATCTTGCCACTGGCGGCGCATCTCGGCAGGAAGACGCAGGATCTATCGAAGGTTTGGTCCTGCAACTCTCGCTCCTCAAGGCGAAATCTCTCCCTCTTCGCCCTTGGATCGGGTATGGGCACCGCAGAGAGAAGGGCCTTCGTATAGGGATGGTGAGGATTGCCGATGAGCCGTTCCGTGTTGCCGAGCTCAACCACCTTCCCCTTGAAAATAACACCGATTCGATCACACATGTAACGGGCTACGGCCAGATCGTGGGTGATGAAAAGATAGGTCAATCCGAGGCGCGTCCTCAAATCCAACAAGAGGTTGAGGATTCCAGCCCGTATGGAGGCATCCAACATGGAAACGGGCTCATCGGCGATGACGAAGTCCGGTTCCACAACCAAAGCCCTGGCTATGGCCACCCTCTGCCTCTGCCCCCCGCTCAATTCGTGGGGAAATCGAAAGAGGAAATCCCCCGGCGGGTAGAGCTCTACGATCTTCAAGGCATTCCAAACTCGATACTCCCTCTCCTCATAATCCCCAATTCCCTGGACCTCCAGGGGTTCCATCACCGTGTCAGCCACCGTCATCCTCGGGTTGAGGGATTCGTAAGGATCCTGGAAGATCATCTGAACGTTCTTCCGGAACTCCCGCAATTCCTTCCCCTTCAAATGGCTGATGTCCACCCCCTCGATGAAGATATGCCCTCCTGTGGGTTCTTCAAGCCTGGACAGGATTCGCCCGCAGGTGGTCTTCCCGCTCCCGCTCTCCCCCACCAAACCGAAAATCTCGCCATTCTTGATCCGAAAATTGACGTCATAAGCCGCCGTAACGAACTGCGCCGATCTGGAGAAAATATTCCTCTTGAGGGTGTAAATCTTCGTCAGACCTTTAACATCAACGATGGCCTTGTCCTTTCCTCTCATGGATCCCTTCTTCCCCCTAGGCCGGTTTCACCAAATGGCAGGCAACGAAATGACCTTTTTTCACTTTGCGGAACTCCGGCTCTTGGTTCTCACACATTCCCTCCTTTTCCGGGCACCGCGGACAAAAACGACAGCCCGCGGGAGGGTCCAGGAGATTCGGCGGTTCCCCGGGAATAGGGTTAAGCCTCTTGACCTCTCCCTTAATGCTCGGGTACGAGGAGAGCAACGCCTTGGTATAGGGATGGAGTGTATCGTAAAAAAGCGAATCGGCGTCGGCGGATTCCACGATTTTCCCGGCATACATAACCCCGATCTTACCGCACGTCTCGGCGATCACCGAAATATCATGGGAAATATAGATCATGGCCATATCCAACCGATTTTGCAATTCCACAATCTCCTGAATTATCTGATCCTGCATGATGACATCCAGCGCAGTGGTGGGCTCATCGGCGATAATCAAATCCGGCGAACAGGCCAAGCTCATCGCGATAATGGCCCTCTGCTTCATCCCCCCGCTGTATTCATGGGGATACGATTTCCCCCTGCCCGTGTCGAGGCCTACCAATTCATAGAGTTCCTTAACCTTCTCCCAGGCCTCGGTTTCGGACACGTCATCGTGAGCCTGAATGGCTTCGATGATTTGGTCGGCAACAGTGATGACCGGATTTAAAGCGTTCATGGCAGCCTGGAAGACCATGGATATTTCCTTCCAGCGTATCCTGCGGATCTCCTCATCCTCTTTGAGGAGGATATTCTCCCCCTTGAAGAGAATCTCTCCCCCCACAATCACGGCATTGGTGGGCAAAAGCTTCATGATACCCATAGCTACGGAGGTCTTTCCACAGCCCGATTCTCCCACAAGGCCCATTGACTCCCCCCTATTCAGGGAAAAGGAGACCTTGTCAACGGCCTGGACCATCCCCTTCGTTGTCTCATAATGCAGGGTTAGATTCCTAATCTCCAACAAGCTCAAGTCTTATCTCTGCCTCAACCTGGGATTGACCACTTCGTCCAAGGCCCTCCCGATTAAATAGAAGGAAAGGGTGATCAGGGAGATGCAAATCCCCGGGGGTAAGAGCCAGTAAGGGGCCTTGAACATATTTCCCGTCTTCCAAACCCACTGCAACATCATCCCCCAGCTAACCGTCCCGGGATCGCCGAACCCCAGAAAGGCCAATGCCGCCTCAACCAAAATGGCCGTGGTGACGCCGAAGGTCATGTACAAGAACGAAAGGGGGAGGACATTGGGGCCGATATGGCGAAAAATGATGCGTCCCTTGCTGGCACCTGAAATGATGGCCGCTTGCACATAGGGTCTCTCCCTCAAGGAGAGCGTCTGAGATCGGATGACGCGGGCTACGCTTGCCCACCGCAAAAGGCCGATGATGATCACCAGATTCCATACGCTCAATTTCCCGATTACGGCGGACAGGATCAATATCACCAGAAGGCCGGGGAGGACCATGACGATGTCGGCAACCCTCATGAGGATCATATCTACCCTCTTCCCCAAATACCCGGAGATGAGGCCCACCGAGGTGCCGATGGCCACGGCCATGAATGCCGCCGTAATCCCGACCAGAAAGGCAATCCGTGCCCCCACCAGTAACTGACTGAGGATATCCCTCCCGATGAAATCCGTTCCGAGCCAGTGATTTTTTGTCGGACCCTGAGTCCAGAGGATATCGGGATCCACGCCGGTCATGGGCTCGTACATGGGGTCTATCAACGGTGGGATATAGGATATCAAGGCCATTGCGGCGAAGATGACGAGCAGCGTCAGTCCGAACAGACCCAGCCTGTTCTTCCTGAAAATTTTCCAATGCCCGCTCAAGGTAGTTAGCCATCGGTCCCACCTCCCGCCGAGGCCGGTCCTAAACTCCCTTCCCTCCATGTCATCCAGCCACTCTTTATCTCTTTCCCGTGCGAGGTGTTTCTTCACGATCCTTATCCCTTAATACTTTATCCGAGGGTCCAGGTAGGCATAGAGGATATCCACCACCAGGTTCGCCACCAAGACCAGGGCGGCTATGAGGAGAAAGGCGATCTGAGCCAGGGGGTAGTCGCTGTTGCTCACGGCGAACACGAGCTCCCTGCCTATCCCGGGCCAGGAAAAGATGGTTTCCGTGATGGCCCCCCCATTGATGGAAAAGGCCAAGCTCAAGCCCAGAGTGGTTACCACCGGAAGTGCGGCATTCTTGGCGGCGTGTCTCTCCCTGATTTGCCTCTCCGTCAACCCCTTGGCCCTAGCCGTGACGATATAATCCTCCTTGAGGGTCTCCAACATGCTGCTTCTCATGATGAGCATGAATCCCCCGAAGTGGATGGTAAACAAGACGGAAAGGGGCAGAACCATGTGATGGATCACGTCCAACACCTTGCGAGTGATACCCGTTTCGGGATTGAGCCAGAGCTCCGGGGTGATCATCCCGCTCAAGGGAAACAAGTTCATCCAATAGGCGAAAATCCAGACCATGAGGAGGGCGATCCAGGGGAGAAACAGGGTATGGGATACCAGCCCCAAGAGGGTAACGGAGGAATCCAGCATCGACCCCCTCTTCCAAGCGATTACCTTTCCCCAGGAGATGCCAGCAAGGGCGGACAGGATGATAGAGGTCGTAAAAAGGAGAATGGTATTGGGTAACTTCTCAGCAATGATGTCGATGACCGGCTTTCCATAGTAGAAGGAACTGCCGAATTCACATCGGACGAAATTCTTCAGACAGATGAGGTACTGCTGATAGAGGGGTTTATCCAGCCCGAAAATGGCCCTCGTGGCCTCCACATCCTCGGGGGTCATCTGGGGGTCGATGACCAATGAGGCCGGATCGCCTGGAGCCACCCTGAAAAGGATGAAGAGCAAGGTGAGGATAATGAAGAAGCTGACGACGATCTGGGTAGCCCTGACGAGGATGAACTTCCCTAAGTGCATTGAAATCCCCTTTGCCCCTTCCTGTTATTGTGTTGGTTTTAGGAAGATGAGGGACCAGTGGTTCCCAACACCGTTCAGATCCTCGTTCCAACCCGTAAACCTGTCAACTCGGGATGCCTCTACCACATACGGGACATAGAGGGGAATGTAAGGGGCCTCCTCGACGATGAATTTCTGCATTTTGGAGATGAGCTCTCGTCTTTTCGCTTCGTCCATGGTACAGGCGGATTCGTCCGCAATTTTATCGTACCAGGCGTTGTGATACCCCATGGGATTCCTCCCATAGGGGCGGTCCTCCTTTGAGTGAAAAAAGGTCCGCAGATAATCGGGATCGATGGCCAAATTACCCCATCCCAGGATGAAGGCGTCGAATTCCCGTTTCACCTTGACCTGCTGGGTAATGCTCCCGAAGGATGATGGTTTCGCGCTGGCAGGTATGCCGACCCGCTTCAACCACTGCTGTATCAGCATCCCGGCCATTGCCCTGTGGGGGTCGTAATCCGCCGGTGGGGTCAGGATATCGAGGGGCGGGACTTCCTGGCCGTCGGGCATCTTTAACCCCTTGGCCTTAACCACCTTGCCCTTGGAATCGATGGGAGGCTTTTCCCACGTATAACCCGACGCCTTGAGGATCTCATAGGCCTTTTTAACCCTCTGCGCCCGCTTCATCCCCTGGCCGAATTTCGGGGTATCGGGATTGTGCCAATACCGATTTCCCGGGGGTATGATATTATCCATTCGCTGGCCTTCCTTCTGCAACACCCTGATTACGATGAAATCCTTATCGATGAGATAGGCCACTGCTTGGCGAAAGGCCCTGTCGCTAAAGGGGGGTTTCCGCACGTTGAAGGCCAGGTAATAGACCCCGCTCTTATCACTCTTGAAGACCTTAATCCTCCTATCACCCTCCAGGTCCTTGAGGTACCCGGCCTGGATACTCGCCCAGTAGTAATCGATATCCCCCTTCTTCAAGGCCAGGATCGCTGAATCCTGGGAACCATAGAACTTGAAGAGAATGCCATCGACGTGAGGACCCACCTTATTCCCACCAATCTCCATTCCCGTGGCGAAGAAGTTTTCGTTTCGCTCAATTCGAACATAGGCTCCCCTGGCCCACTTTACGAACTTGAAGGCGCCACAGCTCATGGGCTGTGTAACCTGATGGACCAGTAGATGCTTCAGGGGATTTTCCGCCTTTCGGGCCGCGGTCACCACGGGCTCCCATTTCTTCTTCTGGACGATAAAGGTCATCAAGGTCCTGGGCAGAAATATGGCCATCGGTTTTTTCAATACGAATTTGACCCGATAATCGTCAAGGGCCTCGATCTCCTCGATGAAACGCCATGCGTAATGATAACGGGGAACTTTAAATTCCTTGATGACGCTCCCCGTGAAGACCACATCATGGGCCGTAAGGGGAGATCCGTCCTCCCATTTCGTTTTCTTGAGGCGGACGACAGCCGTATTGGTCGCCTCATCGTACTCCGGATATCCGTCCGCGAGCCATGGAATGATCTTATGGGTCTTGGGCTCCCTCGTATAGAGGGGTTCATAGAAACGAGTGACTACATTCCTGGACCACGTGTCGCTCGCCCTGAAGGGGTTGAGGGTTTTGGGCTCATCCTTCATCCCGATCTTGATAACCGCCGCCCCGGAGGGGGCAATCGCAACTGCCAGGAAAAGTGTGGCGAGGGCGAATATAAGACACAACCGGTAAAGCCACTGAGAACTTTGACGTACGTCCATCCTTTATTTCCCCCTTTCTTCCACCTCGGCCTCGATGAAATCGATGACCTTGCGCTCCAATTTGTCGCCGTTCAGGCGATTAATTCTCGGGATACCTCCAGGGCTGACACAATTGATTTCCACCAGTTTATTGGCGATGAGGTCGATTCCCACGAAGAAGAGACCATCGGCGATCAACTTGTCCCTAATCCTCTCGCAGACCTTCCGTTCACTTTCGGTCACCTCGTGTTTCTCCGCCCTTCCCCCGGCGTGGATATTGGCACGAAACTCCCCATCGCAGGGAATCCGCCGCATCGCCCCCAGGATCTCCCCGTTGAGCAAAAGTATCCTGACGTCCCCTCCCCCTTCTTCATGCTGATATTCCTGGATAATCACGGGCCTCCTCTCCTCATACGGCGTGGAAAGGTTCACATAGTAGTTGATAAGGGAGTTTAGGTTCTCCGGATCCCTCGTACTCACCTTGATGACACCCTCCCCCTTAAATCCCGCCGTCGGTTTCATAACCATATCACCCCCGAATTCATCGATGATCTTCCTGATGCGGATGGGATCCCTGGATATGTGGGTTTCGGGGATTATCTCCGGGAAATTGAGGGTATAGAGCTTGCTGTTGGCGTTGACCTGACCCTGGACGTCGTTGATGATAAATACGTCATCCTTGGCGAGTTGGAGGAAGTCGATGGTTTTGAAATTGATAGGGGGATCCTTCCTCAAGAATAACACGTCCAATTCTGTGACGTCCTCGAAGATCCGCTCCTCCGTCTTCACGCACTGGATGATCGCATCCCAGTATTGGGGTAAGGGTTGATCCCTTGACACGGTGATATGCTTCATTCTGGCCCTGATCCGGTTGCTCTTAATATAGAGATCGTGAGGCTCCAAAAAATAGAGATCATGCCCCCTTTGATTACATTCGTACATCAGCCAGCTCGTCGTCTCATCCGTCGGGTCAATGGATTCCAAGGGATCCATCAAAAAGGCGATCTTCATGACCTTCCCCCCCTTACCAGGTTTACGGCATAATCGAGTATAGATTCCGCGATATCCATCCCAGCCACTTTCTCCAGCTCCCGAAAACCTGGGGAATAGTTCACCTCGAGAACCATGGGACCATCCCTTGATTCCAACATATCCACCCCGGCAACATCCAACCCCAATGCCTCCGCCGATTGAACGGCTACCTTCCTATATTCGTCAGACAGCGCGATTCCGTCTCCCACCCCTTTGAGATGGATGTTCGACCTGAAGTCCCCACCACGGGATTGCCGCACCATGGACGCCTTAACCTCCCCTCCGACCACCAACGCCCTGATATCCCTTCCCCTCGATTCCTCGATAAATTCCTGAATGAGTGCCGCGTCGCCGAATCCGGAGAGGTTGTTCAGCACGAATTCAACCGCTTGATAGGATTCCGCCAGCGTCACCCCAGTTCCCTGCCTCCCCCTGAGCAGCTTCACAATCACCGGGAGACCATTCAGATCCCGGATCAATTTTACCAAATTTCGGCAATCGGTCGCCACGGCGGACCTGGGGACGGGAATCCCATGAGAGGCAAGAATCTGCAGGCAGGTGAATTTATCCCTCGATTTGGCTATGGAATCGAACCCGTTAACCAGGGGAACGGCCATCAACTCCAGCTGTTTAACCACGGTCATCTCGTAGTCCTCGATGGTGGCTCCGATCCTTGGCAAGACCACATCNNATGCCCCATCTTCAGGGCGGTCTCGATGAACCTCCTGTTGGGATGATATTGGTGATTCCGGGTTGTCAGGATGCCGATATCCATCTATGCCCTCATCTCATCCCGCGATTGTCAAAGTGGAATCCATTCACAATCGAGCTGAGTTACATTACCATCTATCAAAAAAAGGGGCAATGGAAAAGGAATTTCTCCAGCCCAGCACGGCTCTTCTTCCTTACTGAACGGTATTGAGGCTGGCCTCCCGGACTTTCCTGGTGATATATTCACCCATCCGACCGGCCTCCTCCATCCCCATGCCCGATCGGGTCTCGAACCGATACCCATACCGGAGGCCGTGGCTAACCCGATCCCCTCGATGGACCCTGGTGATCCCGAATCGATCGGGGTGGCAATCGATTTCGGTCCCTCCCTCCAGGTTGAAGGGCTGAACGACAAAACTGGTATACTTGCCCCGATAGTCAATCAAAAACCTCATCGTCTCCAAGGCCTCGCTCCGGGTTTCCGTGGGAAAGCCAACCATGCACATCAGCCGGGTCTCTATCCCGACCTCGTGACATCCCTCCACAATCCTCCCAATCTCCTCGATCCTTGTCCCTTTCTTCATCAGATCGAGGATCCTCTGATTATACGATTCCAAACCGAACATCAATCGCTTACATCCCCCTTCAACCAGAAGACGCAGTACATCCATGGTGAAGGCCTTTTCGAACCGTGCAAAGCAGCTCCATCTCACCTTGAGCCGGGACCGGATGACTTGACGTGCCAGGGACCGGAGAAATGCCGGTGAACAGGCGTCATCCATGAATCGAAAATGGCTACACCCATGTTGGTGATGAAGCACCGCCATATCCTCCACCACGAGGGTGGCGTCTCTCTGGTCAAAGGCATCCTTGTAGAGCTCCCGATACGTGCAGAAAGAGCACCGCTTCCAGTAGCACCCTCTGGACGTAATGAGGGGAAGGGTAAAATTTTTCAAAAGGTATAACCCCAGGGGAAATCCCTCGAAATCGGGGGGTGGAATGGAATCCATATCGATGGGGGAACAAGGGATTGGGTTTCTATGCCACCGGCCCTCCCTTTTGAAGACCGCATTGGGGACGGATTCCAGGGCCTCCCCTTCCTCTAAGGCCTCGATCAAGCGTAACAGGGGAAGCTCTCCATGATGGAGGATAAAGCTATCCGCGGCATTCAACAACTCCTCGTACCCCATCAAGTGACCCAACAGTTTGGTGATCGTTGGGCCTCCCATGCAGATATGGATGCGGGGATTGGCCCTTCTTATCAGGAAAGCGATCCTGAAGCCATGGATCATTTGTGTAGGATAGGCAATGGATAATCCCACCAAGGAGGGGTCTTCCCCCAAGACCCAGGGGATAAGGCGTTCCCTATAGTAGCTTTCGAACGGATCATTTCGCCCCTCCATTGCCTCCCGAAGGGTCTCAACCAGGGAAGAGCGCGATATCTCAGCCTCGAAACCCTTATAGTAGGTGAGGTACGTTTTCATCAGCAGTCCTCTGGCCCATTCCCTCCTTTCCCCTCCCACCCCTTGGTCCATCAGTACATCCTTCGCCTCCTGGACGAGGGGGGGATTCATTTCTTCCCCCCCAATTCCCCCTTCCGACGGGGGAATCACATCATAAAATGCCTCCAGGTTGACGTCTTTCGAGATGGGTCGGTGGCCCGCCTCCTTCAGGAAGGCGGAAAGGGAGGGAAGACTCAGGTAAGGGTACCTGAGATTACTGATGGGGGGATAGAGGAGTAATACGTTCATTACTTTAATTCTAAAATGCGGTATTTCCCTTTGTCAATGTGTTCATGGGTGAAGTTTCCTGAATTTCTAGGGGAACACCCTTGTCCATGAGCGAAATCTGCTGGAGAAGTG
>JABAOF010013040.1_pt1 | contig 10550 bp, 13 predicted proteins | sample 7062171 | NCBI WGS metagenome assembly JABAOF01 (sample SAMN14538628, study PRJNA623070) | marine sediment metagenome | biome: marine biome [ENVO:00000428]; feature: marine pelagic biome [ENVO:01000023]; material: deep marine sediment [ENVO:00002113] | place: India: Gulf of Khambhat ... | reverse complement strand
AATGTCATGGGGATTGTGGTCCCGAAGATCGAGTCCAGGAGCGTGCTGAAGACGATTCTGCAGAGAGGGTACGGCATCATCGGCACCTCGGCCCGGATCGACGAGGCGGCTGATGCCTACGAAGCCCTCATCGAGGACGTCATTGTGGCCGCTGAGATAGAGACGACCATGCGTCGCCTGATCGAGGAGATCGAGAAGGTGAAGCGGCGGGTGAACGCGCTGGAACATCGGGTCATCCCCGAGCTGGCGGACACGGAGAACTTCATCCGTCAGCGGTTGGAAGAGATGGAGAGGGAGAACATCTTCCGGCTCAAAAGGTTCAAGGCGAGGGCATGATTCGGCGCCTCTCAGCCTGGCTGGCGGACGGCGAGAAGCGGGCGAGACTCTTCCGCTGGATTTGGATCCTCTCGTTGGTCGTTCTCGGGCTGGGCTACGCCATCATCGTCTGGAGGCTCCTCAACCCCTAGGGGCCCAACTGGATGATATCGGCCGAGAGGTTCTTCCGGACAATGTCCTCGGCCAAGCTCTGGAACGATATCTGTACATTGACCCCTGTCTTGGCGCTTGTGTAGAAGTGAGGCGCATCGAAGGCCTGCGTCGCCATGCCCACCTCCCTTTCATCGAAGAGCACCATCACCTCGTCCTTCAGGTCGACCTTGTTGACCGCGTAGACGACTGAGATCTCGCCCACGACGTTGTAGACCGACTGCACCCAGTCGTCCAACTCCCTCAGGGTGGAGTAGCGCGTGATGTCGCACACGGCCAGGATGCCTTGGGCTCCTTGGAAGAAAGCCTCCTTAAGCAGGTCCCGGACCCCCTTCTCCCCCATGATGTCCCAGATGACCATGTCCATCTGGATGATCAGGTCCCTCTCGGGGACTTCAACCTGGATCTCCTTCTTGGACACCTTCGCGCCGAGGGTCGTGACGTATTTGTCGTCGAAGGCGTCCTTCACGAAACGACGGATGAGGCTGGTCTTGCCGACGGCGGCCTCGCCCACCAGGCATACCTTGCTCTTCATCTGATACTCTGAGACCATGACCCACCAGTATCTTCACTTGGGACAACACGTACATAAAACTAGTGAGATGGTTCTCACTACCTGGCAGTCTTGGAAAGCCTTTTGGAGGGCGCGACGTTAACCTGGTAGATGAGGCGTAAGACGGGGCTCATCGTCGCCTTGGACATGTCCGAGGCGCGAAGGGCCCTGGAGGTGACTGAGGAGACCTCCGGATATTGCGACGCCTTCAAGGTCAACTACCCGCTCGTTCTCTCCGCGGGGCTGGAGGTTGTAGATGACCTGTCGGCCTATGGTCCCGTTCTCTGCGACTTCAAAGTGGCGGACATCCCAGATATTGACCGCCTCATCGTGGACTTGGCGTTCGATCACGCGGCCGCTGGCGTCATCGTCCACGGCTTCCCCGGGGAGGATTCCCTGAGGGCGTGTGTGGAGGCCGCCAAAGGGGACGTCTTTGTTGTGACTGCCATGAGCCACCCAGGGGCGAGTAGGTTCCTCCTTCCAGCTTCGGAGGAGATGGCCATCATGGCGCGGGAGACGGGTGCCTCGGGCATTGTGGCGGGAGCGACCCGCCCGGCGATGATCGCCACCCTCCGTGCCCTCGTCGGCCCGCTGCAGATCCTATCTCCGGGCATCGGTCCACAGGGCGGGGATCCGATGGAGGCGATCCGACGAGGAGCGGACTTCCTCATCGTCGGCCGGAGAATTGCCGCCGCCAAGAGGCCTGCGCAGGCCGCCGCCGAGGTTGTGGCCGAGATACGGACCGCGAAGGAAAGCCTTTAATCAGGCCTCTCGTATCGGGGCGCGAGGGGATGGAACGTCGCGGGGCCGAGTCTCATTCCAACTGACTCCAGACGAAATGCCCCGGGCCTGGTACAACATCCTTCCGGACCTGCCGGAACCCCTCCCTCCTCCAACCGATCCCGACGAGGGGCAGACGCGTCTCAAGCGGCTGGAACGGGTCATCTTGGAGCACTGCCGCAGGCAGGAGAGTTCCGAGGCACGTTGGATAGACATCCCTGAGGGCATCCTCGAGCTCTACGAACAGGCCGGCAGGCCAAGGCCCCTGATTAGAGCCCGGCGCCTGGAGGAAAGGTTGAAGACCCCAGCCAGGCTGTACTACAAAGCCGAATTCTACTCTCCCACGGGTAGCCACAAGGTCAACACCGCCCTCGCCCAGACGTACTACGCCCGGGAGGAGGGATATGAGAGGCTGTCCACGGAGACTGGTGCCGGTCAGTGGGGCACCGCCCTGGCGTATGCAGCGAGCCTGGCCGGCCTCGACTTAGTCATCTACTGGGTCCGAGCCGTGTACCAATGGAAGCACGAGCGGCGCGGGTTCATGAAGACCTACAACGCGGACGTCAGGGCCTCCCCGAGCAAGGACACGAAGGTCGGCAGGGGGTTGCTGCGCGAGAATCCTGAACATCCCGGGTCCCTGGGGATAGCCGTTTCCGAAGGTCTGGAGGAAGCCGAGGGGGACTCCAAGACCATCTACTGCCTCGGCTCGGTCCTNNATCTACTGCCTCGGCTCCGTCCTCAACCACGTGCTGCTGCACCAGACAGTCATTGGGTTGGAGACCAAGAAGCAGTTCGAGATGGCTGACGACTACCCCGACGTCATGATTTCCTGTCTCGGCGGTGGCAGCAACTTTGGCGGCTTCGTGATCCCCTTCGCGGCCGAGGCGATCAAGGGCCGGAAGGTTCAACTCATCGCAACTCAGAGCGAGGCGGCGCCCAACCTGCAGGGCGAGTACAAGTATGACTTCGCGGACCATGCGGAGCTGACGCCCATGCTCAAGATGTACACTCTTGGTCACAAGAAGGAAATGGTCCCCATCAAAGGCGACGGACTCAGGTACCACGGTGCCGCCCCGATCCTCAGCCTGCTCCGCCACCATGGGTACATCGACACGATCGCGTATCCTGCGGACGAGAAGTACGTCTTCGAGAGGGCACACCAATTCATCACGGCGGAGGGATTCCTCCCTGCCCCGGAGTCTGCCTACAGTGTCACGGGGGCCATTGACGAGGCGATGCGCTGCAAAGAGACGGGGGAAGAGAAGGTGATCGCCTTCAACATCAGCGGTCACGGGCTATTGGACATCGCGGCCTACCGAGAGAAGCTGGGCATCTAATCGCTTTATACTGAAACCGCCATAGTTGACCGTGTCCCTCTCACGGGATGAGCTGGAGAAGTTGCGGATCTGGCTCGACCATGATCCCGTGGGTAACGCCTGGGTGATCCATAGGGTATACCACAGTGATCAGGTCCCCAAGGTTCTCGCCGACGACCTCGACAACCCGCGGGCTGTCGTGGCCTTCGATTCAGAACATGAAAGACTGGTACTGACTGCCGAGGATCCGGACCGGTTACGAGAACTTCTCGACAGGCTTCCGACAGGAGCCTACCACTTCTCCGCCGTGGACCTTGACCTCATTCCAGCCATGCAGGCTGTCATGGACGTCGAGATTGAGGAACCGACGTGGCTCTTCAACATGAAGCGGGAGGACTTTCGACCGACCAGTGTGACGGAGACGGACCCCGTTAGACCGGAACACGCGGAGATGATCGCCCAACGATGGCTCGACACAGAAGCCACGGACTACGTGCGATCCAGAATCGATACCGGCATGACGGCAGGCATATACGTCGAAGGGGAGTTGGTCGCATGGGACATGACACACCTCGAGACCGATGACGTCGTAATGTTGGGGTTCCTTCACGTCCGGACGCCCTACCGTGGACGGGGCTATGCCAAGACCGTGGCCACGGCAATGCTGAAGGAGGTCTTCGCGTCGGGCAAGATGCCTATCTGCCACGTCTTCCAGGATAACGAAGGTTCCATCAACCTCAGCGAGAAGATGGGATTCCGCAAAGTCAAGAAGCAGGTCTGGGGGACGGCGAAGAAGGTCTAGGGCCCCCCCGAAACCTATTTATCCACTGGGCCGCATCCCGCGGCTCAAGGGCATGGGGTGCACTTGAGTCTACTCAACGGGCTGAAGGCAATCTTTCGCCGCGTCCCAGGTCCGTGNNGTCCCAGGTCCGTGGAGGCCCAAGTACGACCTTTTGCGCGGCGAGGAGATCAGGGCCGAGCTGACGCCCCATCCCCTCTCCTTCCTGGATTACCATATGCCCTTCCTCTTCCTCCTCGGCGTCGGGATCGGGTTCGCCTATCTCTTCAACGCCGTCACTGGGTGGGTCTCCTTCGAGGACTTCCTGGGCTACCAGGCGGGCGTCACAGCTGTCCGTCTCCTCGTCTGGTCCCTTGCCCTCATGGTGTTTGCCATAGGCGCCTCGGTCATCCTGATTCGATGGACCTTTCTGGCGACCTTCGGACTCATCGTCGCCGGCGCCCTCTTCATTACGATTCAGGCCCCTGATGCAGGGGGCAACCCCTTCTTCCTCCCCGTCTACTCCGCTGTCATGGCCCTCATCGGAATGGGCCTCGTGGACATCTACAGAAGGAGCCACGACTACGTCGTGACCGATCTTCGGCTAATTCTCAAGGCCGGCATCTTCCGCAAGCGGGAGAGGACGGTGAGGTACGAGAACGTCGTGGACCTGGAGACGAGCCAGGGCATCCTCGGCAGAATCTTCGGATACGGCACCATTACGCCAGTGACCGCGTCAGGCATCGGTACGGGAGCCGATGAGGCCTTTGCCGGTGGGGGAGCGGGAGCGACGACTCAGGAGGGTCAAGTCGGTGGCGGTCTCTTCGCTGGTGGCTCCCGAGGCGTGACCGTGGCGCGGGCCCGAAGCCACTCGGAACTCCACGGAGTATATCCCTTCCGAACTGTACGAGTTCTGGTCGCTCAACTGTTGCAGGAGAGTTCCATGGTGCACTACGCCAAAGAGCAGCGAGATCTTCTCCGGGAGATGCGGGACATCATGGTCAGCCGGGAGGACCCTGACTACTATTACGCCTATGAGCAGCCCTGATATCTACGCCCAGCGTGAGGGTGCTCAGAATCTAGCCCAGACTGAAGGTGGCAGCTAAGAGCTGCAGGCCCCAATCATTGATTAGGATGTCACCACGCCGAGGACAGCCCATCGACGGGACCAGAGGTACCCGAGCAGGAAGGTTCCGAAGACCAGGCTGAAGGCGTTGATTATGGCCTCCAACAAGACCGCCGACGTGCCCAGGCCGTAGATCCCCTGCTGAAGACCGAAGAGGACATCCATCAGACCAAGGAAAATGAGCGCGCTGCCCGCCGCGAGGCCAAAGAGAAGTGCCAGGGGGCTCTTCCGGAGCAGCGTCACGCCAGCGACGAAGCTAACCGAGGCCATCCAGGCGTCGGCCGCGGGGAATGCCCTTTCGAAGGCCAGGTAAACCTCCGTATCCAATATCCGGACTCCTCCAACCAGAAAGAAGTCCAGCCAGAAGTAGAGGGTGAATAGGGCGGTCAGGAAGAGCAGGCCGGCGATGATCAGCCTCTGGTACGAACCCAGACCTTCAGCCTTTCCCGATGATGTTGTGCTTTGCATAGTCTCCCTCAAATTCCGTCGGTATTGACCTGAGTATCTCCACCCACCTCATGGTGGAATCACTTGTCTTCAGAAGTCGCATCATGCTACCTCGAACGCGGAGCTTGCGCGTGAGAAACGCCCTCGTAGGTCCGAGCTTCCCTCGTAGGATGTCGACCCAGATGCCGTAGCGCCCGCTCAGCACGAAATCCGTCTTTCTCTCTCCGCTCCAGATTTCCGCAATCTCCCCCCCGTCAACCTGGAAGCCCACGACCACGTCCTCCGGCACGCCCTTCTTCGGCTCCCCCAGCAGGACCATCGTGTAGGACTCGTGCTCATCCTGCGCAAGCCTTCGGTACTCCCCATCTTCGTTGGTTCTACTCTGAACCTCCTCCAAGTACTCCTTGCCTCCCAATCTCACGAAGAGACCTCCACAACGACTTTGATGTCGTCAGAGCCACGATTCAGTGGCTCGAACCCCCCAACCACGATGTCCTCGAGGGCTATGATACTCGAGATGAGGGGATCGGCGTCAACTCGGCCCTCCGCAAGCGCTTGCAGGGCCGATGGATACTCGTTATACCCACAGTAGCTGCCCTTTATTGTGAGCTCGTTCAGCACGACGGTGAAGAAATCCGCCTCAACGGATTCTTCGCAAACGCCTAACACCACTATCTCCCCAGCTTTCCTCACCAGTGTGGGGTCTACCGCCAGAGTCTGGGGGACGCCCGAACAGTCAAATACCAGGTCCGGGCCCTCCCCTCCCTCTCTCTCGAGAAACACCTCGACGCTTGTATCGAGGGGATTGATGGCCGCGTCCGCTCCCAGGCGTTCTGCCATTTTCAGCCGTGCAGGATTGACCTCCGTGACCCACACCTTCACCGCTCCGGCATCATGCACCGCCTGCAGGGTCAGGAGGCCTATGGGACCAGCCCCTTGGATCAAGACCGAGTCTCCATCCTTTAGGGAAGACAGGCTCACACCTCTGAGGACATTGGCTAGCGGGTCCACCATCGTAGCCTGCCGGAAGGTTAGGCTGCCAGGCATTCTGTAGACCACGCCCTCTGGCAATTTGATGTAGTCGGCAAAGGCGCCATCGATGGTGACCCCCGTCATCTCCAGCTCATCGCAGAGGCTCGGCCGACCCTTCCTACAGTAGCTGCACCTTCCACAGGCGAGCACGCCGTTTCCCACCACCTTGTCCCCTGGGACTACGGAGGTCACCGCCCTCCCGACCTCCTCCACAACACCAGAGAACTCGTGCCCGATGACCACGCCGGGTTCGTAGTTGCCTGTCTTGTATGCCGCCAGGTCAGAGCCACATATCCCGCAATCGCGCACCCCGATGAGGACATCCTCCGGGCCACACTCCGGGACAGGCCTCTCTTCGACGACGATGTGCTCCTTTCCCATGAAGACCGCCGCTCTCATAAGAGGGCCTCCACCGCCTTCGCGATGCTCCTGGCATCCGGAATTACGGCAGCCTCCAGGCTCTCAGCGAAGGGAACGGGGATGCCCGGGTTCCCGAGCCTCACCACCGGTGCCCTCAGTACAGAGGGATCCTCCTCGGCCACGGCAGCGACGATTTCTCCGCTGACTCCGAAAGGCGTGTAGTCCTCGTCGACGACCACCAATCTTCCCGTCCTCTTCACGGAGCCAAGGACGGTGTCGGTGTCAAGCGGGACCACGCTCCTCAGGTCCACCACCTCCGCCTCAACACCTCTTTCGGAAAGCTCATCCGAGGCCTCCAAAGCCCTGTGGAGCATGAGGGCCAGGGCGACAATGGTCACGTCCTTTCCTTCCCGGACAACCTTGGCCTGGCCAAGGGGCACCTCATAGGGTTCTTCGGGGACCGGACCGGTCACGCCAAAGATCATATACGGGAGATCATAGAGGAGCTTGTGTTCCAGGAAGACGACTGGGTTCTCGTCCTTGATGGAGGCAAGGAGGAGGCCCTTGGCGTCGTGTGGTGTGGCAGGCACCGCGACCTTCATGCCAGGGAAGTGGGCGAAAGCCCCGTAGGGACACTGGGAGTGTTGCGCGGCGTCGCCATAGCCCCCGCCGATGGGGCCTCGCAACACGATGGGGACCGCGACCTTACCCCCGGACATGTAATGGATTTTCGCCATATGGTTGTAGATCTGGTCGAAACACACGCCGAAGAAGTCCGCGAATTGCAGCTCGACAATGGGGCGCCAGCCAGCCATGGCCAAGCCGATGGCCGTCCCTAAGAAGGCGGTCTCCGAGATCGGGGTGTCCCGGACCCGCTCTGGCCCGAAAGCCTCTAGAAGCCCCTGGGTGACCGTGAAGGCCCCCCCGAAGGACCCGATGTCCTCCCCCATGAGGAGGACCTTTTCATCGGCCTCCATGGCCTGAGTCAACCCCTCGCGAAGGGCCTCCACAAAGCTCAGCTCTCTATCGGAAGACATGCAGCGCGACCTCTGATGGATCTGGAGTGGGGGAGTTCGCGGCGAACTCCAATGCCTCCTCCACTTGTTTGTCGGAATCGGCCCTTACTCCGGTAAAGTCCACTGGGACCCCCATGTCCCCCAGTACCGCCTCCATTCGAGGGATTGGATCTTCGTCCGACCACTCCTCCTTTACTCCCTCTGCGAGGTAGTCCTCAAGGTCCACCAGCTCGAGGTGGGGGGCAAGACGGTACGTGAGTGCTTCGATCAGCCCAGGTCCCTTTCCTCTCCTAGCCCCCTCGATCGCATCCTTCGCGACACGATAGACCTCCACGGCGTCGTTTCCATCCACATGGTGGCCTGGGATGCCATAGGCAGCGGCCCGAGAGGCGATGGAGGCTCCCGCTGTAGATTCGGACGCCAGGGTTGACATTGCCAGCTGGTTGTTCTCACAGACGAAAACAACGGGGAGGTCCCAGACGGCCGCCAGGTTCAGAGCTTCGTGGAAGCTCCCTTGATTCGCGGCGCCGTCTCCAAAGAACGCCACGGCAACCTTCCTGGATTCCTCAAGCTTGGAAGCCAACGCGAAGCCCAGGGCGATGGGAAGGCCCGCCCCGACGATCCCTGTCGCCATGAAGTTCTTCTCGCCATCGGTGATGTGCATATGTCCCCCCCTGCCACCACACACACCCGTTGACCTCCCGAAGATCTCAGCGGCCAGTGCCTTGAGGTCCAGTCCCTTGGCGATGGCGTGCCCGTGGCATCGATGCGTGGATAGGACGGCGTCTTCTGGCCCAAGGGGAAGGCAAACCCCTGCGGCAACGGCCTCTTGGCCGATGCAGAGGTGCATCTCGCCACGGATCTGGAGGTCCCAGTACCGCTTCCGCACCCCCTCTTCGAATGCCCGAATGAGAAGCATCAGGCGATAGAGAGCAATGGCCTCGTCCTCACTTACACCGCTGCTTGGCGGCAGGCTTGCTCCCCTCCCGAATGGTGTCCCATTCATGCCCAGAGCTTAATGCTTTCTGAAGGGTAGCCAAGGAGAACGCCGGACTAGAGAAAAGGCCATAACCCCACTGATGTTTGCCCGGACGATGGCGCTCAGCACCTATCTCCTAGCCCTTCTGCCCGCAGCCCTTATGGGCCTCTACTTTGAGCCAAAGCCGACTGGAAAGGGGTGGAGCTTCCCATGGAGTCGCCTCGTTGGGGCCATAGTCTTCGTGGAGGTCGTGGCGGCAGCCATATTGCTGACGTACGGGTTCTATATCGGTTCGCCGCTGGCCCTCCTGACGTGGTGCGCGCTCGCCTTACTGGCCGGTCTCCTCCTCGACGTTGCACTGGATCATAAGTGGCTGCCGTTCCTTTTGTTCCGCGGGTTCGGCTCGTGGGCCACCTTGTCGGGGGTCTTCTTCTACCTCCTCGCTCCGGAACTAGTCCCAGCCGGCCCAGATGGAGTGGGGCTTCTCATCTGGCTCGCCGCTATGGCCGTCTCTGCCCTCGCAATCGCGGGCGTCTCTGCTCACCGGAAAGTGCGGATGGAGTTTCGGAAATCTCTGCCCTGGGCTACGCCCTCCCGGATCTTCACCCTTCTCCTCGGCCTGTCTATCCTTGCGGGCCCCCTGGCAAGCCTGGCTACGTTGCCACAAGGTGCCACAGCGGCCCCCATCCCCACGTCCCTCTCTCAGAACACAGTGGAGGGAAACCCGAGCTTCTACGTCACCAACACGAGCCACATCCGGGTGGTGTCATGGGACCTGGCCACCCAGTATCTGAGACGGGCCTACGGAAGCCACGCCAGCGCCTTTGAGGACGATCTGGACATCCTCTTCCGCTACACTCATCCTACCATCGTACGAGGGGACTTCGTGTGGGTCAACGCCCCCACCTACGAGACCCTCAAGTGGCTGGGCAACCCTCATGTGCCCTTCTACGTCCTTCTCAAAAACCTCCCCGAGAACATGACCCGCCAGGAACCGCAAGTGGTGCAGGTCGTGGAGAAGCCCCTCGAGATCCACGAGGAACGCATCCCCTGGGAGCGGAGGTTGATTAAGAAGGTGAATGAGATGTTCTCCGGGGAACTCTACGTCTTCCAGGTCCGCTTTGATGTCGACGACGACCTCAACCCCTACTGGATTCTGTACATGGCCGAGAACATGAACATGCAGAATCGGGGTGTCCTCCGGAAGGTGGTCATCGTCGACGCCGAGTCAGGTGATCTCGCTGTCCATGACNNAGTACGTGTACGACTGGACCTCCTGGTGGGGTTCTCATCGGTTCGGGCTGACCTACGGGCTGGTGAATAAACTCCATCTGTATGACCCGGACGATGTAGCATCCCGCTTCCTCGTCGTGGGTGGGACGTCCTACTGGCAAGTCCCCCTCGTGCAACAGGCGAGCCGCGTCCTCGGCGGCGTCGTCAACATCAACACGAGGACCGGGGAAGCCTTCTTCTTCAACCTGGAGGGGTTGAGCGTGGTGGACTTGGACACGGTGATCCTCCAGGTCAGCAACTACCTCCAGAGCGGGGCCATCGGATTCCAGCAGTTGAGAATCGACGAAGCCTACCTCTACCCGTTCCGGATGGTGGGGGGACAGGTCAGGTATGCCTACGTGGTTCCCCTGTACGCCGGCTTCACGGTCCAGAAGTACGCCATCG
>JABAOF010006878.1_pt1 | contig 10552 bp, 8 predicted proteins | sample 7062171 | NCBI WGS metagenome assembly JABAOF01 (sample SAMN14538628, study PRJNA623070) | marine sediment metagenome | biome: marine biome [ENVO:00000428]; feature: marine pelagic biome [ENVO:01000023]; material: deep marine sediment [ENVO:00002113] | place: India: Gulf of Khambhat ... | reverse complement strand
TCCCACCTTACGAAGGTGATGGCCCTGGAGTGGGCTCCGCATCACATCAATGTCAATGCCATCGCACCGGCCCCGACAATCACCGATCTCAACAGAAAATATTTTGAGGAACATCCCGAAGATCTCAACGAGAGACTTCGGTCTATTCCGCTGGGGCGATTGGGAGATCCCCAGGATTACGTTGGAACCGCCATACTGCTCGCTTCAAAGGCCTCCGATTTTATCACGGGACAAACGATTTTCGTGGATGGGGGATCGATTCTTATATGAGCACGAGGCGGTGAACGCCCTTTTCCCTTCCCCTCAGAAACCCAGCAGCTCTATGAGGGGATACAACGTCATTGGAGATCGTGGTTCCCCGTGACTGTCATTTAGATGCGATTGGGGGAGAACATGCGCGTCTTAATCACGACAACATCGTTCATGGATACGCCAGGGACTCACCATGATCTCTTAGGAGAACAGGGATTTGAGAGCCTCACAGCTAAGGGGCCGCTGGGCGAAGATCAGATGATCAGTTTGGTGGGAGATGTGGATGGCATAATTTGCGGCGATGATGCCATTACCCGAAAGGTGATCCAAAAGGCCTTGCCGAAGCTCAAGGTTATCAGCAAATACGGAATCGGAGTGGATCGGATCGACCTTGAGGCCGCCCGGGAGATGGGTGTACCCGTGACCTATACCCCGGGTGTGAATGAGGTCACAGTGGCAGAGCATGTGTTTGGGTTGATGATTTCCCTGGCCAGGAACATACCCCAGGAAAACCGGTGGGTAAAGGATGGGCAGTGGAAGCGAATCACAGGGCATGAACTGTGGGGGAAGGCCATAGGAATCATTGGAATGGGGCGGATCGGCAAACAGGTGGCCAGAAGGGCGTTGGCGTTTGAGATGAAGGTGTTGGGATGCGATCCGATTTGGGATGATCCCTTTTGCCAACAGTATTCCGTGGGGAGATGCCTGATGGGCGAGGAACTCCTTGGGCAGGCCGATTTTGTCACCTTACATATGAATCTCACCCCTGAGAACAGGTATTTCATTAATGAGGAGCGGCTACAGTTGATGAAGCCAACTGCTTATTTGATCAACTGTGCTCGTGGAGCACTGGTCAACACGGCTGATCTCCTGGAGGCTCTAAGGAAGGGAGGAATTGCGGGTTATGCGGCTGATGTCCTGGAACATGAGCCCCCTGATCCCAATGATCCTTTGGTCAGGTGCGGTTTGGAGAACGTCATCCTAACCCCCCACATCGGTTCTAGAACCTATGAGAGTGTTGTTCGACAGGCAACGATGGCCGTAAAGAATCTCGTTGCCGTGTTGAAGGGTGAGAGGCCATTAGCTCNNGTCTTCGACCCTGAGGCTCAGACCCGAAGGGCTCGGTCGAACGCCCGGGCCGAATGGAGTGAGCAATTTCCCAGGCTCAATTTGGTAAAATACTTCACCGTATTTGCGAATCGAAGCACTAAGGAGGTTGGAATGGAAGGGCAAGAAATTGGTTTAATAGGGTTGGCCGTAATGGGGGAGAATCTCGTTCTCAATATAGAGAGCAAGGGGTATCCCGTTTCTGTCTATAACAGGACTACGGATAAGGTGAAGGCATTCTTGGATGGGAGGGCTACGGGGAAAAATATCCTTGGGACCTACTCGATTAAGGAGTTGATCGACTCCCTGGCCTCCCCTAAACGGGTCATTTTCATGGTTAAGGCTGGGCCCGCAGTAGACGAGCTGATCGATCAGGTAAAACCCTATCTATCGAAGGGAGACATCATCATTGACGGCGGAAACTCTTTTTTCAGGGATACGGAACGACGGCACGAAGCCTTGTCTGCGGAAGGCATTCACTACATGGGGACGGGGATCAGCGGTGGAGAAGAAGGGGCACTGAAGGGGCCCAGCATCATGCCGGGTGGGCCGAGAGAAGCCTATGATCGCCTGGCACCGGTGCTGACCAGGATTGCTGCCCAAGTGGATGACGGGCCGTGTTGCACCTACATCGGTCCCTCAGGTGCTGGCCATTTTGTGAAGATGGTACACAACGGGATTGAGTATGGCGACATGCAGCTTATCGGCGAGGCATACGATATCTTGAGGACTGCCTTGGGTTTGGAACCGGCGGAACTGGCCGATATTTTTGCCCGGTGGAACGAAGGGGTACTCAATTCTTTCCTCATTGAGATTACGGCGAAAATTTTCACGAAAATTGACGAAGAAACAGGGAAACCTCTTGTAGATATGATTTTGGACAAAGCGGGCCAGAAGGGTACGGGAAAATGGACCTCCCAGACGGCTTTTGATCTGGGGGTGGCCGTTCCGACCATCAATGCGGCCGTAGAGGCGAGAATTCTATCGGCTTACAAGGGAGAACGACAGGCGGCAGGCAAGACCCTGGTGAGCCCACAAAAGCGATTCGAGGGAAAGAAGGGGGAATTGATCGATTCGGTCCATGATGCCCTTTACGCCAGCAAGATTTGCAGTTACGCCCAGGGGACAGCCATGATGAGAGCGGCTTCAGAGGAATATGGTTGGAACCTCAATCTGGCTGAAATCAGCAGGATTTGGAAAGGTGGGTGTATTATCAGGGCCCGGTTCCTGGATTTGATCAAGGAGGCCTATTCCCACCAACCCGATCTTCCCAACCTGCTTCTTCACCCCGAATTCAGTACCTGGATATTGAAGACCCAGGATTCCTGGAGAACGGTCATTGGGACGGCGAACCGGCTCGGGATTCCCTGTCTTGCTCTCAGCGCTTCGCTCAATTATTTTGATAGCTATAGGCGGGATCGACTGCCACAAAATCTCACCCAGGCCCAGAGGGATTTCTTCGGCGCTCATACGTACGAGAGGGTGGATCGGGAAGGCATATTCCATACGGAATGGAGCGAAGACTGAGCCATGAAAACACCCTATGTGATTCCCGCGGAACAGTTGAGAGCCTTTGGCGAAGGGGTATTCAAAAAAGCCGGCGTTCCGGGGGAGGATGCAAAAACGGCTGCTGAAATCCTTGTGGAGGCTAATCTTAGAGGGGTTGATACCCATGGTATTTACCTCGCCAACCTCTATGTGCGCCGATTGCAGAAGGGTTTGATCAACCCAGTCCCCCGATTTAATTTCGAAAAGAAGAGAACAGGGGTGGGGGTTCTAGACGCGGATTTCTCAATGGGGCAGCTTTCGACCCTTGAGGCTGCTCGAAAAGCTGTGGAGATGGCTCAAGAAGCGGGTACGGGAGTTGTCGCGGTGAAAAACTCCAATCATTTCGGGGCAGCCGCCTACTACGCGGAGTATTGTGCAAAACGAGACTGTATCGGTTTGGTTATGTCGGATGGGGAATGTGACGTCATTCCCTTCGGAGGACGGGAGAAGTTCCTCGGCACCAATCCGATCTGTTGCTGTATTCCCGCTGGAGCCTATCCTTGGTTCTGTATGGATATGGCCACCAGTGAGGTGGCCTTCGGAAAGGTCCGCGCGGCGGCCGAAGGTGGGAAAGCAATTCCACCCAACTGGGCAGTGGATCGGAATGGGAAACCGGTTACCGATCCCACCCAGGCGTATGCCGTCGTCCCGATGAGCGGGGCCAAGGGATATGCCATTGGCCTGATGATCGAAATTCTTTCCAGTCGTCTGACGGGAATGCCCTACGGTGCCCACATCGTTCGCAAGTTTGATGACTGGGAGAATAAAGCCTTCATGGGTCATTACGTCCAGGCTATTGATATTGCGGCTTTCTGTCCGGTAGGTGAATTTAAGGAGCGAGTAGATGAACTCTTCGCGGAGCTGAAGACCCAACCGAGGGGCCCAGGGGCTGATGAGATTCTCATACCGGGAGAACCTGAGTGGCGGACCAAGAAGTTGCGAGAGAAGGAGGGATGTCCGATCAGGGAGGAAGATGTAAAGCTCCTTCGCCAACTCGGTCGGGAACTCGGGGTGCCATTTCCCGGTTGAAATTCAAGGCCTAACGGACGGAAAAAGGAGGAAATTCTGCCATGACCCTTTCGATTCGAGATGAAGCATCCTGTCAATTTGACATGGTGAGCCTTGGAGAATGCATGATTCGTCTGAGCCCTCCCGGCCATGAGCGATTAGAATTCGCTCGCCACCTTGAGGTGTGGGTTGGAGGTGGAGAATACAATGTGTCTTATGCCTTGGCCCGTCTGGGCCTCAGAACTGGGTGGGTGGGCAGACTTCCCCAAAATCCCCTCGGGCGCCTCGTTTTGAATCATGGGAGAGCCGTCGGAGTTGATATGCGGCACGTGGTTTTGGTTCCGTATGACGGCGTGGGAAAGCAGAATCGATGCGGGCTTAATTTTACGGAAGTTGGAACGGGGTTGCGGTCCAGTGTCACCATGTATGATCGGGGCCATTCGGCGGCCTCTCAGATGAGTCCTGGCGAGATTGACTGGACGGAGCTCTTTCAAAAACAGGGGGTCCGTTGGTTCCATTTGGGTGGTATCTTCACCGCCCTCAGCGAGAGCACGGCGGAGGTGGCGGCCGAAGCGATGGAGGCGGCGAAAAAGGCGGGAACCATCGTTTCCTATGATCTCAACTTCCGATCGAAGCTCTGGTCCAGCGAGAAAGCCCAGGAGATTACCAGGCCCTTGGTCCAATACATGGATTTTATTATCGGAAATGAGGAAGACTTCCAAAAAGTACTGGGTTTTGAGGTGGAGGGGGTGGATGAGAAACTCCTTGAGCTCCCCGTGGAGAACTACAAGAGGATGGTCGGACGGTTGATGGAGAGTTTTCCCCACCTGAAAGGTGTCGGCACAACACTTCGGGAGGTTGTCAGCGGGCTTATCAACCATTGGAGTGCAATTCTCTATTACGACGAAACGTTCTATGAGTCCCAGCGTTACGAAAACCTGGAGATCGAGGATCGGGTAGGAGGAGGGGACGGGTTTTCATCGGGCCTGATCTATGGATTTCTCAACGGTAAGCCATCGGCCGAATGTGTCGAGTTAGGGGCAGCCCATGGGGCCATTCTCCAGAGCACGAGAGGAGATACGAGCATGATTACGTTGGATGAGGTGCTTCATGTCATGGCTGGCGGTACGGCTCGGATAAAGAGATAATAGGGGGGAGTTGGTGTATCACGTCGACGAAGTTGTTAAGGCCTTTGGAAGACATGGTGAGGAGCACCTGGAGGTAGACGAGCGAAGGGCCGTGTTTGCATCCTTGGAAGCCCTTTTGGCTGGCGAGAAGGTTTTATCTTCCTCGCTATGTAGGCTCAAGGACGGCTTGTTGGGTATGGTGGAGCGGGATGGGGATGCGGTGGTTTTCGGTATTTCCCAGGCGGCTAAGGTCCCCTCGTGGTTGAAGCGCTTTCAGGGTGACTCATCTGAAGTTCAGGGATTGCGGGTGCTGATGGCAGCATTGAGTACGCGGAATGCCGCCGCCTTGAGAGAGATTGTGCCCTATACCCGTCCTCAGACACTCGGGCTCAAACCCGCATTCGGATTTGGGGATCGGATTGGCCTTGCTACCCCCGGGCACGCCATGGCCGCTGCCCGTGCCGAGGGGAGGATCCTGCCGGTTTTCGCCCAGCAGTCGATTCGAGAGATGTCCCGGACCGAACGGACGGCCGGCCAGGTCCTGGATGATGCAAGCTGGGGGGTTTTTCAAGCTGGATGGACCGGACCCTTTGGAGCCGATGCGGATCACCTCAAGACGAAATCCGATGTGGATGTAACGGTCCGAGCTGGTTTCGTCTTCTTCACCATTGATCCCTCGGAATACGTTGATCAGCGAGCCAACGACTATGGGGGTGATCAAATTGAGGAGAGGTTTCAGGATCTCATCGATAGCAAGGTTGAGGGGGCATCGGATTTTATCAAGCTCTATCGGGGGAGAACCTTTGAAATCGGGACCGGCGAGGGAATGTTTCAGGTAGCCTTCGAAGAGCTCTCGCTGAAACGTGCAGCGGTTAAGTACGGCCGGGCTCTGGCCCACACATACGAAATGGCCCGTCACGTGGCAAAACGCATGGGCTCAAGGCCTTTTGAACTAGAGATTTCCGTTGATGAGACTCCTCAACCCACCTCCCCTCTGGAACACCTCTTCATCGCCCTTGAGCTGAGACGGCATGGTACATCAATCGTAAGCCTCGCTCCCCGATTCGTCGGCGATTTCGAGAAAGCCATCGATTATAAGGGCAATCTGGCCCTTTTTGATGAGTCGTTGAGAGAACATATGGCAATTGCAGAGCAGTTTGGACCTTACAAAATCAGCGTTCACAGCGGGAGCGACAAGCTCAGCATATATCCGAGCTTTGGACGTATCTGCAAGGGACGTTTTCACGTAAAGACCGCGGGGACGAGCTATCTTGAGGCCCTCCGGGTGGTTTGCCGCGTCGATAAGGATTTTTTCAGGTCAATCGTCCAATTCGCCAGGGAGCGCTTCGAAACGGATCGGGCCACGTATCATATTTCGACCAGATTGGACCTTGTGCCCGAGGCGAGTGACCTCAAGGATGGGGAACTGGAAAAGGCCTATCTGGACAAAGACCATGGTCGTCAGATTCTCCACGTCACCTTCGGGTCAGTATTGACCGAGAAAACCGGTAAGCGTTATCGGTTTCGGGAGAGGATCCGAACGATCCTTCGGCAGAACCGGGAACTACACGAAGATGTGCTGCGGGGTCACCTTGGGAAGCATATCCAAATGCTCTTAATGGGTTAGCCGTCACTCAGGACTTCAGAGGCGGGCAGCGTCGTCGGCCTTTTTTCTTCCCTCCTTCACGCCTTCAATCCCGACATGGCAATTCCCTTGATCACATATTTTTGAGAGAGAAAGTAGGCGATCAACATCGGTGCAGTGGAAATCACCGTGGCGGCCATCAAAGGACCATATTCGATGTGATAAGGATCCTTAAACAAGGCGATTCCAACGGGTAAGGTCCTCAATTTTACCGAATTGATGACGATCACGGGCCAGAGGAAGTCGTTCCAGCTGTTGAGAAAGAGAATCATGCTTACGGTGGCAAGCGTCGTTTTGATCAGGGGGGCGACAATCGTTAAAACGATACGAATCTCACTGGCTCCATCAATCCTTGCCGCGGCGATCAGAGATGTGGGCACGGAGAGGATGCTTTGGCGGATTAAAAAGACACCGAGAGCGCTCGCAAAATTGGGAGCCAGGATTCCCCAAAGGGTATCCACCCACCTTATTTTTGCCAGGAGTACATAGAGGGCCACACAGGTGACTTGAAAGGGAATCATGATGGTACTCAGAATCAGAATGAAGAAGAAGTTCTTGAGTGGAAATTGATAGACCACGAAGGCATAGCCAGCAAAAAGGCCAAACAGGACTGAACATCCCACTGAGATGATAGCCACGGCCAGACTATTCCGATAATAAATGTGGAAAGGGGCCTTATTAATGGCCAACTGGAAATGTTCCAAGGTGAGACGACTGGGGATCCATTTGGGTGGGAAGGCGGTGATATCTTGGATGGGGCTGAAGGAAGTCACGATCATCCAGTAGAATGGCAGGAGCATGATCGCCCCAACCGCCCCGACGAGGAGATAGATGGCCACTTTTCCAAGGAATTCCATTACGCGCTCGTGTTGTTTGGCTTTTCGTCTCGCCACTTTAATAGACGACCTCCATCTTCTTACTGATGGAATATTGACCAATGGTGATGGAGAGGATGAAGAGAAAGAGGACCATCGCCATGGCTGAAGCATACCCAAACCGGTATTTCAGAAAAGCCTGTTGGTATAACTCTAAGACCACAACGGTCGTGGCATAGGCAGGCCCGCCCCCGGTCAGGACAAACACCTGATCGAATACCTGGAAGGCTAAGATGGAATTATAGATCAATATGAAAGCGTGTGTTGGGGCAAGTAGAGGCAGGGTGATCCTAAAAAATTGCTGAAGACCGCCTGCCCCATCGATCTTTGCCGCCTCGTAATAGACATCGGGAATAGCCTGAAGACCGGCGATATAGATGATCATGTTATATCCCAAGGATTTCCAGATGCTGAAAATGATGATGGAGAGAAGGGCCTGGTCGCTCGACATCAGCCAGGATTGAGCAGGGAGGCCAACCATCTTCAAGACGATGTTGAAAAGGCCAAACTGGGGATTATAGAGCCACAACCAAACCATGGCCGCCGCAACGGTGCTCGTTACCATGGGGGCGAAGTAGACAGCTTTGAAAAACTCTTTCAGGCGAAAATGGGTATTGAAAAGGACGGCCAATATTAATGCGAGGCCTGCTGAGATTGGGACGATCGAAACTACATAGACCAATGTATTGACGACCGCCTTCAGAAAAATCTGGTCCTCGAGGAGACTGAGAAAATTCTCCAGCCCGATAAGGGTGTATCGACCCCGGAGGAGCTCAACCCTGAAGAAACTGTAAGCCAGGGTTTGGATGGAGGGATAGACCCTGAAAATTCCGAAGAGAATGACGATCGGGGCAATGAAGAGGTAGGCGTAAAGATGATGTCTTCGACGCATCTTTGCGAACGACTCTTCGCCTAAGGAGATGGGCGAGATATATGGTTCTCGTGAGGATTAGGGCCTGCCCCTCTAAAAAAGGGACAGGCCCTAAAGGCGGTCTATTTCGCCGCTTCCTTAATAGCCTTGTTGGCCAGTCTTTGCGCCTCTGATAGGGCTGCGTCAATTTTGGCCTCGTTGTGCCAAACTTTCTGAATAGCAGCGCCCAAGGCCTCCATGATGCCGTTCAGCCCCAAATTGTTCGGGTAAGCCCTTCCATAGGGAAGCATCTTCTTCAGGGCTTGGCTATAGATATCCGATGCAAAAGGCTCCTTTTCCCAGTTCACCTTATACCTGGGAGTGCTCTTGTATTTACTGCAGAGTTCAAAATCTTTCTCAGCGCTGTTGATGTATTGAATCGCCTTCCAGGCTAAGGCCTTGTTCTTCGTCTTTGAGGGAACACAATAGAACCAGGAGTTGAGGTTGGTCACGGGTCTATCTCCTGCCCTTCGCACCGGCGGCAGTGCTACCCCCCAATTGAGATTGGGCGCTTCTTTAGGAGCCCTGGCTTGAATGCTGATCGTCTCGCTGATCTGCATCGAAGCAATCCCTTGCAAGAGCGCGTCTCTCGGATCTGGAAAGCTGAGGCTGGTAGATTTGTCCACATAGATCATATCATGGACCAACTTCAAAGCCTCCTTCACACCTTCCGTATTGAACTTCGCCATTCCTCCTCGCAGAGCCTTCGGGTCACTTATTAGTTGCCCTCCGCCTCCCCATACTCCCCAGAGGAACTTGTGGACCACACCATGGGGATGGCCGACGTGACGGATAGCATATCCGACTCGTGTGAGATTCCCCGAAGCATCCGCCTTGCGCAGTTTCTTACCATATTCCCTGAACTCCGCCCAGGTCTTGGGTGGTCTATCGGGGTTCAGACCTGCCTCCCTAAAATGATCCTTGTTCCACGTAATTCCGTAGACATCGATCCCATACTGAGGATATCCGTACATTTTCTCCTTTCCATAGTCGGATAGCTCCACAATCTCGGGAGTGACCTGCCTAAGCCATGTTTTGGCATCTGCGGCCGGTACCGGATCCAGAACCTCCTCCTTGAGGAATCCAGGAACCCAGGATCGGTCAACAAAGAGGATGTCAGGAACCTCTCCGCCCACTATCGCGGTGATGATCTTCTGGATGAGGGTGTCGTATTCGCCCTCCACCATTTCGACCTTGCAGTTGTTCTTCGCCTCGAACTCCGCAAAGAGCGTTTTGTCCGAGAAGTGAGCTGCTCCTGCTGTGATCTGCCCCGCTGGATACCATAGGGTGAGCTTAGTTTGTGCCCCAGTTGAGGTGGCCAAGAACCCGATCAATACGAAGACAAACAATGTGAAAAAAATACACTTTAAAGGCTTCATTCAAATACCCCCCTTTCTCCGCATTTGTTCAGATAATTGGCAATTGACCGTTATGCACTTGATTGCTGCCAAAAAGCCGTAATTTGTCAAAGTAGAGAGGTGATCTAAGTGAGAGGGAGTAAGATTCTTCTGAACTCGTTACTGTCTTTTGAGATCTGTTTTTCGAACAATTTGGCTTGGTTGAGGTTTAAAATACAGAAGCCTCCGAGGAGGTAAGAAAACTCCTCAGAGGCTTCGTATCGGCACCTTCTGAAATCCTTTCCTCATAACTCACTACAGAAGGTTGGGATTAGGAACTTCTTTGATACTGTAACAGCGTCCGTCATCCAGATCTATGCCCCTTATACACCACAATGGCAATCGAAGTCAAACCTTTTTTGAGATCGGATTTATCCTCCTCAGGACCGTTGCCAGAAAATCTCACTCTTTTTCTGACGAACCCCTTAAAATCGCGGATTGGAATCTTTGGATGTCTCAAAATCGCTTATTTCTTCCGTCTCCATGGTTCATAAGGAGGACTTTTCCGTTCAATCCATAAAAAAACCGCCGTTTACATCCAGTATCTCTCCAGTGATAAAGGTGGCCTTATCCGATGCGAGAAAGAGGACGGCTTGGGCCACATCTTCAGGTGTGCCCAGTCGTTTCAGGGGAATGGCTTCGATGATGGATTTCCGTTTTTCCTCTGACCACTCCGCGCTCAT
>JABAOF010026384.1_pt2 | contig 10554 bp, 7 predicted proteins | sample 7062171 | NCBI WGS metagenome assembly JABAOF01 (sample SAMN14538628, study PRJNA623070) | marine sediment metagenome | biome: marine biome [ENVO:00000428]; feature: marine pelagic biome [ENVO:01000023]; material: deep marine sediment [ENVO:00002113] | place: India: Gulf of Khambhat ... | reverse complement strand
ATCTGGTGAGGCTGAAGGCCATCGATTCGCTTGTCGCCGAAAAAGATCTCGCCCTGAGTAGGTTTGTAGATGCCGGTGATGAGGTTGAAAATCGTTGTCTTGCCTGCTCCGTTGGGCCCGATCAGTCCTCTGATATGGCCTGGTTCGATCTCCAAGTCGTAGTTGTGGACAGCGCGCAGACCGCCAAAGTCGTGGGTCATTTTTTCAATCTGAAGCAACGGCATGCTCTCCCTATTATTCCGGTTCCTGTTTCGGTTTCAGCAGATTCTCAATTCTCAACTCCCTGAAAGCGATAAGGCCTGTCGGGCGATAAATCATCACCAGAACGAGCAGAAGCGGAATGATAATCCATTTGAAGATTTCCAGCGGCCGTAGCATTTCACCGAGGAGACTGATACTTACAGCGCCAACGATGGCTCCATAAGGCGAATTCAAACCTCCAAAGTAAACCATGGCCAGCACTTCGGCGAGTTTCTGGATGCCGAATGTCCCTGGATTGACGTATCGCAGCACATGAGCAAAAAGCCCTCCGGCGACCCCTGCCCAGAATGCAGCAAAGAGGAATCCTGTCATCTTGGTCCGCCTCGTGTTGACAGTCATCGCATTGGCTGCCATTTCATTGTCGCGGACCGCGTTGAGTGCCTTTCCCATCGTGGAGCGCACAAAATTGTTGATGATCCACACACAGACGACAGTCCACACAAACACAGTTGGCAGATTGGCCCAGTCCGGTTGTCCGCTCAAGCCACGAGGGCCTCCAACGACCTCGAGGTTTTCGATGAGGCTCTTGACGATGAACATAAAGGCCAGTGAGATGATGGCGAGATAGTCACCTCTTGTTCTAAAGGAAGGAATCGCAACAGCAAGGGCCCCGATGGAGGCTGCCAGTCCGCCCAGTATCAGAGCGATGGGGAACATGAACGGCCCCAGAGCCGAAGGAAGGAGAGCCGGCCCGAAGATTCTGTCGTTGACAAAGAGGACAACAGTAAAGACTGAGCTCACGTATGCGCCCAAGGCGATGAAGCCCGGGTGGGAGCAGGAGAACTCCCCCATGTAGCCGTTAATGATGTTCAAGCTCAAGGTGACCATGACGGCGATCAGGGTGAGCTTGAGCGTGAGAATTCGGTAGTCACTCACCCCGGACCATATATGGAGGGTCAAGTAAAGCAGGCTGAGATGGACGACCACAGAGACCCACATGGGAAGCCTGAGAAGTTGAGCCGCCAGCTTGTTGGCTGGGGAAGCACTGAGCCGTGCGACAATGCCTATGGGTAAAACGTAGATCGCCAATACGTAAACAATCGCACTCGGAATCAGCAGGGGTTTTTTGAGCATAATAAGGAAACCAAAAAGGGCAGGTATCTTGGGCAGTCCCAAGCCCAGAGCCAGATCCGTGCCCACGAGACGTTCTAAGGCCACCGCGATCAGCACACCGAAGAGCCACCCTATGAGGGCAACTTGGGAAAACAAACCCGGTATGTATCGCTTGACCAAGTTCGAGGTTTCCGGCCAGTTTCCACTTCTTGCTTCCATGTCAAACCCGTGTCTCTACAGAATCTCTTAGGGCAATAGAGACCAACGTAATTTGAGTGCAGCCGTTTAGAGTCTAAGACGTGCGCTGTAAGGCTCGCCGAAAAAACCGTGGGGCCTGAAGGTCAAAATAAGCAAGATGATTGAGTAGGCGATCAGATCGCGCAGTGTCGAAGGGAAGATCATCGCCACGAAGATTTCGATGAACCCCAACAAGAAGCCAGCCAGTGTTGCCCCCATGACCGAGCCTCTTCCACCCAGAATTGCCGCCACGAAAGCCTTCCATCCGAATAGAATCCCCATGTAGGGGTCAAGTACGGGGTAGGCGAGGCCAAAGAGTATACCTGCGGCTGCCGCGAGAGCGGAACCAGTGGCAAAGGTCATGGCCGCAATGGTGTTGATCGAAACGCCCATCAGAGGCACAACAAGATAGTCAAAAGCCATCGCCCGCATCGCCATGCCCCATTTGGTCCTGCGTACAAACTGATGTAAGGCCAGGGCGAGGAGCATTGACACCGCAACGATCATGATCTTCTTATTGGTCACGTACACCCCGCCCAGGTTGTACGTCGCCGTTTGAACCAAAGATGGAAAGCTGATTCGTCTTGCGCCGAGGAGGGCGAGGTTACTGGTCTCGAGGATGATCCCGATCATCAGGCCCGTGATCGCGGCCGAGGCACGCGGTGCTGCCCGCAGAGGCCGGTATCCGACTCTTTCAACGATCATGCCCACAAAAGAGGTCAAAAACATGGAGAAGAGGATCGTCAACACGAGGATCAACCAGGTGGGCATCGCAATCGCCCCGGATGAGGCGAATGCGATCAGCAAAGTTGAGACTCCGAAGCCGATGTATGCCCCCACCATAAAGATATCGCCATGAGCAAAGTTGAAGAGCATCAGGATGCTGTACACCATCGAGTATCCCAGGGCGATCAGGGCGTAGAAACTGCCCCACTGCAGGGCATTGATGAGGTTCTGAAAGAAAAAGGTCATCACCTATGCTCCATGTTCTTCTCAGAAGGGCGGGCGCAGGGCTTATCGCCCTGGCCCGCCCTTTCTCGAGACGATTCGCGGCGCTTCTGGGCTATAAGGTTATCCTAAACCTTAAGCCCCCGTGAGAGATCGGTCTCCTTTGCTCCAACCCTTATGGGCAAACGGATTTGTAAAACTCGAACTCGCCGGCGTCGCTGATCCTGACGATAACAGCGCACTTGATCGGGTCGCCCTCTTCGGTGAAGGTCATCTTGCCGGTGATGCCGGCGAACTCCTTAATCTGAGCGAGGGCTTTGCGGACAGCCTGGCGATCCTTCTTGATATCTCCGGTGAGCCCTCCAGTCGCTTGAATGGCCTCTTGCACAATAAGCATGGTGTCCCAGGTGAGAGCGCCCACATCGTCCGGCACGTAGCCGTGCTTTGCATTGTATCGGTCGATAAATGCCTTCGTGGCTCCCGTTGCACCGGCGGCGGCGTAGTGGGTGCTGAAGAAGAGCCCATAGCAGTCTTTGCCGCAGAGTTCCACCGTCTCCGCCGAACCCCAGCTGTCGCTTCCCACAATGGGTTTGTTCCACCCCAGCTGGTGGGCCTGCTGTACGATCAGGGCGACTTCGTTGTAGTACTGTGGGGTGAAGATGACCTCCGCGCCTGACTGAAGGATCTTCGTCAACTGGGAGCTGAAGTCGGTGTCCTTGGTGGTGAAGCTTTCAAAGGCCACAACGGAGCCGGGTCCATAGAGGTCTTCCCACGCCTGTTTGAAGAACTCGGCAAGTCCCTTCGGGTAGTCGCTTGCTACGTCATATAGAACCGCGGCCTTCTTGAACCCGAACTCCTCCTTGATGAAGTTGGCCACCACGGGCCCCTGGAAAGGATCAAGAAAGCAGCCACGGAAAACATAGGGGCGGTCCTTCGTGGTGTTGGGATTGGTCGACCAAGGGCTAACCATGGGAGTTTCATAGTTGTTGGCCACCTCGCCTGCGGGCACCGCCTGCTTAGAGGCCTGAGGGCCAACGATGACAAGGACCTCGTCTTCGGTGATCATCTTGGTGTTAACCTTCACGGCCGATTCTGCTTTGGACTCGTTGTCCTCAATCACGAGCTCGACCGGGTATTTCTTCCCGCCTACCTCAAGACCACCGGCAGCATTAATGTCTTCGAGCCACATCTGAGCCGCAAACTTTGTGCCCTCACCCACCTTGGGGATATCGCCAGTGATCGGGGCGTTAATGCCGATTTTGATGGTCTTTTCCGCACCCCAAAGAGCGGGTGAGAACGCCAAACCGATTACGAGAAGGCAAAGCAAAAATAACAATCCCTTTCGCATTTTAATTTCCTCCTTTCTTAGGTAGGACTCGCATTTGAGTGTGGGGCGTTATAGCACGAAACTGTTTAGGTGTCAAGGAAAAAGTGGGGCAATCTCCTTAGGTTTTCAGGGAGCCGCCGGGGTCCCCCTGCTCCAATGTTCCTGAAGTAAATTTTTTCCGCCATGGTCGCAACAGGGAGGAGAGAACGTCCTAAATCGGAGGCTTGAATTGTTGAAAACACAAGACCTATAATCATGTGGGTTCTCTCACTCTCGTCACATCGGGATTCGATCTGGAGAATTGCTGGAAAACCGGGATGCACCGACTCACTCCGTGAGGGATGATCTAGGATGAGCAAATCTGCTCTTGCCCTTATCTTACTTGTCACTCTTCTGGCATGGGGAATCCTGCATCAAGCCATGACCATGGAATCCGGTCAGAACCAGCCTTTGGACCGTTACATGACCAACGTCACCCAGATCACTTTCGATGGGGATAACGGAGAGGCCTATTTCAGCTGGGATGACCGAAGGCTCATCTACCAGTCAAATCGGAGTGGGTATAGGTGTGACAAGATATGGGTGATGAACATTGACGGCTCTGGCAAGCGAAGAGTCAGTCCCGATCGTGGAGCCCATACCTGTTCTTTCTTCTTTCCTGGCGACCAGAAGATCGTCTTTTCCTCAACCAGCCACTTGCCAGGAGATTGTCCACCGAAACCCGAACCGCCCCGGGGGACTCGCTATATCTGGCCCCTTTATCCTTACGACATCTTCGTCGCCAACGTCGATGGGTCGGGGTTGGAAAAGATCACCGACAACCCCAAGTACGATGCGGAGCCAATTATCTCTCCTGATGGCAGGCAGATCGTGTTCGGTTCTCAGAGGGACGAGGATTTCGACATCTATCTCATGAACGCCGACGGCTCCAATGTCAGGCGGTTGACAGAGAGAGTCGGATATGACGGCGGGCCGTGGTTTTCGCCGAACGGCCAGAAGATCGTCTGGCGGGCCTGGTATCCTGAGACTCCAGAGGAGTTGGCCCTCTGGCGTGACTGCATGGAAAAGGACTACATCGTCCCCTTCCCGCTAGACATATGGGTCATGAACGCAGATGGTTCAAACAAAGTGAGACTCACCCAAAACGGCGCCACGAATTGGGCCCCGTCATGGCACCCCGACGGGGAACGGATCGTCCTCTCAAGCAACATGGACGATTGGCATGAGGACATCAAGAAGTTTGGCCACAACTTCGAACTCTATCTCATGAACATCGACGGTACGGGCCTGGAGAGGGTCACCTTTAACAATGTATTCGACAGCTTTCCGATGTTTTCACACGATGGGAGGAAATTGGTTTTTGCCTCAAACAGAAACCCCCAAAAGCCCCGGGCCACGGATATCTTCATCGCCGATTGGGCTGAATAGTCCAGGATTTATTCGGGAGGAATTCTATCATTTGGATTCTTAACCGCCGTCTAAATCACCGCAGAGACGCAGAGGATGTATTTCGTTGGTCTGATTTTTTGAGACGGAGAAATCAGACCAATGCATTACCCTGTGTCAGACCCCAAGGTAAAGGGTAAGAAAGCCATGCTGAACTGTGGTTCTGCATCCTGGAACGGTGTGCCCCGAGCGAAGCAAGCGGTGAGTATTTGAGATTTTGAAGGAAATTGGCTCAATTGGACATGAAATCTATTTTGTGCTGCCATTAAGAAGCCACAAAGGAGGCATATGAAACGCCTCGTTTTCACGGCTGCTGTCGTTGTCGCTTTGGCCTTGATCACTCCTGCCTCCAAGGCCCAGGAACCGCCGGTGCAGCATGACCTCAGAGTGGTGATCGATCCGGAAGATTCCCGCTTTGTGGCGAGTGACGTGGTCACCCTTCCTGAAGCGCTTCTCCCAAAGCCCAAATTTCTTCTGCACAAGGGACTGGACCCCTTGTCAACGACTCCAGGCGTGCGCATCGTCCGAGAAACTGAGCAGTCGGGGACGGTTCCTGTGGAATCTTTCAGTGTAATCCTTCCCCCTGGCGAGAAGACTTTTTCCCTCGAATATGGCGGCAGAATCCACTATCCTCTGGAAGCCTATGGCAGAGAGTATGCTCGGGGTTTCAGGCAGACACCGGGCCTGATTTCGAAAGAGGGTGTCTACCTTTCAGGGAATTCCTTCTGGTATCCGAGTTTTGGTGAGGAGTTGATGACCTTTAGATTGCAGGTGGAACTCCCCACCCATTGGAATGCCGTTAGTCAGGGAGCACGAAAACGATACGTCCGTCAAGGGGATAAGGCCTCTGTCTGGTGGGAATCACCGGAACCACAGGAGGAGATCTTTATCGTCGCCGCTCAGTTTACCGAGTACACAGGGGGCAAAGGCCGAATTCAAGCCATGGCCTTTCTCCGAGCACCGGACGACGATCTGGCCGAAAAATACCTCGATGCGACGGCCCGCTATATCGCGATGTACGAAAGACTCATTGGGCCCTATCCTTATCCGAAGTTCGCCCTGGTCGAGAACTTCTGGGAGACAGGTTATGGAATGCCTTCCTTTACACTCCTCGGACCCAAAGTCATCCGGTTTCCCTTCATCCTGGACTCCTCCTACCCTCACGAAATCCTTCACAATTGGTGGGGAAACGGAGTCTTCCCGGACTACAGAAAAGGAAACTGGGCAGAAGGACTCACCGCTTATCTGTCCGATCATCTGCTCAAGGAACAACAGGACGAGGCGGTGGCATACCGGCAGGCGACCCTCCAGAAATACGCCGACTATGTTCTCGACGAAAGGGATTTCCCACTCGTCGAATTTCGGGCCCGCCGCAGCTCCTCCTCTGAAGCGGTTGGATACGGCAAAGCTCTCATGTTTTTCCATATGCTTCGCATGCACCTGGGAGACGAAGCCTTTGTGAGTGGACTCCGGGATTTCTATCGAAAGAACCGGTTCAAGTCCGCCTCTTTTGATGATCTTCGGAAGAGCTTTGAGGGCGTTTCTGGAGTCGACTTGTCGAATGAATTTGACCAGTGGGTCAGGCAACCAGGGGCTCCCCAGATAAAGGTGAGTAACGCAAATATCGTAATGGACGAAGCGGGCTACGTCCTCACCGCCCTCCTCGAACAGGTTCAGCCGGGTGAAGCGTATCTCCTGCGAATTCCCGTTGCAGTGACTCTGAAGGACCGGGACAGGGCCTTTCAGAGCGTAGCGGTGATGAAAGAAAAGAGGCACCAGCTGAAAGTCCGTGTGCCTTTTCGGCCTCTGAGGTTAGACATTGATCCCGAGTTCGACCTTTTTCGCAGACTCGATCGGGAAGAGATCCCTCCCGCATTGACGCGACCCTTCGGAGCGAAAAAACTGTTGATCCTCCTCCCATCTTCTGCCACGCGAGATCTTGTTCGAGCCTATCAAAAGCTCTCCAAGTCCTTGAGTCGCTCTGGGCCTGATGAGGTTGAGGTCAAGCTCGATGGAGAGGTGGAGGATCTTCCTTCGGACCGTGGGGTGATTCTTTTGGGATGGGAGAACCGTTTCCAGAGTGCCATTGGTTCGTCCCTCTCCGAATATGATGTGGCGGTCAACCAGAGGGGGGTGCGTATTGGGGGATCCGAAATCGGACGAGAGAATCACTCGATTGTCCTCTCTGGAAGGCTCCCCAAAAACAGAGATTTCTCCCTGACCTGGGTGGCATCGGATCTACCCGAAGCGCTCCCCGGTCTCGGCCGAAAACTCCCCCACTACCACAAGTACAGCTATCTCGTGTTCCAAGGGACAGAACCGGTCAATGTCATGAAGGGCCGGTGGCCTGTACTTGACTCGCCGATGACGGTTTTCCTCTCCCCGAGGAAGAAGAGGATTTCGAAAATCGAGATGGCAGGGCTAGCTCCGAGGGAGCCGCTTGCTAAGCTTCCGCCCGTTTTTTCGGAACAGCGGATGATGGAGACCATACGCCTCCTTTCGAGCGACAAGATGAAAGGACGAGGATTTGGTACACAGGAACTCGATAAGGCTGCGGAATTCATTGCCATGAAGTTCGAGGAGGCCGGTCTCGAGCCGGCCGGAGATACCGTGGGGAACTACTTCCAGGCTTGGACGGACCGGGGCGGCGAACCAGAACGCGAAGTGGCCATGAGAAATGTCGTTGGCGTCATCCCTGGGAGAAACCCCGAAGGGGAATCGGAGAGTGTCGTCATGGGGGCTCATTACGACCATCTCGGTCTGGGTTGGCCCGATGTGAGAGCAGGGCATCGAGGAGAGGTCCATCACGGTGCTGACGACAACGCCAGCGGTGTGGCGGTCCTGGTAGAGCTTGCACGGGTGCTTGGAAAAAGCCTTAGGCCAGAACGCAGTGTGGTCTTTGTGGCGTTCGCCGGAGAGGAAGCCGGAAGAAAGGGGTCGAAATACTATGTCGCCAACCAGAAGCGATACCCTTTGGAGCACTGTATGGGCATGGTGAATTTGGATACCGTCGGACGCCTCGGGACCCAGAAGTTGTTGGCCCTTGGAGCGACTTCGGCCAAGGAATGGATACACATCCTCCGAGGAGCGGGATTTGTGAATGGGGTGGAAGTGGAGGCTGTGTTCGAGGAGCTCGATTCGAGCGACCAGAAAAGCTTCCATGAGGCTGGCGTTCCGGCAGTGCAGCTTTTCTCAGGGCCCCATCTGGATTACCATCGCCCGACCGACACAGTGGATAAGATCGACCCAGAGGGGCTTCTGAAGGTAGCATCCGTGGTCAAGGAAGTCCTTGAGTACCTCGCAGACCGGGAAAAGCCCCTGACTCACTCACTGAGGGCTGGTGAAGAGATCGAGGGCACACCATCGAAAAAGGGGAGGGTCAGCATCGGCACGATTCCTGACTTTACTTTCACGGGAGATGGATACCGGCTTTCAGGTGTGGTGCCGGGTTCTCCAGCAGAGGCATCAGGGCTCCAGCAGGGAGACGTAATCGTCAAGGTCGATTCCCGTGCAATCCTCGGGCTGCGGGATCTGTCCGAGATCCTCAAGTCCTTAAATCCTGGTGATACCATCTCCATCACCTTCTTACGGGAAGGACATGAAATGACAGTGGATACAGTGGTGAAGGAGAGGTAGTGTCGAAATCGGCCACGGGTGGGGCTCGGCCATGGAATTGATTGAGCTCCAAAGAAAGAGTCGGGTTCTCAGGAAGGCCCAATTTGGATGTCTGCGCGATGCGTACACGCTTAACGTGACGAGGGGTTGTGAGTTCATCTGCGTTTACTGCTATGCCAGAGGGTACCCAGAGACTCCTGGGCCTGATCAAGTGCAACTATATTCTAATCTTCCTGAGAGACTCGCGGCAGAGCTTGACAGTCCGAGAAGACGCTCGGTGATTGACTGGGTCGTATTCAACACCGCCTCAGACTCCTTCCAAACCCATCCAGATATCTTGAACGTGACCTACCGCACGATGGAGGTGCTTCTCGAAAGGGGGATTGGATTCTCCTTTTTGACAAAGGGATGGATCCCCAACCGATTCATCGAGCTATTCTCTGATCATCCTGACCTGGTCACTTCGAGAATCGGTCTGGTCTCGATGTCTGAAAGGTATCGAGATCTCTTCGAGCCACAAGCTGCCACCGTGATCGAACGGCTCCAAAATATCGAAAGGCTGAAAGGAGCGGGAATCGGCGTTGAAGTCCGCATCGATCCCATCATTCCTTTTTGGACCGACGATGAGGCTTCGGTCAGGGGACTCTACGAGGCATTGGCTGCCAGGGGAATCAGGACGGTCTCGCTGAGCTACCTTCACCTGAGACCCGCCATTCTGAGTCAACTCCAGAGGGAACTGCCACCAAAGGAATTCAATGTCATCCTCAGCTGTTTCAAGAGCCAACCTTGGACGGTGATCGGGGCCTCTACGCGTAGCAAACTCATCCCACTCCCGCTGCGAAAAAAGGGGTACAAACGCTTCCTCGACCTCTCAGCCGGATTCAGGATCAAGCCTCTCATCTGTTCATGCAAGAATCCGGACATGCAAGCCCATCAGTGCTCGGCAGGAATGCGGATGGAAACAACCGCCAAGCCGCCAGAGAAAATGGGAAGGCAACTCACCCTTTTCCCCTGCTAGAAATGCGCAAACGCCCTGATGGTAGAAGCTTCGATATGATCTGACAGCTGCTGATTGATTGTGCGACTGATAAGATCGCGTGATGAATTCCGCTTGAAATCTAATATTTGTTGAGCGTATTGAAAGTCCTTGATTTCAGTTAGTACTAATTCGTTCAGCACTTGCTCGAAGAAAGGGGTAGAAGAGAAGATTGACTTGAATCATAGATCTGCTAAGATGGGTTTGAACTTCCTGCTGAGCTGAACCTGGGAATCGGGCAGAGCGGAAGCTGAGTGGATGTGGAGCCCGTTCTTTCGGAATGAAAGGGCGGGCTTTTGTTCATTCAGGNNTCAGTACCTCTCATTTCAGGTTAAGCCATGGAGAAACCCCTCAAATTGTGCCCTGCTTGCCCTAGTGGGATTTCGGTATTCCGCTAGGGGGCACTGGCCCTAGTCGCCTAACCGTCGAAGTGTACATCAGATTAGTAGGAGGGACCGATGGCAGATAGAGTACTTTTTATGGGATGGAATCGCCATGTTGTCGGCCGGGAGCAACAGGCCGCCCAACTCTTCCAGAAGGCAACGGAGTTTTACGCCCAAGTTGCAGGCTGACGGCCGAATCGAGAGCTTTGAGACAGTACTCCTCTCCCTTCACGGGGGAGACTTGAACG
>JABAOF010008973.1_pt1 | contig 10555 bp, 7 predicted proteins | sample 7062171 | NCBI WGS metagenome assembly JABAOF01 (sample SAMN14538628, study PRJNA623070) | marine sediment metagenome | biome: marine biome [ENVO:00000428]; feature: marine pelagic biome [ENVO:01000023]; material: deep marine sediment [ENVO:00002113] | place: India: Gulf of Khambhat ... | reverse complement strand
GCGGTTCTGAACCTACCAGCTAATTCTTCATAATCTTTTGACATGAACCTTCGAAAACTCATTCCCAGGGTATCCAGACCGAATCCAAGAATCGGACGCTTAAAAGTCATCTTTATTGTCGTCTCCCATGCAGAAAGTCGCGCCGTAATGCCTGGCTCTTTGAAATCTACCGTGGAAACTGCCCGCTCCACAATCGGGGTCATTGTGGCAGTTCTCTCTTCAGGGCGCAGATACAATCTCGGATAAATCGAAACTAAAATAATACTGGAGACCATAATTCCAATAAGGAAGAATAAATTAGCTTTCAGTTCTTTTTTATTTACCATCAGAGCAAAAACAGTAAGACCAACTGCCATGCCTAACCAGGCTGCCCGGGAATAGGTAAAGATAAGAGCGAGAACAGAGATTAGAGTGAAAAGGCTATAAAGAATTTTTTTCCTCACTGTCTCTGCTCTCATTAGGAAAACCAGATAGATGGGGATAACCATAATCAAGTAGGGACCCAGGAAATTCGGGTTACCAAGAGTAGACCAGACCCGAGGATACGGCTGAGTCCCGCGCCAGACGAAGAAAGTAATTCCGGTAGCCTGCACAAGAGCATAAACAGAAACAATAACACTGGCAATGAGAAGAGTTTTTAAGATTTTTCTTTTATCTGTTACATAATTAACAGCAATGAAATAGATGATTCCATAGCATAGAAAACTTAAAAATCCCTCGAAGTAGAACCCGTGCATGCCCCAGAGACTCAAGCGGGGAGAAACAGAAAAAAGCGTGGACAATCCGCAAATTAATAAGAACATAATTATTGGTAAATTAAGCGGTGTTTTCTGCCATCTAATTCTCCCTTCTCTCAGGACTTTGACCAGCCAAACAGCAAGAATAAACAGAGTCATAATCCTCAAGGCTGTTGCCTTAGGTAATGCAAACGGGTCACTCAGGAAAGGTTGAAATACCAGCGGTAATAGAAAAAATAGGACTATCAACGACCCTGCAATAACCTTCTCCTCATTGAAAAAACCGATTCTGTTCATCTTCTATCTATTCCTCCTTATGGATAAGGTATAGCAATAATCCTCACCGGGATTGCTTGTGTAGTAGTAATATCTGTAGATGTTGGCGCTTCAAACTTGAACCACAGATTTCTTGTATTATCAGGAGATACATTGAATCCTTTTTGTCCATCAGGGTCAGTGTCACGAGCTAAGTCTGTGGAGGAAGATGTTCTTTCTGTAGAAACCGAGAACGAGTCTCCAGACAGGAAATCTGATGTGACAGGTTGGGTGGAGCAGAAGATTCCTGAATACCTGTATTGCTCAGCACCCGGGGAAGTTGCCGTTACTGAGTCCCAGGCACCATTCGGTTCGGATACAATCTTAAGTTTAAACTTCTGTTTTATATTTCCATTATTGGTCACCACAACCGAACTTACCGTCAAAGCATAGGAGCCGGGTTCCACGACTCCCAGATTGATGGTGTCAGTAGAGATGGAGACGCTGAGGACGGAGTTGACCCACACGGTGGCGCCATTAGAGAGACCTGACCAGTTGGGAATTTCGTCAGCAGTCCAGATGCGGAAATAGTAGGTGCAGTTACCTGTGAGGCCGGTAATTGTATGGGAAACCTCAGTGTAGGGAGCTACTCCCGAGGTAGAAATGTCAACGTCATAGGTATTTGTGCTCCACGCGATAACATAAGTTGAATAGTCAATTCTATATTTACTTCCCTCAGCAAGGGTATTATCCCATCCGTCGTCCCCGGGAGTAGACCAGGAGAGAATTACATCGCCTGTGTCGCTGTCACATAACCCGGTTAAGTTGGTTATTGCTGCTGGAGAGGTCGTATCCCCGACCGTCTGCGCCCAGGTGGTAGCTCCATTAGATATACCACTCCAGTTGAGAACTTCATCTGCTGTCCAGATACGGAAATAGTAGGTTGTGCCTGCAGTGAGGCCAGTAACTACCTTCGCCTGTGATGCGCCGGGTGACGTACTTGTTGACCATTCCAGGTCAAAGCCTGAGGGTCCATTGAAATCGAATGTAGTGTAGGTGGCATATTTGATTCCATATCTGCCATCAGTGATGTCCCCTGTGCCTCCATCATCGCCAGGTGCGCTCCAGGACAGTTTGACCTCACCCTCATTACCTCCAGTTAATGCCGAAAGATTGGTGATGGCTGATGGCGCCTGGGGAGTGCCCACTGTAGGTACGTATACGCTCTCCACAGAAGCCCATCCGCCAGCATTCAATGGCGTGTCTATTGCCTGCACTGTCCAGTAGTAGGTGGTATCGGCTGTTAATCCTGTTGATGAAATCCGCACTCCGTACACAGAATTGGTCAGTTTCGGCCTTAAATAGTTACCCATCATGGGAGTGCCATATATTCCTGTAACCACACTGCTGGAAGCAGAAACTTCTGTTCCTGTGCCTACCCTGATATTGTAATATAACCCCGCTTGGGGAGTGGGATTCGTCCCTCCGTCAGTTGCTGAACTCCAGGATAGTTTAATAATCCCTTCATCATAAAGACTGGTTAAACTCTGAGGTAGTCCCGGCAATGTATTAGCATTGCCAGACTCTGCCTCTCTGTTTTTATAAATGATCAGCCTTTTATTATTTGAGTCATCCCATCCACTGACAGCCAGGTCTAAATCGCCATCATTGTCATAGTCTCCAAAAGCTATGGAACTATACATTACCCCTTTATCCGTCCCTCCCATTGGATTCTGGTCACTAGTGAAATTGCCATTTGTATTCTTGAATAGAATCAGCCTCGGAGTAATCCCGTAATCCTCTCCACTGACAGCCAAATCCAAATCGCCATCATTGTCATAGTCTCCAAAGGCCAGGGAACCACTACTTAACCCACTCGTCTCTCCCATGGGGTTCTGGTCCTCAGTAAAATTGCCGTTATTGTTTTTGAATAGAATCAATCTAAGATCACCTAAGCCCGTCTCATCTCCACTGACAGCAAGGTCCAAATCGCCATCATTGTCATAGTCCCCAAAGGCCAGGGAACCAACAATTACCCCACTCGTTCCTCCCATGGGATTCTGGTCCTCATTAAACGTCCCGCTATTGTTCTTGAATAGAATCAGCCTTTTATAACCTTCGCCATCCAATCCACTGACTGCCAGGTCTAAATCGCCATCATTGTCATAGTCTCCAAAGGCCAGGGAACTATAATATACTCCCTTATTAGTCCCTCCCATGGGATTCTGGTCCTCACTGAAACTGCCATTGTTATTCTTGAATAGAATCAGCCTTCTATAATTTGAGTCATCATATCCGCTGACAGCTAAATCTAAATCGCCATCATTGTCATAGTCTCCAAAGGCCAGGGAACTAAGCCTTACCCCTTTATCTGTCCCTCCCATGGGATTCTGGTCACTAGTGAAATTGCCATTTGTATTCTTGAATAGAATCAGCCTTTCATAACCTTCGCCATCCCATCCACTGACTGCCAGGTCTAAATCGCCATCATTGTCATAGTCTCCAAAGGCGATGGAGCTTTCTTGTACCCCTTTATCCGTGCCTCCCATGGGATTCTGGTCCTCAGTGAAATTGCCATTTGTATTCTTGAATAGAATCAGCCTTTCATAACCTTCGCCATCCCATCCACTGACTGCCAGGTCTAAATCGCCATCATTGTCATAGTCTCCAAAGGCGATGGAGCTTTCTTGTACCCCTTTATCCGTCCCTCCCATGGGATTCTGCTCCTGGAAGGTTCCCGCCTGAGCTGTAGTCTGGTTGGAGAGACTCCAGTTTAAACAATCGTCGAATGCTTTTATCTGGAAATAATAAGTCGTGCCCGGAGTGAGTCCAGTTAATGATTCAGTTTCTGGAGTCCCATAAGGACCTGTGGTGGTACGGCTACTCTTCCACACTGTTGCTGTATCCCAGTTAAAAGGCGAGGAGCTGCTATATCTTATGTTATAGAAACTCGCCTGGCCTTGAGTCCCATCATCTCCTGGCGCTGTCCAGGTAAGTTCTATCTGGGCTTTTGTTTTTGTCTGTAAATCAGTTATTGCTGAAGGATCAATATCTTCAACGTATGCCCAGGCATTAGCAGAATTGGATACTGTTGACCAGTTAGGTACCTCATCTCCTGTCCAGATGCGGAAATAGTAGGTAGCCCCGAGAGTTAAATTTTCAATTATCCGGCTCTGACCCGCTCCTGGTGTTGTAGTCGTCGTCCATTCAATATCGTAGTCGCTTACATTCCAGTTATAATTAGAATCTTGACTATACTTGATGCGATATTTTCCACCACAAATATCCCCACTTGTCCCATCATCTCCTGGTGCAGTCCAGGTGAGTTTTACTTGTCCACCAGTATCTGTAGTCAAGGCAGAAAGATTGGTAATTGAGGCTGGAGGACTAGTGTCCTCACCAGGGGTGAAAGTAACATAAAGAGCGGGTGAAGGGTTAACCGAGGAATATTCTGAAGAATAAATGCTATCTTTTTGATCGGCAGTTCCCTCGTCGTTTTTCAGTCCAATGGCAAACCAGTTAGTGGTCAGGTTAGATTGTAAATCAGAATCAGCTGTAGAACCTAAATCTATCTGTTTACTTTCACCTATTTCCGGGAACGTTGAACTACCACTTAAATACGCATTCCCATTAGCAGCATCGTCATAGATGGTCTTATTCCCACCCGGGTCACCTGTAGTGTCAGGTTGGGCGGAAGGTTGATTTTCCATGGAGTAAATGTAAGTAAGAGAAGACGCATTATTGGTTTCTCCATGATATTTAAATACCACATCGGTAATAGTGGCATCATCAGGTATTGAAGAGATATCCCATTCTATCAAACCACGGTCCCATCGACCATCTCCTCCCACTTCATAATAGTAAAATGGTACATCATTAGTACTGGTCTGCCTGACCCAGGTGTCTGCCTGAGGCTCGCCAGTAGTGTCTTGTGCCTCAATATAACCATCGATTGTTACTTGGTTTAGAGTCACTGTCCCTGTACTGGGAGCTCCTGCAAAAGCAGTTGCTCCATTGGATAGGGGCGACCAGTTGGGCACTTCATCAGCAGTGTAAACCCGAATGTAATAAGTCGTCTGATTGAGACTGTCAAGAGTATAGGACTGTGGGTCTCCAGGTGAGGTGTTAGTGGAAAACTCAATCTTGTAATAATAAGTAGTGAAGTTATATAACGGGTTAGTAGAATAATCAATCCTGTATTTCCCGCCAACAATAGGATTTTCGTAGTTATCATCTCCAGGCGCTGTCCAGGAGAGATTTATCTCACCCACGTTATCTCCAGTTAAAGCTGATAAATTAGTTATCGCTCCTGGCGGAGTAGTACCCCCCTCAACTACTCCCGGCAAGACAAAAAAGAGAAAGTTGATGGCTAAAAAGAGTAATCCTATTATAATAATTTTTTTACACTTGCAACCCATTATCAAACAACCTCTTTCGTCACCCCTTCCCAAAACTAGGACGGCTACAGAACGGTCGGGCGCTCTTTAAAGTGCCGACTCCATCACGCTGCGCCGTACCGAAACCTGAATGGGGTCGGGAAAGCATGAGCGACTTATTACTTTATTTCATCCAGCTATCGATTTTGCCAATTCTTCTCTGATGTCTTCCAGAGTGCGGTTCTTATCAGCGATAGATTTAATCTGCTGAATTCTGGCCAAGGTCTGTTCCCGGTGATAGAGACGGTAGCCTCCGGGCAACAGGGTTTCCGCTACTCGGAGAAGTCCCATTTCCGTGTAATACCTGATAGTGGAGCGAAGAACCCCTGCCTCCCTGGCCATTTCTCCAATCTTGAGCAAACCCATCCTCAATCTTTCTCGCTTGCACATTCTTTCTCATCTCCTTTCGTTTGGTTTCGAAAAGTGGGTAGTACTACTTCTCAGTTTTGGACAAAAAAAGCCGGGTCAATAGACCCGGCTCAAAATACTGAATTAATTATAGTTATTTAAAACAGAAACCCGGGCGGTCTTTAGCTTTAACTTCTGCGCCACCCGGGTTTCCCCTGGAAGCTTCCATTGAAGCCGTATATTATTAAGTACTGTCGCCATGACAGAATTCAATATTATAAAGCTCCTTTTTGCTGCTGTAATCTTTTTCTTGTCAAAATGAATGGGATTAACAAATTTAGGACCTAAAGTCCCATAAATATAGTGGGTCTTTTAGACACCATAAGACCCCCTATAAGATTACCCTATATTTGTGGAAATTAAAGCGAAATTCTGGCGAAATTCCGGGGGTATGATAGACGCTGAGCGAAGCTTTGTATCGTAGCGGTGGCACTCAGTGGCCACCCTAATGTAGGGACCGCATGCCGAAAAATCGGCATAAACTGGGCCCGTCCCATACACCCAATCAAAGCTGCGCTTTGGTGCTACAAAAGGCAGGTGGACAAGCGGAAAGCCCCTATGAATCGGGGGACTCCATCCTATAGGTTGGTCATTTGGGAGGTTGGAATTGGGGATTTTAGGCCCTAAATATATAGCCTACACCTTGCACGGTCTCTATCTGGCGCTTTGCTTCGGGGCCCAATTTCTTGCGGAGGGTTTCAATATGCTTGTTGATTGTGCGCGGGTCTCCAAGATACTTCTCGTCCCAGACACTTTTCATCAAATATTCTCTGTCTAAAGCCCTTCCTTTCTTCTTCATCAAAACATAAAGAAGGGCAAACTCTTTGGGAGTCAATTTGACGAGTTTGTTCTTTACCATAAGAGTCCTGGTGGTTAAATTGATTACAATATCTTTACATTTCAAGATTTCCTCAGGCTCTTCTCTGTAGCTTATTCTACGCAAAATTGCTCTTAATCTGGCTAAGAAAATATCGAAATCGAGAGGTTTCGACAGGCAGTCATCAGCACCGGTTTCCAGGGCTCTAATTAGCTCCTTCTTCTGGGAAATATTGCTAATGATAATCACTGGAATGTTCCTAAGACTTCTATCCTGTTTGACCTGTCTACAAATTTTGAAATTATCTTCAGAGGAAGACCGATAATTTAGAATAATCAGTTCCGGCTCCACCTCCATAATCTTTTCTTTAAAACCCAATTTTCCCTTAAACTGGCAAAGTGCAAAAGCGTGCTTCTCCAGGGTCTTTTTTAAACCGAGGGCAGTCTTGGGGTCATCACCAAGTAATAATATTCTTCCTTCAATCAAAATATTCCCTCCACGAAGAATTCGGCATTATTCCAGTTTGAATTTGAGAGTGATTGTTCCCCACTGGACTATCTGCTTCTCCTTGGGAGAAAGGGGTTCAAACAACCATTTTTTCATCGCCTGGTTGGCAGTCTGGTCCAGGTCGGGATATCCTGTAGTCTGGCTTACCTCTACTCTGTTGACCAATCCATCGGGCAACACCCAGAACTTTAAGCGAACCTCTCCACTCACTCCTGCCTCTTCTGCCCACTTCGGATATTGTGGATAGACGCGCCGGACAATTCCTCTACGAGAGACGGGACCGGTTATGGCAAACTCCTGGGCTTCGCCCTTTCCCACAAAAATCGACCCTCTATCGTGAATTCCAGGCGTAATTTTAACCCCTTCCATGGTGAACCTATCTTCCCCCGGGAGCATCGATATTTTCTCTCCCAATTCGGGCTCAGGCGCAGGGACTTCTGCCAGGGTAATCTTAGTCTCCGGTCCCAGAATTGCCAGTGGCTCTCCTTCCCCAGGTGTCCACACATCGACTCCGGGAGCGGGGCGGACATCAGTCCTCGGTCGAGCAAGAGCCAAAGCCCTTGGGTACCCCGGTTCACTCGGTTTTACCGCCGGAAATGAAACTAAAGAGACTTCCACAAATCTAACCGGAGGCCTGTGGCGCTGGGTTATGGGAATATATATCAGCATTAACAAATGGAAGACAAAAGAAATAAGTAGTGAAAGCCGGAAATTGCGATCTTCAAACATTCCTCTCTCCTTAAGTTTATAGCAATTTTGGCTCTGTGGCAATAGCTAATCTATTAGCCCCGTTTATCTTTGCAATATCCATTGCATGCACTACCAGGCCATGTTTAACTTCCTGGTCGGCTTTGATAATTAATAATCTGTCTTTCCTCTGGGCAAAAGCAGCCTGTAGCGCTTCTCCCAGTTCATCCAGGGTAACCGGCTCTTCATTCAAGAAGAGTACGTTCTCAGCAGTAATCGTTAATACGAGGTCTTTCTTCAACTGAATTTCAGAAGTAACCGCCTTGGGTAATCTAACCTGGATGCCTGGCTGAACAACGAAAGAAGTAGATAACATAAAGAAAATCAGGAGTAGAAAGACGACATCGGCCATTGGTGCGATATCCAGACGCGTGCTAAGAGTTCTTGGTCTTCTAAATTGCATCTTTTGCCTCCTTACCTGGTGGGCACCATTTTTGGTGCCGTCTTTTTCTCACCCTGCCCTGTCCCTTAGACCGGGACGGGATCGGGAAAGGGTGTCTGACCTAGCCAGGAATTAAAATTCTAACTAATTCCTTACAGTATCTCTCAATCTCGGAAACAAACCTATCTACGCGATGGACAAAATATCGATAGAACAGGAGCGTGGGAATAGCAATGAGTAATCCTGTGGCAGTGGTAATCAGCGCTTCGGAAATGCCTGAGGCTACAATTGCCGGAGAAGTGGCACTAGCAGCAGCAATGGAATCAAAAGCGCGAATCATTCCTATAACCGTTCCGGTAAACCCCATCAAGGTAGATACTGCGGCAATGGTGGCCAGAGCAGGCAGATAACTTTCCAGCCGAGGAACCTCTTCCGAAGCCTGCGCTTCAAATGCATCTTCCATTGCTTTCTGCCCCTTGGCGTGCTGGGACAAGCCAGCCCTCAATATGGAAGCAACTGCCCCCTTAGAATTGTCACAGACAGCTACTGCTTGCTCAACCCTCTTTTGATCAACCAGTCCCTTAATTCTACCCATTAGCTCCCTCTCGCCGGTTCTTGCTCGAGAAAGAACTTGAAACTTGTTGATGATTATCGCCAGAGCCAAAACCGAAGCGAGAAAAAGAGGATACATCATTATTCCCCCGCGAAAAAAATAGTTAAGCACTTTAGCCTCCTTTCAGGCCCTCCGATGAATCGGAGCGGTTACCATTTTAGTCTTAATCCTGCAAAAAATTTGCTGTGGTCAAGAGGATAACCGAACCTGTCAGCATACTTCTCCTGCAGCAAATTCTCTCCTTGAACAAAGAGGAGAAACTGTTTTGTTACAGTATAGGAGATTTCTGTTTCCACCGTCCAGTAGAAAGGCAAAGAATCAGAGCGATTGTAATATCTTTCGCTCTGCATTAGAATTGATAGAACTACACTCAGCGGTTCATAAGAATAGAGTGAAGAAATTTTCAGCGAATGTATGGGTCTATATGGCACTTTCTCATTCTCCTGGTCTTCATCCTCTATCCTCTCGTATAGATAACTCAGGTTCTGAGTAAAATTCTCCGCAAAGTTGTAAACAAAGGATGCTTCCACGCCTTCTGAGAATACGTTGGAGATATTCTGCCAACTTCCTGTACTGCCATTATCGGAAAGAGCAATGAAATTTCTAAATTTCCTCTGAAAGAAAGAGATGTTGCCATAGAGGTTCTCGCTGAGTTTATACTCCATACCTTCTTCCAGGGAAAATTTCCTTTTCTGGGGAAGAAGATCCAAATTAACATCGGTATAGTCACTGTCTACGTAAAGTTCATCGAATAGAGGAACTGTCATCTCTGGTCTATATCTCACCCAGAGGTTAAAATTGGGAATCAACTCATAAGAGACCCTGCCTGTGGGATAGAAAAAGGAAGTAAAAGGTTTACTTTTCTCCTTGTATTCCAGCCCCACGTTAACCCATAGTTTGTCAAAGAGGAGAAATTCATCACTCACAGAAATGTACCTGATTGAGTAACGCCTTCTATCACCACCTAATCTAAGACTCTCCTGATAAAGTTGAGCCTCCAGGTTCAGTAAGTTCCTTTCCGTCAGACCAATCCTCGCCTGTAACCTGGTTCCTCCTATTTCACTCTTGGCTTTATCGTTATTCTTCAAGTTTGCTATTTGCCCAAAGAACTGACACCCCAGGCTGCTTCCTTCTCTTATTCTCCCCTCAGCTCCCAATTCCACGTTGAATAGGTCTGCCTTCTGAGTAATGGCAGAATTGGACAAGCGATAATCTTTGAGGAGACCAGAAGTAGCAATTTTCAAATCGAGTTTCTCAACGGGCTTGAATCCCCATTCTAAAAACGCGCTATCCTGGTTATATCGCCTGCCGGGAAATTCCCCGTCGGTCATGTATTTTCCTATACCCAGAAGATAATAAGTTCTATCCCCAATCTGTCTACCGTAACTGAGGTTAGCCTTTAAAGCGTCGAAACTCCCATAGGCAAAACTGAAATCAATAATGCCCTCCTTCCTCGGAGGAAAGGATAAAGGAGAGATTTTTGCCATTGGCTCCATACCGAGCTCTACCTTTTTCAAAAATGGCTGATCGATGAGTGGCTGTCTTTCACCCCCTACAGTGACTCGGGACTGGTCTTCTCCGATAATTACCACTTCCGGCAGCTCGAAGGCAGGCTTTTCTTCAATTGGCTTCTCTTCTTCAGCCCCTGCATAG
>JABAOF010006357.1_pt14 | contig 10555 bp, 10 predicted proteins | sample 7062171 | NCBI WGS metagenome assembly JABAOF01 (sample SAMN14538628, study PRJNA623070) | marine sediment metagenome | biome: marine biome [ENVO:00000428]; feature: marine pelagic biome [ENVO:01000023]; material: deep marine sediment [ENVO:00002113] | place: India: Gulf of Khambhat ... | reverse complement strand
GGAACACAAGACATCTACCTTTTCCACAGCGGAATCGCCATCGAAAATGGCTTCAAGCTGGTGTTGCCATCTCCGACTATGCAAATTCGAAAGCAAATCCAAGAAGCCACCAAACGACAAGAAGCGCTCTTGCTCACAGGTGTGACCATGGGCGGTGGACCATCTCAATGGGCCGCGCAGGCACATGTTCGCGCCGGACACCGCCTTTTTGCCACCGCCGAAGCGGCGCAAACCTTCAACGACGATCTGATTTGGGTTAGAAACGAAATGGGTGTCGAAGTTGTCAGTGAGGACGAAGCTGCCAGACTTAAGGGGGTGCGGGAGATCGAACTGCGCGATTTTGATTACGCGACCATCACCACTACATTAAGAACATTCGGTGTCGATCTCGATCCACAAGCGGTGGCTGTCGCCGTCTTCGACCACGGGGCAGCGCCCCCAGATGTCTCCGATCGTCAATTCCGCTTTGATTACTTGCGGGCACGTATCGAGGCCGAGAACCGGCTGTCTGCTTTCGCCTTCCTCGCCGATCAAATTCCTCCCAGCATGACGCGCATGAAAGCAGTGACGAAAAATGTACCCGGACTTGATTGTCCTTTGCTCGTCATGGACACCGCTCCTGCAGCAGTGCTTGGCACCTTGTTGGATCCCAAGGTTACGCTCCGGTCGCGAGTGGTCATCACAAATGTCGGCAATTTCCACACCCTCGCCTTTCGCCTTGGTCCAAGTGGCATCGAAGGGGTTTTCGAGCATCACACGGGCGAAATCGACTTAGCGCGTCTCGAGACATTGCTCGAGGCACTCGCAGACGGAAGTCTTTCCCACAAAGATGTTTTCGACGATCAAGGGCACGGTGCTTTGATCCTTCATCCTGAACCACTTCCGCTCACTGGCTCGGAGTTTGGCGTAGCCGTCACAGGTCCTCGACGATCGATGATGCGGGATTCTCGCTTACGACCTTACTTCGCCGTTCCTTTTGGAGACATGATGCTCACCGGATGTTTCGGTCTGCTGGTTGCCGTGGCGGATCACATCCCAACTTTGTCCCCAGCGATACAGGCAGCGCTTTCCGGGGTGGGAGGGGACACGACGCCGTGGGACGCAGGCGTGTAACTTCCTCAGACATTCTTCCATCGTTCACGAGGAAGGTACTTATCTCTGCCGGGTCCAGAACCACGATCTCATAATACGTTCGCCAGCAAGGTTCTCAATGGCTCGTAGTTGAAGTGCGTTTCGCCTGAGTAATCCATACTGGCCAGTCTTGGGACCGACGCGGTGGGGAAGCCCTCTCGTATTTGCGGCCTGGAGGTGCTCCGCCTCTACCTAACACCAACATCCTGCGCAGGACACTTTTGGCACCGTTCGCTGGTTTGCTCAACGAGGCGTCGAGATCAAAGCATGCTTGCGAAGAGGTTTTGACTATAATCTGCATACAGAAGAGTCCTAAAGCCGCCTGTCTCTCGATCTAAATCCGAGACGTCGATACGCGCTCGGGAGATTTCGTTGAAAAGTATGTATCGCCGTACAGTACTAACCCTACCCATTGTATTCCTTGGGGGGTTTCTTTACGCATGCAGCTCCAAGATCTCACCACCTGAGACCTTGGCACCCCAGGTGGCCACACAAACAATGCGCGCGGCAGCAAGTCTGATCGCCAGAATTGAGCAGCCCCCCCCTTCGGCTACGATTTCCATGCCGAATATCGTCACCCCGGCTCCCACAATAACTCTCGCCGACACTCCTACTCCCGGCTTCGTCCACATCGATGTGCCGAAGGAACCCCCTGAGCATACCAGCGAGTTGACGGATCGTTCCTCAGCGCCAATCGCAGACGAGAAACGGGCAATCGGAGACAGTTTCGACCGTAACGTCTTCGAGCGCCCATTTACTGCTGAAGAGATGCTCTATCAAGGTCACCTGGACATCGCGCCCGGCGCCGAACTCAGCTTAGCCCCGCCTTGGGTATATGTTTCGATTTTTCTCGTCGATGCGCCGCCTGCTGATACAAATGCTATCTACGGGGTCGAGCTTGACCTCAACCTCGACGGACGCGGTGATTGGCTCATCACGGCTTCCACGCCACTCTCATCCGAGTGGTCCGCGAGCGGCGTTCGTGCCCATCTGGACTCAAACCGCGATGTCGGAGGTGAAACGCCAGCCAAGTCGGAGATCTCCCCACCGGAAGGGGACGGATACGAGAGTCTGATTTACGATCAGGGCTATGGATACGACCCCGATGCAGCCTTCGCACGCCTGGTGACCAATCCAACTGTCATAGTTCAACTCGCATTTAAACATACGCTGATCGGAAAAGATAAAACCTTAATCTGGGGAGCCTGGGCGTTTGGCGATGAATACCATCCAGATCGGTTCGAGTACAACGACCATCTAACATTCGCTGAAGCCGGTTCCCCGAGATCAACAAGCCAGAACTATCCGCTCAAAGCATTGGCCCAAGTCGACAGCACATGCCGATGGATTCAGGGCATTTTGCCCCGTCGAAACATGCCCAACCTATGCGGCTACTCGCCTTGAACATCTGGGGGTGTTGGTATGCACGGCGGTTTTCACCGCCCCGCCGGTGATCCTGATTAACGCGTCACACTAAAGATGATGCGTTCGCTTTCCGTCTCATTCCCAGCGACATCATATGCACGAATATATACGACGTAATTGCCTTCTTTATCCGGATACCAACGCGTCGAATACGGGGGGTCCGTCACGGTCGCCACAGCGCGACCATTGACATAAAAGATCGCTCGGTCTACCTGCATTTCATCGCGTATATCCGCTTCGAGTACGACTTCCTTGCGCCAACTAAGATCCGTGATTGACCCTGGGCTAGGTGAAAGCACACGGATCTCTGGTGGTGAGTTATCGATCGTGACATGAACGGCCGAAGTCAGAATTCGGCCATTATCCAAAACGACCTGAAGTTGGAGAGTGTAAAGCCCGTTCAGGCCTTCCGAGTGCCATCGACCCAACACCGTACCTCTCACGGTCGTATCGACATCCGCTCCAATTTGTGTCCATTGAAGCGGGTTCAATCCTTGTCCAAACTGCAATCGATAAAATGAAAGGCCTTCCGGTCTTGCATTTCCACGAACGATCACCTCACCTCGCAGAACCTCGAATGACTCGGGGGAGATGATGTTGACCTCAGGATTCACCGTCTCCGTTCCAAATAACGTGTCATACTCCGTGGGAGGTTTTTCAATTCCCTCTAGATCGGCCCACGCCTCCGCCCCGGGCGGGGGAATCATGTAGACACGCTCCTCGACGACCTCCAATGGCGTCGATAGCGTGGCGAGCTTCCCTGTCTCCTTGTTTACCAAGAACGGCTGGAACAGATTGTCACCCATCGTCGGCTCGGTGCCGCTGATGAACATCTCGCGCACGATGTTAGGACAATACCTCGTTGGCAATAGCCCCGACGGATCACAGACCTCCAGACTGTTGATTCCCGGTGGAATCGACCAACCATCCCTCGGAGCATCACGGGTAGAGTAACGAATGGCAGCATGCCATATGGGCGCCGCACCGTTTAAAGCGTGAACACGTTGCATCGGCCTGCCCTCAAGATTCCCAATCCAAACTCCTACAACTTTTGAGGGTGTGAAGCCGATGGTCCAATTATCGCTACCCCCAGGGATTGTTCCTATCTGAACACCCGCCGGCTTACCGATCTCCAACACGCTTGCCTGACCATAGATCGGCCATCGAGTTGCCTCGTCGCTGAGAATATCGGCCATTAAAAAGGCCAATTGAGGGCTTAGCACAGCACGCATCTCCTGGTCTACGGTGTAAATCCATCGACCCACCGCATCTTCCACCCTCAGAACCGCTACAGGCTCAAGAGAACCTTGTTCCGTCCCTTGCTGAGATTGTGTTATCTCCACTCCGGTCATCCGGCCATGATTAGCCATGAGGCTATATGCAAAGGTCAGATCGACTAAGGAAGACTCCAACATGCCGGATGCGATTAAGGACCCATAATCCCGCTCGACCTCATCTGGCGCGAGAAGCCCCATGGTATCCGCAGTGCGCATTACGCTTTCCACTCCGACCAATTTGAGGCTCTGAATTGCTGCCGCCATATCTGCGTTGGCTAAAGCCGTGCGCATCCGTACGGGCCCTTGGAAATCATCCACTCGCTCGTACAGGCTTTGGGAGGTATCCTCCGATAGCGGAGCTTCCGGAGGGATATCTAGCACCATGGTCCCAGGCGAATAACCCTGGGCGAATGCCGTGACATATATGAAAGGAAAATACGCCGTTCCTGTAGGGCGCATTCGCTGCGCAGGCCCCACCATACTTAATATCTCACCCGTGGTCGTATCCAGTACGACCAAGGCGACATCACTGACACGGTGGTCGACACCAACATCACTGGGGCGAAGTGTTGGCAGGAGCCCGGCAGCGATACAAGCAGAGTCATCTGCCGCGGCGATACTGGCGCCCAGCTGACCTCCGGACAACCTTTCCAACTGCGTCCTCGCGGCACAATGGTTCTGCAATTGCAGATCGCGATCCAAGGTGGTAATCACCCGCAACCCACCGCGATGGAGCGCGTTCGGACCCAAGATCTCCCCCACACGCTGCCATGCAAAAAGGGCAAACTCTGAAGCGTAGGATGTCACTCCACCTTGCACCTTATTGATCTGAAGCTCGAAATCCAGGGCTTCATCACCTTCCGACTTTTCAATCATTCCCAGCTTCACCATCTTCCGCAGAACCTCAGCCTGTTGTTCCCTGGCCGCCTCTGGCGCATCAACAGGATTTGAGGATGGATTGTAGGAAACAGCGGCCAGCATCGCGCTCTCCGCCAGGTTGAGATCACCGGCATGTTTACCGAAATAAAACAACGAAGCAGCATCGATGCCGTAAACCAGGTTGCCATAGTAGGCACTGTTTAAGTACCACTCCAGGATCTGCTCCTTCGGATAGGATCGGGTGAGTTCTGCCGCCAACAAGGCGCTTCTCAACTCGTCCACCCACGGTTCGGTTCTCACCTCGTCGAGAGGCAGGAGATGGGCTTGAGCAAGCCGCTGGGTGATCGTCGGCTCGTGGTCATTCGACGGTCGTCTAAGCGCAGTCATGACCATCCCTTCAAAAACCGCCGAAGGAATGTACCCAGGATTCGTCCAGTATGTCTCATCCTGAGCTGCGATCGTCGCCTGGATGGCATGCCGAGGTATCGTCGAGACCCCTCCTGGTCGGATGCGCAACCATTTTCGATTCGAAGTTGCAGGGTGTGCCACATCATAGAGCAGGAACTCGCCACTACGATCGTAGATCTGCACGGTCTGCAAGGACTCGCCACCAGGAGTCCCAAATGCGAGTTCAATCTCTTCAATAGGCGGAAAACCAGCCGTCAGTTCCGCATAAACCATGGCGATGGATAGCATCACCACGCCGGCTGTCAGCACCAAGAGCGTAGTCAACCCAGCAGCAACTACCCCCGGCCACATGGTGCGACTTGCACGTGCCCGCCGTCGTAATCGGACGATATCCGTTGCTGAACGCATAAGAAGATTCTACTCGCTTCCGAGTGTCAGGCTATAATGATGCAAGTCCTGTGCCCCCTCCGGCATGCAATCCAGAATGATGTGCCATAGAAAGTGGTCAGTGAGCAGTGACTTTACACGATCGTTACAGCCCTTCAGCTGTGTTTCATTCATGGGGAAGTGAGGCTGCACGTTCTGGTGAATCTGGGGCATTAGAAACTTTGGTGGAGAGTTTGAGGATCACAACCCATCATCCCGCCCGCCCGTCCGTTCATTCCAATCACCAATGAGGTGTTCATGATACCTTACGATTACCACATCCACACCAACTTCTCCTGTGATTCAGAAGCGACGATGATGGAGATGTGCGAGGCAGCGATCGAGCTGGGGATCTTCGAGATCGGCTTCACCGATCATCTCGACTTCATACCGCAAGACCCTTGCTCGGGATTTCTGAGGATCGATGCATGGTGGGAAGAAATTCGCCGCTGTCGAGAAAGATTCAACGAGACGCTCATAATCCGCGCCGGGATCGAGATCGGGGAACCCCATCTCTTTGGGGAATCGGTCCAGCCTATCATCGACCAGCATCCATGGGATTACTGTCTGGGGTCTCTTCATTGGGTGGGTGAAGGCTGCGTCTTCTTCCGTGAATATTTTGAACAGCCCTCTGACGGAGCCTACAGACGATATTTTCAAGAGCTTCGAGAGATGGTGGAACGTGGTGACTTCGACATTTTAGGACATCTGGACGTCGTAAAGCGATACGGCTTCGATGTCTACGGTCTTTACGACCCATATGCCTGGGAGAAGGAGATCAGGGCTGTGCTCCGTGAGTGCGTCGATCGCGAAATCGCGCTAGAGATCAATACCGCCACCCTTCGCCGCAGCGTTGGAGAACCAACGCCCACCGAACCCATCCTCTCGTGGTATCAGGAAGAAGGAGGGCGCTGGTTGACAATTGGTTCAGACGCCCATGAACCGGAAAACATCGGGTATGGTCTCGATGACATCGTTGCCATGATACGCAAAGTTGGATTTCAGCAACTGGCTCGCCTCGAGGCTCGGCAGACCATCGCTTTTCCCCTATCCGAAGCGGAAGCAAGTGAATGAAACAAGGGAATTTCACCTTCTGCTACGTAATAACACTTGGGGAAATCCCTTTCGCCGACGCGCGTACGTTCCAGGAATCCTTGGCCGCTAAGATTGCAGACGGTATTCAGCCACCGACCCTACTTCTACTCGAGCATCCCCACACCTTCACATTCGGCCGTCGCGGACAGGAGGAGAACCTGCTCTGGAACAGGGAGGAGCTTGCGGCACGCAACATTGAAATCCATTGGATCGATCGCGGTGGTGATGTGACCTATCACGGACCGGGCCAGCTTGTAGGATACCCTTTGCTTCCTCTTGGTAAACTCAACTCGAGCGGCCGCCTCCCCCAGGCAGATTATGTCGGCTACGTTCGTCGCCTAGAGGAAGTGTTGATCCAATCTTTAGCCAAGCTGGAATTAGCGAGTACCCAGATAGCCGACCTTCCGGGTGTCTGGGTGCAACCCGATGTGGCCTCGCGCTCACCGCGTTGTCCACCCGCAGCGAGAAAGACACCATCGAAAATCGCCGCCATTGGTGTCAAAGTCGATGCCCTGGGTGTCAGCCGTCATGGCTTCGCCCTCAACGTCGATCCTGACATGTCTTATTGGGAGGGCATTGTAGCCTGCGGATTGGTGGATCACCCCTCCATAGCACTCGCCGATCTGCTCGATCCCCTTCCCTCTATGGCAAGTGTCCAGGATGCCGTAATCGAAACCTTCGGTGAAGTCTTCGGATGTGAGATGCGTCGCCAGGCGGCCTCGATGTAACAACCGGATCAAGTTCCGGATTCGAAACAAACTACAAAGTGCGACAACAGTCCAGAGCTGGGCACGAAGTCTGCAACGCTCATCTATCGCCAGTAAAAACAAATTGCATACTGAAAGGGGCGCAAAGATGAAAACCATTCTCAGCATCGACGGCGGAGGGGTCCGCGGAATTATTCCCCTCTCTTGTCTGGTCCGCCTCGAAGCACGAGAAAACAAGCCCAGTTGCGAGCTTTTCGATATGGTCGTTGGCACTTCGACAGGAGCAGTCATCGCCGCTGGAATCGCCTTAGGAATCAGCGCACGCGGCCTGCTTGTGCTATACCGCGAACTGGCACGGGATGCCTTTCAGCGCCTGCCCTGGTGGAAGGTTCTCCTCAACCTCGGCAACCATCGCTACAGCAACGCATTTATCGAGAAGACCCTAACCGAACTCGGCGCCGATATCCCCCTGAACGATGTCCCCATCGACATCATGATCACCGCAAAGAATATCCATACCTCTTGTACAGATTTCTTCGTACGAGACAATCCAGGAAACGCCAACCTCTGGGGAGAGCTTCTATTGAAGGACGCCGTACTGGCGAGCACCGCGGCACCCACTTTCTTCCCTGCACATCAGGCTTTCTATCAAGATCAGAGTTACACATGGGTAGACGGCGGTGTTGGTGTGGCAGGAAATCCTTGTTATCAAGCCGCCGTCGAGGCAATCCATTATAGCGCTGGGAAATATCCACCAGGCGAGACGCGCATGCTTTCTTTCGGCACCGGACGCAGACCACATGCGATCCAAGTTGATAAGGCCAATTTCCTACAATGGGGGCTATGGGTATTGGCAGAGATCTTGGAGGACTCGGGCGATTGGCAGGCTTATATTACAAAACTGGAATACGATCTCAGCGCCCGCATTGACTTTAGGCGTTATCAGCTCGATCTCGCTCCCGACGTGTTGAAAGATCTCGGTGTGATCATCCCCCCTGGCGTGGATGTGACGGACATCGGGATGGACGCTGTGTGGGCCGTGGACTTGTTAGAAGAAATCGGACGCGCCTTTGCTGACAAAATCGATTTCAGCGATCCTGACGGCCTGGAACTCAAGACCACGGAAGGTTGGTAACGAGAAGACGCTTCCACTGGCGTCCAAAAGCCTTCCATTTTTCCCCAAGGGTGATTTTGATTTATCTGCATAGCCGCTAAAGAGAGGCCAGGCTCCAGTCGATACCTCCCCAAGTTCGGGACTTGTATTCCCCCTTATTCGATAATTCACCACGTCACTCGACATTGACACGTGAGTATGCCAACTTATTGGACTTAGTACTTAAGGATTATGACCTTCCAAGAGCCCGAGGTTTGTCTTCATGCTATACTCGATTCGATGTCGAGCTATTTTTAATTTAAGAAACGCGTTCCCGCCAGAAAGTGGAACGCGCGTGTAGTCTCGGGAGGCATTCATTTCTCGAATTTCGAACTCATAAAATCAATATTCCAGATGCAAGTCGATTTAACACCCTTTTTATGCATCCACGGAATAGGGTTTGCAAGGATCAAGGACAATAAATTTCTGAGCCCCAGGTAAAAATGCTCTGCCTACAACACCTGTTTTGACATCTCCGTGATCGTGCCTGCCAATCAAACCGCAACAATTCACAAAAGGGAGAGGTAAGATGGCCAAGAAAAAAGAGAAAAAGAAGAAAAAGAAACTGAGTAAGAGATTGAAGAAGCTCAACTTCGAGCGTATCATGCTCATCGTCGTCACGGTCGCTCTCATAATCGTCGTTGCGGTTATCGCCATTTCCAGCCTCGGCAAGAGCAGGGACGAGGGTCCCTCTGTTGCAGGACCCGTTGAGGGTGAAGAAGGTGTTGGCGAACAACTCAGTCCGGGAGAGGAAGCCACACCCACGCCAAGACGTCTGGAAGTGCATCCATCCCCCACCGCGATCGAACTGCTTGACGAAGATGATCCGAGGTCGATCCTCAATCTCAATATACCGTACGCCTCTGATTCCTTTGACGGGAAGACGTGGGGCGAACATGATCATGCCAATGCGACATATGATCTCGAGGATGGCCATCTTCTTGGGATCGACCACGAGCCAGAGGAGAGATTTATTTATTGGTCTTTGTATACCGAGTATGCACCTGCAGATCCTTATGCTGAGGTCTCAGCAACAAACGGCGATTGTGTTGCGAAGGATTCCGTTGGCTTTGTCATCCGCGTACAAGCCGATGAAACACCTAGTGGCTACGCATTAGAGATTTCCTGTGACGGATCGTACCGTTTCCGCAACCATCATGGTAGTAAAGCGGCGGATGAATTGATCCCATGGACTCCGTCTGACGTAATTAACACCGGCGCCAACGCCACGAACCGCATCGGACTTTGGGGCTACAAAGCAAAGTTCCACCTATTCATCAACGGACAACAGGTCGCCGAATTCTACGATCCTTTCATCAAACACACATACGGCTACTTCGGCGTCTATGTGCGGGCCTCGAACACATTTGATCTGACAGCAACCTTCGACGATTTCGCCTTTTGGCAGATCCCGCCACATTAACTCCTTACACAAGAACGGCCAAGCATTTCCAGCCTCAACGTCGCTTGAGCGAGTTCCAATAACACCTAGCCCTTGTCGGCTAGGTGTTGTCTTTCATTCCTTGCAATGGCCAAGGCCCTTCAAAATCGCTCTCTCCTCCCAAGCCATCGAAATTGTTGTATCCTTGTTGACAAGAGTTTGATGGCGCACGATTTCTAATTTTTAATGCCAAGAAGCTTCCCATGAAGCATGTAAATAAATCGCTTGCTGCTCGGACGGCAATGCAATTTCTCGCAATCGGCATGTTCCTTGCGGCGTGTAATCGACCCGCGGAAGAACCACCTCCCGATAAAATTGCAACCTACGTTGCCGCCACCCTCACCGCAGCGCCGACGTTACCCGCGAGCGTCACGCCGCCACCAAGCGCCACACCGGTCCTCACACCCAGCACTACGCCCATAGCGTCACCCACCGCAGGTCCAAGTCCTACTCCACCGCCGCCAGAGCTTTCTGCCGACGATCCACGATTTGGTATCAACCTTGCCGCGCCCCACTACGTCGACGACTTCAGCTCTCAACTCACGTGGTTCGGCCCCAATTTCGAAGGGGCGATCAACATCTGGGACAACGGTCGTATGCGCGCCACCGACAA
>JABAOF010004110.1_pt1 | contig 10558 bp, 23 predicted proteins | sample 7062171 | NCBI WGS metagenome assembly JABAOF01 (sample SAMN14538628, study PRJNA623070) | marine sediment metagenome | biome: marine biome [ENVO:00000428]; feature: marine pelagic biome [ENVO:01000023]; material: deep marine sediment [ENVO:00002113] | place: India: Gulf of Khambhat ... | reverse complement strand
GTACGAGTCACTTTGTTTCTGAAACTCAAATCAAAAGTACGAGACATATTACACATGAAAACCAAGACTTAAATTCGAGGCAGACCGTAAATGAAATCCACCTCCGATTTTCGAGTCCATTAAATTGTAGAAAACGAGAGAGGATATACGAGTCATTGTTGAATTGCAAACCACACGCGAAATACGAGTCAAGAGGCACTTTTGAAAACCAGAGAGGAAATACGAGACATACTGCACTTTCAAACCACGTTTCCCATTCGAGACAATAGTATGTATTAAAACAAATATAGTATGTTCGAGTCAATAAGCTCTTGAAAACCAAATAACCCAAACGGTTTTAATACTACTATTAGATGATTATATCATGCCAACACTAACAGATGTTTTACCACTTAATGCAACACCACATCAAAAAATTGAGTATTACAAAAAACAGATTAAAGAATTACAACAACAAAAAAAATGTTATGATGGAATGATTAAAGAACGTCAAAAAATAATTAAGAAAATTAGATCAGAAATATTGATGGGTGATTAAAATTAGTGAAGATGAGTATGAAGAAGTAGAGTATGAAGAAGTAGAAGTAGTTGATTTTAAAATGGTTGGAATTGTAGCAGTTATTATCTTAGCTATTGCAACAGTTGCTGCGGTATTTGTTTTTGGTTTTGTTGATTTTGAACCACCAAAAGTTCCATTTGATCCAACAATAAATCAAGATAATCCAGTTGAAGAAATAATTGAAACTGTTTCCGAACCAGATATTCAAGAAATTCCAGAACAGATTATCGAGACAATTATTGATCCTTTTGATCATAAACAAGATACACCACCAGAAAACAATCTAACTGTTAAAGAAAGACTGTTAGCAGAATACGTTGGTTTTGGATTGCCCGAACAAGATGTAGCTTTTATTCTTAATGACGACTGCATAAATTATGTAAATGGTACTCAAAATCTTGATGCACGGTACTTAGACCCACAATTTGAATTACTCCTAGTTTCAAAAAGTGAGTTATGCGGAGTGCCTCTTGACTGATTGGTGGTCTATTTGTTTAGAGCTGGTCAAGAAAAAAAATGATTCCAAACTTTCAAAAGAGCTGAACTTTATAGCAAAGTATCAGAATGAAAGGAATTTGCCATAAATGCCTTACATCAGATGTAGAGTTATTCATGGACAAAGGCACTCCTTTATGTCCTAATTGTTTTGGAAGCAGATACCCAAGAAGAAAAACAACAATACAAGATCAGTTTCCACCAAGCATAGCAGATTTGAAAAAGAGGTTAGAAAAAAAATATTGATGAAGCATTGTCCAATTTGTCAACAGACTTTTGTTTTAGACAAATATTTAAAGCAGCATATTATAACGAAACATAAGAATGAGCTTAACAACGAAATTAGAACCTACGCAGAAAATCGCTGACGACTTAAGAAAATTACCATATAAACGAGCATGGTTATGTTATATTTTTCCAATAGCTGCTTTTTCAGGTGATCAAGCTTACTGTGCATTAGGAGGTTTAGCAAGAAATTATGGTATGTCCAACAAAAGAATTCTTTTGAACCCATCTTCAATCAAAAGCCATTTGAAAAAACACATGAATATTACAGATGAAGAAAGCGAACAATTTTACAACTGTCCACATTGTAATGAACATAAGAAATTATTTGGCATGTTACCACACCTAAATGACACACATTTTATGAATTGGAGTAAGATGGCAGAAACGTTTGATGTACTTCATTGTTATAAGAGAGAACCACAAACACCACTTTACAAAGTCATTTTAGAAAAAATAAACAACAAATTTTTCGACTAAATCATTTTAAATAACTGTATAATTAGTTGAATGTATGAGTGATTCATGTCATCACAACCATGTAGCACGGATCGGTGATGGAAATTTCTATTGTTATTCCTGCCAAAAAGAATTAAAACTAGTTACAATAAGATAGTTTATTGAATAAATTTGACGCTATGGGTTTATTCTCAGCAGGATTTGTTGTCGGTGTTGCATTAATTGTTCTTACAAATGATAATATTTCTTCAGCAGCAGAAAGTGACGTATTAAATCCAGAAAATAAACAATATGTAATACCTGAATGGGTAAAAGGTAATGCTCATTGGTGGTCACAAGGTCATCTTACAGACAAAGAATTTTCATTAACTATGCAGTATTTAATCGATGAAGAGATCATTACTGTTAAGAATTGTAAAGGTGGATGTATTGGTGGCTAGTGGAGGTAGAGGCGGTATCGGTGTTTTATGTAAAAGGGGAGATTGTGAAAAATGTATGTGGACTTGTTGCGATTGTGGGTGTCATCAGTATGATTAGTAACGATAGTATGGATAAAGCAAAATGTCCAAAAGGTCATATCTATCTATTTCAGAGTATTAATGAAAAAAATTTCTATTACTGTCAAACCTGTAAGGAGTATTTTTATCTTGACAAATAAGACAAATAGTAACGATAGTATGGATAATATGCATACTGTTGAGAGTGAATTAGACGAAAATAACATAATTAGAAAACAAATAGAATCTGAACTTCAGAAACTTTGCATATTCACTGACACTGAAAAGGATATAATTTTAGGATTGATGGATGATGGATGAACGTGAGAAGAATCTAAGGAACTCTATAATTGTAGCAGCAGTTTCATTAATCGCTGTAATAAGCTTCTATGCATTATTTTTTGTACCAATAGAAGATATACAAAGACAAGAAGTTATAAACAAATGTTTGGAAGAAGGTTATGTTTGTTCAGTAGAACCAAGCATGTTTCCGATCGTATTAGGTGTAATACCATTTCTGATCTTTGTAGGAGTATTTAATTATCTGGAAAAGAAACGGATTCATAATTGGAGATCATGGAAGTGACTTGTGGAAAGAAAGGATGCATAAAAAACACTCGATGGCCGAGAGGTCACGAGTGCTGGGAACATGGATTATGTCCAGAACATTATTGGGGAGTGTTACGATATAGAGCAAAAGAAACTAGAAATACCAAATTCCTCGGAAATTTCTAATCAGAAACATCATGAGTTGTATGTAACTTATGATAAGGATCACTGTTGGCAGTACGATATTAGACAAAAAAATGCAGAAGAAGATAAAATTAATTCTGGTTTAACAGATGAAGAAATTGCAAGTTTAACACCAAATGACTTTGATTTTGCATACGTTCCAAGTGAAAGAGTAGAAACTTGTAGAGAAATTGTAAGATTTATTGAAAGACATGAATGGCTAGGAAAGATGCCAAATAGACCAACTCATAGATTTACTGCAAGATATAGAGGAAAATTAGCAGGAGTAATTATTATGGCAGTACCAAATACAATTTCAAAAATGTTAGGTAAAGATACTTTCAAGTTAGAGAAATTAATTTCTAGAGGTGCATGTATTAGCTGGTCGCCAAAAAATCTAAACTCTTGGTTAATTATGAAGTCAATTAGATGGATGATTGCAAACACAGAGTACCGAGCATTTACTGCGTACAGTGATCCAGAAGCAAGGGAACTTGGTTCAATTTATCAAGGATGTAATTTTTTGTACTTAGGTCAAGCGTCTGGAACTGTAAAACAATATCTTGATCCAAACAGAGAAGACATGGGATGGTTTTCAGATCGACACTTTCGACATAAATCAATGTATAAAAAATATGCAGCGAATTTAGGAATTTCTGCTGAAGAATGGAAAAAACACATGAATAAATACTCACCTAATTGGGACACCATAAGTACATCATTAAAAGAAAAACTGAAATCTGAACTTCAGAAATACAAAGCAAGTTGCAAAGTCCGTGTTACAAAACCCAAGCACAAATATGTTTATATCAAAGGTAGAAACAAAAACGAAACTAAAAAACTAAAAAGATTGTTTCATAATACTAAAGTATTACCTTACCCCAAGAATCGTGGGGAATGACTTTGTTATGTGACATTTGTTTTAGAACTGCAACTTTAAAAAAAGAAGGACTAAACCTATGTTGGCGACACCAATTATTTCCTAAAAGAAAAGAAATGTTACCAGTAAAGATCGAACCAGAAGAGTTGGAGAAATTGAAAAAATGAAATTATTTAACAAATGTTGGGGTTGTAGAAACGAAAATAAAGTAAGAAATCCAGATAACCCAACGATAGTTGAATTGATAAATTTATCTGACAAAGAAATCAAAAATCTTTGTTTTAACTGTAAATGTGAATACATGCGACTTAAACCAATGCTTGACGAAAAAAGAACCAAAATAATTAAAGAGTTGGATGATGATATAAACAGGAGAAGGGAATGAAATTCTTTAAACGTAAAAGAAAAGGTTTGATCATAGATCATAAAAAAATGAAAATGGACTCATTACATCATACAGCTATGACAACATTAGATAATGTATCAGATGACTTTCTAGAAAAAAATTATAGTAAAAATACTTACAATGTAATGTATTTACAAAAAGGAATAGAAGCATTAAGAAAGTTTGCACTTGTAGAAAAACTGGATGACATGATGTTATTTCTTCCAAAAAATGCAGAGATGCCTTTAATTTTAGCTAGTAGTTTAGACATTAAAGAAGACTCACCATGTTTGATGATTGCACCAATTATCGAAGGAGAAGAAGATGACAAAGCAGATTAGTTGTATTATTTGTGGATTTGATCTAGAGCCATGTAGATGTAATTGGAAAGGCAGACCAGTTTATTGTCAAAGATGTTGTGATGAAAATTTTAAAGATACTTGTATTTGTGGAGTAGATAATCACAATGATAAAAAAATGTAAATGGTACGAACACCAATATGAGCATAATCATGGCGATGAATTTCAATGTAAAAAATGTGGGGATATAGCGTATGCCGACTCTTGATTACTCAATAGGGAACTATTGTACCAAATGCAGATTATTTATCCCAGACAAAAGTTTGTCAAGATGTGTTGACTGTAACCAAAAACTTAGGACAAAGGCACGCACAAATATGAGGAATCGGTACGACAAACAGGTTGAAACCAATTCCGCATAAATGCAGCGATTGTCAAAACCGCAGTCAAGAAGATTCTTTACAGTCAGTAGAAGACCATACATGCTTTATTTGCGATCTCTATGTATGCGATAATTGTATTTTAGACCACGCAGAAGCAGAGTGTTTTGTTTTAAATAGAAAAGACTCTGTTGAAAATAAATTTTAAATAACTGTTTTTATAAAATATTTTATGGTAAAATCGAAATATGGGAAACAACGAATTCTAAAACCAAGACAGGTAAGAAGAATAAACGATTTTGATAAATCAGCAAGAGTATAATAAAATATAAAAACTACCCAGACAACTTGATACTATGGGAAAAAGATCAAGATTACCACCTAAGAAAAAACCAGTCAATAAAAATATTGATGGTCAAATTACAGGTGGCAGAGGTTTTAGACCTGATAGATAATAATAATTCGAGACATAACGGGCATATTGAAACCACACTTCCAATTCGAGACACATGCTTGTTGAATCCCAGAAGATAAGTTCGAGAGATATTAATAATGAAAACCCGTGTCACGTTTCGAGCCAATACGAAGCCAAGATTTAATTGAAACACAAGTTAAATAATGCGAGATATATGAAATATGAACTCCATTATACAGAAAATACACAGTGAAATTACGAGTCATACCTCTCGAAAAATACAAAATATAACTACGAGTCAGCAGGACAAGAAACCCAAAAAGAGAATACGAGTCATGCCTCTAATGAAAACCTTAGTTTGCTTACGAGTCACACTGGTTTGAAAACCATCAAAGAATACGCATAGTTTTATAACACATGATTACAACATTGTGATCAGTGGTAGGAGAAGACATAGCAGCAGCAAACGAAGCAGCGTCAAGTTTCCCAGAAACTTTGCGTGGATGGCTTGATGGTTGGTTCGGATTACAGGATTTTTTTGCTGATTTAAGTTGTCATATTCAAGGTACATTTCTAGGATATGAAAACATAACTTGTATTTTTACAGGTGGCTAGGCATGAAATACATAGAAATTTTACCTTCATCAAAATTAGCATGGTTTTTTGAATTAATTATCGCCTGTGTACTTTTTACAACAGTGGTTTTAAACAAAATAGATAATTCATGGATTTTAGTTTTCACAGCAATAATGTTAGGTTGGTTCATGTTTTCATTGTTCACAACAAGAGATTTGTTGAGGAAAAAGAACTGAACTTCAGATGGATTCATGCCATTTTGTAAATCAATACAGATCAGAAGATCAAGAGATCGTGTACCATACTTGCGGATCACGAGTTAATGTAAGAGAGATAGAATTCAAAAATCCAGATTACAGGGAATTAAACAAGACTGTTTTTGTTTGTGAATCACATTTTCAAGAAGTCTTTGGTGATATTATAGAAGAAGAACGTAAAGCAAGACGTGATGCAGACAACGCCAAGACTCGCTACAATCGTGATCAGGCAAACGCACAAAAACAAGCAGAGTATTGGAATCCTTCAGATTTTAAGGAGTATAATTATCCCAAAGTGCAAAGAGCTTTTGATCATTGGAAGAAGGTTCGCAAGGAAATATGTAGATATGAAGCATGTGATGCAGACTTGAAATCTCTAAGAAAAGTTTGGATGATTCGGGTTTATACAGCAACTGGTAGAGAATGGCAGACGTTATTTTTCTGTTCTAGTGACCATGTAGATAAAATAAAGCGAAGAATTGGCTTGATCAAGATTGAGAAAAAGAAGGGAAAAGCTACTTCATTAGATACTTTTATGGAAAATTGACCATCTTGGCCAAGCAAATTATATTTTAAATAACTCCGTATCGACTGTTTTAGTATGGTAAATGGAGTAGTTAGAAAAAGGTTTAGAAAACCAGCACGAAGATTCAATGTAAATGTCGGTAGGACTCTACCACCTAGAATTCCAAATGGTCAGAAAGGTAGAATGATGCGAATCTCTGAAGCAGAAAGACGACTTATTGCAAGAAGAAGACAACAGAGCAAAGGTATCAGAAGAACGACAATTAAAGGAATCCGACCAATTTAGAAAATTACACTCAACAGCTATCTCTCGTAGCTCGTTGTCATTCCCAGCACGTTTGGTTAGGAGGTAATTCATCCTTGCCTCCTAACTTTTTATTTTAAATAACAGAACATACTACTAAAAATCGTGAGAGGTGAAGTCTAAATGGGATTTGGAGTTTTTGGTAAAAAGAAAAAATCAGGTAAGAATATCTTAGAAATTAGTGAGGATGTTATGAATATGAAGTTGGATGGTACTGGTTAATGGTCTGTCTAGTATGTGGTAAATCCACCAATGAGTTTCAAAAATTTGGTGAAGATCAACCTATCTGTAAGAAATGTGATGACTTTTTCGAGTTTGATGACGATGACTTCTAGGAGAAAAACCGATTTTACCTCTAAGATTACGTCTGCAAAACAGATCAGACGTGTTCTAAACCGACCTTTATCAAAACCATAATTTTTATTTTTATTTTAAATAACACAGCACCATTAACTTTTTGGGGGAGTTGATACAAAACTCCAAAATGCTTGGACTTCATTTGAAGTCGCAAAGGTGCTATGCACCTTTTTTATTTTAAATAACTGCTGATCTATAACTTTGTAATGATATGTTACAAACACAATACTCTTTTTGATCATTCAAAAGAATGTCCGATTTGTGAAGTAAATAAACTAGAACTTAACGCTAGAAATTGATTGAAGATTTAGTGTGTGAACACAAAGCAAATCTGAATTGTCCTTGCTGTGCAAAGAAATTTTGCAATACATGTATCTACAAACATATCAAAATTCACTCACAAGTCTTATCTCAAATCGGTGTGCAACTAAAACCTGTCCCTGAAAGGCCCACCTTATCGACTAAAATTTAGGTCTAACTCGAAATACATTTTTGGTTTCCATGAAAGATTAGTTCTCGTATTTCCTTAATTGTTTTCAAATCTCTATTGACTCGAATGGTCTATTTGTTTTTAAATGATAATACTGTCTCGTTTGTCCGATATGGGTTTCAAGTAATATATGACTCGTATGGTGTATGGTATGACATGATTTATTTTATTTAAAATAACTAACAACCCTACTTATAGTTAGAGGTTTATGACACAAATCCAAAAAATACAAAGTCCTTCAACAAACTCATTTTCCAGCCTCGATTGTACTAGCCTATACCAACACGCCATTCCCTATTACTTCTAATAGGCTAGTACAGTTTTAATTATCTCAGCAGCAGTTGTTTTTCGCTTACTAGTCTGAATTTCAGATACCCCTCTCTCTAAAGGGCTTTTTCTAAACGCCAAAAATTTGGGCGAACAAATAGGCATGGATGTAAGTTGTAGTTACACTTTGTATTCATGCTTCCTGTGCCTGAACACGAGCTAATTACTATGTCAGAGCCATGTCAGCAGGCATGGAGGCACATTGATCATGGTGATCTGGGTCTATATGATCAAATATCCACTCGGAAAAACGACTTAGCTGAATAGCTCTATTCTGTGTGTGGAATTAGCGAATCTCGGTAGCTTCTAAGCTCGATTTCGAGCTTTTTCAGCTAAATTAGGCGATAATCAGCTTAAACACGGGAAGTAGTGTAGGTTAGTAATAGATTAGTTCCCCATTGATAAGGCCTAACGTGAAAGAATAGAAAAGGTTTAAAAAAATTTTAAATCCTAAAGCACTATAACGAACATAATTTCCAATAATTTCAGATGGATTCATAGAAAGTTATATTGAAAATTTCTGGAAATTTTAATTTTTACAATTTTATATAGTTGAGAGTGTCACCACAGAGCGTGAGTGCCTCGTCAGCCCTTGTGGCCACAGCCTTTAGTCAACTTAGGAACGCTTACATCAGTTGTATCATCAACAAGTCTGACCCGTTTAATTGTATCAGCATGTTATACAATATGATAGCGATGTTGCCACCAGAATCAAGACCAAAGTTGGAAGACCTACCTGAAGAACCTAAAGCTTTGACATGGATGGAAGACCCTGACGACCAAGAGTACATGGGTCAAGCGTGGAACTTCGTAAGAAGTCTGTCGTACAAAACAGAAGAAGCAGTTGCGACCTACGTTGCTAACATACAAACCAAAAGGAGCTTCACTTAGCATTGGCATTAGAACAACCAAAAGATAATCAACTTGATCAAGAACCATCTAACACTCCACTTGCACCAACAGGCGATAAGAAAACATGGTCTGGTGTCAAGACAACTTTGTATCGTGATCCAAATACTCTGCAACAATATCCAATCCCAGTTAACCTTTCACCTAATCCAACTGTCGATCGGATCATAAGATATGTAGAACACACAGGGTTTGTTGGCATTTTAAACATAGGAATGTCGGGAACTGGAAAGTCAACATTAGCTCGTATGTTAGTTCACAAACTGCATAAGAAAAAGAACTTTGTTATTCATTGGTATTGGAGAGATGACATTCAGAAGATGGGAACTGAAATTCAGAACTTGGAGAAAGGCCTAAATCATATTATGATATTCGATGACGCAAGTTTCAGTTTGGATAAGCTTAAGAAGGAACAGCTAAACGATATTGCACAACGTCTTACATTCGTGAGGCATGACGTTAAGGGATCGGTGATCGTGATGTTCAACGTTCATTACTCAAAAGGTATATCACGATTCTTTAGAAATGTCCCATTCGTTTTTTTAACGAGCGTGACGATGAGTGAGGTACAATCTTTTCAAGATGTTTATCCACATGCTCGCTGGAAGTTAAGAGATTTTGCATGGCACTATCAGAATATGATGTTCAATGATCAATGGACATTTGAAGTTGACAAGTGGAACAATAAATCATACACATACAAAACAGATCATCCATTCAGATTAGCACTAGCATTAGAAGGAAACCACGTTCACTTCTGCGTGTATCTTCAAGACTCTTGTGCTAGTTGTAACCCAGAATTTAATACTAAAAAGGTATTGAACTCACAGGATTTAGTCGATAGTATCGTGAGCAAGTACGGAAAGGACAGAGCAAGGGCTATGATCAGGTTATATTCATTCGCTAGGCATGGTATGAAGGTAATAGATACTAAGAGATTATCTATTTGGAGAACCATCGCAGAGTATGACAAGGCAAATAATATTAACTGGAAGAATGTTAATAACATATTAGATGACCAACTCACGAAGAAAAGAAGACGAACCTATCTTAAGAAAGGAAAGATTCAATCAGATGTTAAAGACTTGGAAGATAAATCAAGAGATTCAACAGAGGAAGATAACAAACTCACTAAAGAACAAAGAGAACTTAAAGAAGAAATTACAGAAGCATTTGAAGAACTACAATCTAATGACATACAAACAGCAGATGAAAGAATACAATCCAATGAAGACCCAAGTAATCCAGACTCATTCAACTATGACCCTAATCAAATGCCTTATGGCTTTGAAAACGTGGATAAATCACTGGATAACCCTACTGAATCATACTAATAATAGTAGGCAACTTGGCCAACATACCGCATTACCACGAAGGCATTATCACTACTTCCACATTACAAAATTTGAACTAGTGATACCACGCA
>JABAOF010014200.1_pt1 | contig 10560 bp, 6 predicted proteins | sample 7062171 | NCBI WGS metagenome assembly JABAOF01 (sample SAMN14538628, study PRJNA623070) | marine sediment metagenome | biome: marine biome [ENVO:00000428]; feature: marine pelagic biome [ENVO:01000023]; material: deep marine sediment [ENVO:00002113] | place: India: Gulf of Khambhat ... | reverse complement strand
GTAACCCTCAGGGGCGAGATGGATGCCCTTCAGTGGGGGTTTAAGGATATCTCTCCGACTACCAGGAAGGAGAGAAAAGCAATTCCGTCTGCTTGTTGGCAGTGTGTCACGAGAGACGGAATCGTGGCCTATGTGGAAGATGGGAGACTGGTAAAATGCGAGGGCAATCCAAAACTTCCAAGGACCAATGGTGTCCTTTGTTCTAAGGGCCAGGCTGGGCAGAATCAGGTCTATGACCCTGACAGACTTCTCTATCCTATGAAGCGGGTTGGCCCCCGTGGGAGTGAGAAATGGAAGAGATTAACCTGGGACGAGGCGAAAAAAGAAGTCGTTTCACTGATGAAAAAACTGAAGGATGAAGGACAGCCCGAAAAGTTCATGTTCCACTATGGCAGGATGAAGGATACGACAAGTAAGATCGTCAAGGATTATTTCCTTCCGGCGTATGGAAGTGGCACCGAGGGCAACCATACGGCGATCTGTGAGGCGGCCAAATGGACCGGCCAAGAGCTCACCTGGGGCAAGCACTACGACAACTGGGATGTCAAGAACACGAACATGGTTCTCAACTTTGGCAGCAACATCTTTGAGACCCACACAAACCATATCCCTGTTGCTCAGAGGCTCGTTGAGGGCATGGCGAAAGGCGCAAAGCTCTACACCTTCGATGTGAGGCTCTCGAACACGGCGGCACGGTCGACCGAGTGGATTCCAGTGAAGCCCGGTACAGACACGGCCGTGATCCTCGCTATGTGCAACGTGATTATGCAGGAAGGACTCTACGACGAGAAATTTATCAGCAAGTGGACTAACGTCACGGTCGGGCAGCTCAAGGACCATCTTGCCAAGTTCACCCCGGAATGGGCTGAGAAGGAGAGTGGCGTTCCTGCCAGCAAAACAAGGAAACTCGCCATGGAGTTTGCCAAGGCCAAGCCCGGTGTCGCGATCTCGTACAGAGGGCTTGTGGCACATTATGCAGGGGCAAACAACGAGCGAGCGGCCATCATGCTCAACGCCATCTGTGGCTACATCAATGTGCCAGGGGGCTTCTGTCAGCCCACGGGGGCGAAGTGGAAAGACCCATTTGCGAAGGATTTCAAAAAGAAATACCCAGATAAACCAAAGAAACTCGCGCTTGCTGACGGATTCAAGGGCCAGGTCGCCTATCCGACACATCATGTAAGCCATCAGATCCTCAAAGTCATCAAGGATGGTTTTGCAGGACGGCCGGACATCTATTTCGTCTACTGTTACAACCCACCCTATGTGAATGGGGAGTGCCAGGAGAATATAGACATCTTGAAAGATGAGAGCATCATCCCCCATATCATCGTCTATGATGTGGCGTACAGTGAATCCGCTGCAGTGGGGGATCTCCTGCTTCCGGCAGCCACCTACCTCGAGAGGTGGGATGCCATGGACCATGCTTCAGGAGACCAGATCCATGAGTTCTTCATTAGGCAGCCCGTTGTGAAGCCACTCGGCGAGAGCAAGCCGCTGACCGAGTTCTTCGCAGAGATCGCTCCCGATCTCGGTATAGAGCTTCCATTCAAGAACCATGAGGAGCTCGTGAGAGCCTATTGCGATTCCACCCCGGGTGTCAAAGCGGCGGGTGGGTTCGACTATATGCTGAAGCACGGTGCATGGTACGACCCGAACGAGAAACCCAATTTCTACCTGCACGAGAAGAAGCTTAAGGACGAGGACCTGAAGGGGACGAAGGTAGACCCCAAAACAGGTGTGATCTATAAGTCCACCGAGAAGCAGCCCGACTACGACACCAAGAAAGGATCGAACTATGTGGGCCAGATGATCGATGGCGTGGCCTACAAGGGGTTCAAGCCCGACAAGCTCGACAGGGGTAGTGGGGGCAAACTCGCTATCTACTCTGAGCCTCTGAAGAAGAAGGGGTGGGACCCCATGCCCACGTATTACCCGATACCTGAGCACGGGAAGATGTCTAGCGAAGAATTGATTCTCACGACTTACAAGGTGAGGGTCCAGACCCACTCGAGAACGCAGAACTGCAAACTCCTGACTGAGGAATATCATGCAAATCCTGCATGGCTCAATCCGAAGACGGCGATGAAATTCGGCGTCAAGAATGGAGACGTCATCGAGGTGAAATCGGATGTCGGGAAGTTCTTGACAAAGGCAAAAGTGACACACGGCATCCACCCATCGGCCATCGCGGTTTCCTACCACTGCGGCCATTGGCGTTACGGTCGATATGCATCAGGCCATAAATCCCCGTTTGGAAGAGATGACGATATCGATCTCAATTTGAAATGGTGGACCGACAAGGGCGAGCACCCGAACTGGGCGATCCCAAACTGGCCTGACCCAATCAGCGGCCAGCAGAGGTGGATGGATACAGTGGTCAGGGTGAGGAGGGTGTAAGTATCCTAACCCTGAGGGGGCGTCACGAGACGCCCCCTTGAGCTTTTGAAACTCGACTCATGCAGGAAGGGGAAGCTGAGAAGATGAGGGAACTGGTGAGGAGTAGAGAAGATACCTATGGATTCCTTGCAGGTATCTTCCGGGGGGAGCTCACATCCGAACAGATTAAGAAGATGATCGACTCGGACATGCTCTCTCTCATGGCTGATGTGGGCTGCAATATCGACCCGGATTTTTTCAAGAACAAACCCATTGAACAGATCGAGGAAGAACTCGCCTGTGAATACGCTAGTCTTTTTATTGGACCTGGCGAGCACATTCCTCCCTACGAGTCGATCTACGTTCCTGATAGCTCAGGAAAGGTGGGGTACTATTGGGGTGAGTGCACTGTTGATGTGAAGAACTGGGTAGAACATTACGGCTTGGAGATTGCCGAGAAGTTCGCGTCGATACCCGACCATATCAGTACTGAACTTGAATTCATGCGGAATGTGGTCGAACAGGAGAGGTTGTCCTGGGAAGAGGATGATCGAGAGAGGGCAGAGAGATGCATTGAGGTTGAGCGGGCATTCTTCGATAAACACATAAACAGATGGGTTGGAGATTTCTGTGAGAGAGTCATCGAGGCGGCAAACCTGGATTTCTATAAGGAGATCGCAAGGCTAACTAAAGATTTCGTTTCGGGAGAGGCGGAGCTGTTACAAGCAGTATCCGCTTAACTATCGATATGCGACCCTTCGCGCAACTGCTGGAAGAATCTGTGAGACTGCACGGTCATCTCTGTCCGGGACAGGTTCTCGGGGTCCGGATGGCGATGAAGGGGTGCGCCCTCCTTGGTATAGAAGCTCCAGAGGAGGCTGTTTATTCTCGATCCAAGAAAATGATCGTCTATGTGGAGATCGACCGATGTGCCACAGACGCCATCTCCTCGGTGACGGGATGTAAACTCGGAAAGAGGACCATGAAATTCAAGGACTATGGGATCATGGCGGCCACGTTTGTGAATCTCGAGACGGGTCAGGCCTTTCGCGTCAGTGCGAGGGAAGAGGCAAAAACTCTGGCTACCCGTTATGCCCCGGGTATCGAAGACCGTCATAAGAGGGAGCTTTTGGCCTACCAGATGATGCCGGACGAAGAGCTATTTGAGATTGAGGAAGTGATTGTCAATATTCCCACCCTGGACCTGCCGGGAAGGCCGAGAAAAAAGGTACAGTGCCATAGCTGTGGCGAATGGATTCGGGACGGTCGAGAAAAGCGGGAGAATGGGACCATTCTTTGTCAGATCTGTGCGGGTGGGGCCTACTTTCGCCGGTTTGACGACGATGAGCGACCCACCACAACGATCAACGCTGGGAGCGAATCTTATGCCAAGATTCTTTGGTTAAGTGAACGCGAGGATGTTTCAGAGGAAACTGAGACACTAAAGGCAAAAGCGGCAAAACCGTAACAGGGGCTCGAATGTCTTGCCCATGGTCGTTTATATGAATAATTCCTCTGTTTTTAATGGGGGTTCTCATTATCCTCTGTGTCTTGGGGGCCGTTTTCCTCCTATTCTCAGGGGAAACCGACAAGGATCTGGAGAACTCAGACCTGAGATCGAAGAACCCCTTCTGCCCCAGTACTAAAAGCGAGTTTTTCTACAAAGCCTGCCTGAGGCCTTAGACTGGCCAGTCCTATCGCATCTCGCTATCATCTCTTCTGCGACCGGTCAATCCGGAAAGCACGCGTGTGTCTCACAAGGCGTCCAGAGACTCAGAGAAAACTTCCTCTGGAAATGTTTTTTTCTCCTTTGCTATCTCTGCGCGCTGTATGATGCCCTGCTGAGGATTCGCCTCAAGCGCTTTTCATTAATCTTGTACGTGAAAGCTTGTTTTCCATCGATGAAGACAACCGGAATCTTCTCTTTGAACTCTGCAAATAAATCTTCGCTCAATTCGATGTCGATCTCCTGAAACTCAAAGGGGAATTCCTCCCTTATGCGGTGGAGAACCTCCTTGGCGAGATCGCAAAGATGGCAGTCTTTCTTCCCGTATAACCGGATTGTGACCATGTTCTTCTCGCGGAAATGGCGTTGGGTGAGCTTCGCTAATCGACCCCGAGGAGTTATTCCTCCTAAGGAGCCCGAACGGTACTTTCAGGTGTCTTAGAATAGCCAAGTATGAGTCCGAGATTCCTGATGAGGTTGGGCAGCGATCATTCAAGAATTCCCAAGTATTTGGTTAACCCTCTCAACGATAGCATAGGGGCTGAACGGCTTCGTCACATAGTCCACGCCGTTCAATTGCCAGCCTTCCATCTGGGGAATTTCTTGTCCGATTGCCGTCAGGATGATCACCGGAAGATGCTCGGTATCTCGATTTTCTCTCAGGCGTCGATGAACTTCCCCACCCGATACCCTGGGCATCTTGATGTCAAGAATAATGAGGTCTGGCCTCTCAATCATTGCTAGCCTCAGTGTCTCCTCTCCGTCCCGGGCTGTGAGAATCTCATAACCCTCCTCCTCGAGCACCAGTTTGATGGACTTCAGAATGTTTGGTTCATCATCGGCTACCAAAATCCTTTTTCCGTGCATGTGCCAAACTCCCTCTTTTCTACAAGGATGTTGAGTTGCGACGCTCAGGTCTTTTCTTCTGATTTGGCATTGCTTTGCTCAATATATCGTGAACTGCTCTTATCAAAGTGGCTCTGGCTATGGGCTTTACGAGGTAGCTGGCGGCACCCATCCCCATTGCTACCTTCGAATCCTCCGAACCAGATAGGACGATGACTGGGACATGACTCGTTGCATCGCTGCCCTTCAGAGATTCCAATACCTCGTATCCATCCATACCCGGCATCACCGCATCGAGAAGGATTACAGTTGGCCTCATACTGTTGGCGAGTTCAATGGCCCTTAGACCGTTTTCGGCTTCATGGACTTTGAATCCCTCCTCCTTCAGGTAATACTTCAAAAAATCTCTGATCTTCTTGTCGTCGTCTGCGACCAGAACTGAAATCTTCTCCCTCAGATTCTTTGGATACTGAAGAAGATCATTCTGCTGAAGATTACTTGATAGTTGCGGAGGGGTTTCGCCNNGATAGGGCCGCTCCTGAACCGTCTCCCTCTCTCCCACGACAGGGAGGGTGAAGGCAAAGGTGCTTCCCTTTCCTTCATCGCTTTCTGCCCAAATCCGCCCCCCATGCCTTTCCACAATATACTTACAGAAATACAACCCCAACCCTGTCCCTGTTTTGTCCCCCACAAAAGGCCGATCGATTCTATGAAATCTATCAAAGACTCGCTCTAAGTGCTCTGAAGGAATTCCAATGCCATTGTCCTTGACCCTAACTTCGACCTCTCCCGGAAGTCGTGAATCTGGATGTAAATGCTTTGCCGAGACTTGAACCTTCCCGCCTTCGGAACTATATTTAACGGCGTTGTTCAGGAGATTGGCCAGGACCTGCATTAAAGTATCCTGGTCTCCCGAGATCTTGGGAACATCCTTTTGAACCCTCTTTTCAATCCTAATATTTCTTCTTTGAGCATAGGATCGATGAGCCGGAACTGATTTATCTATTATTTCGCGAATGTCAACGGGTTTTCTTTCTAAATCGATTCTCCTCTCCTCGATTTTGGTAATATTCAAAATGTCGTTTATCAAACGGGTGAGACGGTCAGCCTCCTCATTAATAATGTTCAGAAACTCAACTTTTTGATCGATAGCTCTATCTGGCTTTCTCAATAGGATTTCGGCATAGGCCTTGATCGACGACAGAGGTGTTCTGAGTTCATGGGAAACCAGGGAGACAAACTCCGTTTTCAACCGATCAAGCTCTCTTTCGGACGTGATATCGTTGAACACGCTGACAATTCCAAGAAACTTCCCATGGTCATCGAATATGGGGCAGAGAGAAACCTTTAGAACACGACGTTTTGGCTTCGTTAACTCTACCTCTTGCACCTGGACTTCTTTTTGCCTTGTCAAGGCCGACCGGTAAGCCTCGTAAATATCACATTCCCTACAGGCCACCATTTTTTCAGGATATTTTTCTGCAATCTCATCTCTGCAGTACGTTCCAGACATAAACCAGCAGCGCAAGTCATCTTTTTTGTATGCTGGACATTCTTTTTTATCACAGTTGAAGTATTTCCAGCACCGGATCATCTCATCCGTCGGATGAAGGCCCCCCAGCATATACAGAGGCGCAGTGGTGGGATCTTCGGGCTCCCCAATAATGGATGTCCCCTTAACCTGCTCTTCCTTCACCCCTAACCATTCCTCAGCAGCCGGATTCATCAGCACCACCTTTTGATCTGAATCGAACAAGATCACACCACTGTTCAAGTTGTCTAGAATGGACTTGCTGATGTTTCTCTCCTCTGAAACCTCTCCATATAGCAGGGAGAGTTCATCCATCCGTCTTTTAACCTCTTCCTGAGACTCTCTCAGCTGACCCACCATCCGATTGAAACTTTCGCCTAACTCGCCAACCTCATCCTTGGTCCTGACTGCGACGTTCACCCCCAAATTCCCTTCGGCCACCTTTCTGCTTGCTAGGGACAGTTCCTTTAACGGATGCGTGATTCTCCTTACAATGACGTAATAAAGGAGAACCAGCCCGATTAAGATGACCAGTGTGATCATTGCGTTCTGTAGGAGGATTCTTTTTTTGCTTATCAAGACCTGCTTGAGGGATTCTGAAACCGCATATATTCCCTGATTCTTGAAATTTATTGAAAGGGGTCCAAAAGCGATTTTTATCGGATCATGGGTGTCCGATATCTCCCTCACGAGGATGCTTCCCCGAATTGAAATTTCTCTCATAACCTCTTCATCGAGTATGCCGGACAACGGATTGGCTTCAGTTGATATGCTGACAGTGCTAGAAAATACCTTGCCCCCCTGAATGATCATGAAATCTGCACCAGTCTTCCTCTTCACCTCTTTTAAGAACTGAAGGTCCAGAGGGTATTCGGCAATAATGACCTCTCTCATGCCCCCCGCTCTCTCTATCGGAGCGACAGCCGCTATGCTCAACTCGGCTTTCCCCATGGTGCTTCCTTTCACGAGAGCAGTCGTCCGTATTCCGAGGAGCCCCTTTCGGATGAGTCGTTTCTTCCCCTCGTCACGTGTCAATTCACGGTACAGGCGGATTCTTACGCGGTCTTTTTTCAGGGAATCAAGCAGATATATGAGTACAGACCGACCAACGCTCGTATCGGCCAGCTCATCCGAGAGCTTCGTCACATCTGCCATAAACTGGGCATAGAAGGCTACCTTAGCCTCCTGCTCCTTGATGACTTCATTGAACAGACGGGTGTGGGCGTGAAGAAGATGAGTCGTCTGGGTTTCGACATCCCGGCTCATCCTTCTGGTACTCACAACGGTCTGAGTCACAGCGAAGAATATGACGAGACCCAGGAAGGCCATCAGGATTTTCAGATGAACCGTATTGCCTCTTTTGAGCAACTCTCTGAAAGACATCCCTTCGCTCTCATCGGATTCGGTTTATTGGATTTGTATTCTAAGATGGTCTATTCATTCTTCCCGTACTCATAGTTCTTCAAGTCCAGCCCTAATTCCGTAACCATGTGATAAAGCTCTCCATAATGGTCGTGTGTGGTCTCTATGAATCTGTCAGCCCCGAACTTCCGTAAGACTTGACGCCCTTCCGCTGTCTCCGGGAGACTCAGGAGTATTTCTTTGAATCTCTTTTTGAGATCGACCGAGTATCTTCCGCCAGGATGGGGGCCCTTCGGTGCTTTTCCCCCGGCTTCTTGATGACAATGGAAACAGACAAAATCGATATCCCTTCGAAGGACCAGTGCGTTTTCGGGTACGGGAGCGGACCGGGCGAGGATCTGAATTTCCCGCTCTATCGTGGGGTCTTCTCTCGCGAGCTTCTCAAAAATGAGATCCTTAGCCGCACCGGCGTCTGCCTCTCCGTACAATACTCTCAGTATGGCGACATCGTGACTCCCGACATAGTGGATTTTCCCCAAGTAGTTTTCCAGATTCTCAACACCACGGTTCTTGAAGAACATCCTTGGGAAGAGCTCGCCGGCTGTCGTCGCTCTGATCATGGCAAAACTTCGACCTTCTAAATCCCTCCAGTTCTTTATCCCGCTGTCTGTCCGAGTAAATATAATCCCCCTGTATTGAGAGATCCCATCCTTCAGCGGACGCGCTAGGGCCTCGACGCCGACTTTGGCATGGGTGAGGGCATAGACAAAGCTGCCAAAAAAAGCTGCATTGATCCGACCGGCGATAAATTCATCGACGATCTCTTCATAACTGGACAGATGCCGGAGGCCGATCCTTGTCCTGGTTCCCATCCGTTGAGAAAGATAGTCCACAAGGGGGCGGTATCGTTCTTCTTGCTTTAGGATGTTCCGCTCCGGTATGGTTGCGATGACGAATTCGCTGATAATCGGCGTATAGCCACTACTGTCAATTAGGCGTATTCCTGAATCGCTATAGATGAAATCAATGAATTTCATGACCCCCCTCTTGGGAACGGAGTTGATGACCATACCAAAGGGCCGAGCATAGCGATACTCGTTTCTCTTTACATGAGCTGGGAGGGGGGGCATCCCGTCAACATTCAGAACATTCACGTCTAGATCTGAAGAAATCACCTCTCCGAGCGAGGTGTATCCGATCGAGTAGGGGATGGCTTTCAATGATTCGTTCATTTGGCTTGGGCGCTCGAGAACCGTCGCGACACGAATGATCTTCATCTCCTTGCCGAACAGCTGATTTCTCAGGACAATCTTTGGAGAAGTATGCTCCGGTCTGTCGAGGACACTGATCGGCTTGTTTTCCCCTCCCAGTTGCCGCCAGTTTGTGATTTTTCCAGCGTAAATCTGTCTTAATTGTTCGCTCGTGATTTCCTTTAGCCTAACTCCCTTGTGCGTGACAAACACGATTCCATCCAGTGCCAGGTGAAGATATTGCAAATCGCCTGTCTTTTCAGACTCAGTGAGGCCTCTTGAGAGTAAGCCTATATCCAACTCCCCTTCGCGGACCCCGGCTAATCCTCCTTGTGTGTGTGTGTCTGGGAGAAAAACGATTTCCACTTCCGGATGGTATCGTTCAAATTCTTGGGCCAATAGTCTGACCAGCGGGAGCACAGAAGCAGAGCCTGAAATCCTGACTCGTTCCCCCGGCATTTCCAACTTCCCTTGTGCCCGTTCTCTTCCCTCGTCACATCCGAAGAGGAAGAGAAATGCAAGACCCAAAAGGGTTACCCTCACAGATCTTTCCCTGGAAGTTTCCACCAGGTCGAACGCTCCGAAGTTTGATCTTTTTGCCAGCTTTACTTTACCGTATTGCGTCATGATCATCTAGGCTCAAATTTCCTGTAGATTCTGAGAAAGACGACTTTGTGGAATACCTATCGGCTTTTTGCTCCACGCACGGATTCAACGCAGACCCAACAGGGTATGACAGGGCAACGGAATCTTGGACAGAGTGTAATAAGCTCAAAAATACTGGAACGAACAGGCCAAATGAGGAATTCATACGTGAACGCCGAACAGGTACGATTAATGGCAGTCGACAAAACCAAGCGGAAAGTCCAGGTGCCCAAAAAAAGCTACGGTCTGAGACAGCGATCACAGGCCCGTGTCATTTCCAACACGGCCAACAGTCCAAGAGAATTTGCAATCCCACAGTTTTGGTGTCCCCAAGAGGATTTGAACCTCTGTTTCCCCACAGAGAGCGGGACGTCCTTGGCCTGCTAGACGATGGGGACTCGCGGCGTCCTCAGTCACCTGAAATCCACCCTCTCTCCTTTTGATTGGAACGCGGGCGCCTTTGATGAGGTATATGTTAACTTTCCAGTACCCTCTTCACCCGATAGGTCACCTCATTGAACTGGAAAGGTTTGAAGATAAAATCACTCACTCCCGCTCGTTTCGCCTTTTCAATGAGGTCCTCCGAATCCAAGGCCGTCAGAATGATCACCTTTTTTGGTGGATAGGATTGCTTAATCTTTGAAATCACCTCCAAGCCGTTCATTCCCGGCATCTCCATATCGACAATGAGAAGGTCCATGTATTTTTCGGAAATGCATTTCAGCGCTTCTTCCCCGCTCCCTGCCGGGCAAACCTCGTAGCCCTGTTTCGTAAGGATCTCCTCCAGGGTCCAGAGGATCAAGCTCTCATCATCGACAAGA
>JABAOF010006617.1_pt4 | contig 10564 bp, 8 predicted proteins | sample 7062171 | NCBI WGS metagenome assembly JABAOF01 (sample SAMN14538628, study PRJNA623070) | marine sediment metagenome | biome: marine biome [ENVO:00000428]; feature: marine pelagic biome [ENVO:01000023]; material: deep marine sediment [ENVO:00002113] | place: India: Gulf of Khambhat ... | reverse complement strand
CCGGCCAAGTATTCCGGCCTTTCGAGCCGAAGACCCGGGTTCGAATCCCGGCCGGAGCATCAACTTCTCTCTGTCACAAAATCGAAGATATATGATTTATGCGGCGGCTGAGCAGTTCTTCTCTCCTTTCCACAATGCTGCTTCAGCCTAGCGATTCGGCGTTCTTGCCCACGATCGTAATTCTAGTCTTCTCCAATTTCATTACATCAAAGTATTTCATGGCATTTCCGGTTAGATAAAGGAGCACTTTTTCATCTGAATCGACATCATCTTCCGTTTGCATTTTCCTCAAAGCTGCCAAAGTGGACGCTGCTTCTGGACAAGCATAGATGCCCATTCTAAAGAAAGCCTTCATCGAAGATATGATATCTTTATCGTCTACTGCAATAGCCATCCCCCCAGTTTCTCTAACAGCCCTCAGTACGAGATAGCTTGCATAAGGATAAGGAACTCTCAGACCTGCTGCAATAGTCTCAGCATTCTGCCAAGACTCACTAACCTCAACTTCGTTCTTTTCAAACGCTTCAACCAGCGGAGCACAGCCTGATGATTGCACAACAGTGAGTTTGGGAACATTTCGAATCCAGCCCAGCTCATCCAGCTCCTTGAATCCTTTCCAAAGACCTATCACTCCTTCTCCGCCTCCGGTAGGAAAGAGAATTCTGTCCGGCAGATTCCAGCCGAATTGCTCAGCAACCTCGAACGCCGCCGCTTTGTATCCTTCAAACCTGTATGGCTGCTTATTCGTTGAAACGTCGAAACATTCGCAATCTTCCCTAAACTTTTTAAGAGCATTAGCTGCGTCGCCGATCAATCCATCAACCAGATACACTTTAGCTCCAAGATACAGACATTCTTTCAGGTTGCTTTCAGGCAAATCCTTCGGCATAAACGCATAAACTTTCATCCCGGCTTTCGTTCCATAGGCAGAAAGCGCCGCACCCGCGTTACCAGCGGAAGGAATGGCAACACTGACCACGCCCAACTCTTTGAGCGTTGAGACTGCCACAGCCATTCCTCTCGCCTTGAAAGTCCCTGTTGGGAGTCTACCATCATCCTTGGCGTAGATACTAGGCGAAGTCATGCTATGTTCAAGGGAGATGTCGAGAATCGGAGTGTAGGGCTCTCCCAGTGAAACTATGCTCTTAGACGATGAGAGAGGAAGCAACTCCATGAATTTCCAGAAAGTGTCCGCCCTCTTCTCCAAAACACCTCTTGAAACCGTTTCTGAAACCTTGGGTAAATCATATTTGAACAAGAGAGAACCGCCGCAAGATGGGCACACTGTCGAAAGCTCACCATGCGAATAGGTCTTACAACACCTACTACACTCTATGCTAACTGCGGTCATTCTCAATTACCGGATTCTCATATTCCAATCATTGTGTATTTAACATACCTGTAACTCTCAAGAGTTCTCACAAGAACTATAAGCAAGCTTACACAACGTAAGTCCTCCATTAGGTGTTGATGTTATGGCTCAGTCGGCAATATCAAATTACAATAAATTGATGGAAAAAGCGAAAGACTTGTTCATCTTACAATCAGCGGCGTCCATCGTCCACTGGGACATGGAAACGATGATGCCGCCTAGAGGGATCACACTGAGGAGCCTGCAGCTTGCCATGCTTAGTCGAGTTGGACACAAGATGAGCACAGATCCTGAGATTGGGAAGTTGCTGGAAGAGACTATGCAACACTCGCAATATGAAAGCCTGAATATTGTTCGAAAAAGAGATGTATACTTAATGAAGAAACACTATGATGAACAGACAAAACTCCCAGAAGAACTAGTAGCAGAGACGGCCAAACAGCAAGCCATAACGACCAATGTCTGGAAAAAGGCCAAGGCAGCCAAGGACTATTCCATGTTTAGGTTTGAACTCAAGAAGCTTCTGGATCTAAGAAAAAAGGCAGCGGAGATACTGATGGAAGTGAAAGAGACCGTAACACCATATGATGCGTTAGTAGACATCTTCGAACCAAAAACCACGTCAGAGACGATAAGCAGGGTATTCAAAGAACTGAAAGACGGCTTGCTATCAATACTGCGGAAGTGTGAAAACTCACCGAATCAGCCTGACCCGTCGATCTTGAAACGAAGAATCCCCATAGACGCACAGCGTAAGATCGCCCGATCTCTCTCTAAAGTCATCGGATATGATACAGAGTCTGAAAAAGCAGGAGGCAGAATCGACGAAACAGAGCATCCCTTCACAACGGGATATTATGATGACGTAAGGATAACAACGCACTATTATGAGGACAACTTCGCATCATCAATATTCTCCACGCTACACGAGGGAGGACACGCCCTTTATGAACAGAACTTGAATTCAGAGTGGATGTTCAGGCCAGTAGGTACGTCAAGCTCCTCAGGTTTTCATGAATCACAATCAAGATTCGTAGAGAATATTCTAGGAAGATCTATAGAATTCTGGAGCTATTACCTGCCGAAACTGAAAGAACTCACTGGCGACATTCTGTCTGATGTTGACTTGGACCAAGTCATCCACGCAGTAAATAGGGTCAAGCCATCCAAGATCCGAGTAGAAGCAGACGAAGTCACCTATTGCCTTCACATAATCATCAGGTTCAATCTTGAACGCGATCTATTCGCTGACAAGATAACAGTGGATGAACTGCCTCAAGTTTGGAACAGAAGCTACCAGCAATACCTAGGTGTCGACATTGAAAACGACTCTGAAGGCGTCATGCAGGATACACACTGGGCTAGTGGACTGTATGGCTATTTCCCCAGCTACGCACTAGGTAACATCTACAGCGGTCAGATACTCGCGGCCATGCGGAGAGAGCTACCAGACTGGAAGAACCAGATATCAGGGGGCAACTTCCAAAACATAACACGTTGGCTAGCGAGGAACATTCATGATCTAGGAAACCTCTATGATCCCGCAGACCTTATCAAGAAAACAACCGGCAACGAATTAAGCGTCAAACCATACCTTGACTACTTACACACGAAATATTCACAACTCTACGACTTCTAGTCATCATAATCCTTCTTCAATCTCTCCCAAATCGTCAAAACTATCGCCGCAACGACGCTGCCGATCATGATGTACACCCCAGTCCACCCAAACAGTACATTGTAGTAATTCCCGCCATACAAGAACAAAACCAAGCCTATTATCGCAAAGCCAACGCACACAAGACTTCTCCACAGCATTCATCCAACTCCTTCGACTGAACATCTAACCTTCGAAGAACACAGATATAGGATTTACCCCACCCTCAAGCAGACTCCAGGGCAAAACCCAAAAAGTGGCAAGCAAGGCAAAACACCACCGACACAAACGTCCAGTAATCGACGACGACCGGACATACGGAGACAGATTTCAGCGGCATGTATGTCGGTCATCTAAGTATAGAAAAACAGATTTGGGGCCAACCATCTCAGANNNCGAGATTCAAAGAGGCCGAGAAGCAAGACAGAATTTACAAGAGCATTGACGGAAGCAGCCAAAAGAGTAGCTAAAGCCCGCAGTCTCCTGAAAGGAGAACCGTCAAAACCTACGATTTCCGGCACAGCCAAGGCCTTGAAAATTCATCGAGACACACTATACACTTGGCTCAAGGAGTTTGATGTCGATTTTGATGAAATAGCAGATGTCGTTTCGACAGAGCAAGCTATAGGCACTGTCGGAGCATTCGCAGGATACACGTACCTTATAGGCGAAGCTTTAGTGGGAGAAGGAAAAGAGGTTGCCCACGTAGATCTTCTGGTAGGTGACAAGGAAGGCCCTGTTGGGAAAGCTTTTGCCGCTGGTCTATCCCATCTTTCCACAGGTCACACGCCACTCTTAGCTGTTATTAGACCCAATTTACCCCCCAAGCCCCATACACTAGTAGTCCCCAAGGTCACGGTTAAGAACTTTGAAGATGCTGGCAAGATATTCGGTCCAGCGCAAGCAGCAGTGGCAAAGGCTGTAGCAGATGCGGTCGAAGAAGGATTGGTCCCGCAAGAGAAGGCGGACGATTGGGTTATTGTCTGCAGTGTCTTTCTACATCCACAGGCCAAAGATTACCGTAGAATATACCATTACAATTACGGAGCAACTAAGTTAGCTCTGACAAGAGCCCTAAAGAAATATCCGTCTATAGAAAAAATGCTCTACGACAAGGATAGAGCCAAGCACCCAATAATGGGGTTCAAGGTGCCGCGTTTATGGAGACCCCCATACTTACAGATTTCTCTTGACATACCGGATCTGAAGAGAAACCAGAAAATCATAAGCTTATTGCCTAGAAGTGACAGGATAATATTGGAAATCGGAACACCCTTAATAAAGAGATATGGAGCCAAAGTCATAGGTGAACTCAGAGAAATTGCCAGAGATCTTTTCTTTGTAGCAGATTTGAAGACCCTTGACGTTGGCAAAGTTGAGGTTGATCTAGCCTTCGAGGAAACTGCAGATGCTGTAGTGGCTGCTGGACTGGCACCTGTCGAAACATTGGATGCTTTCATTCATGAAGCGAAAAGGCTTGGGATATATTCTGCAGTGGACATGCTGAATGTGGAAGACCCTATACCGAAGCTTCAGACGCTCAAGGCTCTTCCTGAGATTGTGATTCTGCACAGAGGAATAGATCAGGAAACCGGAAGGACCCTTGGCCTAGACCGTGTCCAAGAGCTTCGGCAAATCTTCAGGGACAAGCGGTTCCTTATCGCCGTAGCAGGCGGAATAGTCCCTGAAACTGCAAGGGAGGCCTTGGAAAAAGGTGCAGACATACTAATCGTAGGAAGATATGTAACTCAATCGAAAGACATTGAACGTGCAGTGCGGGAACTCTTGAAGCTTACCCCTGAGATGCGTGAGGACGTAGACCTTTTCAGAGTACATGTAGAGTAGTTTGCCAGATTGCCTCATAAATCCTTAAAAGAGAGAGCCCCAACTTTCATAACACCGTCGGAGAGTCATACTTGGCGAAGTTTAGAGTGATAGTTTCAGATCCAGATGCGGGCACTTCCAAGACTTTTGAGTTGGAGGAGACTCGTGCAGTCCCTCTTGTTGGGAGGAAGATGGGCGAGGTCTTGGATGGAACAGTAGTCGGTTTGTCAGGCCATAAAGTGGAGATAACCGGAGGTTCAGACAAGGATGGATTTCCAATGAGACCTAATGTACACGGTGGAGTCCGCAGGAAAGTGATACTAGGCAGCGGTGTAGGCTTCAACCCCAAAGATAAGGGAGAAAGACGCAGAAAGATGGTTCGCGGAAACGTGATAACAGAAGAGATCGTGCAGATAAACATGACCATAGTGGAGAGGCCCAAGAAAAAGCAGAGCAAGAAGGATAGGAAAGCCGAGAAGACCGAAAAAGCCGAGGAAAAGAGTTGACGCCGACTAGCTTGCTGAATTCAATCTGTACATTTCTAGGTATTCTGTTCCGCAAATGACTCTTTAGCACGAGAGTTAAGCTTTGTCGGATGCTTTCAGCCAGGTTCATTTTTGAAAAAGACTTTTTAGTTGTCAAACATAGTTATATTCTGAGTGGGAGGAAAGAGGAATTGAGGAAGGGGCTGGTTTTTGTCTTTTCCAGTGCACTGATTTTTCTCCTTTCTACGCTTTCGACATTTTGCACTGAGACTCTTATGCATAGATACGGCACTTCTGAAGGCGTAAGGTTTGAGAAGTTTGGACCCAGAGCTGACAGGTTGCTCATTAAACTCTACGCAGATGACTCGGCTGAGTGGGACGCTTTGGCGAGAGGAGAAATCGACATGTCTGATTGGTCTTTGTCAAGAACATACTATGATCTATTCACGAGTAATGCGACAAACCCTGACACAGGATTACCATACAATGAAACAATCAACACTGTCAATTACGGTGGTGATTTCACGCTTTACACGTTGGACATGAACAACAATCCGAACGAGTATCTGGGCACTCCGCCGGACCCAGAATATCCTAACCCGGTGTATCCAAACCCGTGCAGTGAAGTGAGTATGAGACAGGCAATATCCTACCTCTTAGATAGAAGCTCGTTAGACACAATCATCGGAAAAGACCTTTACGAACCAGTATACACAGTTGTGCCGCCATGCGAAGGAGGATTCAGTCACCCACAGATGAAGCCCGGCGGCACTTATGAAAACTTAACTTACCCATATTCTAGGGTTGCAGCTGAGGCTCTTCTAGATGCAGGTGGCTTTCCAGTGAATGCATCGACAGGTTGGAGATTCTGGGATCGCAACGAAGACCAGGTTGAGCAGTCAGACGAATATCTTGAACTCAAATTCTACATAAGGACAGACCATTCTCCTCGACACGCTTTGGGCGACCTGATTGCAGACGAGCTAGATGCAGTTAAAGTCAGAGTTCACCGCATTTATTGCACAAGTGGCACTGCCTATGTAGAGGTCATGCTTAACAGAAACTTCCACCTTTACATAGGAGGTATAACCATACAGATCGTACCTGAACACTTGACGATCTGGTGTTCGAGCTGCTTCCATCCATGGATTCCAAATGATCTTAACTATCCAGGTGTCGATGATCCGGAGTTTGATGAGGCAATTGATATAATGTTCTATGCAGACACCTTGGATGAGGCTTTTCAGTATTGTTGGTTGGCTCAGTCGATATTTGCGGAGAAAGCTCATGTCGCGCCTTTATGGTCATGGGCTGGCAACAAAGCCATGAGCAGATTATACACAGGGGGCAACAAGTGGCAGAACGTAACGCCAGATGATGGAGAAAACAAATATCGAGGTCGATACTGGGAACACGTCGTGGGCGCAGGCGTATCTGAAGGTGGAATCGACAACTTCTGGAGTTTTCTTAACATGCACGCTGAAGGCTGTAAAAGAGGTGACGGGGAAAACATGATGATACGATGGGGCTTCAAGGTTCCGGAGATCAAGCAGTTCAACCCTGTCTACGCGAGTTGGCTTTTCGACTGGAACGCTCTAGACATGATTTACGAAAGCCTACTAATGCGGAACCCTCATAACATGGTAGAATTCGTGCCATGGCTTGCCGAGAACTATGAAATCGGCACGTACATCCACCCTATTCTAGGAGTCTGCACGAAAGTAAGGTTTGCCTTACGGTCTCGTGCAACCTGGCATGATGGGACACCCATCACGACAGCAGATGTTCACTACACATACGTTGAGATCAAAGAAGACTTGAATGCCGGAGGCTATCCGAGCCCGTCGTGGTGGAACAAAGCGCAGAACATACTGGCATTCTCAATCATCGACCCATACAATTTCGAGATACTGACTGAAGCTTGCTCTGCGTCGATGTTATACTGGATAGGCGACATACCAATCCTTCCAAAACATATATGGAAACCTATTATCGAGTCAGACGACCCCACGGCTTCCGCACCAGACTGTAACATGATTGGCTCCGGACCGTGGCGATTCACGGAATACGTGGAAGCCAGCCACATCCTAATGGTGGCAAATAGGCCCGGCTGCACGGTCACAACATCTCACCCAGACAGTACACCCATAACATCACCAAAAGGGTATTATAGATACTATCCTGTGACAATTGAGACAAGAGTAGACGGGACAACTACAGCAAAAATCGATTACTACACACAGCCGCACACATTAGACTATACTCTCTATAACTTATTCTCCAACGGATCGATAACGCTGGACATTTCCCTGACATATCCTAACGGAACAACTTACAACGAAAGAGCAGTTGTAATAGATGCAGAAGAAAACTGGACACACTCATGGATCGGAGAGATCGAATGCATGAAGTCAACAGGCCTCAAAGTTAACATAACTGCACCGCATGAGTTTGCAGGCACATATATCTGGAATCATGTCTTCTGGTCAACGATCAAAGAGGATATCGCCGGCAGCACTTTTTACGACGACATAGGTTTCCCACATCAATACAAGGATCAACTGCATTCACCTGATATCAAGGTTGACATGAAGGACATTGGTTACGCAGCCAGAGCCTTCGGAAGCCATCCCGGATATGGAAGATGGTCACCCATAGCGGACATAAACAATGACTATAGGGTCAACATGAGAGATATCGGCGCCATAGCCGAGAAATTCGGCTGGACTCTGTAAAAACCACTATTACCACATTCAGCATGGCACTCCAGCTTGGCTACCATGACAAGAGCGACCTAACAGCGCATGTGATTATATGTCTATAGGGACCCTGCACACCTTTCGACAAATACTTGCATTCTAGCACGCTAGAGAAAGCTTGACATGTTGCAATAGCATATTTAAGTAGGGAACCATACCTAGACAAAGCAAACATGGTCAAATAGGAGTCTCTAGATGAGCGGGGAAAACAAGGAAAAGGACGTTATTATCCCTCGTCAACCAGAATGTAACATTGGAACCATAGGTCATGTTGACCACGGCAAGACGACGTTAGTGCAAGCTTTGACCGGTACGTGGGCGGCAAAACACAGCGAGGAACTGAAGAGGGGCATAACGATAAGATTGGGCTATGCGGATATGCCTATCTATAAATGTTCAAAATGTGACCAGTCCCAAGCCTATACGACAAAACCGCTCTGTCCCAATTGTGGTTCAGAAGCAGATTTCGTTCGAGCCATAAGTTTCGTGGATGCACCGGGCCATGAAGCCTTGATGGCTACAATGCTCTCCGGGGCCGCCATAATGGATGGCGCAATACTTGTCATTGCTGCAGATGAGCCATGCCCTCAACCTCAAACGCGAGAGCATCTGGCTGCCGCCGAAATCGTGGGCATAAAGAACATTGTTGTTGTCCAGAACAAGATTGACATTGTTGAGGAAAAAAGAGCCCGAGAAAGCTATGAAGAGATCAAGAAGTTCACTGAGGGAACTATCGCTGAGAAAGCTCCCATAATTCCGGCTTCGGCACAGCGAGCAGTCAACACCGACATCTTAATTCGCGCAATGCAGGAGTTTATCCCTACGCCGGAAAGGGATGAGGGAAAACCACCGTTGATGTATGTGGTTCGCTCTTTCGATGTCAACAAGCCAGGCACTCCAATCAGAAACTTGGAGGGCGGAGTGATTGGGGGCACAATACTACAGGGCGAATTCGCAGTGGGGGATGAAATTGAGATTCGCCCAGGAATCAGTGGGCAGAAGAACAGAGTTCACAAACCTTTGTTCAGTGAGATTATCAGTTTACATGCAGGCGGAAAAAACACGAAAGAAGCGCATTGCGGCGGACTAGTCGGAGTGGGAACACTGCTCGATCCAGCATTATCGAAAGCCGATGGACTAACAGGTAATGTGGCAGGTAGAAAAGGTGTATTGCCACCAACACTCTCAGAACTAACTCTAGAGACCCATGTTCTAGAGAGAGCAGTAGGCACGAAAGAGCTTGTCAAAGTTCAAAAGGTAAGCTCAGGCGAATCACTGCTTCTACACGTCGGTGCTGCAATAACCGTTGGAAAGGTTATGTCAATGAAGAAAGACGTTATCACAGTTCAACTCACCAGGCCCATTTGCGCACAAAAAGGCTCCCGAGTTGCAATGAGCAGGAAAATAGCGGGTAGATGGAGATTAATAGGATACGGAATGACAAAATAGAATGTCGCATGAATCTCGGCCTACTAGAAAACTCTTGAGAATAATCTTAGACTCAAACGCTTTCTTCATCCCACTTCAATTCAAGATTGACATCTTTGAGGAGTTGAAGAGGCTTTTAAATGTGAGATACGAGGTGATCCTGCTTCCGCCAGTTCAGCGGGAGCTTCAGGCAATGGCACAAGAAGGTTCGCCTAAAAGGAAAAGATATGCTCTCTACGCTTTAGGACTAGCCGAGAAGTGTAAGCTGATAGAGCTAGACGAAGAATACGCCGATTCCACTCCAGATGATATCATTTTGAACATAGCTCACAAATGGAAGTGCATTGTTTTCACAAATGACAAAGAACTTAGAAAGAAGCTAAGAGATATAAATGTGCCAGTTGTTTATGTGAGGCAAAAATCACGCTTAGAGATTGAAGGGAGGATTTAGATTTTGTTCAAGCTTGTATCCCTTGAGGATACAATTCGTATTCCGCCTGAAACCTTTGGCAACCCCCTTGAGGCTGTCGGATATCAACAGGTTAAGGCAAGGTATGAGGGCATGGTTGATGAAGAAATGGGCTATGTCATAGCCGTGACCGATGTAAAGGTTAGTCAGGTTGGCAAAATAGTGCCTGGAGACGGTGCCACTTATCACAAGGTCAGTTTTTCGCTTTTGACCTTCTACCCTGAAGTTCAGGAAATAGTGGAAGGCGAAGTTGTAGAAATTGCTGATTTCGGCGCTTTTGTCCGGATAGGACCCGTTGACGCTCTGCTTCACGTCTCGCAGCTTATGGATGATTTCATCTCATACGATGAAAAGCAGGGAGTTCTAATAGGAAAGGAGACTCAAAGGAAGCTAACCAGCGGAGACCAAGTACGCGCCCGAATAACAGCGGTCTCCCTCGGCAGAGCAGGAAGCTCCGGCAAGATAGGTGTAACGGCTCGACAACCCTTCCTTGGAAAAATTAAGTGGATCGAACAGGAAATTCGAGAAATAGAGAGATCCGCAACGCCCCTGAAACCAGAAGCCCAGGCG
>JABAOF010014745.1_pt3 | contig 10566 bp, 14 predicted proteins | sample 7062171 | NCBI WGS metagenome assembly JABAOF01 (sample SAMN14538628, study PRJNA623070) | marine sediment metagenome | biome: marine biome [ENVO:00000428]; feature: marine pelagic biome [ENVO:01000023]; material: deep marine sediment [ENVO:00002113] | place: India: Gulf of Khambhat ... | reverse complement strand
GGCGATATGCGTCTTTTAGATGAGTGATCGCTGCTTTAACATCCGACCTTGCTGCACCATTCACTCCTGTCTTCGACACCAATTGTACTAAACTCCGTAGAGAATAACTCTTTCATTAAAGATAAGTAGTCCTAAATATACTTTAGGCGAGTCTAGTTCGTTTCTATGGCATTCACTTGAACGACCAAGCTAACACTTCTTTAATTCGCTGGAAGGACGCTTTCGTTCAGTAATCTTCTATCAAGCACCCGTCAAAAACCAGTTCTTCTAAGTCATATGACCGGAATCTTCTAAGAATTGCAATGATTCTGGTGAAAGTTCAGACTGAATGAATTCAGCTCCTTTCTCAGTAAGCGCGATTTGTGTTGCGAGTTGGTGTTCTCCATAGATGACTACAAATCCTTTATCTTTCAATCTCTGGAGCGACGAAAATACAATCTGATTAAGTTCTTCATCAGTAACATTAGGCTGTCCATCGGGTCGTTGGAACTCAGGAGTATGTTTGAGGACATGACGCAAAGACGCCATAGATCGACGATGCGTCTCATGCGGATTAGAGTAGAGCCATAACAATAGGATGAAATCTACAAGTTCTCCAGAAAGGTGGCGCTGCATTTGGCGCGCAATATAATAAACAGCCGGCACGACCCTCGCTCCATCTATTTGAGAATGGTTGTGTGACATCCTCCCCTCCCTTTTCTGAAGGAAGGGGCTTCGGACTTTTTCTTCGGTGTACGCTCGTTGCCGAGGCGCCTTTAGCCCGAAACTTGCCAGGTTCTGACGCTGCTCCGCCCCGCACCTGCCCCTTGTTTAGGGGAATTTCTTGCACATGCCGGTGGGGGCTTCATGTGCGTAGATGCAGCCCTGCCACGTAATGACTGGTGTAATAGGATTCCAGTCGGGCATACCTATGTAGATTACGAGAAGTCCTATAAAAACCGCGTTTCTTTATTGTGGTGAGTGATGGAGCTTCGATATGGAGTCGGGCGATTCATCTCCTTCCTGGAGGCTGGGGACTTCTCTATAGCAAAGTTCAAACTTATCAATAGTTGCTCTCCGATTAATCGCCAGTCCATTGGTAAGTTCCTTTAGGCGTTTTAATCACATATCCTTGGCTTCGGAGTAACGTAAGTGCTTCTTCACCTTCCACTTCTGAAATAGATTCTTTCTCAAGTTGTTCAATTAGTTGAGCATGATTAATCGGCTGAGATGATTTTCGGATGATATCAGCAATCTTACGGGCTAGTTTGGTAGGACTCATTCTTGATGTTACCATTTCGTCAGTTTTGAATTCATCTCCTACTAGACGTATTTGCCAAGGTTTGGGAGATATCAGATGACCTGAACGGATGAGTCCTTCGATTTGTCGCGTCGTCCAATCCCAAGGAATCCCTGCCTTTTGGCACTCCTGTTCTAGGTCCTGTAAATCAAGTGTTTTTGTCCGTGCATGTTGGTAAAGTATTTGTTCTAGTTCACGGTGTCTGGTTGAGCCCGGTTGGTGCGGCGTCTTTTTTTCTTGAATTTGGTTCAACTTTACTTGCTTTTGGGGAATCAGCGATTTAATATGGGCTCGTGATTTCTCTACAGCGGTCAGGAATTCCTGGTGATGTTTCCCGGTTTGATATAATTTAACACTCGTTCTAGCTGTTTTGGCATCCTCGACAAAAATAGCATTTAACGGATTTATTTTGAAGATACGTTGACAATATACACAAAGTCGAGTTTTTTGGCTAGTTGGTGCATAAGTATATCGTCCACATTTTGGACATCGGATGATATAAAATCCGGATCGAGGCATCAGCACATTCACTGCCACAAGCCTAATTAGCCTTTCCTGTTTAAAGTCCTCAGTTGGGAATCATCATATGACCTTTGGATTAGATCGGTTTTTCCAGAAGGAAAAAGAAAAGAAAAAACCTGAAGTAACAAAGGAAGCACAAGAAGTTGAGATCAAGGAAGTGGAAACTGCTGAATCTCGTGATTGGCACTCAATCTTAGAAGAAACCGTCAAATCCATGGTTCTTTATCCTCATTGGTTGGATTATACGCGAACCAATATTTTCCCAAAACGACCCTCCATTACACCTGAAGAATTAGCTGTTCAACTACGGGTCCCCCTTGGTGTTGCCATGGTTCTTCTTGATAAGCTTCGGAATGAAGCTAAAAGAACAGAATAGCATCTCAGAAAATCACGTTAGGAGCTGTGCTGAATTATAGAGATATAAGAAGTAAATTTTTGCTAGTTCTACCAGTTCGGTGTGACTGGACCAAATTGCGAGCGGTTCAGCAGGTTCGGATGTCAACATTATGACGGCTTGTTTGTCATCAATAATTGCTCCCCCGCCATAGATCTCTTTCCTTATACGACCTTCACCAACAGCCTGAATAAGACGGTTCACTTTATCAGTCAATGTCTGTTCAGACGCAAGAATCTGGATTTTCACCCCCCGGTCCCGGAGATGTAATAAAGTGGGGCTAATGAAGTCAATATCGCTTTTACTCACAATTCCCCAGGAAAGCAAGACATGCCGTTCTGCCTGACCTAGTGCAATATTCAACTTAGCGCGAACGTTATTTGATCCGTGAAGAATATGAACTTCAGGTGCAGAAATTCGCGTCTTATCATCAAAAGAAGGTTGCAGATCATCGATGACGCGTTGTTCCCATTCAGTTAGGCGTTCTTGGGCGTTGAGAACTGCCGCTTTTGATGTTTCGCGGGGGCTTTTCGGTACATATCGCTTTGGGCGTCCTTGTTCAATAGTTATCCAGCCTCCGCGCTCCAAAGCTGCTAAGACATCGTATACTCTGCTAAAGGGAATTCTTGACTGAGAACTAACTTCACTTGCAGTTAGTGCTCCTCTTCGAACCAAGGTGATATAGACTCGCGCTTCATAACTGCTCAGACCAAGGTTTCTAAGAGCCCGCATAGTTCCTTCGTCCATTCGTTCGCTCATACCAACACCACTTCGAATCCTCATAGCACTCGAAAAAATCTTTTTGGTTACCATGTGAATGTAATAACGGTGTGACATTATGGAAAATATCAGACAACCTTCAGCCTTTGGGTTCTATCCACCTGATAAAACTTCGCTAGAAAACGCAATCAAAGAGGCTTTTTCTGATCCATATGGTGCTGGAGAAATCTCCTCTGTGAGTTCCGAAAGACATGAAACGGTCATTGCAGGTGTAGCACCCCATGCTGGTTACGTATATTCGGGACCGATAGCTTCTCATCTCTACAACACACTCGCACAAGATGGATTCCCCGAAACTTTCATCCTAATCGGGCCCAAACACGGGTACATGCGCATTCATGGTGCAGCCGTAATGACTGAAGGAATGTGGGAAACCCCGCTCGGAAAATGTCCCATCGACAATTCGCTGGCAAAAACTCTACTCAAAGAAAGTGAAAAATCCGGAACTAATTGCATCACGGCTAGTTCAGAAGCCCATATGGATGAGCATTCATTAGAAGTCCAATTACCATTTCTCCAATTCTTAGCTGGCAAGCAACCCTTCCAAATCTTACCCCTTATGATATCCTCGCCAAATTATACAATATGTGAAAAGGTCGGACACACTATCGCACAATCAATTCAACAAAGCAAACGTGATGTAACCATAATTGCAAGCACAGACTTTACGCATTATGGAAAATATTTCTACAATTATGCGCCCGTTGGAACCGGACCCATTGACAAAGTAGTAAAATGGGTTCATGACACTGATGGAGATCTTATTCACAAAATTGAGCAATTAGATGGAAATGGCCTTTTGGGAACCGTTGTAAATGAACGTCGAACAATNNNNCGACAATAGTTGCTGCACAAAAACTTGGGGCAGAAAAGGGTCAATTACTCAAGTATGCAACAAGTTATGATGTCCGAGGAAGTTCAGAAGCAATAGTGGGATATGCATCGATTGCTCTTCAACGCTAATCTGTTATTGTCATTTTTTGAACGGCCATTCCCTTTTTGAATGCAGTGATATTCATCTCATGGTAGCGAGCTGGTAATACTTCCTTAATTGCTTCAATAATTGAGCTCTCCTTCATAGGGATGAGGTGCAAATCAAATGCCGCACCCACCAACACGGTATTCATTGTCATTATCCCTCCTGATTGTCGAGCCATACGTTCAGCATTAAACGTGACGACTCTTGCGAATTTACTCAATTTGTCAAAAATCTCATCTACGCTCGGATATTCGGCTCGACCGAGCATAACTGCTGTTGGTGTGATCTTGTATTCGCCAACGATTATCGTACCCTTTGGCGAGATAAGGCTGGCTTGTCGAAGGGCTTCAACTGGTTCAATACTGAGGAGTAAATCCGCTTCGCCAATTGGAATAATTGGACCATAAACGGATTCCCCAATTCGAATCGCACAGCTAACAATTCCCCCACGTTGTGCCATTCCATGAATTTCTCCCATCCTGACTTTTTGTCCTTCATTAAGGGCTGCGGTTGCCAATACGCGGGCTGCAGTTTAAGACACCGGATCCGCCGACACCTGTGAACATGATATTATGCGTTTTCAGTGGGTTCTACCTCCCGAATTGCCTTGTAGGCACAAATTTGTGCACAAACTCCACATCCTGAGCAAAGGGTTAAATCAATTGATGCGTGCTCTCCTTCCCAAATGGTTGCTGCACAGCCCAATTTGTCTACACAAACCCTGCAACCTTGGCATACCTCGGGATCCACCTGATAAGGAATAAGTGGCTCCTTTTCACGCCGTTTTCTTGCTCTTTCTATCAAAGTGCATGGGCTTCTTGAAATCACGACTGCAGGACCATCAAAAGCTACGGCTTCGCGGATTGTTCGAATTGATTCTTTGACCTGAAGAGGATCAATAGTTTTGACGTAGGGAACACCAATACCTCGAGCCACTTCCTCAATGCTTATGGGTTTCCCTTCAACACCCATTCCTGTAATTCCAGTTCCTGGATGTGGTTGGTGCCCGGTCATTGCGGTTGTTTCATTATCTACTACAATGATTTTGACAGGATGCTGATTATAGACTGCATTCGCTAAACCGGTCATTCCAGAATGAAAGAAAGTGGAATCTCCAATAGCTCCAATGATTGGTTTATCAAGAATTGCGGTAAGCCCACAAGCTGTCCCAATACTTGAACCCATACAAAGTAACAGATCTGCTAATTCGAGAGGAGCTTGAATTGCCAAAGTATAACACCCAATATCTGTTGGGTAAATCCCCTTTCGACCTGTGGCAGTTGCAACTTCGTAAAATGTTGCTCGATGTGGGCATCCAGAACAAAGGATTGGAGGTCGAGGTGGTAATTCGGAAGGTGGTTCAGATAGTTCCTCGTTGATTTTGGTGAAGTGTGCAGGTACTTCTCTATCTAAGGCTCGGGCTATTCCTTCAGTAACTTTACGTGGGGTTAGTTCACCAATTTCTGAAAAAAATTCTTGGCTTTTTCCTAAAATCGGTGTCACGATCCCCGCTTCTTGAGCATAGGCTCTTGCATGATATTCAAGGTAGGGCTTTAACTCTTCAACGACGACGATTTTTTCTTTTGATCCAATGAACTTTTGAATTTTCTTCTTTGGAAGAGGATAGCTCAAACCGATTTTTAAGACCGCAGCCTTTAATTTCAGTCTCTCGAGTGCTTCCATTACATAATTAAAACTGACACCAGATGTTATGATACCGATTTTCCCTTTTCCATNNTGTATTTTTTTAACCAAGATAGGATGGCGTTTACGTGCTACTGCTGGTACAGTGACAAATCGAAAAGGATCCCTCTCAAAATTCGGGTTATTTCGGGGTGGACGGATAGGACCAAGTTCAACACCAGCACGAGTATGGCTTACTCGGGTTGTCACACGTAGTAAAATTGGCTGTTCAAGTTTCTCTGAAAGCTCGAAGGCTGCTATGGTCATATCCTTGGCTTCTTGAGGGTCTGCGGGCTCAAGCATAATTGTATCACCGAGTAAAGCAAAAATCCGGTTATCTTGTTCGTTTTGAGAACTCCAACAACCCGGATCATCTGCAGACACAATGACCAAGCCGCCACGCACCCCAATATAATTTAGAGTCATGAATGCATCTGAGGCTACATTAAGTCCTACATGCTTCATAGCAACAAGAGATCGTGCGTTCGCCACGGCTGCAGCGCCTGCTACTTCCATTGCTACCTTTTCATTTGTGGAATATTCAAAGTAGAACTTGCCCTTTTTTGCTGCACGAAATAAGCTGTCACCAATCTCAGAGGCTGGAGTGCCGGGGTAAGTTGATGCTAGCTCTAGCCCTGATTCGATTGCTCCACGTGCTATTGCTTCATTTCCAAGAAGAAGGTAGCGTTTACCCGGGGCATCTTTTATGAGAATCTCAGCGATATCCATTGAACTCACCGTTTTTCCAAACGGTTTAAACGGAGTTACAATACACTATTTTACAGTTTGTAATTTTTGGAAAAGGTGAAACCAGTGGGCGAGTGGCGACTCACGATCAAAGCCTCAGAGCGAGTTCTAACTGATGTTCTCGATAAAACCGGGGCATTAATGATTAGGCCAAGTTACATCAATCAATTGAAGGATATTTCCGAAACACAGAAGGTCAAATTTAAGGTAAAATCTCCTGAGGGTGTGAATAAACTCCCTTCCAGTTTTGTCGTTGTTGAAATGGATTATTCCGATAATCAAGTGAAGCAAGTGACGGGTTTGTTTGAATATGCCTACGGGGCAATACGGTTGGTAGCCATAGATAATGAAGAACTGGCTGAAGGAAATGGAGACGAAATACTTGCTTTCTTTGAGGCACCATTACAAAAGAAGATTGGAACCAATATTCGTGTCTATGAAGCATGACCCTATTCTTAGTTTGACTCCTTTTCATTTACTGTATGAAGGGCTGAACGGCTTTCTTTAGAATCCACAGTGCTTGTTTTCCAATTAATGTACTTCCTTGGCTTGAAACACTAATTGGTGTTAGTTTTGGTGAAAGCGTGTTATTCGCTAGAAAGTTCTGAATAGCATTGCCCACATTTTTGAAACTTCGTTTGATTTCAACATGGTATCGACCATTTCGCAAGTAAGCGTTTGGATGCTTTTTGGTAAATTTATCAACCTCATCAGGAAAATCAGATGGAGGACCTACTCGTGTGTAGGATCTGCTAATCTCATTTTTTTCTACATTCAGTGCTATAGCAAACACAGGTGCTTCAAACACCTCTTCAAACACTACAGACCCAAATCGGGGTTCCCCTGTGGCTTCACGACTCAAGAATTTCTGTAACTTAGAAAAATATCGATAGAGTTTATCACGAGTCTTAGTATAATGCCATCCCGTCTCATCCTGAAACTCTATAACAAAATAATTTTCGCTCTTTATTTTGAGTTCGTCTGAAGTTAAAACCGGAATTGGCGCCATTTTAAAAAACGCAAGTGAGGGCGTTCGTAATAACTGACACGCGTTATGTTGAGCAAAACGATAAGCGCGTTCGGAGATACTTGATGCGATATTCCGATTAGGATCGGTGGGGTCAGTAATTATCAGTTTCTCTCTTCGAAATTTTTTGTAGGAGTTCATCTGAGGAGCGGGAAAAATAATCAAGTGGTTGGGGTGGGGACTGAGAAAGAAATCTAAAAACAGAATCTAGGTTCTGATTGTGATAAACTATCATTTCGGTGCTAAAGCCGGTGAATCCACTTCGTCCAATAGGGCTGGTATCTCCATATACATATACAGAATGAAAGAATGCTTTCAAAAGCCGGACATCATCTCGTTGTTTTTTTGATAACTGAGAATCAACAAATTGACTATGATGCGGGGTACGATCAACTGCCGTTATTGGTCCGGTTTTGAAAATCTGCTCTGAAGATAGGTCAAATCCAAAAATGATGTCTACTTTGTAATTATCAAGTGTAGCTGAAACATAGGGGTGTTCAGCATATTTCACTTGCCAAGAAGAGCACCCTGCTTCTTTAATCGCTTCAACCGCGATTTCTTCTACCAACTGTTTCAAGAGTTTACGAAGTTTCGGTTTCGATGGTTTTTCTTTATTAATTGGTTTTGGTAGTATCGACGTAGGTAACCCTATGAATATGTCTAGCTCTCGCCAATTTCTTAGCTGAGTTTGTTTTCGCCCCGATGACCCTTCAAGATTGATAAACGAGACTTCTACATTCTTCATCTCAGAAATGTGCTGGATTGCCCGTTTAATACGGTTATAGATTTGGAAGCCTTCGTTAATTTCAGTTCGAGTTGGACGAATTTGATTGAGAATAATGCTCCGAATTTTACGTAACGCAGACATCATCTGATTTCAGGGCGACTATGCTTTTAAGTCATAAAGCCTAAGCCCTAGTTTGAGGGAGCCCGAACTCCTATGTTGGATGAAGTGGATTTACAAATTCTCCAAGTCTTGCAATCAAATTCTCGAATCTCATTTTCTGAGTTGGGTCGAAGTGTTGGACTAAGCGCTACCGCCGCTCGAAATCGTATCAATAATCTAGTCTCTCGTGGAATTGTAACAAAACTTGGAGCTGAATTAGATTGGGAAAAAATTGGATGGTCGATTCAATCACTGCTTCTAATTCGTACCGAGCATGGTAAAACAGAGGCAGTCACAAGGCAATTACATAAACTACCACAAATTTTGTCAATTACAAAAACGGCTGGAACTGTGGATTTGGTTGTTCGCCTTATTGCAAGCGACGTCGCTGATTTCACAAATCTCCTTCATAAATCATTATCCAAAATTCCTGGTATAACTAGCATAAATACGCTGATGGTGCTTGACGAGGTCAATAATACGCCACCACTTCCTTCAAGTTTGAAATAAAACTAGAAGGTTCGCTCAATAATTTCTCCACTAGCGCTAGTCTCTGAAAAGATCTGAGCTTGGAATTTGTAGACTTTAACTTCTGATTTTAGGTAACTATCTGGAGGCAGCCCTGCCTTTTGACAACATCCTTTTAGGAACTGCTCGGCATTCCAGCCTTGTTCTGGGGCGACTTGTGGAAGAAGAAGTCCTCGATTCCATCCCCGGCCTTCAATAATTAGCCCATCTTTTCCGACAGTAATATGCTCTGCAAGTTTCTTTCGATCCTGAACCTTGAGCTCTTCGGGGGCCGTCAAAACACTGACTTCAACAAGGATTAACTCTAATTCCTCTTTCTGGACAGGCGGGAATCTAGGGTCATCTAGGGCTGAACTCAAAGCGGCTTGGCGCGTTGCTTCGAGAAGTGGAACAGGTTCAGTGCGACTTATAGGACCTGGTGGTAATCGACCAATACAGCCACGAAGCATCCACTTGTCTGTCTCCTCTACCTGACATTTTTTCAGGGTTACAAATACTCCCCTATTTTCATGCAGTGATTCAGAGTTAGTAGTTGGAATATCTAGTTGCTGGTTGTTTCTGAGATATGTTTCAATAGTTAGACGGGCGAATTTGGTTAACATAAATCCCTCTTCAAGTGTAAGCAACCTAGACATGACTTAATCACCCTAATTTCAATCAGCTTTTTTATTTACTTTAAATCGGTTTCTGACCAAATTGACCAGATTACGCCTTATCAGAATATTTTCCATGATTTCTTTCTTCATGACTGGTAAGAGGTGTTGGCGTGGACGAAGAAGTAGCTCCGCAGCTTCAGCAACCGTTGAGTCAGGTGAAACCGTTAATTCAGTACTCGTCATAATATTCATTACGAGAAAATCTCGAAGCCGTGTGCTTTGGTATTTCGCCGGAATCTCTCGACGAAACGCGGCGAACCCCAAAGCTAAACGTTTCTTCGTTACTAAACCAATGACTTTTCTTTCTTCAAAGACAGGAAGGCCGGGCATATCCTCTGCTAGCATCAACTGACGGACATGTACAACCCGTTCTGTGGGGCTTACACTAATTGGCTTTTCTAATCTGAGATCACTAACAGAGAGATTATCAATATCTGTGCATTGCTTAACAAAATGAGTATTTGTGACAATTCCTACAATCTCATCATGGTCAACAACAGGTAACGCGCGTTCTTTCCGTTCATAGAGTAAGTTTGCAGCTTCGAATATATCGGTTGACGGTGTAATTGTCTTGGGATTTAACTCCATTACTGAACTGACATAGATGCTTTCAGGCGTTAGCTTTCCTGCTCGAGCTGATCCTAACTTATCAAAAATATCAACTTCGGTTATCAAGCCAATGAGCTGTTTTCCTTCTGTAACTGGAATTGCTGAGATTCCAAGTTTATCCATTGTATCCAGCGCAACTGAGACAACCTGGTCTTTATCAATGGTCTTTACTGGGCTTGCCATGATTTTTTCAACACGCACCAACCTCACCTCGTCACACAACTGTTACCTCCAGGCTTCAAAATCCTTTGGCTCTTTCACATCGAACCTAATTGGGTTAAGCAAAAATCATTCGAGTAACAAATCAACGGGTCCTGGTGGTAATACAGCAATAATCTCGTCGATAGTCAGTGTCTTAACCTTATCCTGTAACTCAGGTGGCACGTTTTTAGTAAAATATGCACGTAATTGTTTTGCAGCATCAGAGACTTTCATTGTTCCAGGAATGATAGATACCCTGATTTGGGCTTTTTGAT
>JABAOF010004144.1_pt5 | contig 10566 bp, 9 predicted proteins | sample 7062171 | NCBI WGS metagenome assembly JABAOF01 (sample SAMN14538628, study PRJNA623070) | marine sediment metagenome | biome: marine biome [ENVO:00000428]; feature: marine pelagic biome [ENVO:01000023]; material: deep marine sediment [ENVO:00002113] | place: India: Gulf of Khambhat ... | reverse complement strand
CCGACGCCGACACCCGCCAAGAGGGATGCCCCATATGCCGCCCCTTCTGTCGTGTTAACAGTGACAAGCTCAACACCAAGCACATCGGCCAGGATTTGCCTCCAGAGGTGACTCTTTGCGCCTCCGCCAGACAACCGCACCTGTTCGATTGCCCCCAACCCTGCCTCCTGGATCAATTTGAAGCTATCTTTCAAACCGAAAGCCACACCTTCGAGAACGGCCCGTGTCATGTGCGCACGTGTATGGCGTACGGTCAGACCTACCCAAGCGCCGCGAGCCAGCGGATCCGGGTACGGTGTACGCTCTCCTGTGAGGTATGGCAGGAACAGCAGCCCCTCACTTCCCGGTCGGATCCCTTCCGCCTCTGAGATGAGATCGTCAAAGCCAAGATCAGGGGCTAGCGTATCATGATGCCACTGCAGGCTGCCTCCAGCGCTCAACATGACCCCCATCAAATGCCATCGGTCCGGCACGGCATGACAGAAAGCGTGCAACCGACCTTCGGGCTCGATGAGTGGAGCATCCACTGAAGCAAAGACTACGCCTGATGTTCCCAGCGTTAAGGCGATGATGCCGCTCTCCACAACCCCCACCCCGACCGCCTGCGCGGCCTGATCGCCTGCGCCGGCGACGACGGGCGTTCCCTCTTTCAACCCTGTCACTTCTGCCGCTGATCTGCTGACCTGACCGGTGATTTCAGGTCCTTCAAAGGTGGGTGGCAGCAACTCGGCAGAAATATCGAGTGCTACTAAAACTTCTTTCGACCAGTCACGCTTTTTGAGATCAAAGAGGATTGTGCCAGCTCCACCAGCCCGGTCGATGGCAAAGTGGTCGGTCAACTTGTAGCGTACATAATCCTTCGGGAGAAGGATATGCCTGGCTTTCGCGTATACCTCTGGCTCTTCTTCCTGCACCCAAAGGATTTTCGGAGCCGTGAAGCCAGTCAACGCATCATTTCCTGTGATTTGAATAAGGCGGTCCCTACCTAACTTCTCTCGGATCTCATCACACTGTGACCATGTGCGCTGATCGTTCCACAAAATGGCAGGGCGGAGTACTTCGCCATCCGCATCCAACAACACAAGGCCGTGCATCTGGCCGGTTAGGCCAATGGCTACGACTGCTTCGCCGGAAACTCCGGACTCATTCAACACATTACGAATACTTTGATTGATCCCATCCCACCAGTCGGCTGGATCTTGCTCAGACCAAAGCGGCCGGGGCGTCGACAGTGTCAAAGGATTGGTAGAGTTGCATTTCACATCGCCTTGCCTGTCAATTAAGAGAGCTTTTGCTCCTGTCGTTGAGATATCGATCCCAAGCAAGAACTTTTGTGATCCCATGCATTCCTCCAATGAAGAGTAGTTATTAAACCAATTCAATGTGAGAGTGACATTATTGTTTTCCCCTCCAATTACAAGGCAGCTACCGAACCCCTAGCAGTAATTCGACGGTCATTTGATCCAGTCGCTCATAGGCCATGCCGCGGCCGCCTAATGCCTTTCTATCAAAGGTTGCCCCCTTGAGATTCTTGGCTTTGTCATTCGAATATTCACCGAAGTAACCTGACATGGATCCATCATCTGCATGGATTTCCTCCAGGCAAGCCTGAATCTCTGGGTCAGCATTGAACTCCTCAGCCTTCTCCTTCAGAATGAGGTATGTGCGCATACAGCCCACCGCAAAATCCTTCACGCCGTCAAGGTCTTCCGTGCGATAGGCATGCGCATCGAAGTGGCGGTTCCCATCGTATCCAACATCCTCCAGGAACTTGACTAAGAAGAATGCACTCTTCAGGTTCACGGCGCCGAAACGGAAGTCCTGATCGTAGCGGCCGAAAGCCTGATCGTTCAAATCGATGTGGAAGAGCTTCCCAGCTTCCCATGCTTGTGCTACTGCGTGTGTGAAATTCAGCCCCGCCATGTGTTCATGGGCAACCTCGGGATTCACGCCAACCATGTCTGGGTGATCAAGTGTCGCAATGAAACCCAACATTGAACCCGTTGTCGGCAGAAAGATATCGCCGCGCGGTTCATTGGGTTTAGCCTCAAGGGCAAATTTGAGATCATAGCCCTGATCGAGGACATATTCCGTCAGAAAGTTCATGGCTTCCCGGAATCGCTTCAATCCTTCTACTGGGTCCTTACTAGCATCCGTCTCCGTCCCCTCTCTCCCTCCCCAAAAAACGTAGCATTTCGCGCCAAGTTCCACACCCAAGTCGATGGCATTCATCGTTTTCTGCAGTGCATATGCACGCACCTTAGGATCATTCGCCGTGAAGGCGCCATCCTTAAAGGCCGGATCAGAGAACAGATTGGTCGTAGCCATGGGTACGACAATTCCAGTCACATCCAAGGCTGCTTTAAAGTCCCTAACAATCTTGTTACGCTCAGCCAGTGTAGCGTCGATGGGAACCAGATCGTTATCATGGAAATTTACCCCATATGCGTCAACATCTGAGAGCAGATGCACAAGTTGGACTGGGGAGAGGGCTTTACGTACGGGTTCACCAAAGGGATCCCTCCCGACATTGCCAACGGTCCAAAGGCCAAATGTGAATCTATGTTTAGGTTCAGGCTTGTAATGTTTTGACATGAAAATTCCTCTCTGCGGTCGAATAGTCAATCTCTAGATTCACCCACTCCCGCCACGTCGTTTACCAAAGTTGGATTCGCTGAACGCGTTAGATTCAATGACGTCCCATTGAAATCGAGCCGCCTTCACACTGCAAGGGTTGGGGGCGAAGCAGTTTTGAGCCTACGTTTGATTTCATTAATATGAATGCTCGGTGAGTCGAAATTGCATTCAACCTCACCTCATCCGTCAGTACTTAACGTCAATTCGCTTACCTGTCAGACCGGATTCGGCAATGGCATCACAAATTACTGCAGTACGGTACCCATCAACAAAGGTCGCGCCGTGCGGCCCAACTTCGTTGTCATTTACAATGCAATCAAGTAGATGTGCGATTTCATGGACGAAGGTGTGCTCCCAACCGATGATGTGCCCTGGCGGCCACCAGTAATCCAACCATGGGTGATAGTCTTCGGTGACAAGCACATTGGTCCAACCCAAAGTCTCTTCAGGCTCATGATCCACATAAAAAATATCAAACTCGTTCATGCGCTCGAGGTTGAAACGGATACTGGCTTTCTCACCGTTAATTTCGAAGCAGTTGTAATTCCTGCGACCTGCTGCTAAGCGCGTGCATTCAAAGGTTCCCAGAGCACCATTCTCAAATTCCGCGACGGAGATAAAAGCGTCGTCGACATCAACAACACCTGGACCAGTGCCGTCGGGCAGGTCCCGCTCCTCAATAAATGTCGACGTATACGCCGAAAGGCTCTTTATGCCACCCACTAAATAGTGAGCCAGATCGATGATGTGAGCGCCTAGATCACCAATAGCCCCGCTACCAGCTACTTCCTTATCCAATCGCCAGATCTTCTCCGTTCCGAAATGCGGTAGGATCCACTCCTGTAGATAAACCGCCCGCCAGTGATAGATCCTGCCTAATACACCGCTGTCGATCAAATAACGGATCTGGCGAATGGCTGGCACGAAGCGGTAGTTGAATGCCACCATATGCTTCACGCCCGCCTTATCAACAGCATCTAGCATCAACTTTGCCTCTTCCGCCGTACGTGCAAGCGGCTTTTCACATAAAATGTGCATCCCCGCTTCAGCAGCCATGATGCATGGGGCAGCGTGTACGTCGTTGGGTCCCCCATTGTCAAAGAGCTGAATCTCCTCGTTCTCCAGCATCTTTCTCCAATCAGTATAATAGCCCTCGTAACCGAACCGTGCGGCGACTTCCGCCACAGCCTCTTCATCGCGACCGCAAAGGGCGGTCAGTTTGGGAACAGCCGGCGGCGGATATATCATGTATGGGATCTTCTTCATTGCATTAGAGTGAGCCCTGCCCATAAATGCGTACCCGAGCATTCCAACGCCGATCTCCGGGGCCTCGACCCCTGCTGAACTCTTAAAGCCAGTTTCCTCGCTCACGACATCCTCCGAAAGGTTGTATCTTCTTCAGCCTAGGCTTATAACGCCCTCCGAATTAGAAGAGGCTTTCCAAAAAACTTCGAGTGTGCACGGCCCTTAAACACCAGAGCCAATAAAGTGAAAGCTAATTGCGGAACCTTTCCGTCACCTCACTTTCACATTCATTACAAACCATTCCAGCGCAAATAGATTAAATCGGGGCACCCTCTGAACTCTAACTTGACTGGACACACATCTCCCTTCTAGAAATCGCCTCACTCTACTTTTCTCAAGTGGAAGGTTTTCGGACACTCCATGGACTACCAAGCAGCGCCACCTGGGTATGCCAACACCTTCTGATAAACAGTCGCAACCCCGCCCATGATACAGGCATCAAAACCGTACCTTGCTGGCAAGATTTTCGTCGCGCTCCGATTCCATTCCAAAGCCCTCTTTTCTAGCTCAATCTTCGCTGTAGGAAGCAGGAAATCAGCTGCCAAGCTGAGGATGCCACCGAATACAACCAGGTCAGGATTCAAAGCATTCACCAGTGAGGCAATCCCAACACCTAGATCATGCCCCACCCCATCCAATACTTGCAGCACGACTTTATCGCCTTCGGTAGCCGCCTCGATAACCGTGGGGATATTCAGCCCCTCTAAGTCACCCTCTAACATTACCGGTAGAATGCTTTCCTGGCCGGCATTAATCTTCGACTTGATTTGATGGAACACAGAACGCTGACTCACCTGAGTTTCCCAGCAACCCCGGTTCCCACAGTTGCACAACTCGCCATTCGGATCCATCGTCATGTGGCCGAACTCACCAGCAACCCCTGTCTTTCCCCGGAAAATGACGCCGTTGCGAAGAATTCCACCGCCCAGACCAACACCCGCGCTGATATAAAGCACATCTTCACATCCCTGAGCGACGCCGAAATAATATTCCCCCAATGCGGCTAGATTGGCTTCATTGTCGACAAAAATGGGGACACCATGGAAGTCATCACGCAGGATCCTTGCTAATGGCACATCCCGCCAGCCAAGATTTGGCGCGAAGAGGAGGACATTGGTCGTTTGGTCAACTAGGCCCGGAACACCGACTGCCATACCAAAGATATCACCTTTGGAACTCCCTGAGGATTCCACAGCATCATGCAGTAGGGCCAGCGTTCGCAAGATGATAGCACGTTGGCCCATTTCTGGTCGGATTGGTTCCTGTTGTTCCCACAGAACCTCGGGAGAAAAGTTGGTGCGGATAGTCGAAATGAAGTCAACCCCAATTTCCGCGCTGATAATCACGCCCGCATTCGGGTTGATTTCTAAAAGTACGGCTGGACGCCCGATTCCTGAAGAAGCCAGGCCGACCTCATGGACAAATTCTCCATCGATTAACTCCTGAATGATGCTTGAAACGGTTGTTTTATTCAGCCCTGTGAGCTCTGCAAGACCTGCCCGCGAGATTGGCCCAAGCTCGCGTATGTTGTCCAGGATCAATGCCAAGTTGATTTCTCTCACAAGGGTTTGGTCGCCCGTGCGCAAACGCGCCCTTTGCATTGTGCGCTCCCTGACTTCCGGAGAATTCAGCACCGACACAAGTGGAAGAACTAAACCATCTCAAGTACAGATACTGGATTGGATTACATTCTCAATAAATGAACAATACGATCAAGCTTGATCAAGATAATTTTCGATAATTATCAGTTGCGACTTACCTTCGAGGCTTGTTTGTTGAACCAACCAACTAATATGTATCCTACTGGAGATATTAACCGAGGTCAAGAAACTTTTGGGCTGCTTTAACAAATTCATAGAGTCTGCACACAACTCTTCGTAATAGGCTTCCTCTCCAAGTGGCAGCGTCAAAGATGTAGAACTATTAAACATGGGATGCACTTGAGCTTACAATAAGAGCAACCGTCTATACTCACCTAAGAAACTGCATGGCCTCGAACTTTATCTTGCGGCCACCCACCAGGATAGGAGCTAGGATGTCAAGACGGAAAGTGTACGTTACGCGCAGGATTCCCAAACCAGGTCTTGAGGCTATTCAAGATGTTGCAGAGGTGGATGTTTGGCCTGATGAGCTGCCACCACCCTATGACGTGCTGATGGATAAAGTCGTGGGACTCGATGGCTTGCTTTGCCTGCTTACTGATCGGATCGATTCCGCACTTATGGATGCCGCCGGTGATTCGCTCAAGGTAATCAGTCAGATGGCTGTTGGGTACGATAACATCGATCTCATGGCAGCGACGGAGCGCGGTATTCCAGTTGGTCACACACCTGGCGTGCTGACGGACGCGACCGCCGATTTTACATGGGCACTACTCATGGCTGCTGCACGCAGAATCGTAGAGGCCGACCGATACACCCGGGAAGGCCGCTGGAAGACCTGGGGGCCAATGCTGCTCTTGGGCCAGGACATCGCTGGTGCAACCCTGGGGATTGTTGGATTAGGCCGTATCGGACAAGCCGTGGCGAAGCGAGCGCAAGGCTTTGGGATGCGCCTCATTTATCACGACATCCGGCGGTGGCCAGATGCTGAGGATAGCCTCGGTATAGAGTTCAGAGAATTCAACAATCTTCTCAAGGAATCCGACTTCGTCTCTATCCATACCTGGCTCTCTGAAGACACTTATCACCTGTTCAGCCAAGAAGAATTCCAACTTATGAAGCATTCGGCGATTTTGATCAACAGCGCCCGCGGTCCCATCGTAGATCCAGATGCCTTGTACCAAGCACTGAATGACGGCGAGATCGCTTACGCTGCGATCGATGTGACCGATCCAGAACCTATCCAAATGGACAGTCCGCTGCTGGAGCTTGATAACATCATCATCGCGCCGCACATCGCCAGCGCTAGTTTGCAGACACGCAACCTCATGGCCACCATGGCTGCAGAAAATCTCATCGCAGGACTGAATGGAGAGAAGCTACCGCATTGTGCTAATCCGGAAGTCTACAAGTGATATGGGATTGGATACTAGGCGCTTTGGCGTAGCCAAAGCGTTAGCGACTAGGGATTAGAGACTAGAGACTAACGTTGAATTTGGTATCGAGTGCTGAAAGCTGATCGCTGATAGCTGAAAGCTTAAAGCTACAATCTAACAGCTAAGAGCTAAAAGCTGATATCTGACTTCTAGCTACTGTCTACTGATCCCCGATCCCTGATTCCCGATTCCTTATCAACTTATCGCCTTATTCATTCGTTTACTGATTAACCGATTCCCGATTCCTGATTACCCATATCTTATTGACTTATCCACTCATCAACCCATACACTTATTACCCCACAAGGCACCCACTCTTTAGTAAAGGAGATGCAATCCAATGTTCTTTGACATGCCCCTGAATGAACTAAAGACATACTTACCAACTCGAGACGAGCCCGAAGACTTCGATGTGTTCTGGAGTAATACACTGGATGAAGCACGAGCTTTCCCATTAGAGGCCGAATTCGAGTCAGTAGACTTCGGGCTCAAGACCGTTGAGACCTACGATGTACAGTTCAACGGGTATGGTGGGCAATCCATTCTTGCTTGGCTGCTCTTGCCCAAGGATCAGAGGGACCCACTTCCCTGTGTTATCGAGTTCATCGGTTACGGTAGCGGTCGCAGCTTTCCAACCGATTGGCTCCTCTGGAGCAGCGCTGGGTACGCCCATTTCGTCATGGATACCAGGGGACAGGGCAGTGGTTGGTTGAAGGGTGATACACCAGATCCTGATCCAGAGGGATCATCCCCCCATCACCCAGGATTCATGACCAAGGGTATCCTGGATCCCCACACCTATTTTTACCGCAGACTCTTCACGGACGGTGTCAGGGCAGTTGAAGCAGCGAGATCACACTCCGAAATTGATGCCGGCCGCATTGCGCTCACAGGTAACAGCCAGGGCGGTGGCGTGACCATAGCATTGTGTGGTCTCATCGATGATATCTCTGTCATCATGCCTGACGTCCCTTTTCTGTGCCACTACCGTCGGGCAACAGAAATCACAGATGCTATGCCATACCAGGAGATAACCCATTTCTGCAAAGTACATCGGGATCAGGTTGACACCGTATTCCGCACACTCTCCTACTTTGATGGCATCAATTTCGCCGCCAGAGGGAAAGCAAATGCGCTCTTCTCAGCAGCGTTGATGGACCTAACATGTCCACCATCTACAGTTTTCGCCGCCTACAATCACTACGCTGGGCCTAAAGATATTCGCGTCTGGCAATACAACGATCATGAGGGAGGCGGTTCTTACCAGGAACTGGAAAAGGTGAAGTTCTTAAACGAATTCTGGGAATTGAACTGATGATCTAAAAGGGACGTCTATCGACGACGAATCTTGATTCACTTGAGACGATTGGGGAATTGCATCCTCTTTAGGGCTTAACTTATTCCAGTTCAACTGGGATGGGTATGGGCTCAACACTGGAAGCCACAGCTTCGAATACCTCACGCAGATCGGCGGAGTCTAGGATCTCCGGTTGGGGTTGCCCAATATCGTTGGGCCAGCGGATTAGGCGGATTTGACCGGAGATGATTTCAATACCAGTGATCCTACCATCGCTGAAGCAGCAACAGCCATCGTTGAAATATGCCGGTTGCTCCTGGGCTTGGGCGAATTCCAGGTCCGCTTGCACCTGAGCAATTTCATCCTCATACACCGAGAGATCTTTAATGCTTTCATATGCCTCCGCCAACCGGTCTACCGAAACCGTTGAGGGGAAGATGGGATGGTGCGTATGCCCCGCGATGAGGACGATCCCTTGTTTCTCAGCAGCCCAGTTGTACATGGCGATATCGTGCTCGTAGCGTAGTCGCCAATCGGTGGCAGGAGTGTTAGGTTTGATCTTGGTGATACGCTGGAAAGGTCGCCAGATGTAACGGACAAAGAAACGACTTAACCAACCGAACCGATCACTGAACACCGTCCCTTGATGCCCATGTACAAAGAAAAACTCGCCGAGCTCTTCATCTCCATCTAAGAGCTTCAAGCGAAGACATTCCAATACTGATAAGTCATCAAAGAACTTCCCCAGGTGCCGTTCCACCTGAGATGGATTGCGCCACTCATCATCGTGGTTGCCCCAAAAGCGCAGGTAGCGTTTGCGTTTGTGATATTCATTCTCCAACTCTAAGATCGTGTCGTAGGTTTCCAAGACAGGCACCGGACGATTCTCCCACAACTCTTCAACGTCTCCCAAGACAATGAGCGTATGCCCGGCCTGCAGGTAATAATCTAGCGAAGCACGATAAGCCATCTTCGATTGGCGGAAGTCATCCGCTTCGTCTCCATTGCCCTTATGATGGTCAGAGAAGATCACCAACCGGATGTCGGAAATGTCTATGAATTGGATGGGGGATTCCTCATAAGCCTTGTCAAGCCCCTTGTTGATGTTCTCTTGATAATCACGATCTGTCGCCATAACGACTCCCCTCTTGGTGGCTCCACAAGTTACGAAAATCGTAGATACGCACCTGATCGTCAGTTGGAATGGGCAAACCAGCAGTGCTGCAGGTAATGAATGCCTTCCTCCGGAACTCAATTGTAGCCTGGCAAGATCGGGTTTTCAATTTACTAATCGAAGTTAAGAAGTCAAGAGGTCAATAAGAGATCAGGAATCAGTAGTCAGTAGACAGTAGTCAGATATCAGCTTTTAGCTCTTAGCTGTTAGCTTTGAGCTTTAAGCTTTCAGCTATCAGCGATCAGCTTTCAGCACTCGACACCAAATTCAACATTAGTCTCTAGTCTCTAATTTCTAGTATCCAATCCCATATCACTTGTAGACTTCCGGATTAGCACAATGCGGTAGCTTCTCTCCATTCAGTCCTGCGATGAGATTTTCTGCAGCCATGGTGGCCATGAGGTTGCGTGTCTGCAAACTAGCGCTGGCGATGTGCGGCGCGATGATGATGTTATCAAGCTCCAGCAGCGGACTGTCCATTTGGATAGGTTCTGGATCGGTCACATCGATCGCAGCGTAAGCGATCTCGCCGTCATTCAGTGCTTGGTACAAGGCATCTGGATCTACAATGGGACCGCGGGCGCTGTTGATCAAAATCGCCGACGTGCCGCTTTGGGAATGGTTCGCCAATTGGACCGCCGGACTTTGGGAAGATCGTTACACCGCTGGCTGCAGCGTCGATCCACTTCTCTACTGTCCATTCAACGAACACACCAACGCTGAAGGTTGTGTCTTCTACTTGCGAATGCTCAACGGTGCTGAGTATTTGCCATCGGAACCAACGGGGATATTCGCTGATGTCCCGGTGGACGAATGGTATGCACCTTGGGAGGAGGAGGCTTATCACGCTGGGATCTTGATGTCCTGTCAGGAAACACCAGAGCTGCTCGCATGTCCAATGGATCCACTCACACGGGCAATGGCCGCCTACGTGATGGTGCAGGCGAAGAACCTGCAGTAGCCCTAAGGCGCAAGACACCGGTCACACATTGCATGCGATACCGGCATAGGATTCCCATGATGGTCTTCCAATCTGACACCAGAGTATGCGAGGCACTGTTGGACCTAAGTACCCTTGAATGTTCCCTCTCATTCATCTACAAAAGATTTAAACAC
>JABAOF010004012.1_pt1 | contig 10568 bp, 12 predicted proteins | sample 7062171 | NCBI WGS metagenome assembly JABAOF01 (sample SAMN14538628, study PRJNA623070) | marine sediment metagenome | biome: marine biome [ENVO:00000428]; feature: marine pelagic biome [ENVO:01000023]; material: deep marine sediment [ENVO:00002113] | place: India: Gulf of Khambhat ... | reverse complement strand
TGAAAGTAGTCTGATTCCGAACATTATGAATCCTAAAGAAGCTCTTGTGAAAGAAATCCTTGAAAAGATAGGAGATAAAATTAGCAAACAAACCATCTCTGAAAATATAAGTCATTTTCTCAAGAATGGTAACATGTTTCTGCTTTTTGAAGTAATGAATCTGAAAAAAGAAATTGAAAGAATCAAAGAAGATATTAAATCAATCAAAGATACCTAGAGGTAAATGATCCAGAAAAACTTCAACTAAAACATCTACTCATTTAACATAGTTCTTCGATTGTTTGTTCGAGAGATAATGTAACATTACATAGAATATTTCTTAAGTAGACTATAACCAATTCTCATCTCATTTCTATAGCTATTGTCGTATTTCTTCAAGTGTCTCTTTTGCTTCAGGAGAGTTTTTAAGGAATGCAGCAAGTTTTTGACATTTGTAGTCAACGCAGGAAGCACAGTTCTTAACACCTTTTTCCATTCCATATTTCCTTATCTCACAGACATTCCAATGATTAATGTGTCTGCCTTCTCTAGTCAAACAACCGTCACAGTTAATTTCTTCGGTTTTTATTTCTACACCGAACTCTTTAGACCAAGCCTCTGCAACTTCTTTCCTTTTTACATCATTGTTTTCCTGAGTAGCAATGAAAGCATCACAATCAGTGCAGACTAATCCACAAAAAGCAACTATCTTCCCCATACAATAACCTCACATAGACAATCGATTATTTGCTTACTAACATATAAGAGTTAATTGTTCTACTCTACGCTGTGTTTTCTTTTGTAGACTGTGGCTATTGGAGATAAAGACTTCGATTTTTTAATCCAAAATGAATAATAAGTACCGCTTCTAGTCTAGGCTAATCTATTGAGGAACAGAATCATGGATTGGTTTATGTTTGCTTTGATTGCTCCAATCGTGTTTGCTGGAGTTGATGTGATAGACAAGTACATCTTAACTAACCATGTAGTGAATCCTTTTTCATACAAGCTTCTTTCTGTGTTAATGGAAATTCCAATTCTTTTCTTACTGTTAGCACTAACACCTGTTTCTTTCAGTTTTCTTTGGTCTATACTGAGCATGCTTGTTGGTTTCATTTTCTCCCTATCTTCTATCCTTTATCTCAAAGCTATGGGAGTAGAAGAAGCCTCAAGAGTCATTGCTCTCCTTTTCGTGAGTCCAATTTTTGTTATACCACTAGCTTTCACATTTCTCGGAGAAAACCTCAATCTCCCCAAATATTTAGGAGCGGGATTACTCGTTTTGAGCGCAGTGCTAGTCTCTTATCGAGGAACCAAGAGAAAAAGGTCTTTAATTATCTCTCCAGCCTTAGGATTCATGCTAATACTTGCTCTAATAGGAGCAGTAGGTGATATTCTAGCAAAGTACATCCTTGATTCCTTCAATTATTGGCAGTTTCTGTTCTGGTCTCTAATTGGTGGTTTGCTTGGAGGGTTTCTGATTTTTTGTTTTCCTAAGGTGAGGCAGAATTTCTTAGGCAATTTTCGTACAATCAGCAAAAATGTTTTCTTCTGGATGGGCATTTCCACTTGCTTGGGTTATATCGGTATGATTTCTTACTATGTTGCAGTGTCTCTCGAGTCCATCTCATTAGTAGCTGCTGTTCCTTCAATCGAACCTTTCTTTGTATTACTGCTTACAGTTTTACTCAGCTCTCTTACACATGGAACACTGAAGGAAGAAGTGGATAAACAAGCAATAGCTGTGAAACTATCAGCATTCGTTCTAATTATTATTGGGGTATGGTTGATAGCAGGATAAGAAACAATTAGCTTTTGCACCAACAGAAAGAGAAAAAGAATAGTTGAATAGTGTCTACTTCATCCTGCATGCATGCAGTGGAAATAAGGTATTGACTTATGGTTCTCATTTTTTTGTTAAGTACCAAGTAGACAGTGGTAAAGATGCTTGTAATTAGAAAAGACAGAAACACAAGACCAATCCATATGGCTATAGCTCCAGCAATGGAAGAATAATAGAACTCAGGCAGGTATGGTCGTACATAGATGGAATACCATACACTATAGATATTGAAGACTACAAACATTGATGCATACCAGCTTGAAAGGAAAATTTCCCAAGGCTTCAATTTTGTCCTGAATATTCCGTAGATTATTACAGAGATGGCTACTGGGAAAAGAGAAAGAGGAAGAATATTGAAAATCAACATGTTCATCAGTAATTCTAAATCTAAGTAGGCATAGATTTGAGGTGATGTAGTACTCAACCAGATAAACCAGATGATGCTGACTGCTACATAACAGACAACAAGACTCTTTATGAAAAACTCTAGGAGCTTAGCTGGCTTCTTCTCTTTTTTTATGAGAGTATCCATGATAAGAAGAATCGCACCTAGTAGCAGTAGATAACCTGTCCAATCCCATACTCTCCTAGCCCAGATTAACCAAATTGTGATTAATAGGATTGTGAATGCAACTATCAAATTCAGCTTATATTTCTCTACCACAGTCTTTCAGACTTGTTATATCATTTCAAGTTGCATTAATAATTTAAGGATAGGATTTTTCCGATATTAATAAATAGTACAACTAACAATTATATTATTGGGTAAACGAATGCGAATTGAAGAATCCAAGGTTGTCAAAGATATCTTGCAAGATTTAGCAGAGAGCACAAAAGGAAGCTATATCACCACATTGAATCGGTTTGTAAGAGAATTTGTCAAAGACAAGACAATGGACGAATTGGTGAACGAAGCAAAAACGGATGTCAAGAAGACCCAACAACGAATCGACGATTTCTTCAAATGGCTTAACCTCTCAGTCCGCCTCCACAGAATGTACTATACGATGATATCTTATTACATTTATCGATCTTATGCGCGCGCATTGTGGATTTACTAACTATTTGTTAAAGGGAACGGCGAAAAGAGAGATTTTTTATGTCTCTCTCATCTATCATCAACATTAATATATAAGGTCCCCTTCTTTTCTGCAGAAAAATTGGTTTTGTATATAAACCCTTATTAAATCATTGTAAAATAAGATTCAAATGGTGTTATCTAGGGAAGTATGAGAAGCTACCAAAAGAATACAAGAGTTTGATACACAAAGATACACAAACTGATAGAGAATTGAATAACCTCAAATTAAACCCTATTTCAGAAATTAAGGCGCATTACTTTCCATCTCTAAATGGGATCGTTGCCTCAGATAAATGACAGACACATTTATATCCCTTAACCTTTTCTTGAGCGCCCGGTCATTGGTGGCAACGGGGCATCTCCACTCCGCCGCTACTCGAACGATTACATCATCATGTGTTTCCTCGAAACCTTGTTCAACCATGACTATGCGACATTTTTCAGCGAGCTTAAGCGCCAATGAGGCGTGTTGCCGTATCTTGGGAGAACCTTTCTCAGCTATTTTCTGAAGCTCCTTGTATGTGGGAGAAAGGAGAACTGGTTCGAACCTTTGATTTAGGAGGTTCATTAACTCGTCGAATATGTCTATTTGAAATTGGGATGGTATAAATAAGAAGTTTGCATCTAAGATGACTTTCATGGTCAAGTTTTTTCTAACCAGCTTTGAATGGTTCGCCATTTTTCCAACTTAATGCACCTGCATTATTTAATTTCTACTTTTTAGAAGGAAGTTGTCTACGATTTATTTTTCTCGAAAGTGTAAATTCACAATGTTACTCTACTTACCTTTGACATTAGCCCTTTATTATTCCCTCTATCGAAGTTCATATATTTATCGCTGCGATCGCATAACACGTTGCTTATATTCCTCTATTTTTTCACTAATGCTTAAATAATACAAAAAAGTTCGAAAATGTAGGTGAAAATATTGAAGTTTCTAGTTGTTGGAGCTGGAGGTCAAGGTGCCCCATGTGCATCTATATTATCTAGAGACCCTGAAGTATCTGAGATCGTCTTGGCTGACATAGATTTAGAGTTGGCTGAGAAGGTTGCTAAAAAGATAGGGAGCGACAAAATAACCATCATGCGTGTTGATGCGGGAAATCTTAAGGATTTGTTGAAGGTTGCTAAGGGCGCAGATGCAATAATCAATTTGACTCTGCCCCGATTCAACTTAAACATAATGGAAGCAGCATTGAAGAGCAGAGCACACTACGTGGATAGCGCTAGTGGTCCCACGACATGGAGACAGTTAATTGGGAAAAAACCGTTGGAGTTCGATGAGGATTTCAAAAAAGCTGGACTGACGGCTGTCATTGCTTGTGGAGCAACCCCCGGAGTTACTAATGTACTTATTAGATACGTGTGTGACAAGCTCGACAGCGTGGATAAAATAAGATGCGTGGTGGGTGGTAAGCCCTTAAAGGAATCTAAGGAAGTCGTCAAGGCTTGGGATCCTGGATGGTGCCCTGATGTAGCAATTGATGACTATGCCGAAGAGCCTGTTGTCTTCGAAGATGGAGAATACAAGCTTCATCCTCCCTTCAGCGGTGTAGAGGAATACAAATTCCCAGGTCCAATAGGTCCACTATTGGTTTCTTGGCATGTCCATGAGGAAGTGCTAACTATACCTCGATTCATAGAGAAAGGCATCAAGTATGTGGACTTCAGGTATCCAGTAGATATAGTGGCAGGGGCATTGGTAAAACTTGGTTTTCCGAGTTATGATCCCATAGAGGTGAAAGGCGTAAAAGTCGCTCCACGCGACGTCCTACTGAGTCTAGTACGCCATCCCGTCAACAACTTCCTCACTGAGGATGAGAGCACAGTCATGACTCCGTCCGAATACATTTGGTCTATGGTGATGGAGATAGATGGAGAGAAAGCCGGAGACAAAGTAAAATATACACTAACCCGAAGAAGCACTGAAGTCAGCGCAGATGAAAAGCTTAAAATGCTTAGGAAGTTGGGGACAACCAGAGTCGGGGTAGCCGCCCCCGCGATCGTAGCAGCGAAGATGAGCATAAAAGGAGATGCTGAGAGGGGAGTAATCGCACCTGAATGCTTTGATCCTATCAAATTTCTTAAAATGATGGCAGACATGGGGGCCCCAGTGAAGTTCCAGGAGACGGTATCCAAGAGCATATCCATCTCCTAACCTCTCTTTTTTGCGCGCGCAGCACAAAACTATTGAAAACAAATTGAAAAAATTCAGGTAGAAATTATTGCATAAACTACAAAATCACATGTTTTATTTCTCTCTCCTTCGCGCTCGAATTGAAAGTCAAGAATAGTTGAATATTTAAAGAAAGTCACAAATAAGGAAACTCAGACATGTACATGTTTAACATCTAATATCCTTCGAGGTGTAAAGCTTGGAGAAAACGCATTCTACCTTCAGCTTTATGCGAGGAAACGTGCTAGTCTTGACCGTGTGTCGAATATTGTGGACCGTGTCCATGTCCATTGCATGGCCCTTCTTTCCCCTCTACATTGGGGCTCTTGGCGGTTCAGCGACTGAAATTGGACTCGTTTACGCCCTCGGTGGCTTAGCTGGGCTTATTCTATATCCTGTTGGCGGCTACATAGCTGATCACATGGGCAGAGTCAAATTAGTGGCCACCGCCACCTACCTCTTTGCCGTGTCATTCATTCTCTTTATAATAGCCCAAAACTGGGTTACGTTGGCCATCGGTCATTTTACACAACAGTTGGTTCTTTTCTATATGCCTGCAGTGAACGCAATTATGGCCGATTCGCTTCCTCCCCGTCAGAGAGGAATAGGTTTTGCTACTGTAACGGCGATTCCCCAAGCTATCGGTCTCTTTTCGCCGTTTATCGGGGGTTATTTGATCGATCAAGTCTTTGGTGGAGGCATTGAAGGTTTAAAAGTTGCGATGCGCCTCTCCTACACAGCTGGTCTAGCATTTGGTTTGCTTGTAGCCACTATTAGGCTGAAATGGTTGCGGGAAACCTTGAAGAAATCTGATTCCAGCGTTTCTCTACATAACCTTCCCCTGTTGCTAAAAACCTCTTACATACATCTGTCCAGGTCTCTGAAATGGATGTCTCAAACTCTGAGGTCCATTGCTATCATTCAGATTGTGACAACGTTATTTGTCAGCATAGCTGCACCATTCTGGGTTGTCTACGCCGCAGGAGAGCATTCCATCATTGGACTAACCCCCTACGAGTGGGGTTTCCTCATGCTTATTGTCGGAGCGATACGAATTGTCCTCTCAATTCCTATGGGCTATTTTGTAGACCTCTACGGGACAAGACGAACAATCTTGTTGGCGATGCTTCTAGCCCCCATACCGATCATTACATTTCCCTTTTGTCAAACATTCCTGGAAGTCTTGTTAACGCTTGTCCTCTTGGGTCTCGTTAACGCTCTTATTTGGCCTGCTTCTGCAACCTTGATAACAAACGCTGTTCCTCGAGACAAACGAGGACGTCTCCTCTCAATTTTAGGACAGGGCCTATCCATTGGATGGGGAGGAGTATGGACCAGCGGTTTTCTTCTATTCATTCCAGTAACGGTGGGATCTCTACTAGGAGGCCACGTCTATGCAACCAACCCTCAATATCCATGGTTTATCCTCGCTCTTTCTCTCATCCTTTGTTTTATTCTAAGCATTCAGTTTATACACGAGCCTAAGAAAACCGAGGCTTAAGATGCTATCCGATTTCACTTACTTGATCTTGAACATTTACTCAAATGCAGCGCAGTTAGGGCCAGAGCAACATAAAGGCAGACACACTAGAGTATACCAAAAAGTACACAAGCAGTTATCCTATTATTCCGTAACCAATCAAGCGCCATCTCCCAGCAATTTTTCTGCTTATAGCCGTTCGGAAACCTTCTTCAGCACAAACTGCTCGTCCCAATTGAAGAGTAGCAGCATCTCCTTTGACAGAAACAACGGTTCCCACAGTTATGGTGGTTCCAACGTCGAGGAGAAGAGTCTCACCTTTACGTATTTTGTCAACCTCTATCAACTCCTTAGTTCCCACAGCACGTTCAAACAAATGAATGTCTACGGTTAATTCAGACAGAGTTGATGGAAGCATGTCGGGTTTGCCCGCTAGATTCCCGATGAGACCGTCAGCCTTGGTTAAAGACGGGTCTAAAAGGGTTCCGACTCCCACTAACCCTCCGCATCTAGCCTCTTTAACCGACTTCCCGCCTGCTTGCATGCTAACGACCTCGGTGAACAAAGACTCATAGGAAGGTTTTTCATGCTTTTTACCTCGAACTCCAGGGCGAATCTCTATTGCATCTTCTGTTTTGAAAGTTCCCTGAAGAATGGTTCCACCGATCACACCTCCCCTCAACTTCTCAGCTGGGGTTCCAGGCTTGTTTACGTCAAAGGAACGAACAACATACATTCTGGGAGGCTTTGTTGGGTCTCGTTTTGGAGTGGGGATGTGTTCCTCCATAGCCTTAAGGAGGACATCGATGTTCACGGAGTGCTGAGCAGAGACTGGAATAATAGGCGCTCCTTCAGCTACCGTTCCCTTCACGAACTTCACTATTTCTTGATAACTCTCCAGCGCTCGTTCTTCACTCACTATGTCAATCTTGTTTTGAACAATCACAAGATTTTTCACACCAACGATTTCGATGGCAGCTAAGTGTTCTCTGGTCTGCGGCTGAGGACAAGGCTCGTCAGCGGCTATAACCAGTATGGCTCCGTCCATAACAGACGCGCCAGAGAGCATGGTGGCCATGAGCGCCTCGTGACCAGGGGCATCCACAAAACTGACTGCTCGAACGAACTCGCAGGAGGAGCCGCAGTTGGGGCAGGTTGGTTCTGTGGAGTAACATTGCGGTAGTTTGCATTTAGGACACTTGTAGATGGGGGCATCCGCGTAGCCAAGTTTGATGGTTATGCCACGCCTTAGCTCTTCGCTGTGTCTAGCTGCCCAAACGCCTGTTATGGCTTCGACCAGCGTGGTTTTCCCATGATCCACGTGGCCGATGGTTCCAATGTTCACTTCAGGTTGTTTGGGCAGTTTTTTCAGTTGATTTGTCCTCCGTTTTGTTTTTCTTCCTTTTCGGCTTCTCAATAACCTTCATGTTTATCTGAACTATCTCTTCGGTTATGACGTTTCCCCGCAGGGTTTTTCTCTGCCTCTCCCCTGCTCTGTTTGAACGAAAACCCACACCTTCGCTTAGGATCACACTAATCCGAACTCCACCGTGAACGTTAGGTCTCATTGGAAAACCATCCTTATCAGATCCTCCAGTTATCCGGAGTTTATGACCTGACATGCCAACCGCAGCTCCATCGATGACCTCTCCCAGTTTTCTTCCAACTAAGGGGACGGCGCGGGCTCCCTCCACTTCTAAAGCCTTAGACTTTCCAGCTTCAGGGTCTGAGACGATTATTTTGAACTTAGCCATACGCTATGTTTACTCTCCTGCGTAGAGATGTTTCTGTGACTTTAACTGAAGTGGGTTATCCGTTTATTAAGGATTCGCCTTCTCATTTTCTTGTCAATCAATATTTTGTTTTGCTGAATTTTGTCAGGGACATAAAGAGTTAAATTATGCTTTTTGTATGGGCTGTCTTATGATAGTCTCCAATTTCTGGGGGAAAGCAGTGACGAAATGAACGTTGTAACCTTCAGTCTCAAAAACTTGAAACGTAGAAAGATGAGAACGAGCCTTGCCATATTGGGTATTGCCTTAGGTGTAATGCTGATAACCTCTCTTCTCTTCATTATGGATGGTTTAGAAAGCAGTATAACCGGGTCCCTTGAGCTTCTGAGCGGAAACTTGATTATCCAAGAGGAAGGATCCATCGACCAAACGCTTTCGATAGTTAATGCCTCTTTAATCGAAAATCTACGCAACAATACGGATATAGAGGTCATAAGTCCCGAAATCTACGTTGCCAGAACTCTCCCTGGAGGTGTTGGACCAAGATTTATTACCCTTATTGGTGTAACCGATTCTTATAGTGAGATTGTCTCTCCTGGATATATCAAATTCGGCACTTTCTTTAATGAAACCGACAGCGGTAAGATAATTGTAGGAAGCAAATGGGCTAAGCAGGGAGACCTTGAAGTTGGCGACACCTTTCCAATAGATTCCACCTCATTTGAGGTAACTGGCATCTTCGAAACAAACACACTGGCTGATTCCTTTATCGCCTTGATTCCCCTTGAGGATGCCAGAGCCCTAAGAAATCTATCTGAAGACCAGATCAGCGTGATAGAGGTTAGACCAGTTGACCCAGACAAGGCGGATGAGATTAGGTCATATGTAGAATCAAATTTTGAGGATTATGAGGTGGTCTTTCCAGAGGATTTGGTGAAAGAGGCAACGGAAATCATGGGCACATTGCGAAACACCGTCTGGCTTGTCTCCGCTATTGCGGTGTTGATAGGAGGTATCGGCATAGCTAACGCCATGTTGATGAGTGTAATGGAAAGAACTCCAGAAATAGGGTTGCTGAAGGCGACAGGATGGAGAAACATCGATGTGGGCTACTCCGTGTTAATTGAAGCCCTTGGAATAGGCGTTATAGGCGGCTTAATCGGCTTGCTCCTCGGTATGGTTGCCGCTCAAACGGCGCAGAACATAATTCCAGCGTTGACAGTTCGGTTAACCTTAACAACAATCCTCGAAAGCCTCATATTTGGTGTAGGATTAAGCTTGGGGAGCGGCGTCTATCCAGCAGTTAAAGCCGCTCGCCTGTCGCCCATAAGGGCAATAAGGGGTGAGTAGAAATGGCGAAAGAGGTAATTCGGGCGGAGAATTTAACAAAGAACTATAGGCTGGGCGAGTCAATAGTTCACGCTCTTAGGGGAGTGAGCTTGAGGATAAATGTTGGTGAGTTCCTGAGTATTATGGGTCCCAGTGGAAGTGGAAAAACCACGTTACTTAACCTTCTAGGTGCCTTAGACCTTCCGACCAGCGGCAAAGTATTCTTGGATGGCGTTGATTTGACACAGGTTCCTGAGAGGAAGTTGTATGAGGTGAGACGAAACAAGATCGGTTTTGTCTTTCAGCATTTCTATTTGGTGCCAACTTTGACAACGCTGGAGAACGTCTTGGTTCCTGTCATTCCAATAAAGAACAACGTGCGATTCAAGGATAGGGCTAAAGAACTCTTTTCTATCGTTGGGTTGGGAGAAAGAGCGAATCATAAGCCGAATCAACTTAGTGGAGGGGAGCAGCAAAGGGTGGCTATATGTAGGGCGTTAATAAACAATCCTGAAGTTTTGTTCTGTGATGAAATAACTGGAGAACTGGACAGCTCCACAGGAGAGAAAATAATCGGTTTACTGAAGGAAATAAATCAGAGAGAAGGAGTAACTGTTGTCTTCGTAACCCATGACCCCACGGTGTCTTCAAAAAGCAACCGCATAATAACGTTAATTGACGGAAAGATCACGTCCGACAAATCCGTCAAGTCCTAAACGCTATGCGCGCGCGAAAACGACAGTAACCTTTAACTAAACTTAGTTTTTAGTAATCGTACGCTTAACATTAATTAAGCTTAACTTGAGTTCAGTGGGAGGCAACAGAGCTGAAAGGTCTAAGAGCCAAAATTGCCAAGCGTGTTGAAGATCGTGAACAAGACCTAATCAATCTTTGCTGCAGGCTTATTCAGGCTGAGGGCGAAAACCCTCCCGGCGACGTTTCTAAAG
>JABAOF010019328.1_pt2 | contig 10570 bp, 11 predicted proteins | sample 7062171 | NCBI WGS metagenome assembly JABAOF01 (sample SAMN14538628, study PRJNA623070) | marine sediment metagenome | biome: marine biome [ENVO:00000428]; feature: marine pelagic biome [ENVO:01000023]; material: deep marine sediment [ENVO:00002113] | place: India: Gulf of Khambhat ... | reverse complement strand
CACATCTATTTTCTCGTTCAGCCGATCAAGACTCTCCTTTATCTTCTGTAATATTTGAGTAGGATTTCTTCCAAGACTTCTATATGCTGACACCGTTTAAGTCTCCGAAAGTGTATAGCACATCTACAGAATCCTATGATGTAGGGTCTATTAAGTCTTGCTATACACATCTACATATTATTACTAAACCTGAAAAAAGAAAACATCTAATCGACATTTTATGTACTTGTTTGTTTTGCCCAGACCCATCCAGAAATTAAAATGAGCAGTATGAGAAACCAAAAGAGTTGCGCAAGATTTCGGGCTGCGGATAATGCTATTTCTTCAAGCATCCTTAGTCATCCATGATTTTTATGGTCTGTATGATTTATTAATGATGTTTCATGAGTGAAAATATTCCTAGAAACGAGTTATTGATTTTTTGAAAGTAAATGGGGAAAAATTGGGTGTTAGTATAGGGAAGCTGGTAGATTGACGCGGGCCTCTTCAACTATTGGGAGGACTGTCCTCAGTTCTCTGAAGTATTTAAGCACTGTTCTGCCTCTTTCAGTTATGGCGTAGACGATTCTTTTCTTTCCTACGCTTTTTTCTTCAACTAGGTTCTGCTTTATTAGAAAGTCTAGGTATTGTTTTAAAACGCTGCAGTTAACGTTTGCTTTGTACATTATATGAGTTAGTTTTAATGGTCCATGGCGAGCTAGGACCTTGAGGATGTCTATGTACATTTCAAGCTTGGATCTTCGCATTCCTGAGACCTTCTGCATTATTTTCTGCGGCATGCATATAAATCATTTACGGATTTCAACTACGTTTTTTGCTAGTCAGTGTGTTTAGACTGGATTCTGATGAGTGTAGTTAGTCGATTTTGGAAGGCGGTGACCATGTCGTCTGCTAGGATTTTTCGGAGTTCTTCTGAGAGCGTTTTAGTTTGGCTTTGGAATGCGCCTATTATTTTCTTTTCAAGCTCTTTACGTTCTTCCTGTGATAACGTGCTTTTCAAACGTTTTTTCCTCCATTTTTATGAGCGACTGTTGGCTGTTGGTATTTAACTAGTTTATGAACGTGAAATATGGATTCTGAATCAATGTTTTTGATGATAGGCTGGTTGGTTGTGTCTTTGTTAGGGTTGTTGATTTGAATTGTTAATTAGTATATGCGTGCTTTCGTTTTGATATTGTTTTTCGATTCGCTACATTTATTTGATTAAAGTTTGATGTATTATATTAGTTGTAGGGAAAAAGGAAATGTCAAAAAAATCATCGAAAAATGATGCTCTGGAAGCTCTTGACTTCATTATTAATGTGCTTAAAGAGCATGAAAAAGATTTAGATCGGTTGATTGATGAGCTAGGGACCGTGACGGAGCAGTTTGGTGAGTCTGGTGAGGTGGTGGGTAAGGTTGATAAAATTGAGGAGCGGTTATCGAGTCTTCAATCTGAGCTTTCTAATTTGATTAAGTTTATTTCTTCTCCTGCTGGTGAGAAGCAGGTTTATGCCCGTGGACCACCGGTGATTGTTAAGTGTAAGCAGTGGGAGGATTTTAAGACGCTGGCAGTTGGTGCGGAGACTGTTTCTTTCTTGTTTAGGGAAGCGGATAAGACTTTTCAGGCCGACGCTTTGAAGGATGGTAAGGTTTTAACCTATAATGGGGAATTTCCTCGAGATGTGAATTTGCTGAAGATTTGGTTGTCGAGAGAGTTGGGTGTGGCTGAGACTAAGGTTTTTGAAGGAGTTTTATCAGTTAGCTAGACTTAGCGTTAATCTTCATTTTTGTTGTCTATGTCTATGTCCCTTACGAATCTTCTCATTTTTTATGTTGCAACGCACACAAGATTGTATCTGATTTCAAGTTCTAAAGCAATATTCAATTCGATTAAAATCTTTGGCAAATTTTTTCACGTCTTTTTTGACTTTTTCTGTTTCTTCCTTGTCAATTACCACGCGTCTAGCAAACTCTGCTATTTGTTCCATATCCTTTTCTTTCATCCCGCGTCTTGTTACTTCACAAGTGCCGAGTCTTATTCCGCAATCAGCGATAATGTTGGCTTTTTCAAGTTTTCGTGCTATTTCTAATCCTTGTTCATAGTTACCATAACTTAGTAAAACTTGATGTGATTTCGTAAAACCAAGTTCTGGGCAGGCGACGGGGAAGTCATGTTCAGCTAAGGTTTTCGCAAGTTTTTTCGCATTTTGAATAACTTGTTTGGCGTATTCTTGTCCAAACTTTTTCATTTCTACACAAGCTAGAGTTAGTGCTGCGATACGGTTCCAGTGTGCATTGTCAACAAACATCGGCTCTATTCTTTCCTTCATACGTTCTCCATGCTCTTTATCTGCCAATATGATTCCGCCTTGAGGGCCGAAAAAGGATTTGTGGGTGGAACCTACCAGAATGTTGGCTCCTTCCTTGAAGGGAAGCTGAAACTCCTTTCCAGCAATCAAACCCAAAACATGAGAACCGTCATATCCAACAACCGCGTCGATCTCATGTGCAATCTTTGCTATTTCTTGAACAGGATGGGGAAAAAGAAAGTAACTGGCACCAAAAACAACAACGTTAGGCTTTTCTCGGAGAACAACATTGACTGCTTCGTTGGTTTTAATGTTCATTCTTTCCTTCGAAAAAGGAAACTTCGTTGCTCTTAGTCTCAGCAAAGTTGCGAGTCCTTTTTCATATATGCCGGGATATCCGCCATCGTCTGGTGAAACGCAAAGTATATTATCATTTGGCGACGTAAACGTGGAGAGAAATATCCAATCTGAAACATGTCCCGAAAGTGGGCGTAAGTCCGCTGTTTTAGCTCCAAAAACTGTCTTGGCAATATTTTCCCCATAGAGCTCTATTTCGTCCAGAAATTTTGTGCCCATATAAAACTCTTTTCTGGAGGTGTAACGATGTCCAAGTTCTGAAGAAAGTAAAGAACGCACAGTAGGGCTCATTATGTTCTCCGATGGAATTAAATTGAGACATTCCTGTCCACGCCATTCTTCATGATGGTTAACTATATCTAAAATTTCTGCAAGCATAGTGGTACCTCAATCGGTTTCCTCTTTAGAGAGGTTATATTTCATAGCGTGCAAGACTTAAGCTTTAACCCAAAACTAAGCATCTCAAGTAAATCTTGAGGCGCAAGCAACAGTTATGAGGAAGCCATATTCACGCCTTCTCAGAATTTATCTAAAGCTTTCCTAAAGAAGATATAACATACGAACTTCAAAACTCTACACGGAAATTTACAGCGACCTTAAGCCAGACCAATACGTTTGCGAAACAGCGTTATTGATTAAGGAAGCTAAGCAATTGATTGAAGCCGGCTACGAGTACGTTAACGACATGGATGGTGTTCAACTATCCCGCAAAGTAAAGGTAAAGTAAACTGCTTGAAACGTAGCGTAAATCTTCATTTTTGTTGTTGATATTGGATAAACAATTTTTTTATAGGGTTAAGTCTTGTTATCTGTAGTCTTACGATGGTTGATACCTATCTAGGAGGCTTATTGTGTTGGACCAAAAAGATGAGAAGGAGATTATGAGGGAGATGATGCTGGAGATCAGAAGGTTGAGAGAGGAGTTGGAGGAGTTACGTTTTTTGAAGTTTATGGCAGATGAGATAAAGAGCTTGCGGAAAAGGCTGTTGAAGCCTCCACAATACGACTGATTAGTATAACTCTAAACTATTTTTTCTTTGAATACTAATTATGTTGAAGTTCCAAATTGTTTTGAGCTTTTTCCACTAGTTTTCTCGGATGCCTATTGTAACTCTTTTTTCAGTGTTGAAATAACAGTTTTTACTTGTTTAGTGAGTTTAGTTAAGGAAATATTTGCTTTTTCTATGGTTTTTTCTTCAGTCTTAATTGTCTCTTTTAAGTAGTTTAATAACAGTGAGCGCTTCTTTTCCAGTGACTTAATTGTCTCCTTGTTTTTACTTTCATTCTCTACTTCTTTAAGTATATTGTATTCATTCCACAAATCAGCATATCTAACAATGTGTCCAGTGCCCCAATACAAATCTTTCCTCCTCAAATCAACCATCTTCAGAAATTCGTTTTCAAATGTTTTACGACTCATCGAGCACCAAGCCTCCACTCCTCCAACCTTAGCAAGGCTAGTTAACGCAAACTCGATTTCTTTCTTCTTTATTGCCTCAACGGTCTCTTTCAAAAACAAAATGTCTTTTAAATACTGCTCATGAGGAAGCATAACTTTCTCCGCTATTTGAGTTCCGCCTAACGCGTTGAGTTGAGCGTTCAAGATCTTAGCAATCTTCAAAAGGCCATCGTTAACCTTCTTGAAAATATCTTTCACATTCTTATCGTCTCCTCCAACTCTCTTTAATTCCTCAAACAAACAACACGACTCTTCAACCCTGACAGAAAACTCCTTCGCATTTTCCGCAAACTCCTCCATTCTACCCATCACATCTTTTAAATCCAGTCTTAATCCCACCTCAGCTCTTCCATAACCTGCCAAAAGGTCTTCACCCCAAACGCTAAAATCAAACGGTAGAACGAGTGCGTTGTCTAACTTGAGAATGTAAATTCCGAACAACAAGATACCTGTCTTTAAACTCGCATCATCCACCAGTTTAGCTTCATCCAACTGCGTGTGATAATATAAATCATCATAATGCCCATTCAAAATCAAAGCCATGCTGGGTATGCCTACACCAGCATATGAGAACTGATCTAACAAAGTGTCGGGAACAGAGACAAATTCAACAGACTTATAGGGAATCCTAAATTCTTCCTTAAACTCTTTCACAAATTTTTCTGTGAAGGCTTTCAACTCTCGAGTAGTCTTAAAATGGGCAGTCGCGTTGGCAAGGATGCTTAAATCAAGATTAAGGTAAGCAATAACTTTNNGTGTCTAAAGCACCAAACTCTTCACCAGTATGACTGATGAACAACAAATTTGCTTTCGGCGTGTAGCCTGAGTCAATTAACGCCTTAGCAATCGCAAGCATGCACCCAACGCCGGCAGCGTTGTCAGTGAAACCGTGAAACCAAGAATCGTGATGTGCTCCAACAATAATTAGTCTATCATTTTTTTCAGAAGAGGGTAGGTATCCTAAAACATTGTATCCTTCACCCTCCTCAACCTTAGAATCAACAACTAAATTGACAACAACTTTCTCATCCTCTTTAATCCAACCTATGATCTGGTCCGCAACATCTTTAGAAACGTTAACAACCGCCACTCTAGCTTGGGTGCCACAAAAATCGTTGCAACGTATTGCACCAGGAGCCTTTGCATGTTCTGTCTCCCTAACTATAACGCCTTTTGCTCCGTGAAGTTGCGCCTCATAAACGATGGCGCTGTAAAACAAATTCTTGGTACGGTTGACCATGACAATCTTGTCTTGAACATTTAATCCATTGTAATCGTGTCGAGTTCCATCACCTACGTAAACTACCTCTCCAGTTACGCCTTCAGGTGAAGTTCCTGGGCACCCAGCATAAGTGCTGGCAACAACCGTTCTATTCTTAGGTTGAATTATGTTTACTTTAGCTCCGAGAAAGGACCATGCAGGAAGTGGAACCTTCTCAAGGCTCACGTTCACCAATCCTATTCTCTTCATCTCATCCGCGATATATTTTGCAGCCTCGTGTTCAGCGATGGTTCCACTTGGACGAAACCCAAGTCTAAACAGACCTATACTCGCCACTTTGTCGCTTACTTGCCACGCATAATCAACATCAACACTTTTGACAAAGGACTTCACATACTCATCCATAACTTCTCCCTTCATAACAGATTATTTAGAACATTGAGCTATTTGCTTCTCTTCAAATTAATATTCTTTGTAGTAAAAGCCTAACGTAAATATAACAATATTAAAGAAAAGATGATAAATATAACAGAAAGGTCAATCCAAATCAACGCCAAGTACCCAAATCCTAACTTATAGATTTTCGCGGAGATTTTGTGTTTGCGTTCTACATAATCGAAACAAGTAATGTGCAATTGTTGAAGAAAAGTTACAGTGGTTCGCTCAGGTTCATGCTCCACTTCATGTTTCTCTTTTGGCTTTACATTGAGTATCGCCGTTGTTAAGTAACTCCAGAAGAATGTTCGACCGAGAACGTAAACAATTAAAACAATTAATCCACTCAGCGTCAGGCTAACTATGATGCTTTTCGTAAGCTCTGTGGTTAAGGGAGGAATAGTGATGTTTATTGTGGGATCTAGGATAAATGGAATGAACTTAACGAAGCCATAGAATGCAACAGCTATCGCTACAAGGTAGGCGCCGTGTGCCACGCACTTTGATGAATAGTATTTGAGTAAAGCTGTACGAGCGTCTTGTTTATCTTGGGGAGTTAGCCTGAATTCTTCCATAGTTCTTCGTCATTTCTATTCGTGTTTCTTCTTAATATGTGTGCGCACCATAAACAAAATTTCACTCAATCTGTTATTTCTTTAGAATCACAATCGCCTATGCTAAGCGCTGTTCGAAATGTTATCTAACAAATCGGCGAGTTTGATGAGGTCCTTGGAGGTTTATCCGCTCTGCGATGACTTGTCGGGTTCTGTCAATATTTTTGCTGGGAGGTAAAGAGTGACTGCAGGTTTGGTTGGAGGCTTTGTGACTGTTGCTGTGGCTGCCTTCTTTCTTTTTCTCCTTCTGTACCAGAGGTAGAGGAGAGTTGCTGCTGCTGCTGCTATACTTAAGCCGACTATTGCAAACAGTGCCCATGGTATCTCTGGAGGTGCATTTACCGTAATTTCGCCGATAAATGTTGATGTTGCTCCATCGTTGTCTGTTACGTTTAGAGTCACCGTGTAGTTCCCAGCCTTGTGGTAGACGTAATCCACGGTCATGCCCTTGACAGGTGTAAGTTCGTCTCCAAAGTTCCAGAAGTATTCGATTATGTAGCCGTCTAGGTCGGAGCTGTTGGATGCGTCAAAGAAGATCGCCTCCTCCACATTCACTGTCGTTGCGTTTTGAGTGAATAACGCTACTGGAGGTCTATTATTAATGATCTTAGTTGCAGTGTCTGAGTCTGTTAAATCATCATCATCCGTAACTGTTAAGGTAACTGTGTACGTTCCGTCGTCAGCGTACGCGTAGTCCACGATCACGCCTTCAGCGTTGGTTCCATCACCGAAGTTCCAGAAGTAGCTAACGATTACGCCGTCTGTATCATAGCTTTCCGAAGCGTTGAAATGAATGACTTCCCCAGTAAGTACAGTTGTTGCATTCTCGGTGAACGATGCTACAGGAGGAACGTGAACTGGCTCCAGCTTAACAGTGATTGTTGTGCTGGCCTCGTTGTTAGTTAAGTCTTCATCTTCAGCTAGGATGGCTTCAGCTGTAATAGTGTAGGTGTTTGGATCGACGCCTGTAGTATTCCAATTAAATAAGACAGTTGTAAAATCTTTTGAAGCTAACGTTACAGACTGAGTTCCGATGGAAGTTGTGTCGTACGTAACCGTAACATCAAAGTTTTCATCGGAGTCACCTGGATTTGCGACATTCACGCTAATGGTTACAACTTCTCCCTGTATGACTTCATCTGGGGTAGAAACGCCAGTGACAGCCACATCATGTTCCAACACAAGTGAGAGAGTGACTGTTCCATCTGTGTACAGGTTATTATCCGTATCCTTTTCCTTTTCACCTTCGACAGGAGGCACTTTTGCGCTTATGGTGTAAGTTCCCTCAACTACGCTTGTGGTGTCCCAAGTTACGCTTAGTGTTGTGGTGGCTTCCGCTTCTAGGCTAACGCCTGTAATATTATCTATGGTGATTTCGTTGCCGATGACGGCTGTGTCTATGTCTGCGTAGACGTAAACATCGAAGATTTCAGATTCAGTTCCTTCATTGGCAACGATAACGTCGATTCCTACGGAGTCACCTATGTACGCTTGGGTTACGCTAGGTACGACGTCGATGATAGCTATGTCATGGGCTGGTGGCTGAAATATGTCGAGAATGAGGTCAATAATGTTATTCACTTTCTCAATCAGGGAAGATGCGTGCTCGTCAGCAACCCATCTTAAGATTGTCCCGTTAAGGTCATTCTTCAGCTTGTTTACGGCTCCTCTATATGCTCCTGCTTTAACTTGGTTGATAGTCGCATTAATCTTGTTGGCCAATGCTTTTCTTTGCCCCGCTGCGGCTCTCAAGTTATTGAAGCCTTCCTCTCCTAAGGGGAGGTTCGAGACATCTTCACGTAGGTCTTCTAAAGCTTCGATTACTACTGATTGGTCTGAACCTACTGTTGCTGGAATTATCAAGATTGGTGTTAAAACTAGCAAACAAGCCAATAATATAGTAACAAGACGCATGACTAACCGCTTTTTCACTTTTCTCTCACTTTTCACGTCTTTACTTGTTCTATTAAATCGTATTTCAGCGATATAGTACGGCATTTTGTGTGCACTTCCTTTATTAAGTTATCTAGCCCGACAGTTTCTTCTCTTTCTTTAAATAAATTGAGTATTCCCTTAGCAAGAATATTTCTAATCAAGACGTGTCATACATCTATAACCCAACTCTATTGCATTTCAAAAGATAAAATTACCACAATCTATTGAATTTGTTCATTTTGCTATGGTTGTATTCTTCGTTGATTTGAGAAAAGCGTCATTGTTTCTCTGGGTGAATCGATTTTCATCGATCCTCACTCATTTTCTTAAGAAAAATTCTAAGCATATAACTCTACCTAGGAGTAGCATAGATTAAACATACTGAAAATATTGAGCATAAATTCATAAATGATTAATTGAGGGAGCAATCTTGTTTACAGCTGAGGTTCAACTATGACCAAAACACCTTCTATGATTGAAGAGATACCTAAAAGAAAAATCGTAGTTTATAAAACTCTTGTTGATCCCACCGTAGTAAAAATCGCTGGAGAGAAGTTAAAAATCAAAATGTTTACTCAATTCCTGTTTATGAAGCCGCGACCAGAAGAGATACAAACTGTTTCTGTTGAGAAATCCTATGAACCATACTTCCTAGTTGACGGAAAATACGCTATGGACTACTATCGGAAGCGTTTCTACACATTTAACGTCGACAGGAGAGTTCAAGAAATCATTCTGCTCGAGAAAACACTTACGCCTGACCTACCAAAAAAACACTCCAAGGTGTCCTACCAGTCGATAACGCTTGAGGGCAAAGAACGCTTGCTCTACGAGAACAAAGCCTGCCTTCTTCTAAATGTGACAGGGCGGGAAGTTAATCCCAGACGAGTGCCTTCCGCTCCATGCGAGGAACATCCAAAGAAAGTATTGAAAAAGTTCAATGAAATTGTGAAAAATGTTGAGGCGGTTCCAAACAAAGAAATTGAGGTTCTAAGCTCTAAGATAGTTAAAAGACCCACTGACGTAGAACGCGTAGTCAAAGAACAATTTCAAGTTTCTGAACGTTCAGTAATCTACAAACCAGTTTACAAACTTACATTCAAAAATGCTAGGACAGACGAAGTGAAAACGGTGAAAATCGACGGCGTCACCGGTAGACCCATTTCATGGTAAGCGGATGGTCCTCCAAGAAACACTTTCATTTGGATCAACGATTTGCACTGCCACCTTGATATGGAATTTCAGGCTTAAATTTAGTTCCATACCCATTCAGCATGAACAATGAATCCACAGCAAACTGTTCCTTCTACACTGAACGTTTTATCTAGCAATCACAGTGATGCGCGTTTTAGGATGAAAAACACGTAGATATGAGCGTTCAATAGTCCAAATTGACTGCTGAAACGTTTAATTTCTTTCACGAAAAAGTGTTGTCGAAACTTACCACGTTGGTTTTGACAAAAAAATCAGTGAGTTGTTATTCTTATTCTGCCCCTCATTCCCTAACAAATCTCTAATCTCAGCATAACTTTCAAGATATTTAGCGCCCTTACGCGTTGTCTTGTAAAATGTTTTTTCTCCCTTTTTCACAGTTTTAAGAAGTCCTATTTCAAGAAGGAGGGATAAGTATTCATTAAGTTGCGCAAAGCTTAGGTTCGCCTTGTACATGATTTGAGTTTTGAGCGCGCCATTACTGGTTACCGCTAAAACCTCAGCCATTATGTGTAAGCGATCCCTGCGTTTACGCGCGTTTTTCCAATTTTCTTCAACCAATTATAGAGCCTCGCTAAGTGTATTCTATAATGTTCATCTATAACATTATTAAAACTCGAATCTTAAAAAGGAGTGTTCCTTATAAGAAAATATTCCAAGACACGGAATATTGTCTGACATGATTTTGTTCAGATTTCCAGATTTTTTAACTTATCTAAATGTCATGAATAATTTTATTTTGCGTTTAATGATGAGCTTTTAAGTGAATGTCATACAGCACATCATGGCTAAAAATCCGTAATTGAACGCCTCTAATCCCATTCTTCTTCCTCTTTAAATTTGTTTAGATATGTATTAATCAACTTAACAGTTACGAAATCTGAAAGCGGTTGTCGAGAAAGTATGTACCCATGATACATATGTCAAATTCATCAAATCTATATGTGAGCTTACGTTGAAATCTATTGGTGAAAAAAGTTTCATGGTTTCGTTCGAGTTCTCCGTCATTGACATTGTTCTGATGATAGCAATTGTCGTACTTTTA